>Ga0214473_10010713_pt1 | contig 10771 bp, 11 predicted proteins | sample RVTome_7_FD_203509 | JGI IMG/M metagenome (GOLD analysis project Ga0214473, IMG submission 203509) | Soil microbial communities from uranium-contaminated site in the Upper Colorado River Basin, Wyoming, United States - RVT98D197 | ecosystem: Environmental > Terrestrial > Soil > Contaminated >... | reverse complement strand
GAACAATGGCTGGATATGAGCGGAAGCCTCAAGACGGCGTTCCCGGCCGTTGACTATCATTTCGGGATTGAGGGTGCCGACGCCAACGTCGTGCATGTCTCGGTTCAGATCACCGGCAAACATACCCGCAATTTAGATTTGTCCGCGATGGGCATAGGGGTAATTCCCGCCACAGGCAAATCCGTTTCCTCGACGCAAGGACATGGGGACGTGACCGTCCGCGGGGATAAGGTCGTTTCGTGGGCAATGGAGCAAACCGAAGGGCATGACTTAACATCGCTCCTGTCGCAAATCGGTGTTGAAGTGCCAGCCAGGTAGCTACATTCGTCAGGACGCGCCAAGACGGCGTTTTCCGTCAACCAATCGTGCGCCTCGCTCTGAGGCGCACGCCCATCACTCCTGTACTTCGTCCTAATGCCAACTCCATTTATCGCCTGTATCTACCTTGCTGAAGCTGGCGCTGACTTCTACTTTAGAATATACGCAAGTGATTTTGGGAATTGGTATTAGTTATCTTTTTGTAGAATGATAAAGCCTGTGGTGAATGCTTGATACTTTTTACGAACTGTTGTTTCTTCGGCAGAAACGTCGATTGTTTCTTCGGAAAACGGAACCATAAGCGGACCACCTCCAGCGGCTACAATTCGCCAGCCAGAGCCAATTAGGTCTGCCAGCTCCTTTTCTTTTTCATTTATAATTCTGCCGTCAAATGTGACTATCTTGATCTCTGTCATCGTTGCTGCCTGTCCTTTTCCACGCAGCACCCGCAATTGCCGCTATAATCGCGTCCACATTCCCCCTACCCTAAACACCAACCGCACGACGATCAACAGCAGCACCAGCGCCACCAGGACGGCCAGCGCCGTGACGCCCGCGATCAGCAGCACCGGCAAGGGCCGCTCACCGCCGGTGATCGCATAGGCGGCGAGCCGGGCTTTCTCGTTCCGGCGCATCGCCAGCAGGGGATCGTTGGAGCTTCTAATGGGCGTTGCCGAATCCTACCAGTTGCCCAACCCCGCGTGGTCCGGGCTGAGATACTGGATACCATGCGCCCCCCCACAGGGATCGTTGGTGACTTCCTGAATGATGGCGAATTCTCCCCAGATAACCGGGCCAATCTCGGTGCCGTCTGCCGCGTGCCAGACGCCATTCTGCTCGCTGGCGTCAGCGGGGGCCGCCACGATTTTAGTGGAATCGTCCCAGTTACAGGGTTGGCCGTCCAATTCATAGGAGCCTGACTGGTGAACCGATTCCCATGCGTCGGAGCCACTGTAGGAAGCATAGCCGTAGTGCCGGTCAAGCAGCCCATCGGCGTCACAGTCCATGTTGGAAATCCAGGCCTCATTCCATTTCATGACCACGTCTATGTCGCGATAGGGTTGGCACCAGGCGGCATCGTGATAGATGTCGCAGAACAGGCCGTTGAACAGGTGCGCTTGGTAGTTGTATCCCCACGAATCAAACCCCGGAACAATCGGCGATCCATCGCTGGTTAGCAAGGTGCCGTCCTGAATGCGTGCGCAGGCGTTGTCACCGCCGCCCCCGCCTGCTGACGCGCTGGTGACTATGAACAGCAGCACGAATACCACGATTCCCGTCAGGTGTTTTTTCATGATGAGGCTCCTCCAGATGCTTAAAGACTGGGCTGTCGCCCCCTCGCGCCCAAGGCGACAGCCCCGATGGCGGGGGCTGGTTGCCGATATGCCCCCATTTTCAGAAGCAAATCGGGCCGCGCGCCCGTTTTTTCATTCTCCCCCCTATAGCCTACCTTGTGTTTTGACACCCCGTGAACAATACGGGGTGTTGTGCGGCACGGCGCGTGCTGGCCCCTTCCGGCTTGCGCCGGGCGCCTACCCCACGCGCCGCGCTGGTGTTGTACCGCGCCGATGTTGGCGCTATAATTAGGGTGAACGTTTCACCCTAATACTCTTCATTCGCGTAATCAAAAGGGCAAATGTCGAATTATTTCAAGCGAAATCTTACCAACAAACACCGCTTGGCGTAAAAGAAAAACGCAGCATAACCGAGTAGAAAGAACGAACAATGACGACAGACCCCGTTATCAGGCAATTAACGAAAGAGCGCGATAACATGGCGCACCAGATCTCTAATCGTGAGAAGGAAATCGCACACTTTAACGAGCGTTTAACGAGCTCACTGATGCCCAACCAGATAGCCATTCTACAAGCCCAGCGCACTCGCCAGGTCACTATGCTAGACGCTGACCGGGGCGTGTTGGTTAACCTTGAGACGTCATTAGCCGCCGAAATCGCCAGCCAGTCATAAGCGCAAACCTTCGTTTGCATACCCAACCAGACCGGGCCGCGCGCCCGGTTTTTGTTGTGCGGCGCTGGTCATGCGGTAGAATTAGGGTGACATTCACCCTAACAGGCGGAAAACATGACAACAAAAACAAGCGCCCTAGACCGGGCAATTCAGGCGATAAAGGGGTTAAGCCGGGCCGATCTGATCAAGCTGCAAAGCGTGATCGATACCTTGCTTAATGAGGGGTACCTAGACATCGATCCGGCGGGCTATGTGGAGTATAAATTCATCACGCGCCCCAACGGGAAACAATACGGCCCTTACCGCTATCGCCGGGCGTGGATCAACGGCAAGCTGACCAGCCGTTATGAGGGTAAGGCCGATCCGGGTGAGTATGAAACCTGGCTGAAAAATCGCCCCTAACGCGCGTTTTAGGCCCTGGTGTATCATCGGGGCTGTAGGGGCATTTTGAGAGACTACAGGGGCAACCATGACGCCAGAATCACGCTTAATCGCAGACCTGCGGAAACAGATCGAGCAATGGCAAACGCTGGCGACAGAAGCCCGCCAGAGGGCCGATCAGCGCCGCCGGTGATCGCATAGGCCGCGAGCCGGGCTTGCAGTGTCGCCACGTCGCCGCGTGCCGGGCTCAGTTCCAATTCGAGGGCGCGGTCATAAATCGCGCACGTCGAAAACGCGAATGCAAAAACACGGCGCCAAAGCATAGCCAAAGCGCGGTGGCCTCCGTAGTATCTCAGTTGCGATTACACCGAGTTGAATTTGTGGGTCTATGTCTTTTTTGCAGAATGCGCGAAATAGCGATTCCATTCCCCTACCCCATTTTCGTCCTCAAGTAAGTTCGATATACGTTGCCGATAAATGCGCCCAGTTGTCCCGGTATTTTGGCCTCCAGTTGGCCGAGCGCCGCTCGCTCCGTGAGGTCTAAGGCCGGTTGGTTTCTGAGGTCTTCCCGTATTCGTTGCCCTATACGCTCGTAGGTAGTGTCTGGACTCGTCGCTTTCAACTCAGCGATGCGTGTTCCCAGCCACTGTTGCCAGAGTTTCATGCTGGTTTGCCCCCCCGCCTGGCTCCTGCTAACGTTGGACTCTCCAGCCTCCGATTGTATTTGATTCTATGCCGCCAGCCCAGGTCCAGCGCGGGAAATGGATGGCCCTTATTCGGTTGGCCCCTTGAATAGCCCCCATTTGGCGTCCTCCACTGGCTGAGATTGCCCCCGTCGCCGGAACCGGTTCCGACGGTCACGGCGCGCCTGTCATCGGATCGATGGGCGGTATCGATGGACTGGGCTGTCGCCCCCTCGCGCCCAAGGCGACAGCCCCACCGGCGAGGGGTTGGTTGCCGATTGGACGAGCTAATCGGTAGCTATTTGACCGGGCCGCACACCCAGTTCTCCATTCTGTGCTAGGTTAGCAGTTCGCTTTCTCAGCCTACTCCCTTTTAGCATCGGTCCTGGGTTTTAGTTTCGAACTATTTTCTGATACCCTATAAAAAGCTGATGTTACTGGAAGAATCTTTGGAGGGATGAAGTAAAGCATGGCAAAAAACAGGACTGACACCGATTGGAAACTTGTAGAAAAAATAGCCGCATTACTTGAGAAATCTCTTTCTCCGTCAGCAAAGGTGCAACACAACGTAACATTGCCGGTGCTCAGCACCCCCCGCCGCACGCGCCAATGTGATGTAGTGATAACCTATGGAGAACCTCCTCGCCAGACGATCACAATCGTTGAAGTTCAAAAAAGAACTCGAAAACCTGAACTTACCACATTTCACGGTTGGGTGAAGAAAATGCAGCAGGTAGGCGCTCAGCATCTGATTTGCGTTTCTGTACGAGGATTTCCCGACTCTATCATTGAAGCAGTTAGAACAGAATATGGTCCTACTGTTCGTTTGCTAACCCTGGAAGAACTTCAGCAGCAGACGTTTGAAAATTTGGAATTTATTGTCCCGTATGTTCCATATCGCCAGCCCCAGGTAACCATAGAAGCAGTAGGGCCAATGATGCTTGAAAATCTTCCCCCTGACTCCGTGCCGACCCTTCAGGGCGACTTCGTTAAAGATGAAAAACTCTATGAAGTGGACGGGGAGGAGAAAATGTTAGCCCTAACGGATCTCCTGACCCCTGCCTTGCTCAAAATATCTGATACGTTTTACCTGACAGGCCGAATAGAGCCTGCAAGTTATGGAACGGAAATAGATCTGGTCCAGTTTAGGGAAAATTTGTGGTTTCGTTATGGCGGAAAACGCTATAAAGTGCGTGCTCTACCAGTGAAAGTTAAGGTTGAAAACCGCATTTATGAACTTCCATTAACATGTTATGCGTACCGTCAAGAGTTTGTCGATGGCGCACTTGCTTGGGTTACATCGGCGAATGGGGTTTTTGACGGAAAAGACGTGCAGCTGAGGCTAGTTTTTAAACCTAACGAAGCCGGATTTCTTCGTCCCGTATCAGTTGAGTTCCAGGGGATGTCCCGCCTTGGGATCTTCTTTTCCCCCAACCGAGAACTAATCTTTACTTCAATGTCTCAACATTATCCAGAGAACCAGAGAAAAGAGCTTCAGTAGTGCAATTTTCCCTTCGAAAGGATGCGAATAGGGATAATTCGCCCTTAGGCTGTTGATAGCGCAAACTGCCAGTTTGAATAAGTCACCAGACTGGGCTGCGCGTCCGGTGTTTTGTTCCGACAAGGGAAGAATCAACTATGCCGCAGGTAGATAATCTAGATGAAAGAATCGGGGCGCTCATCATTGCCAAGATCGATGAACAATCTGTCCTTAGCCCGGAATTTCCCATTTGGAAATATTTTCGAATCCTAGACGACAGCGATTGTGAGCGCATGATCGAAATTTTCGAATGGCGCTACCGGTTCTGGATACTTCAGTTTGCCGAGCGTCTGTCTTACGATCCAGATGGCGGTTTCGCTGTGCTCGTGTTGCTCAATGCGTACTTCGACATGATCGCCCAACTTCATGGTCATAAATGGGGAAAGGCTCTCGACGAGGGCCTCAAATTAGTATTTCCAGAGCTTGAATCTGAAGAAACGGTTAGGAAGAAACTGGGGCACGATCTCCGAGCTGCTATAGCTCATATGGGAATCACCACAAATATCATTCTTCAGAGGGGATTCAGCGACCCCATTGTATGGGGCAAGTACCGAGGCAATCAGACGACAATCGTGATAAACCCCCATCTGATGCTCACTCACATCAGAGCACACTTCGATAAATATATTGCCTCTTTGAGAGACCCCAGCCCTGAAAATGATGAAAAAAGGAGAGCTTTCCTCAAACGAATAAGGAAACCAGCCTCATAATACCAGCCGCGCGATCACCAGGACCGCGACGGGCAGAGCCGTGACCGCGCTGATCAGCGCGACGGGCAAGGGCTTATCGCCGCCGGAGATCGCATCCGCCACACGCCTGGCTGAGTTCCAATTCGAGGGCGCGCCGTGCGCCCTCTGTGGCCGTCTGTGAGGCCCGTAGCGCGGCCCCTTCCGCTTCATGACAGTTGCCTGCGTTGTCGCGCTTCTGAGTGGCGATTTTGCTCTGAAACGGCCCTGCGGAACAGCCCTCGTGCGGCGTCTTCCGCAGACCCGGATAGCCCCTGCGCCCGGAACCGTCCGGCCGTTCTCCCCCTATACCAAGACCGACCCAGTCTTGGCCGCAGGGAGACTATCTACGGGACTCCTCACCGAGGGTCTTGCGAGAACCCGGCTGAGGCGCAGAAACGTTCGTACTCCTCCATCGTGGGAGTCGTCACCGGCCAACCGTCAGGGTTGGGCCATCCGGGCGGCGGTCCATACGAGGGTACAGGATACCCCTGGTTGGCGGGATAGGGCAGCAGCGGAGTCCACGCGGGGCTGGCATAGCCCTCCTCATCGCAGATTGCCGCTTGCAGTTCATGCCGCTGTTGGTCTGACAGCGCCAGCCAGTTCCCATCCAGGCTCAGAATGTAGCGCTTGACCTGGTACTCGCGCCCATGCCCCCCGCGCCGAGCTTCTTCCTGGCTGAATGCCCGCGTCCGCGCGCCGTAGCCACGGCCTTCGGTCTCGTACAGATACTCCTGCCACGAGTGCCCAACTTCCTCAATGTAGGTGGACAGCAGGTCATCCAACGCGGGCCGAGGAACGCTGTCCCCGGCCTGTCCGGGGTTTGCGAACATCGAAGGTCCAAACAGCACCTGCCGCTCCTCGGCCAGAAAATCCTGGACGCACTCCTCTCGGTCGTGTTCGAGCCTCAGATTCGCGCATTCCAGGGGAAATTCGTCCACCACCGGCGTCCCTCCCCGCGCCTGGCGTGGCAGGTCCGGATCATACACGATTTCGTCCCCCGGAGCCGGCCCCCAGCCGCCCCGGACGGCCGCCGCTGCCGCCACACACTGAACCGCGACCTCCCCCTCACCGCTCCGCATCATCTCAAACAGCGCCTGCGTATCGGGTCCCAAGGGTGTGGAGGGCGGCGCGGCGAAACCTAAGTAACAGACGCCCAGGCCAAGCGCGGCCACCAGGGCGAAACAAATCGCTGCCAGCGGCGCAAGCCGACCCACGACCCGGCGCTGCGCCTGACCTGATAGAGCCTGGAGTATTTCCCATGCTACAATGGGATTGGACACGGTCATCATCTTCTGCCTCCTAGCTTGCTCCTCACCTCGGTCGGGGGGCGTCTGCCCGCCGTCCGAGTGCCCTTGCCTTTCAACCTCAGCCTAGGGGAGCGCCGTTCGACGACCGCCGGAGGAGCGCCTGAACAGCGCCTGAGAAACGCCGGAAGGCGTCCGATGAGCCAGAGGGGGTAGCGCCATGAGCGGGCGGTTGGAGATACGAACTCTAGGAGGACTGGCAGTTCAGTGCGCGGGCGAGCCGGTCATCAAGTTTGAGACGCGCAAGGTGGGGGCGCTGCTGGTCTATCTGGCCTGCGCCCGGCGCGCGTATCCCCGCGAGGCGCTGGCCGAACTCCTGTGGGAGGAGCGTTCGCAAGACCGCGCGCTGTCTAACCTGCGCACGGCGCTCACTAACCTGCGCCGGCAAGTGGGCACGGCTGTCATCACCGATGATCCGGTGGCGATGAATCCCGACCGTGACTTCTGGCTCGATGCAACGGACTTCGAAACGCGACTGGCGGCGGGGGAACGAACGGTCGAGGACCTTGAGGCCGCGCTGGCGCTCTACCAGGGGGATTTCCTGGAGGGGTTTTACGTCGACAGCCAGGCGTTCGAAGACTGGGCGCTGCTCGAACGCGAGCGGCTGCGCCTGCGGGCAATGGAGGCGCTCGATGCGCTCGTCGCGGGCTATCTGGACCGGCGTGAGTATACGCGAGGCCTGACGCGCGCCACACAGCTTCTGCGCATGGACTCCCTGCGCGAGGAGACGCACCGCCAGGTGATGCGCCTGCTGGCGCTGTCGTGGCAGCGGGGCAAGGCGCTGGAACAATACGCCACGTGCCGCCGCCTGCTGGCGGAAGAACTGGGCGTAGACCCGACGACCGAGACCACTCAGCTCTATGAACGCATTCGGGCCGGGGAGCTGGCTGTTCCAGAGCCGGCCCGCGCGCCAGTGTCGTTCCCTTGGAAGCCTCACAACCTCCCCCGGCAGACCACACCTTTCGTCGGGCGTCACCAGGAATTGCGAGACCTGGCTCATCTCCTGACCGATGCGGATGTCTCTCTCGTCACCATCCTCGGCGCGGGGGGTATGGGCAAAACCCGACTGGCGCTGGAAGCGGCGCGCGCCCATCTGGGCCGGTGCGCGGACGGGGTGTATTTCGTGCCGCTCGCCCCGTTAAGTTCAGCCGACCAGATCGTTCCGGCCATAGCCGAGAGCGTCGGGTTCCAATTTTCAGGCGGCAGAGACGCCAAAACGCAACTTCTCGGCTTCCTGGCCGAGAAACAGATGCTGCTTGTGCTGGACAGCTTTGAGCATCTGATCGACGCCGCCTACCTGGTGGCGGAGATGGCGCAGGCCGCCCCCCGCTTAACCATCCTCGTGACTTCGCGCGAAAAACTCGCTTTGAGCGGGGAGACGATCTATCCCCTCAGCGGGTTGCCGTTCCCTGACCGGGAAGAGCTGGCAGACGCGCGCGCGTACAGCGCCGTGGAGCTGTTCCTTCAGAGCGCGCAGCGGGCACGCCCCGACTTTGCCCTGCAAGGGGACGACCTCCGGCACGTGGCGCGCCTCTGCGGCTTAGTGGAGGGGATGCCGCTGGCTATTCTGCTGGCGGCGGCCTGGGTGAATGCGCTCTCGGTGGCGGAGATTGCGGAGGAAGTCAAGCAGGGTCTCGACGCGCTCCAGGCCGAACTGCGGGACCTGCCGGCGCACCAGCGCAGCATTCGCGCCACCTTCGACCGGTCATGGAAGCGGCTATCGGCAATGGAGCGGACCGTCTTCATGCGGCTGGCGGTCTTCCGTGGCGGCGGCGCGCGCGAAGCGGTCCAGGCGGTGACCGGGGCGCGGTTGCCAGCCCTCCAAATCCTTGTGAACAAGTCGCTGCTGCGGCGCGCGCCGGACGGGCGCTACGAGACTCATGAACTGCTGCGCCAGTACGCTGAGGAGCAGTTAGGCGCGGCGGGCCAGGCCGAGCGCGCTCACGATGCCCACATGGATTACTACCTTGAGTTCCTGAATCAGCGCGAAGCCGACCTCAAAGGACGCCGGCAGTTGGCGGCGTTGGATGAAATTGAGGCCGATTTTGACAACATCCGCGCCGCCTGGCAACGGGCGGTGACGCACAGGAACTACGATGCCCTCAGCCCGGCATTGGAAAGTGCGCTCTGGTTCTGCCTGATGCGCTGCCGGTTTCAGGAAGGTAAAGCTCTGTTCCGGCAAGCGTGTGAAGGGTTGGCCCCCCAGCCGGGAGAGGAACCCCATCCGGTCTGGGGGCGCGCGCTGGCGCGTTGGGCCTGGCTCGCGTCATGGTGGGTGTCGGTCTCCCCCGATGTTTGCCTTGAGGAGGTGAGCGCGCAGGCCGAGCGAAGCCTGGCGATAGCTCGGCAGCATGGCGACCGGGCCGAGGTGGCCTTCTGCCTGGCGTTGCTTGGTTATGTTGTCGCGAGAGCGGCGGACCTTGCCGGAATCTCCAAAGATGATGCCATGCCTAAGATTTTAGGCTTCTTGGAAGAAAGCCTAGCCATCTATCGCGACCTCGAAAACCGCTTTCATATGGCCCGCGTGCTGCTGCTTATCTCATATATGTATGGGGTGGGGGTAGGGTTTCCCTATGAGGAAGGTTTTCGCTTCGCCCGGCAGAGCGTCGACCTGCGGCGGGCCATTGGCGACAAGGTCGGGTTGGCCGGTTCCCTTACCCATCTGGGGCTGGTGGAAGCCTTGAGAGGTGAGGGCGCCGAAGCCGAACGTCACTGGCAAGAAGCACTCGCCCTTGGGCACGACATGGGCGACCTGGCCGTTATTGTCGACCTGACCGCATACCTGAGCGGGTATGCCATGGCCGGAGGCGATCTGGAGGCGGCCAAGGCCCAACTTGAAGGGGCGTTGCAGCTCACCAGAGAACGAAATCTGCTGGGCAACCAGGCCATGGTGCTTATCAGACTAGCCACGCTGGCGTGTCTGGAAAAAGATTATGTCCGCTGCCAGCAGCTCCTCAAGGAAAGCCGCCCCCTTTTGCCGAATCCCACAGATGGGGGCGCTCTGGTGGATCATATGCTGGCGTGCGCGGCCTGCGGGCTGGGCGACTACCGGGCCGCTCGCCGTCTCCTCTTGAAGCCCCTTGATTACTACTCCGCCCTCGATGTCCATAGGCTACGCGATTGCCTGCATGTCGCCGCGGCGGTTGTGGCGCATGAGGGCCAACCGGAACGGGCGGTGGAACTGCTTGGGCTGGCTGCTCCTTCCGTCGACCCAAATTCTTTCTGTCCCCTGCCAGCGCGCCTGCGCCGCGACCTGGAAGCCGCGCTGGGTCCAGAAGCGTTCGCAGCGGCATGGGCACGCGGCCAGACGATGAACCTTGATGCGGTCGTGGCGGAATTCCTGGCCGAGGGGGCAGACGGCGAGAAGTGAACCTGTTGAGCAGGCCACAAAATCGACGAGTCACTGGCGTTCCGGCATCATGCGAAGCATGGCTTCACCAACTGCCGAAAGTGGGTCATGAGCGAACCGCTCTGATCTCTGCCTACTCTGGACTCTGAGTCTGAAATGGGATAGACCGGATACGTCGCTGGCGCTCCCCTGAAGGGTGCGAAGCGCGCTCGCCGCCCAAATTGGGGGCTAGTTCGCCACAGGATCGCGCGGCGGGACGGTATGCCGACGCAACAGGCCGCGCCGCCACCCTAGTTAACAAAATGACTAAATTGTTTATAAGCGTCAAAACCGCCCAAGAGGACGGTTTTGGCAGAAGGTGGGGCAGGGATAGTTGGTATGCAGAAGTTGCGCGCTAATAAGTCAGAATTGTCGTTGTGTCCAACTCCGAACGGCCCGCGACTTCCAGCTTCCAGGGATAGGTGTCCGGCGCGGGTTCCAGATACCAGGTCGTCTCGAAC
>Ga0214473_10010712_pt1 | contig 10771 bp, 8 predicted proteins | sample RVTome_7_FD_203509 | JGI IMG/M metagenome (GOLD analysis project Ga0214473, IMG submission 203509) | Soil microbial communities from uranium-contaminated site in the Upper Colorado River Basin, Wyoming, United States - RVT98D197 | ecosystem: Environmental > Terrestrial > Soil > Contaminated >... | reverse complement strand
GGTGGGACACGTCCAACGCCGAAGCGATGATGGCCTTGGCCAGCCTCTACCACAGCGGCCTTTGGGCCAAGTACTGGAAAGCCGAGCGAGCCGCCGCGTGAGACCGCCAGGATTTCTCCTCACACACCCTGTGTGCTTCTTGTGGTTTTCTTCTTGACATGGTGAGGGCCCTTCTGCTACATTCTATATATGTAGCACAGTCGAACTTACCCTTTTGAAGGAGGAGTATCATGTGCAGCAAATGGGTCTATCTAAGCATTGTTTTGGTGCTGACTCTGGCCGGCCCCGTGGCCGGAAACGAGCAGGGCCCCGCGACGGAAGCCTTCACATTTGTCCAAGTCGCTGACCCGCAACTTGGCTGGGGATACGGCTATGATAACGACGTGAACTCACTCAAGCAGGCCGTAAGATTTGTTAACGCCCTGAACGTCGATTTCGTTGTTATCTGCGGCGACCTGGTCAACAGCTTTAACGACCAATCCATCGCGGACTTCAAGGCAATCATGAGTGGGTTGAGCGTGCCCTCTTACTGCGCCCCGGGAAATCACGATGTTGGTAACACTCCGACTGCGTCGTCTTTGGAGCGCTATCGTGCGGCCATGGGCGCAGACTACTACTCTTTCGAGCACAAAGGCTACACGTTTGTGATTGCCGATACGTCGCTCTGGAAAGCACCCCTTGCGGGGGAGTCGGAAAAACAGGATGCCTGGCTCAGGCAGACGCTGACTGCCGCCCATGATAAGAACAGTCCCGTCTTTATGGCGGGGCACTATGCGTTATTTATTACAAGACCCGACGAAGCGGAAGAGTACTACAACCTGCCTCCGGCCAAGAGAAGCGAATTGCTCACCCTGTACCAGGACTCTGGAGTCGTGGCCGTCCTTGGAGGGCACAGACACGAGCTGGTCATCAACGACTACAACGGCATTCAACTGGTCAACAGCGAAGCAACGAGCAGAAATACCGATGGACGTCCTCTGGGTCTGCGGCTTTGGCACGTTGATTCGCCAACATCAATAACACACGAGTTTCGTCCTTTGGCGCCGGGCTTGGATTTCAACGGCGACGAAGTCATCGACACCGCCGACGTGGTTATCATGGTTAATCATTGGCTACAGGATTATGCTCCGTGCGACGTCGCTCCGCCGCCCTACGGCGACGGCATCGTCGATGCCAATGACCTGATCCTCCTGGCGGAGCATTTATTTGAAGACTACCGCATGGCGGCATACTGGAAACTGGACGAAACGGGCGGCACCGTTGCGCGTGATTACAGCATAAGTCGTGCCGACGGCGCTCTTCATGGAGATCCGATCTGGCGGCCTGCGGCTGGTCAGGTCGGCGGTGCGATTGAACTGGACGGGATAGACGACCATGTAAGCACGCCTTCGGTTCTGGATCCGGCCACGGCGCCCTTCAGCGTCTTTGCCTGGATCAAGGGCGGAGCTCCCGGTCAGGTAATCCTATCTCAAACGGGTGCCGCGGGGGCGAATTGGCTTCGCGCCGGGGCTTCGGACGGCAGCCTGGCGACCGAGCTCAAAGGCCCCGGCAGATCGGACCGCCCGCTGGCTTCCGCGACCATTATTACCGACGGCATCTGGCATCACGTCGGCCTTGTGTGGGACGGCTCCAATCGGACTCTGTATGTTGATGAGGTTGCAGTGGCGACAGATGCGCAAAGCGATCTGGGCAGCTCCTACGGCGGTCTGAATATTGGAGCAGGCAAGAATCTCGATCCAGGCACTTTCTGGTCGGGCCTGATCGACGACGTCCGAATCTACAACCGGGCCATCGGGCCGAATTAGCCACCAAGACACAAAGTCACGAAATAGAAACACATCAGGGTCTTGGTGTCTTGGTGACTTTGTGGCAAGAATCGAAAATCGTCAATTCTTTCTCTTGACCAGGGCGACCCAGTCCTTGTCGGGGTCGCTGGGGGGCTGGCCTATGGAGGCCGGGCCTGGGCCGGTTGTCTCGGTCTTGGTGCCTGCCTGCAGCGGTCCGGCAAAGACTTGCAATAGATTTTTTGCCTCCCCGCCATGTGTCGGCGCAGACGTTACGGCAGACCCCGGCCCAACGCTAAGTCCCGCCAACGGCGAACGCTCATCACGTCGAACCGTTCCCCCTCGAACACGATTTGCTTCACGGCCTTCTTTCCGTCATTACTCTCGCGTTTCAGATAGTCGTCGATTCGCATCCAGCGGACCTCGCCGTCCGAGGTGCGGATCACCAGCAGCACCGGAAGAACACCGCTCCGAGCAACGGCTTACGTCAATCCTTCGCAGGTTTCCACCCCCTGAAAAGACGGCAGCAACTCTTCCAGGTACGGGAATGAACCTCAAATTCTCTCCTTACATCGGATCGCCGGGCACTACCTTTTCTGTTGGGCATTCTCTTGGGTGCTTCGGGCATTGCCAGACCTCGCCTCTTCCGCGACGCACGCGACGATATTTGGTGCGACCGTCGGCTTTGCAAACAGGAGCGTTCTTAAAAGACGGACGCTCGTCTATGTTCCGCAGATAACCTTCGCACTTCGGGTTGGTGCAGCCGACCTTCATTGCTTGGAAATCCCACGTGCCATGCTGCTGGCGTTGATTCACCACTTGTAGCGGCCAGCCGCAATCGGGATTAGGATGGATACGGGGCGAGCCGTCCTCGTGAATCGCAGCCTGGCGGATATGCTTTGCCTGCATCAGTTGAAGGCAGAGCTTTGCGTATTGGGGAGCGTGAATCCGATGGACTTCCTCGGAACGACCGCGATTGCTCGACCAATTCATGCTGCCGGTGTAAATGATTTGCTCATCTATTATGACATCCTTCCCGTGGACTCCGCTTGCCGACACGACAACTGCTCCCAAGTCCCGTAGATTCTGGATGACTTTATCCACGTAGCTTCGGTTTTCCGCCTCGGCAAGAGGCGGCGTGACTAACGTCACTTTGACGCGACGCCTCAGCGCCTCGCCGATTAGGGGCTGAATTCTCGGCCAGCGATACTCCCCAAAGTAAGGAGCGAGGCCAAAAATGGAGTCTGACGCTGCGTTAAGGTCTTTGGCGAATCGCTCGAAGAACGAAGTTTCATCCAAGTGCTCGAATGTGTAGCCCGTCTGTCCGCGCGGAACGCTCCAGCCTGTTTCGTGAGCATATTGGTCAAACACTCGTTGGAAGCGTTCGAGTTTGACCAACTCAAGGGCTGAAATCAGATCGGCTCGGTCTTTGAAGAATTGCCACATTTGACCGAGACCGCTCACTGGCTTCGCGTGTTTATTCAACCATTCTGAAGAACCGACGAAAACGAATTTATTCTTTGCCCGTGTAACAGCTACGTTCAGGTCGCGTTTGACATCACTTGTGTCTCGTGGGTTGCACAGGCGTGCAGCCCAGTAAGGTTCGTCGAGCACTGAGTCGAATATGATCAAGTCGGCTTCGGCTCCTTGGAACGTATGTACTGTTCCTGCCACTACCCAGTCTTTCAAATCCAGATCGGTGATCAGCTTGGTAAGAAGCCGCCGTTGCGCGGTGAACGGTGTGACGATTCCGATTGGTGGTGCGCTGTCGCCAGTTGGCTTTTGAAGTTTCGCGGCGGCCAAAGCTGCAATTTCCACAGCCACCGTAGCCGAGTCAAAGTTGAAACGACTGAGACTGCCTGGCTGTTTCCCGCTCCAGCAGCGCAAGTCAGCCGTGTCCACTATCACCAGAGGATTTGCCGGCAGAAATTCCAACCAATCCGGTGCTTTTCCCTGGGGTCTCTTCGCGTCGTCATGCAGATCCAGACCTGCCGGGAGATAAAGTAGATGTCGAGCGACATCTGCGATCTCTGTCCGCATCCGTCGTTGAGCTTCAAGTCGGGGCATGATATGACAATAATCGGGATTTGGCTTGAGATCTCTAGCCACGCCAGCAAGGTGGAAGGTGTCCTTGCCCAATCGAGCGCGCACCATGGCGCGTAACTGTGCATCACCAACTTGCCTGTCGCCTTGGACAATGGGTGGGAGTTGCAGGAAATCACCAGCAAGGATCACGCGACGTGTCGCGCGTCCCGCCGCCAGAAAAATCAGAGGAGGCAGCGCCATCGAAATCTCATCAACAATAACTGCATCGAAACTCTGCCCCTCAAGCGACCTCCCCGCATTGCCAGCATAGAGGCTGGTCAACGTGCAAAAAACTGCGCGAGCTTCAGCGATTATCTTCTGCTCCAGTTGAGACATTTCGTCCTGAAGGGCGCGAACTTGCTGTTCAAGCGGTTCAAGTTCCGAAGCCAACTGTGAGAGCTTTTGCTCGGCGATTTGTCGTGCGGGGCACTTACTGCAAACGGCTTGCTGATCTTTGAGCGCCACCTCCAGTTCAGTGACCAATCGTTGCCCTGTTGCGATTTCATGTTGTAGTGATCCGAAAGCCTTTTCCGCATTCTGGAGTTGCTTTTCGGCTTCTTGGAAATGTTGTAACGCTGCTGCAGTTTTTTTCGCGCGCCAGAACCAAGCCTGCTGTGCCTGTTCAAGCTCCGCGCGGCGCTGTTGCAAGACACACTTTGCACGTGTAATTGCTGTCTCAGTTTCCTTCCGCTTTGCTTCATGCTGCGCGAGGGCGGCCTGAATTTCGTGCAGGCGGTTAGACAATCCAACAAGCCGGTCCCACTCCGTAACGACTGCGAGCCACTGACTGCGCCGGTCAACGAGAGGCTTCGCCTTCCTGGTGAGATCCAACATTGCGTCAGCCAACTTTCGCCCTTTCGCCTCCACTACCACATCAAGCCGCACATCCGGAGGAATTTTCTCACCAGTAGTGATGCCGGTTTTTGCGACACCGATTCGTAGAATCTTGCCGTCGATTACTGTAGGATGTCCAGCCAACGGACCCTTCTTGTGCTTCTCCGACTCCGGTTTCACCGCCTCGTAGAGAGCTTGATCAACAGCCGCGTGAGTGTGGCTGGACACAAGAACTCGCTCTCCAGCTTCGATCAGAGCGGCGACCAGGTGAGCGATCGTATAAGTTTTACCAGTCCCCGGCGGTCCCCAAATGTATGTCAACGGGGAGCCACAAGCCTGTTCGGCAATCCGTCGTGGTTGGCCGTCGAAATTTATCAGAGCAGATGTCGGGCGGAGCGTCGCAAATCCAAGCTTGGATCTAGCCGGGTGAAAGGTCGTCACGGCCAGCGGACTTACAAGCACAGGGTTCTGCGCTGTCTCGTCCAAAACTTGTGCGAGCTTACGAAGCAACGCCGTATCATCAATGATGAGCGTTGCGCGATGAATACCCGGAGGAATTGCCCGCGTAGTCTCGACGCAAAGATCAATGCGGTCAGCCTGTTGGCCAATTACCGTCACCGCATATTCGTCGCTTGCGGTCTTGAGTCTGCCTGTCGCCTCTTCGGGGATTCGCGTGCCGTCGGCAATGATGAATTGGAAAATGGCCTGTGTCTGGCCTCGCTTTTCAATTAGTTTTCCCGCGAGCACTTCATAACTCTGTGAGCCACCCTCCTTTTCCAGGGCGACAAGCTCGGCGCGAACGCCTTCTGCGAACCAAGTTGCAAGAGAACTTGTGTCAGCGGGTGGCCGACTTGAATCACTGGCTGCCATGCAGTTTGTCCGCTTGAAATGGGGTGAAATCTGTCAGATGCGCTCCGTCACAGCAAGCCCTCCGGGCGTCAGTTGATATAAAGGAATCGCGAGAGGGAACCTTGCTGGGGGCGTCGTCGAAACGCACCGGGATGAAGCGGCGGTCCTTGTTCAGCGGGTCGCGAAACCGGAACGTGCCGGCCTCTAACTGCGCCCATTCCGAGCCAAAGGCACTGGCCGACATGCAGAGCACCAATACGCGCGAGTGCTCCAGCCCCTCCTCGATCTTCTTCGCTCGCGCAGCTTTCGTCGCGCGGGACTTGAGCACCCATTCATCGAACCATACCTTTAGCCCATCCTTGCGCAACCGCTGGGCGAGCGGGCGCACCACCACTTTGTCTTTTGTGCTGTGGCTCAGAAACACGTCGTATTGGAAATCTTCCGCCATACTTACCCTTATGGTACTGGTACGGATTTATTCCTACGTCCGCTGTCGCCTCTCTGCACCGAAGCCGCACATCTATTCTATAAGCTGCCGTTGCGGCCTGTCAAGCAATGAATTGCCGAGCGCGGGCTTAGCGGCGGGACTCGGACCATCGGGCCGGAGGCCGGGAATTGAGCGTGGAGCGGGTTGCGTATAGCGGATAGGGCACGCTGTACGCTCTACGCTGTCTATTTTCGCTTAACCAGCGCGACCCAGTCCTTGTCGGGGTCGCTGGGGGGCTGGCCTATGGAGGCCGGGCCGGGGCCGGTTATCTCCGCCTTGCTGCCTGCTTGCAGCGGCCCGGCGTTGCGCGGGTTGTACCACTGGATGGTAAACGTTGCTGAGCTGTTGCCCAAATCAAGACCCGCCTGCCGGCTGTCGGGCAGGTTTGTTGTCCCGCCGGCCTGCCCCGTGGGGGCGGGCAGATAAATCGCGTAGATCTCGCCCGGCTTAGCGAAGCAGTAGTCGTTCGCGTCGCTGGTCAGCTCATCGTGGTGTGCCATTTCCGTAAACGGCAGATGCCAGTGGAAGAACTCCAGGGCGTATCGCGTCAGGTCCCATAGATGGTCCCGGCTGCGCAAGTCCTCGCAGTTCAGATCGTTGTGCGCCCACTTGTAGCCGAAGTACCATTCGACGCCGGCGCCGCCGGCCATCAGATGGCCCCACAGATGCTTGTTGCGGACCTCATCGTGCCAGTAGTCGTCCTTGTCGGGCTTGACGCCGGTATCGGCCGGCCCGATCTCGTCCAGGCTGACGAACCACTGCCGGCCCGCACTCGCGGAGCTGTCGAGCCACTTGGTCGTCTGGGCGTGTGTATCGTTGGTTTGCAGCGAAGGTCCGTCGAAGTATTCGTATCCCAGTAGAGGCTTATAGACTTCGTCGTACTTGCTCGGAAAAGTATGGCAGACGACCGGATGGTCGTAGGGGTCGAGGTCCTTGATGTATTTGCAGAAGGCCTTGTGCTGCTCGGTGGTATTGGTGTTCTCCTCGCCCAGGTTCCAGGTCAGGGCCAGATGATGGGCGAAGCGGGCGATCAGCTCGCGGTAGTAGAGTTTTCGCTGGGGGCCAAGTTCGCCGCCGTCGAGGCCCTGGTCGTTCTCCTGCTCCTGCGTAACGACGTGCAGCATCAGGCCCAGCTTATCCATGTGCGAAAAGACGATCTCCCACTGGTCGAGCTTGCTGCAGTCGAAACGATATTTTTCTTGCGGGCCCGTCCAGGGCCAGACGTCCTTGCCGTCGCCGCCGTCGATATTGTAGGGGATGAAATAGACACTGTTCATCCCTTTCGAGGCCAGATAGTTCAGTGCGCCGATCATGCCCTTGCCTTTGCCGTCCTTCCAGGAGGGATCGCCCGGCCGCCAGTCCTGCACGTGGGGGGCGTAGTGGTGGATGAATTTGTCGCCCGCGGCTTCGCCTTTGCGTTTCAACTCGCCCGCGTCATACGTGTCATCGAAATCGGCGTACCCTAAGAAGTTCTCGGGGCTGTCGGCGCCGCCTTTGATGAAGTAGTCGCCCGTCTCGGCGAATTGAAGATAGCGTTTGCCGACGTACTTGAGCATTCCCTTGGCGCGGTGGTCCCTGCCGGTTTTATCGGTCTCGGTGATTTCAAGCGTCCCGGTGGCGCCGTCGAACGCTACGGCGGAACCCGCTTTTCGATCGGTGCTCAGCGCAATATCAGGCCCGCTGCGGAAGGAGGCCCGAAACGACCATCGGCCCACCTCATCGGGCACGAAATGCACCCGCCATTTGCTGCCTGACGCGGCGCCGCTTTGGGCTGCGTTGCCGTCAGCGGCATAGTAGCCCGGGACAACGTGGCGTTTCGTGCCTTTGACGAACGTGACGCTCAGCCGGTAATCGCGGAAGGGATTCGGCTCGGCGGTCTCGCTCGTTTCAGGCCCGGCGAAGGTCAGCGTGACCGTGTGCCACTTCTTCAGCTCGCCGGAGACCTCATATTTCTCGCCTGCACCATAAACACCGGCCCCGAGCAAGGCAATGATGATTACCGATTGACGGATTAGCCACGAAGGCACAAAGGCACAAATTGAAAACAGTTCAGAACCTTCGTGTCTTGGTGTCTTAGTGGCGAAAATCATAAATCGCAAATCGCAAATCGAAAATCGACAATCCCACGACCTGTACCGCTTCATCTTTCTGCTCCTGACAAATGAGTTTACCCCGTGAGATAGGCTCAGCCGCCATCTCACCGGGTGAATTATGTTGCGGTATGTTATAAAGCCGGGATGGAAATTTGCAACACAATTTTGAACCACAGATTTCACGGCTTGCTCAAATTGTATGCAGCCGATGAACCCGCGCATAAAAAAGCCGAGCCAATCCGGCCCGGCCTTGTTCACAGATTCACAAGATATTCAACCTACTTGGGCAACGCCGCTTCAAGCTCCGCCAGTTTCTCCGGGGTAACGGTTTCCGCGTGCAAATCGCCATATATGACGCGGTATTCGCTGCCGGTACCCAAGAAATTCCATCGCATCAGCACCTTATCCGCGTCTTTGGGGGTAACGGTCTTGCCGTAGTATTTGAGTTGGAACCCCCCCCAGAACAATCTCTGATCGCAGAACTTAACGAGTTTCTGTATGGGCATCAGGAAATCTACAAGTTTGTTGTTTATCTCTTCTTCCGTAAGCCCTTTTATCTCTTCCTTTAATCGCATGGCGGCGGGGGTTTCACTCTTTTCAAAGGCTGACCGTAGAGTTGTGACATCGAAATAGGTGATAATCTCTATATCTGGATACTTTCCAAGCAACTCGACAAGTAGCTTTAGACCCTGGATGACGGTCTCCTCAGTGATGATGCCGCTTAAGGGCGTCTTCATCCTCAAACTTGTATAGTCATCTGGTATGGGCGGCGGCTCAAATTCGGCCGCATCAACGAGAACATCCCACTGGTAATCGTGCTCCACAGAGTAATCGCGCCTGATAATCTTGTCTCCCTCAAGGTCAGCAATTGTTTCTTCGTATCGCACAGGCAACCGTGTCTTCACATCCACCCATATCTTGACATCGATTTGACGGTTCTTTCCACCTCTAAAGAAGTTGGGGTCGGTGGTTCGAAACGCTTCGACCTCAATGCCATCAATGGTTGACCTACCAAGGCTCTCGTATTTGCTTGCCAGGATTTTTTTGAGCTTCGTGCGCGGATCGAAATTCTGCCACTTTTTAACGTAACCATCGTCAACTTCTATGCGCCAGTACTGCTTCTGCTTGGGCTGGATTATAATCATGGTCTTCTTTTCTGGGAAAAAATAGTTTCCTCCGAACGTGCTCTCTCCGCCATTGGGATCGAGTCCTTTACCTTTCGTGCCATATTCTTGTGATATCAACATGGTGCCGCGGTCATAGTAAGGCTTGTTAGGATCCTCGCCGGTCGTCTTCGCACTCCATTGGTACCTGAAGGCCTTAACCTTTTCAATGCGTGCGAGCACGTCCGCCAGGGCAATCCCTGAGCCGGTGGTCCTCCAGAGAGATAGACCGATCAAACACGCGATAACCACGACGGCTGCTACAGCTATTCGAATTATTGGATTTCTCATGATTATTATCCTCATCTTTTCCGGTTTTGTATCCGTGAATGTTCTTTTACTGAGCGCAGCTTCTGCCGCGGCGAGGATACGCTCGTCCGTTTTCTCGTCGGGCCTGAAATGAATATTTCCGGCCAGTTGTTCTATATGTTTGGAATTTCTCATATCAGATCCGCCTTTTTCAGAAGCATGCGAAGTTTGTTGATCGCATATCGATACCGGCTATGAGCCGTTCTTATAGAAACCCGTTGTTGTCCTGCAATCTGGCGAAATGACACAGCTCCTTGTGCGTACAGGACGAACACTTCTCTCTGCTCAACAGGCAGCCCGGCGATGGCCTGCAAAAGGGCTGACGTCTGTTCATCGCAAATCAACTGCTCGTCCGGATGGGGCGGCGTCTCTTCGAGTTGCAGCTCGTCAATAGGGCAATCAACCTGCCGGGACTCTCGTCGAAGACGATCTCTGGCTCTATTCACGATCGCGCCGGCTAAGTAGCCCTTGAGATTGCTGTGGATTCGAATCCGGCCCGCCGACTCAGCCAGATGAACAAATACATCCTGCAGACAGTCTTCAGCCAGGTGCCGGTCCCCCACAAGCGAGACAACAATCGTGAACAGATCCTCTCTGTATTTTTCATAGATTCTGCGCAAGGCCTGCATACTACCCTGATTCAATTGCCTGACTAAGAATCGATCTTCCAGCATTGATTGCCTGCCTGCATTAGTTCAATCGAACGTCCAATCACTTATAGACGAACAGCAAAGACATTCTACTCTAATGTGGCTCATTTTTCTGAGTAATCTGGGCCGAGCGTGAATTGACAAAAACGGGCCGAGATTGACGGCTCGGCCCGTTGGATAGTTGGCAGAAGAAATGGGATTGTTACTTCGGCAGGGTCTTTTCAAGCTCCGCCAGTTTCTCCGGGGTAACGGTTTCTGCGTGCAAATCGCCGTATATGACGCGGTATTCGTTATCTGAGACCTTCCATCGCATCAAGACCTTATCTGCGTCTTTGGGGGTAACGGTCTTCCCGTAGTATGCGGGGTCCTTCTTGTCGAACTGGAGCCACTTGTAGAACCTACCGAGCCCCCGTATGGGCATCAGGAAATCCACAAGTTTGTTGTTTATCTCGTCGTCTGTAAGCCCTTTTATCTCTTCCTTTAATCGCATGGCTGCGGGGGTTTCACTCTTTTCTAC
>Ga0214473_10010711_pt1 | contig 10772 bp, 6 predicted proteins | sample RVTome_7_FD_203509 | JGI IMG/M metagenome (GOLD analysis project Ga0214473, IMG submission 203509) | Soil microbial communities from uranium-contaminated site in the Upper Colorado River Basin, Wyoming, United States - RVT98D197 | ecosystem: Environmental > Terrestrial > Soil > Contaminated >... | reverse complement strand
CCCCCTCGATGACCGGCGGCGTGATCTGCCAGTCGCCCGTCGCGAGCGACAGGCTCTCGACCGACACGTCCCGGAAGCGGCGGACGGTGCCTGTCGCGCTCGGCGCATAGCCGACGACGCGCACCGGCTGGCCCGCCCAGAAGGCCTCTTGCGTCAGCCCGCCCGTGTCCGGCGGCGAGGCCAGCACGGGCTGCGGCCGCAGCACCCCCGGGTCGATCCGCCGGTCGAGCCGCAGGAGCATCACGTCGCTCCCCGGATCGCCCGGCGCGTGGTTGAACTCGCAGGCCTTCACGGTGAGGCGCGGGCTGCCCGCGTCGTAGCCGAACCTCACGAGCGCGGCGGTCGGGAGCCACCGGCTGCGAAGCGCCGCGCTCAGCGAGCTCCCGCCGAGGCGCTCCCGGCAGTGCTGCGCCGTCTCGATCGTGCTCTGCGACTCGAGCGTCCCGCTGCAACAGCCGCCGAAGAAGTCGACGCACGCCACCGCGTCCCGATCCAGGTCCATCGGCCCCGCGGGATCCACCACGTCGACCGTGCCCCCGGCGATCGGCTCCTGCACGCCGGCGACCGGCTCGGGAGGCCCGAGGCACGCGGCGACCGACAGCCCCGCGCCGACGGATATGATCCATGCGGCCACGGCTCGGGTCATCGGGTGGTCCTCCTGATGCTCGAAGCAGCGTACCAGACCCGCGACCCGCGGTCGAGGCTCGCCCGCGGGTCGCCCGCGGGTGGTGATCATGCACCGGAGCCGCGGCGCACTTGGGTGACTGTCGACTCACGCCGCCGCGCCCGCGAGGCTGAGCCCCGGCGTGCCCTGAACGACGGGCCGGCCCGCGAGGACATGGCTGTCGCTCACCCGGTGCACGCCGTCCCACGTCGGGCGGGCGTCGCCGGGCTCGATCGGGGCTCGGGCCGGCACGCGCGCGCACCGGTGCCTCGCGCGCGACCTCGCGGCCGGCAGCCTCTCGATCGATTCGTGCGGGTCGTCGCCACTCTCTCGCTGCTCGTCGCTACTCGCCCGCCGAGCGCGGGCCGACCCCGCGGCCGGCAGCCTCTCGATCGATTCGTGCTGGTCGTCGCTGCTCACTCGCCGAGCGGGCGGCCCGCCCTCGTTGACCGCGGATTCCATTCGGGGCCTTCGCTAGAACACCTCCATGAGAAGGCTTCCTATGTCAAGCCCTCCAAATGAGCTTCTCTGAAACCCAGTTCACGGGTCGATCTTGCATCACTGTCACCGAATACCGGCATAGGCGTTGCCCGGAAGATCCGAGCGGGTCGCGCGTGACTTCGATTACGGTACTGTCAGAAGTCGATGCGATCTCGACGGGTTGACGAGGGGGAGCGTGTCCCCGTGGTAGCCGAGGTCGGACTCGAACCGACACATCCTCGCGGATACCGGATTTTGAACGCGATGCGGTGGCCTTTCCTGCGCGGGCTTCCGCGTGATTCCGCGAGCCCGCAGCGTCAGCGAGCGTCAGCGAGCGTCAGCAGAGGTCCCATTCGGGACGCCGCGTCCCGAATTCGGGCGCCGCGCCGCCACCTGGCCCGTGCGGCGGCGACGGCGGCGCAGCCACAGCAGCGCGACGACGGCGATCGCCGACAGCGGGTTCGCCCGGTCCGCGACCTCGCCAGCAGCGTGGCAGCCGCAGCCGGCGTTGCCCGTGGGAGGCGCCGTGCCGGCATCGACACCCGCGCCCGCGTCCATCGGCAGGATGCCGGAATCGTTGCCCATGCTCGCGTCGGGCGGCGACATGGCCGCGTCGGCACCCACGCTCGCGTCGACATCGGCACCGGCATCGCCGCTCGCACACCCGCCGTCGATGCAGAGGCCGCTGTGACACTCGCCCGCGGTCGTGCAGGGGGAGCCGTCGGCGAGGGCGACGCGGAGAGCATATGCCGCGCCAGCGGGCGCGCGGCCCAGGAGGCCAGCCCGGGGCGCCCCCACCACTGCCGTATCACCGCTGGCCGACACGGAGTAGCCAAACCAAGCGAGCGGGGTCGCGTCGCTCGCGACGAGCTTCTGCTGTTCGGACCAGAGGCTGCCGCTCCTTGCGAACACGTACGCTGCGCCCGCCCCAGGGAGGCCCAAGGGGGCGGCCCCGCCGGCTCCCACCAACGCCGTGTCGGTGCTCACCGACACGGCGTTGCCGAACCAATTGTCCGGCGCCGCGTCGCTCGCGACGAGCTTCTGCTGTTCGGACCAGAGGCTGCCGCTCCTCGCGAACATGTACGCCGCGCCCGCCCCAGAGAGGCCCAAGGGGGCGGCTCCCACCGCCCCCACCACCGTTGTCTCGGCGCTAACCGACACCGAGAACCCAAAGCGGTTTCTCGCCGTCGCATCGCTTGCGACGAGCTTCCGCTGCTCGGACCACACGCTGCCGCTCCGCGCGAACACGTACGCCGCACCCGCCTCGAAAAGGCCCGAGGGGGCCGCCCAGGCCGCCCCCACCACCGCCGTGTCGCCGTCGACCGATACGGAATTGCCGAACGAGTCAAGCTCAGCTCCGTCGCTTGCGACGAGCTTCTGCTGCTCGGACCAGACGCCGCCTCTCCTCGCGAACACGTACGCTGCGCCCGCCTGAGAGAGGCCCAAGGGGGCGGCTCCTAGTGCCCCCACCACCGCCGTGTCGCTGCTGACGGACACCGAGCAGCCGAAGAGGTCGCCCTCCGCCGCGTCGCTCGCGACGAGCTTCTGCTGTTCGGACCAGAGGCTGCCGCTCCGCACGAACACGTACACCGCGCCAGCGTCCATGTGACCCGAGGGGGCGGAGTGGAAGGCCCCCACCACCGCCGTGTCGCCGGTCACCGAGACGGCGTTGCCGAACCACTTGCCGGGCGCCGCGTCGCTTGCGACGAGCTTCTGCTGCTCGGACCAGACGCTTCCGCTCCGCACGAACACGTACGCCGCACCGGCCTCGAAGAGTCCCGAGGAGGCGGCCCAGGCCGCCCCCACCACCGCCGTGTCGCCGCTCACGGCCACAGACAGGCCGAAGCTGTCGTTCGCCGCCCCATCGCTCGCGACGAGCTTCTGCTGCTCGCGCCACACGAGCGGGTCCACCAGCAGCGGGTAGCGTGCGTGCGCGTCGTCCACGCGCAGCCGGATCCGCCCCGCGTCGACCCCGAGCGAGGCGCCGAGCAACGCACCGCGCGCGTCCCTCACCCACAGCTCGCCGTAACGCAGGCGCGCCCTCCCGTCGCCGTCCACAAGCGCCACCGTCGCGCCGTCATCGGACAGCTCCGCCGTGAGACCCCCGCGGACTTGCACGTCGAGCACGAGCGGTCCGGATCCCTCCGGTCGCCTCCCCACATCGAACCCCTGCTCCACGCCCGGCGGCCCGTGGCGGTACCACTCAACCACGTCGCCGCGCCGGTACTCCACACGCCCGTCCACGACCACCGGCGCCGCTGCTGCCACCGGCGACAACGCCGGCTCGCGGCCCACCGCCGCCAGGCTCAGCGTCACCTCGCGCCTGTCGCCGTCCGCCGACGCGAGCCGGGCTCCTCCCGTCTCGAACACGAGCTCGAGCCCGTGCTGCGCGTTGTACGCGCGCAGGTCCCGCACCGCGTACTCCGCGGGCGCATCGTGCATCATCGCCTCGAGCGCCGCCGGGCGCATCATCGCCTCGTTCCCGTTCGGCCGCGGCCGGGAGGTCGGCCGCGTTGGGGCTTGGTCGCCGGAGACGGGCGGCTCGTCGCCCGCTTGGGTCCGGACACAACCGCCCAGGAAGACGGCCACGCAGGCTGCAAGGACCCCCGATCGCCTCATGCCTCCCTCGCGTGCGCTCGAAGCCGGGCCGCGCCCCGTCCGCGGCGCCCGTCGTCCGGACAGGGAGTCGCACGAGTCGAGACCGCTCTTGCAGCCGTGCCTCGTTCGCCCGATCTCTTCGCAGGCGCGCGGCTCAGCGGTCCGTGCGGCAGCGCCAGCGGCCCACGAAAGGCCAGAGTGATCGTCCCCCGCAACGTGCCCTCTCTGTTGGCCAGGATACCGCGACGCCGCATCGCGCGGAACGGAGGGGCAGGCAGTCCTCAGCGTCGTCGAAGCTGCACCCACGCACATCGGATACGAGACGCGGCCGCGTCGCGACCCGGGCGTGACGACGTCGCAAGGCTACGCCGCATTGAGCACCGAGGAGGCAAGCCGGGCCTGGCGCGAAAGGCGAAGGGTTTCATGGCGAGTCAAACCGATCGGTGCTCTAGGTGACCGCTGGGAAACGCGGCCTTGGTGGTGGCTCCGTGCGCGGCGCGGAGCTGCCAGTGCTGGTGGCGGCTATCGGTCACGCGGTAAGGTGCACGACGACGAGCCGGATGAGGACGATCGGGGCACGTCCGAGCCCCGAGCCCACCCTGAAGGCGCTGCGCGGCAGAGCCCCGGCTCGCGGATTGTATTAGGCTGCCATCGCAGTGGGCGCGATGCGGACGCCGAGCGCTGCGAGGCGCGCGAGGTTGATGCTCGCCGCCAGCAGCGCGAAGTCTTGCTTCACTCGTTCGCGTCCCCGCACACGAGCGCGGCGCCCGCCGTGCTTGCGCCGCATCAGATGCCCGATCTTGCGCTCGACCCTGGGCCGCACCTTTCGGTACTGCTTCTTCCACGCCTCCTCGCGCTGACGTTTGCGGTGACGATCGAGCGTCGCGTGCTTCGGGTGCAGCCTGATCGTGCGACCTGTTTTGGACGTTGTGCACTGGGACCACCGAGGACATTCGGCGCAGCTTCCGCCGAACTTCGCAATGCTCGAGCCGTCCTCGAGCACGCGGAGCGAAACACGGACACCTGCCGGGCAGCACACATCGCCGGTCTTCGTGTCGATCTCGAAGTCCTCCTGCGAGAACATCCCCTCGCGTGCCGAAGGCGGCTGGACTTTGACGTTGGGGTCGTCGACGGCGGCAAGAAGTCGAGGTGAACATCCCCGAGTGCGTGCGAAGACGAGCTAGGGCAGGCCGTACTCCCAAGTGTCGCCGAATGTGCCGGAGCCGTAGGGATCATCCCCCCCGAACAGGATGGTCCGTCCTCGCTTGGAGTCGTACGTCATCCCGTGCTGGATGCGCCCGGCTGGCGAGGGGCTCGTCATCACCCGCGTCCAAGTCGTGCCATCGTACTCCCAAGTATCGTCAAACACCTCGGTACCACCTTGATAGCCGCCAAAGAGGACAACGACCGCCCGAACGGAGTCGTACGCCATGGCGTAGAAGTGGCGCTCGGCCGGTGAGGACGTCGTCGCTACTTCGGTCCAGGTAGTGCCATCGTACTCCCAGGTGTCGCCCAGCGACGTTACGGACGTGGTCACGCCCCCAAACAGCACCACTCGACCACGGAGAGAATCGTACACCATTCTTCCGGCGACGCGACCGGGTGGCGACGGGCTCGTTCTCACCTCGATCCACGTTGTGCCGTCGTACTCCCAAGTGTCGTCGAGCCAATCACTGGCGGCGCCTCCCCCATACAGAACGACACGGTTCCGTGTGGCGTCGTACGCCATGCCGTGGCCTGTCCGAACGGGGGGGGAGGTTACCGGCGTGACCTCGGTCCACGACGTGCCGTCGTACTCCCAAGTGTCTGCCACATAGCGTCCGAGAGACACGGAGCCGCCGAAGAGTACGACGCGACCGCGCGCAGAGTCATACACGATGGCGAAACCAACCCGGGGAGCTGGCGACGAAGAAGGCGTGACCTCGGTCCACGACGTACCGTCGTACTCCCAGGTCTCGTTTACGGGCGAGGAGAACTCGGTACCCCCAAACAGCACGACGCGCTCCCGCGCCGAATCGTAGACCATTTGATGTCTTCCGCTACGCCACAGCGGAGCCGGCATCGGCGTGACGTCCGTCCAGGTCAACGCCCGACACGTACCGTCGACACATCCCTGCCCGGCCGTGCATGCTGGTGCGCATACGTCCATTCGAGCGTCTTCCTGCGGAGCGTCCGCGCCAGCATCGCTGGCTCCGGCGTCGGTGTCCCCGTTGCCATCCCCACACCCACCGCCGATGACGACGGCTAGAATCGCGATGATCGCTCGCATGCTCTTGTCCCCGCGCGGTCCACTCCTTCTGGTAGCCGAGGTCGGACTCGAACCGACACATCCTCGCGGATACCGGATTTTGAATCCGGCGCGTCTGCCAATTCCGCCACTCGGCCAGGCGGGCGGACTATAGACGACCGCCGTGCCGCTCGCCAGACGTCGCGGTCAGGTCCGGGCCGGCCAGGGATGCTTGGGCTCGGGCATCGGCTCGGCGACCGAGGACTCGCGGGCGTCTGCGCCCATGTCGGAGCCGATCTCCTCGAGGAGCTCGCGGCACTCCGGCCGGTCGCGCAGGTGAGCGATGAGCTTGGCCGACGCGGCGGTGAACTCCTTCTCGTACCCCAGCGCCTCCGTGACGCGCGTTGCGATGCGCTCGCGCCCTGCCGTCAGGTCGTTGTCGAGCGCCTCGCCGTAACGCCCGAGCTGGCCCCTGAGCTCGGCGACTTGCGCGCGCAGGGCCGCGGCGTGCCCCTCACGCTCGGCCGCGCGACTCTCGTAGTCCTTCATCACCTCGCCGAGCGTGTTGATCTTGGCGGCCAAAGCGCCCGAGCGTTCGAAGATCGCCCGCAGCGAGCGCGCGTCTCCGCCGGCCCGTTCCGCCTCCGCAGCGCGCGCGGCAATGGGCTTGTGCAGGTCCTGCGTCTCGACGATCAACGCCTTGAGCTCTGCGGCTCGGGCGGCCTCGGTGGCCGCCTCGCGCGAAGTCCGCGACTCCTCGTGCGAGAGCTCTTCCACCTTACGGCCGATCTCCGCGCGCAGCGCCCGGCCCCTGCGCTCGATCGCGTCGAGACGTTTGGCGTGGCTCGCGAGCTCGCCCTCGAGCCGCGAGGCCCGGGCCGCGAGGACCCACATGTGGTCCGCCGCGGCCTGAATGTCCTCGGGAGCCTTCCCATTCGGATAGGCCCTCGCCGCGAGCCGCAGGAAGTTGGACGCGCGCTTGCTCCACTCGACGACGCCGGGGCTCGGCGCCGGCGGCGGCGGGGGCGCGGCCACCGGAGCATCCGGGCGGTGCACCTCCCACCCCGTGGACGGCAACGACCGCTGAAGCGCCTTGAGCTCGTCCTGCAGATGGTGGCCGTCGCGGAAGCGGGCTGCGGGCTCCTTCTCGAGCAGCCTCAGGATGATCGTCTCTGCGGCTTCGGGCAGGTCCTTGCGCTTGTCCTTCGGGTTCGGCGCGGGCGCCTTGCGTTGCATGTCGAGCAGGGTCTCGCGATCGCTCGAACGGAAGGGGAGCTGACCCGTTGCCATCTCGTAGAACAGGATCCCGAGCGCGTACAGGTCGCTCGAGGCGATGGCGTCCTCTCCCCGGGCTTGCTCCGGCGACATGTACTCGGGCGTCCCGAAGACCGCACCCTTGGGCGCGAGCCTCGGGTCGCGCGTGAGGTGCGCGAGACCGAAGTCGAGGATCTTCACGAAATCAGAGCGGCCGCCGCGCACCGTGAGCATGATGTTGTCGCTCTTGAGGTCCCGGTGGATCACGCCCAAGTCGTGTGCGCGCGCGAGCGCCGCACACATTTGCTCGAGGATGTCCACGGCCCGCGGGATCGGCATGGGCCCCTTGCCGATCTCGGCCGAGAGGGACGTGCCGACGAGATACTCCATCACGAGGTAGAGCTCGCCCTCCTCGGTCTCACCCACGTCGTGGATGTCCACGATGTGCGCGTGGTCCACGCGATTCGCCGCCCGGGCTTCACGAAGCATCCAGGCTCGGAGGTGGGTCTCACCGCGGAGATCCGGCCGGATGAGCTTCAGCGCGACGACCCGTTCGATCAGCACGTGGCGGGCGCGGTAGACCACGCCCATGCCACCTTCGCCGAGACGAGCCTCGAGCCGATAACGGCCGGCGACGACCCTCCCTAGATACGTGTCCTTGGTTGCGGCGCGGCTTGAGGTTCTCGTCTGGGTCGCCATCCTGCCCCGTAAGCCGTCGATGATACACGGGTGGGGTGAGACCGGAAGGCCTTCCTCGCCTGCCGGCGCTGCCCCCGCAGAACGTGGTCCGGATCACACGCGCGGCGGGTCCGCGCCGCCCCTCGAAACCGAGCCCATCGCCGGACGCCAGACGTCCTTTGCCCTGCGCCCCCGGGCCCGCGAGCGTATAGTGCAGCGCGCGACGGGGCCGGACCCCGTCCTCGCCGGAGGTTCATTGTCCGGGCCTACCCTCGGGCCGTACATCATCGAGCGACGGCTCGCCACGGGCGGGATGGCGGAGGTGTTCGTGGCTCGGCGGGAGGGGCCCCACGGATTCCTCAAGCGGGTCGCCCTCAAGCGCATCCTGCCCCAGTACGTCCGCGACCCCGACTTCGTGCAGATGTTCATTGCCGAGGCGCGGCTCGCCGGCCGGCTCGCCCACCCGAACATCGTTCAGGTCTTCGACTTCGGTGAGGCCAATGGAGAGCTCTTCCTCGCGATGGAGCTCGTCGTCGGCAGCAACGTCAATCGCCTGCTCCGCGCCGTAGCGCTCAAGAACGAGGCCGTGCCCCTCGACGTAGCGCTCCACGTGGCCTCCCAGACCGCGCAAGCCCTGGCCTACGCCCACAGGGCCCGTGACGAAGAGGGCAACCCGCTCGGGATCGTCCACCGTGACGTCAGCCCCGCAAACCTCCTGCTGACCAGCACGGGCCACGTGAAGCTGAGCGACTTTGGCATCGCGCGCATCGGCGAAGGGGTCGATGCGCGCACGGACGAGGGGCACGTGCGGGGCAAGCTCGGGTACATGTCGCCCGAGCAGGTGATGGGCAGGGCCCTCGATGCCAAGAGCGACGTCTTCACCCTCACGACCGTGCTCGCCGAGATGCTCCTGGCCGAGCCCCTGTTCGGTTCGGGGAGCGACCTCGACATCCTGCTGCGCATACGCGACGTGGAGTTGCGGATCCTCGATCGCAGTCCCCGACGCATCCCACAGGACATGCTGCGCCTGATCCGACTCGGCCTCACGGCCGACGTCGCTCAGCGTCCGAGCTCCGCCGCCTTCGCGGACGCCATCGACGAAGTGAGTCGCCGCAGGGCGGTCGTGCGCGGCCCCGACAGGCTCGCCCGGCTCCTGCTCCGCATGGAGCTCGTGGCCGAGGGCGAAGTGGACCGCCGGGCTGTCGAGTCCGGGGCGAGGCCCACCTGGATGCTCGACACTACGGGTGTCTCGACCGAAACCGAAGCGCTCATCGACCGTGTCGGCATTACGTCCCCGTCGATTTACCGCGTGCGTTTGCACGACGGCGAGGTGATCGGTCCGGTGAGCTATCCGCGCCTCGTCCAGCTCATCACGAGCGGACAGGTGACGAGCGAGATGCAAGTATCGAAGCAGTCCGGCGAGTTCATCGAAGCATCCGCGCTGCCCGAGCTCACCCGTTTCGTCACGTCGCCGGCGCTGCAGTGGCGACCCGAGGAGATCACGCATGCCACGCGGCGCGGACAGCTCGCCGCCGCGAGCCTCCTGCCCGTAGTCCACGTGATCCACGCCGAGCGGCAGACCGGAGTGCTCCACCTGTACACGCAGCACCGGCGCAAGAAGATCTACTTCGTCGAGGGGCGCCCCGAGTTCGTCGCGTCGACGGACAAGACCGAGCTGCTCGGGGAGTGGCTGGTCGCGACCGGATTGTGCCTGCGCATGGAGGTGGAGATGGCGTTGGCCCTGCTCCCGAAGTACGGCGGCCGTCTCGGTGACGCCCTGGTGGGTCTCGGAGTCCTGCGCCCGGTGGAGCTCTTCAGGGCCATCAGCGCCCAGGTGCGCGCGCGCTATCTCGAGGCGTTCCGCTGGCGCGAGGGGGACTGGGCCTTCGTGCCTGACGTTCGAAGCCACGAGGAGACCTTCCCCCTCGGCCACGACGCCCTCGAGCTCCTGAGGGACGCGGCCCTCCAAGCGCACCCCGAAGAGCTCGAAGCCGCGCTCGCGCCGGTGCGGGAGCGGGTGCTCCGCGCCGTCCCTTCGCCCCCATCGTCCCTTCACGCCTACCGAGTGCCCCAGGAGTGGCATCGCCTCCTGGCTGTACGAGGCGACTCCACCTTCGGCGCGATCCTCGCCCGCGAAGCCATGCGCAGCGGGGCCGACGTGGAGGAGGTGTATCGCGCGTTCTACCTCGGGATTTCCTGCGGCATCGTCGAGCCGACTTGAAGCTCGCAGAAGTCGACCCGGGAGCCTCCCGGCGCCTGACCCAAGGGCCCGCACAACCCGGTCTTGACGGCACGCCGGCCAGCCCTGTGCTACACCCGCACCGTGTCCTCGTTCGTGTTGACCATCCCGAACCAGGGCGCCACGCCCGTGCTCGTGGAGGTGCCACACGCGGGGGTGGCTGTTCCGGATGGGCTCGATCCACCGGTCGCTGCGGCGGTCGACGACATCGAGCGCGATGCGGACCTCTACGTCGACGACCTGTACTCGGGCGCCTCGGCGCAGGGAGCGACCGTGCTCGCGTCACGAGTCTCGCGCTACGTCGTGGACCTCAACCGCGCCCCGGATGATGTGGACGACAGCACGGTCCGAGATCACCCCGCCCCCCGCGGAAGCCAGCCCCGTGGCGTGGTCTGGCGCGTGACCTCGGACGCCAAGCCCATACTCCCCCGCCCGCTCACCCACGCGGAGCTCGTCGAGCGACTCGAGCGCTTCCACGCGCCGTACCACGCGGTCCTCGAAGAACAGCTCCGGCGCCTTCGCGACCGGTTTGGGTTCGCAATCCTGCTGGCGGCCCACTCGATGCCGTCCACGGGACGGATCGCCCACGCCGATCGGTCTGTGAGACGCGCGGACATCGTGCCCGGGACACG
>Ga0214473_10010709_pt1 | contig 10772 bp, 7 predicted proteins | sample RVTome_7_FD_203509 | JGI IMG/M metagenome (GOLD analysis project Ga0214473, IMG submission 203509) | Soil microbial communities from uranium-contaminated site in the Upper Colorado River Basin, Wyoming, United States - RVT98D197 | ecosystem: Environmental > Terrestrial > Soil > Contaminated >... | reverse complement strand
CAGCGTGCGCCAGCCCCCGGCGCCGAGGCTCGCGGCCGCTTCCTCGAGCGCCGGATCGAGCTGGCGATAGCCAGCCAGGATCGCGCGACCGGTGACCGGGAGATTGCGGACCAGATAGGCGAGCGGCAGGATCATCACGGTGCCGACGAGCACCCACCGCAACGCCAGCGGCGCGTGCACGCTGAACGCGGTCGCGAGGGCGATGGCGAACACCGTCCCCGGCAACGCCCACGGTACGTTGAGCAGCCAGTCGATCGGGGCGCGCCAGACAACGCGGCGCCGTACGACCAGCCAGCCGGCCACGAGCGCGAGCGCGACCGCGGCCGCCGTGCTGGCCGCCGCCATCCACAGGGAGTTCACGAGCGGCTCCAGGCGCTCCGGCTCGGCCAGCAGACGGCCATAGTTCACCAGGCTGAGCACCGGCGGCAGCGTCTGCGTCGTCCAGCTCGCATACGGCACGAGCGACACGAGGACCAAGGTGAGGTGCGGCAGGAGGAGGAGGACCGCGAATCCCCAGCCTAGCAGCGTGGCGGATGCGCGAACCGGCGGGCTCGCCAGCGCCCGACGCCGCGGCGCCGTCCCCTTGCCGAGCCCGACCAGGAGGGCATCCCCTTCGGTCCGCCGCAGCAGCGCCAGGCCGACCACCGCCACCAACGCCAGCACCACGGTTTCGACCATGGCGACGTCCATCTCACCGTTCTGCTTCGACGCGAAGATCTGGGTCGTCATCACCCGGAACCCACCGCCGAAGACGTAGGGCGCGCTGAAGGAGCCGAGGGACGTCATGAACGTGAGCAGCGCCGCGCCAGCGAGCGACGGTCGCACGAGCGGCAAGATCACCTGGAACAGCGTGCGCACCCGACTGGCGCCCAATGCCTGGGCCGCCTCGAGCATGGCTGCGTCAAGCTTGGCGAGGCCGGCACGCGTGAACAGATAGAAGTACACGTACATCGAGTACGTATGGACGAGCAGAATCGCGCCCGCCCCCTGCAGGTGCCAGGGAGCCCTCTGAAAGCCAAACAGATGCTGGAGGAACCGCGCGACAAACCCCGATTCACCGTAGAGAAAGAGAAAGGCGATCACGCCTACGAACGGCGGCAGCACCGCGGGTAACGCGATCAACGCCCCCAGCAGCTTGCGCCCGGGGAACTCGAGCCACTCGAACAAGAACGCGAGCGGCACGCCGACCAGCCCCGCCAGGCCGACACTCGCCAGCGAGATCCACACGCTCGCCCACAGGGCCCGCCATTCGCCCGGGCGGCCGGCGAACGTCCGCAGCGCATCGCCCCGCGCGCCCTCCACCACGACGAGGACGATCGGATACACCACGAGCCAGATCAGCAGCAGCGTGAGCGCAAGGCCGGCGAGCCCCGCCCCGCGACCCGGACGGACGCTCAACGAGCCGACTCCGGAAACCGCAGCACCCGGACCGCCCCGAGACTCACCCGATCACCGATCCGCGCGCCGTCGGGAGCCGCCTGCACTTCGAGACGCTCCCCCGTATCGATTGTGACCTGAAAGAATGCCGCCGCGCCGGTGTAGCGCCGCTCGGCCACGACACCGGACAGGCCCGGCTCGCCGAAGCGCAGCTGCTCGGGTCGCACCAGGACGACCTGTCCGTCGGTGGCGCCCAGCGCGCGCGCCGCGGCCCCCCGCAAGACGTTCGCCCGCCCCACAAACGCGCCGACAAAGAGGCTCGCGGGACGCTCGTACAGATCTTCGGGTGTCCCCACCTGCTCCAGGCGACCCGCGCTCAGGACGGCGATGCGATCGCCCAGATCGAATGCTTCGTCCTGCTCGTGCGTGACGAACACCGCCGTGATCCCGACCCGCTTGATGAGCTGGCGCAGCTCGCGGCGCGTGCGCTCGCGCAAGCTGGGGTCGAGATTCGACAGCGGCTCGTCGAGCAACAGCACGCGCGGCGCCGGGGCCAAGGCGCGGGCCAGGGCGACGCGCTGCTGCTGTCCACCCGAAAGCTCCTGCACTTTGCGTCGCTCGAACCCGGCCAGGTCCACCAGCGCCAGCGCTTGTGCGACGTCATCCCCCTTGCCCCTTCCCCCTGCTCCCTGCCCCACAAGCCCGAACGCCACGTTCTCCCCGACATCCAGGTGCGGGAACAACGCGTAATGCTGGAACACCATCCCGACGCGGCGGCGGGCAGGCGCCAACCCGGTCACATTTTCTCCCTCGATGCGCACGTGACCCGCGTCCGCCCGTTCGAATCCCGCGAGCAGGCGCAATAACGTGGTCTTGCCGCTGCCCGATGGTCCGAGGAGGGCGAGGATCTCCCCGCGCGCGATGGCGAGCGACACGGGGCCGATGGTGACGGTATCGCTGAACCGAATGCGCAGCTGATCGAGGGCGAGGAAGGAGCCGCCGGGCTCAGCGCCCACCCTTCCCCCTCACGTGCTCGTCCCAGTAGCGCATCCACTCCGCGCCGTGCCGCGCGAGCAGGCCCCAATCCATGTCGGCGACGACCATGTTCGCCCGGACGTCCCGCACCCACTGGGGCAGCGAGTCGGCCGGCAGATCGGTGCGAGCCGGCAGGCGGTAGACCTCGCGAGCCGTGAGCAGCTGCACGGCGGGGCTCCCCACCCACTCGATGAACGCACGCGCTGCGGCGCCGTGGGGCGCGCGTCGGATCACGCCGATCGCGTCCTCGATCGCGGGGGTCCCGCTCTTCGGAAACACATAGCCCAGCGGCAACCCATCACGCTTGTTGAGCTGGATGTCGGGGAGATCCCAGATCGTGACCAGTCCCTCCTGACGCACGATCTTCTGATCGAGCAGCGGCCCATTGAGCACATATTCCTTCGTCTGCGCATCGAGACGGCGCAGCCACGCGAAGCCGGCCCCGGTGTCCCCGGTCTGCCGGATGCTGCGCTCGATGATCATTCCCCATACGGCGCGCATCGTACCGGAGGCGATCGGGTCGCGGATCAGGACCTTGCCCTTCCATTTCGGATCGAGGAGATCATCCCAATCCTGCGGCGCCTGATCCGGGCGTACCGCCTGCTCCGCGTAGACCAGGACCGCCGGCGTCTCGTAGGCCGAGTAGTAGAGATCGCCGGGGCCCCGCCCGGCGGACGAGATGGCGTCCGCCCAGGACGGCCGGAACGGCTCAAGCAACGAATCCGCGGCCCCCAACGCGAAGATCGTCGCCGGTCCGCCGAACCAGACGTCGCCCTGCGGGTTGGCCCGTTCGGAACGCACCCGGTCGTAGACCTCCTGCGAGCCCATATCGAGCCAGCGCACGTCCACGTCGGGATGCAGCGCTTCAAACCGGGTCTCGAGCAGGGTGAGGAGGTCCCGCCCGTGCGGGGTGTAGATGACGAGGGGAGTCCTGCCCCCTGACGAACAGGCGGTGAATGACAGCGTCAGGAGCGCCGACCAGAAACGGGGGTGGGGAGTGGGGAGCGGTCCCTGACGGCGCGAACCGCGGGTCCGGATCTCACCGTCACGTACCACTCCCCACTCCCCACCCCCCGGATTACGGGACATGGCTCGCCCTGAGCCCCAGCAAGTTCGCGAACAACCGATACGCCCCGACGACGCCCGCCGGCAGCTCCCGGAAGAAGCTGAGCCCGGTGTAGACGTAGGTCCCGCGACCAAGCGGGGCGACGAGCAGGCCGCCCGAGAGTGGGGGTCCACCGGAATCGTGCGCCTCGAGCTGCGGCACGTACGTCGAATCCCAGTCGTGGGCGAAGTACAGCCCCCGCTCCTGCACCCAGCCGTCCCAGTCGTTCGGCGTGATCTCGTTCGGCGCATGAAAGACGGGGCTTCCCGGCACGAGTGGCGTCACCGGAGCCGTCTCATCGGTCACGCGATCGTGCGGAGCCGCGATGCTCATCCGATAGGGCGGGAAGCCGCCCTGAATGAAGGGGTATTGCTGATACTGCACCACCAGCAGGCCGCCGGCCCGAGCATAGTCGAGAACGCGACCGTTGTTCGCCACCAGCGCGGGGTTCGTCTCATACGCTCGGCTGCCGATCACGATGGCGTCGTAGCGCGACAGGTCGGCGCGCTCCAGCGAGTCGGCATCGAGCAGAACGACCGGCACGCCGACCTCCGCCAGCGCTTCGGGCACGCGATCCGCAGCGCCGCGCACGTACCCGACGCGCGCCAGCCCCGGTAGCAGGATCTTTGCCAGACGGATCTCGACGGTGGACGGATGCACGGCCGGACGCGGGCGGATATGAGGATAATCGATGATGGCCAATGCGCCGTCGCTCACCCGTCCATCGACGCCCGTGGCCGAGGCCTTCAGCGTAACCGTGCCGGGGCTCGGCGAAGCCGGCAGTCGCACCGTGAACGTCACGCTGCGCGTCTCGTCCTCTCGCGCGAACGAGAGGGATTCCGCCGGTACCGGGGCCCACCCCGGCGGCACCGCGAGACGGGCGAGCGCCCTCGCGGCCCCGCGCGACCGGTTCGTGACCATCACGGTCACGGCCCGCGTCATTCCCGTCGCGCCATCCACCGGCCAGACGATCAGCGCCGGCTTCACCGCGACATCGAACGATTGGGTCACCAGAATGGGCCGCCGGATCTCCCCCACCGCCTGGTCGCGATACCGATACACGATTTCACGGGTGAGCGTGACCGAGGCGCCGGCGATCACACAGCGTACACGCGCCACGAGCGGCGGCGGCTCGAACGGGAGGCCACGCACCTGGGCCGGAACCCCGCTCCAGTCGTAGAGCGCGCCGCGCAGCGGTCGTCGCAGAAAGTAGGCCTGGGAACGCGGGGCGTCGGGCGCCACGGTGACACCGAAGCGGCGCACCTCGAGCGCGTTCGGCGATGCCACAGCGCTCTGCGGCGCGAGCCGCTCGATTTCCCAGCCCTCCGGCGTGACAAGGTCGACCGCCTCGATCGGAACCGGCTCACCGCTCGTGTTCCATACGCTCACCTCCACCTGCAGCCGCTGACCCGCGGTCACCACCCCGTCATCGGCGATACCGTCCACGACGAGGCCCGCGGCTTCGGCCAGCGCCTGCTCCAAAATCGCGCGTTGCTCGTCGTCGTCCGGACCGAGCGTCGAGAGCGCGCGCGCCAGCAGCGGCGCGATGCGCGACGGCGCGAACGGATTGAGGGCCGCGCGCGCCGAATCGATCAGGGCCCGGAACCGATCGTGACCGTGCCAGATCGTGTCCACCCCGGCGAACAGACCGGCCGCGGCTCCCACACTCGATTCGAGCAGGGACAGGCGCGTCGACGCCGGCCCGAGTCGCTGCAGCATGCCGAAGTCCTGCGAGCGATGACGGCTGCGGCCGGCCATCGCGATCTGGTAGTAGGATTGACCGAGCACCGGATCGAGCACGCCGGTCGGGATCGCCAGCGTGGTGGCGGCGGTGTCGAAATTGGTCGACCGATAGAGCTTGATCGGTCCGCCAGCCGAGTCCCGCAGCCGGTTGAACGCCTGGCGCGCGATGATCCCGGCGACCTGATGCTGCCCGTGCCCATCGGACGGCGTTCCGGAAAAGACCGAAACGATGATCTGCGGGCGGAACCGGCGCATCACGTCGAGCACGTCGGTGAGCAGGGAGTCCCGGGGCCAGAAGCGGAAAGACTCGTCGGCGGACTTGGAAAAGCCGAAGTCGTAGGCACGGGTGAAGAACTGGCGCGCCCCGTCCACTGAGCGTGCGCCGAGCAGCTCTTCGGTGCGGATCAGGCCGAGCTCCGGCCCCAGCTCGGGACCGATGAGATTCTGGCCCCCTTCTCCGCGGTTGAGCGCCAGATACGCCGCCTGGGCGCCGAGGCCGCGTGACAGCCAGGTAAGGAGCTGGGAGTCCTCGTCGTCGGGATGCGCCCCGATCACCAGCACGCGCTTCGCGGCGCCGAGCTGCTCGAGCGCGTTCGCCAACGCCGCGACGCCGCCGGTGCCGGCGGGCCCCAGGTGTTGGGCCCGACCGGTGCCGACGGCGCCGAGACAGAGAGCCGCGAAACCCGCGAGCGCGCGCCGCACTACTGGGTAAGATACACGGTGCCACCTTTCATAACGAACTTCATCCGCTGCAGTTCCGTGATGTCCCGCAGCGGATCACCGGCGACGGCGACGATGTCCGCGAATTGTCCAGGGGCGATCGTCCCGATGTTGTCCTGCTGGCCCAGCAGCTCCGCGGCGAGCGAAGTCCCGGACTTGATCGCCTGCATCGGCGTCATGCCGTACTCCACGTAATATTCGAACTCCCGGGCCTGATTGGTCCCGGTCCAGGGGAACCCCCCGACATCCGTGCCCATCACGATCTTGACGCCCTTCTTCACCGCCCGCGCGAACGCGGCGCGCTGATACGCCACCATCGGTTTCCAGATGCCGCCGCGCGGATCGGCGACGTAGTGCGCCACCGTAACCGTCGGGACCCAGAAGGCATTCTGCCGCACCATGGCGTCCATCAGGGAATCGGTCATGCCATCGCCGTGCTCGATCGAGTTCACACCGGCCCGTAGCGCCGCCGCGATGCCGTCCGCCCCGATCGCGTGGGCGGCGACGCGGCGGCCCAGACGGTGGGCCTCGTCCACGAGCGCCTTCGCTTCGTCGTCACTGAAGTTGACCCAGCTGCGCAGGATGGAGTCGGTGGTGAAGTAGTAGCGCCGGTCGGAGTAGTACTTGATCCAGTCGGCACCGTGGCCGACCTGCTCACGGACGGCGAGTCGCGCGCCGTCCGCACCGTCCACCGGCTGCACGCCGTGGGGGAGCTCGAGCTCCCAGTTGGGCGACAGGATCGGGTACATGCCGGTGGGGGCCATGGCCCGGGTCGATGCGAAGATGCGCGGCCCGGGCACTTCGCCGCGGTTCACCGCCAGCTTCACGTCTACATCGGCGTACATCGCCCCTTCAGTCTCCACATCGCGGATCGCGGTAAACCCGTGCTCCAGCGACAGCCGCGCGTTACGGGCCGCGAGGATCGCACGATACGGCGTCGACTGATACAGCAGCTGGACGTCGTAGGCCGCGCTCGTCGAATCGCCCTGCAACAGCAGATGCGTGTGGGTGTCGATCAGTCCCGGCAGCACGGTCATCTGCGACAGGTCGACCACCCGCGCTCCCGTGGCCTGGGCCTGGATCTGGGCTACGGTCCCCACGGCCTTGATGCGATCGCCCTGGATCAAGATCCCCATGTTCAGCTGCGCCTGGTCGGCTCGGCCGTCGATGAGGCGGCCGGCCTTTATGAAGATGGCTTGTGGAGGAACGGCCACCGGGGACTGGGCGGCGAGCCCAACAGGCACCAGCAGGCCGACGAGCAAGATGACACGGCGCATGAGCTTCTCCAGGGATTGGTGGGGGCGAGGCGAATCTAAGGGGACCCACTAGATTAGCCATGATGACTACGACCGCCGCCGAGCCAAAGCCGAAAGTCAGCGCCGACGAAGCGCGCGCGGTCGCCGAGGCGGCCCGCGAGGAACATTGGACGGCGCCCAGCTTCGTCCGGGATCTCTTCCTGGGGAAGCTGCGGATGGACCTGATCCATCCCTACCCCCTCCAGGACCCCGCCGAAGCTGAGCAAGCCCGGCCCTTCCTCGAGCAGCTCCAGCGGCTGCTGGCCCCGGTGGACTCGGACCGAATCGACCGCGAGGGTGAGATTCCCCCGAACGTCGTCCAGGGGCTCAAGGACATCGGGGCGTTCGGGATCAAGATCCCGCGCGAGTACGGCGGCCTCGGGCTTTCGCAGCTCTCGTACATGAAGGCGATCGAGCTCGTCTCGTCGGTCGACGGTTCGATCACGGCGCTGCTGTCCGCGCACCAGTCGATCGGTGTCCCGCAGCCGCTCAAGATGTTCGGCAGTGAAGCGCAAAAGAAGAAGTTCTTCCCCCGGTTGGCGAAGGGGGCCGTGTCGGCCTTCGCGCTCACGGAGCCGAACGTCGGCTCCGACCCCGCCGCGATGGAAACCACCGCGGTGCCCTCCCCCGACGGCCAGGCGTGGATCCTGAACGGCGAGAAGCTGTGGTGCACCAACGGGACCATCGCCGAGCTGATGGTGGTGATGGCGCGCACGCCGTCGAAGGTCGTGGACGGGAAGGAGAAGCGGCAGATCACCGCCTTCATCGTCGAGGCCAACTGGCCCGGGGTGAAGGTCGAGCATCGCTCCCATTTCATGGGGCTGAAGGCGATCTACAACGGCGTCATCTCGTTCACCAACGTCCGCGTGCCCAATGAAAACATCCTGTGGGGCGAGGGCAAGGGTCTGAAGCTCGCACTGATCACTTTGAATACCGGCCGACTGACACTGCCCATTTCCGCTGCCGCGTGCGGTAAGCGGTGCCTCGAGATCTCGCGCCACTGGGCCAACGAGCGGGTGCAGTGGGGCCGCAAGATCGGCCAACACGACGCCGTGGCCCAGATGATCGGCACCATGGCGGCCAACACCTTCGCCATGGAGGCAGTGGCCGAGTTGTGCGGCGCGCTTGCCGACCGGGGGGAATCCGACATCCGGCTCGAGGCGGCCATCGCGAAGTTGTACAACTCGGAGGCGGGCTGGCGAATCATCGACGATACGGTGCAGGTGCGCGGTGGCCGCGGCTACGAGACGGCCGACAGCCTTCGGGCGCGGGGCGAAAAGCCCGTGCCGGTCGAGCGCATCATGCGCGACTTCCGCATCAACTTGATCTTCGAGGGCAGCTCCGAAATCATGCACCTGTTCATCGCGCGCGAGGCGGTGGACAAGCATCTGCAGGTGGCGGGGGACGTCGTGATGCCGGGCAAGTCGGTCGGTCAGCGGCTCGCGGGCGCCGTGCGATCGGCGCTGTTCTACGGCTGGTGGTATCCCTCGCGCTGGATCGGCTGGGGATTCTGGCCGAAGTATGGGGCATTTGGACCGCTCGCCACGCACGTGCGGTTCGTCGAGCGCTCGGCCCGCCGCCTCGCCCGCGGCGTGTTCCACGCGATGGTCCGCTTCGGTCCCAAGCTCGAGCTGCGCCAGGGCGTGTTGTTCCGCCTGGTCGACGTCGGTGCGGAGCTGTTCGCGATGGCGGCGACGTGCTCCCGCGCCGCCCGCCTGCTCCGGGACGACCCGCCGACCGGCGCCCACGCGATGCGCGTCGCCGACGTGTTCTGCCGCCAGGCGCGCGGGCGCGTGAAAGCAAAGTTCGGAGGGTTGTGGCGCAACGAAGACGTGCCGACCTACAAGGTGGCGCAAGAGGTACTCCGGGGAGAGCACCTCTGGCTCGAACGCGGGATGGTGGACGTGAACTACGGCGGATAGGCGGATGGGCGGATGGGCGGATGGAGAGACCAGAGGGTGATTCGGATGCGGGGTGCGTGATTTCGGTTACGCACCCCGTCCCTATTCATTCAGGTTCGGCTCATGATGCCCTACGAGAGATTCCGCGCTTGGCGAGCTTGCCACGAATTGACCATCGCGACATACCGCATGACGCAACAGTTTCCCAAGCATGAGCTCTACGGCCTCACATCGCAGATGCGGCGAGCGGCGTTCTCTGCGGCGGTCAATATCGCCGAAGGCAGCATTGGGGGCTCCTGTCAGAGGATCAATGGAAGGAATTCGAGGTCAATGTCGACCATGCGGGCAAACTGACAATGGGATTGTACAAGGCAGTAGCGAATAAGGCCGCAGCATATCCTCGTCGGTAACCTCTATCCGCCCATCCGCCGATCCGTCCATCCGCTGTTTACGCTGCCTGGTGCGCAATCATGATGCTCTTCAGCCGCTCCGGACTGTCCCCGGACGCGTCTCCGTAGGGCGTGGGGTGCTGGTTGTCGTCCGGCAACACGTTGGGACAGATGAATTCGTACCCGCGGGCCCGGATCCGCTCGGCGGCTGTGACGCTCGCGACCGGCGTGGCGATCGCGATCCGCTTCCCGCCCAGTTCCGTGACGGCACGCGCGGCGGCCAGCACCTTCCAGGGAAACAAGACCTGCCCGTCCACGATGATCAGCTGCCGATCCTCGAACTTCTTGATCGGCCGCTGCGTGCGGTACAACACGAGATCGCGGCGCACCCGGGCGCGCGATTCCTCGATCGCGGACTCGAGCTTGTCCACGAGGTTCATCCCGGGCTGAAAATCCGGATCCATCTCCGCCCGGCCCGCGAACTCCGCCAGCGCCCCGATCGGAGCCAGATTGGCACCGAGCCGGATGAAGGAAGCGACCAGCACGTCGAAGCTCGCCCCCATTGCCTTCGAGGCATTGGCCGCGATCTCCACCCCCTCCGGCGTCACCCCCAGGAGCAGGCAGGACACGTACCCTTGGGCGACCAGGAGCTGGCCCAGGGCCGCGCCCGCGGCTGAGCGGGTGGGATAGAGGCTGGTCCGGGGAGGAGGGGGCACGATGCAAAATAAGGGGATTGAGCCTCCGGAACAGAGGAAACATCTTCCCCTGCCCCCATTCGCGAGGCCTCATGCGCTTCTGGCTGCTCCTACCGGCGATGGTCGCCGCTCTCGTTCCCACCGGTCTCACGGCCCAGCGACGCTCGGCCACGAGCTCCGGTCCCCTCGCCCGGCCGCTCGACACGTTGACCTACCGGTCGCTCAAGTTCCGGGCAGTGGGCCCGGCCACGATGGGGGGCCGCATGTCGGCGTTCGCGGTGCGGGAAAGCAACCCGTCCGTGATCTACGCCGGCGCGGGCACCGGCGGGCTGTTCAAGACCACGAACAACGGCACCACCTGGTCGGCCGTGTTCGAGGACCAGCCTGTCGCCTCGATCGGCGCCGTCGCCGTGTCGCAACGCGACTCGAACCTCGTGTGGGTAGGCACCGGCGAAGGGAATGGACGCAACAGCTCGTCGTGGGGCAACGGCGTCTACAAATCGACCGACGGC
>Ga0214473_10010708_pt1 | contig 10773 bp, 5 predicted proteins | sample RVTome_7_FD_203509 | JGI IMG/M metagenome (GOLD analysis project Ga0214473, IMG submission 203509) | Soil microbial communities from uranium-contaminated site in the Upper Colorado River Basin, Wyoming, United States - RVT98D197 | ecosystem: Environmental > Terrestrial > Soil > Contaminated >... | reverse complement strand
TCTCGCAGCGTGCGGGTCCTTCGATCCTTGCCCGGCTACCCGGGTTTGCCGGGCAGCTGCTGCCTCGCCTCGTCCGCGGCCTTACCGCCGGGGTGCAATCCGCAGGAACCTGGCCGCGCCTCGTGCCAGGTGCGCTGTGGCTCCTGGCGGGTTGGTTGTGCGCCTGGATCCAGCTGGAGCTCTTCCTTCGAATGTATGGCACAAGCGGATCTCCCGCCGTGTGGTTGTTCGCCCTCAGCGTGATCGCTTTCGGCGGGGCCGTGCCGTCCTCGCCCGGCGCGGTTGGGGTGTATGAGCTGGCCGGCTCGGCCGGGCTGCGGGCCGTTGGTTATACGGCCGAAGTCGCCCTGAGCGTCGCAGCTACGGTTCACGTGACGCAGATCGTCGTCACCGGATTGTTGGGAGGATGGTTCCTGGCGAAGGAAGGGGAGTCTATCGCCGACCTGGCGCGGGCGGCTCGCCGCCTGGCCCGCAGGCCCGTCGAGTCTGGCGGAGCATGAGGATCCTCGTCGCGCTGACCTACTATCGACCCCACGTCTCGGGCCTGACGGTCTATGTCGAGCGCCTGGCCAAGGCCTGGGCGACGGCCGGCCATAAGGTCACGATCCTCACCTCCCGTTACCGGCGCGACCTCAAGCCGCGCGAGACGGCCGATGGTGTGGACATACTGCGCCTGCCGGTCGCCTTGCGGATCAGCAAAGGTGTGATCATGCCGGCCATCGGCTGGCAGGCGACGCGCGGCGTGCTGCAGCACGATGTCGTGAGCCTGCATCTGCCGCAGTTCGACGCCGCCGGAATCGCCCTGCGCGGCCGACTCTTCGGTCGACCGACCGTTCTCACCCATCACTGCGATCTACTATTGCCCGTCGGAGTCTTGAATGGGCCGGCCCACCTCGCCGTCCAGGCGGCCAACCACATCGCAGCCCGCCTGGCCGACGCCGTGGTCTCCTACACGCAAGACTATGCCGAGCATTCCCCTTTCCTTTCCCGCTACGCCTCCAAGCTCCATGTCATCCCGCCTCCGGTGGAGGTCCTCGATCCACGGCCGGAGGAGCTGGCGGCCTTTCAGGCCTTGAGACGAAATGATGGACCGGTCATTGGCATGGCGGCACGGCTGGCGACGGAGAAAGGTGTCGAGTACCTCCTGGCCGCGTTGCCGAGGATCCTGACACGCCATCCCCAGGCTACCGTTCTCTTCGCCGGGCAGCACGAGAATGTGCTGGGGGAGGGGGCTTATATCCGCCGGCTCCAGCCGATGCTGGAGAGGTTCGCCGACCATTGGAGGTTCATGGGGGTTCTGGATCCTCAGTCGATGGCGGCGTTCTATCGGGCTTGCGACGTCACCGTCCTGCCCAGTCTGAACAGCACCGAGAGCTTCGGGTTGGTGCAGATCGAGTCGATGCTATCCGGCACGCCGGTCGTGGCGTCGGACCTGCCCGGCGTGCGCCAACCGGTCCTGACCTCCGGCATGGGGCGGATCGTCCCGCCTCGAGATGCCGAGGCGCTGGGCTTGGCGATCCTCGAAGTGCTCAGCCGACGCCCGGCGGCGGTGAGCATCGAGGCAATTCGCCGGCGGCATACCCCCTCGACCGTCGCCGGCTCATACCTTCAACTCTTCCGCGATCTCGGCGCGCCCGCGTGATGGCCACCGATTATCTTTGGCCGAACCTTGAGTCGCTGCCGTACTTCCGCGGGTTTCTGCGGGCGATCGAGGCCCGCCTTCTGCAAAGCGTGGAGTTGCCCGCCCCGCGCCTGGACGTCGGATGCGGAGACGGGCATTTCGGGGAGATCGCGTTTGCCCAAGCGACGACGCTCGGCGTGGACCCCGCGCTGAATTCCCTGCGCGAGGCCCGCAGGCGCCCCGCCTACCGCTGGCTTGCGGCAGCCGAGGGAGCTCGCCTGCCACTCGCTCGGGCTTCGATGGCGAGCGCCGTCAGCAATTCGGTCCTGGAGCACATCCCAGACGTGCAGTCCGTCTTGCAGGAGATCGGCCGCGTTCTCAAGCCGGGAGGCACACTGGCCTTCACAGTTCCCAATCCGGGGTACCTGGCCCACCTGGCGTTGCCTGCCTGGTTCGAGAAGGCCGGGTTTCGGTCTTTCGGTGAACGATATCGGGGGTGGTTTCGCTCCGTCACGCGGGTCGAGCACCTGGCGTGGGAAGACGAGTGGAGGGAATGGCTGGAGCGTGCCGGGCTGGAGCTCCAGGGAACGCTGCGCTACTTCCCTCCTGCGGCGATGCGCGTGCTGGAGTGGGGGCATTACCTGGGCTTGCCTTCCCTCGTGGCCCGGAAGCTGACCGGCCGCTGGATCCTTGCTCCGGCACACTGGAACCTTTGGCTGACGGCACGCGCCGTGCGACCGTATTATGATTCGCCCGCTGCCGGCGACGGTACGTTCAACCTGTACCTCGCCAGGAGACCATGAGCGCACCTGGCTCGTCCCCCTTCGACAACTCGTACTTCTCTTCCGGGACCTACGAGAAGGTCTCGTTCCGGACGGGCAGTCAATACTGGTGGTCCAACCGCTTCTACGCCTTACTCGTGCGTCGCTACGCTCCGCCTGTCGGACGTCTGCTCGAGGTCGGTTTCGGCCTGGGACACCTGCTGTCCCGCCTCGAGCCGCCGTATGAAACGTTCGGCGTGGACGTCAACGGCTGGGCGCTCGAGAAGGCCAAGTCAGTGGCCCCCCGTGCCCGTCTTCACGAGGGATCGGCTGAGGACCTGGGGTTCTTCGATGACGGATTCTTCCAGGTTCTGATAGCCAAGCACGTGGTCGAACATGTCCCTCGACCCGAGGCGGCCGTGCGAGAATTCGCGCGGGTGGTGGCGCCCGGCGGATGGGCGGTCCTTTCAACACCTAACCTCGACTCGCCGATGAGGGCGCGCAAGGGCAAGGGGTGGATCGGCTATCGAGACCGGACGCATGTATCGCTGCGGTCGCCAGCCGAATGGATCGCGATGGCCGGCTCGGCCGGCTTTCGACTGCGCAAGATCTTCTCCGACGGATTTTGGGATCCACCGTACATCCGGGGGCTGCCGGTTCGGCTGCAAAGGCTGCTCTTCGGATTACCGGGCGGTGTGCAGGCGATGCTCGCCATGCCCTTCCTGCCCGTCCGGTGGGGCGAGAGCGTTATCCTGATCGTTCAGAAGGAACCGCGTGGAGCCGTTGCCCGCACCTCCTCCTGACGAGCCGACGGTTCTGGACTGGTTCCGGTCCGTCTTGCGTCTGCGGCCGATCTCGATTCCGTCGCAGGAGAAGCCCCGGGTTCTTTCAGCGGCACAGCCTGCCCTTCCTTCAAAGCCGGCCGAGAAAGTCAGGCGGGTTGTCCGCGTTGGGCAGCTCAGGCTTCCGGGGTCGCTCGTACTGGCCTTGCTGGGGCAGGCTGCTCTCGAAGCGGCGCCTGTCCGGGACCGGATGCCGATCCATGGAGTTGTTCTGTACCTGCTCGCATTTGGCCTGGCCGGCTGGGGGTTGTGGAAGAACGATCTGGGTCTGCTTTCTTCGCCTGAGTCCGAGATCGTATCGCGGGACGCGCCGGCCCGCGCCGGCTGGCTCGGCGTTGGCGCGGTTCTGGGCCTCCTGGCGTTCCTGTCCTCGGGCGGGAATACCTTCCGTTTGTCGACGGTCGTGTTTTGGTGCGGAAGCGTCGCCTGCCTCCTGATCGCCTTCTGGGAAGGGGAGAACCCCTTCCTGCTGGCGGCGCGTAGGATCTGGGCCTGGCTGCGCCGCCCGCGGGTGTTCCTCGGACTGGATGGTTGGGCGGTGGGTTTCTGGATGGCGCTGGGGTTGGCGGGCATCTTCCGATTCGTGCACCTCTCCACCATTCCGCTCGACATGTGGAGCGACCAGGCGGAAAAGCTGTTGGACGTGGCGGACGTGCTCGCCGGGCGCTACTCCATCTTCTTCACACGGAATACCGGGCGGGAAGCCATGCAGTTCTACATGGCGGCCGCCACGGCCCGCATCTTCGGAACGGGCGTGAGTTTCCTGACTCTCAAGATCGGAACCGCAGTCGCCGGCTGGTTGACCCTGCCCTTCATCTATGCGCTCGCCCGCGAGGTGGTCGACCGTCGCGTGGCGTTGGCGGGAATGCTCCTGGCGGGCGTCGCCATGTGGCCGAATGTCCTAAGCCGGACGGGGTTGCGCTTCTCGCTCTATCCGTTGGTCGCCGCCCCGGCTCTCTTCCTTCTAGCGCGTGGGCTACGCAGGCAAAACCGCAACGATCTGCTCCTGGCCGGGGTCGTCGCAGGGATAGGCCTGCACGGTTATTCCCCGGCCCGCGTGCTCCCGGTGGTGCTTGCGGTGGGTGTGGTGCTGTACGCATTGCATCCGGCGGCGCGCGGGCGGCGAGCGCGCCTGTTGGCCTGGAGCGCGGCGGCCGCCGGCCTGGCTTTGGTTGTCTTCTTGCCGCTGCTGCGCGTTGCGTTGGAGAAGCCCGACGACTTCCTGTTTCGCTCACTAAGCCGATTGGGGACCGTCGAAAGACCCCTCCCGGGCACCGTATTGAGCTTATTGATCTCCAACCTGCGGAATGCGTTGGGGATGTTCAATTGGGACTCGGGACTGATCTGGGTCGTCTCGCTCCCCGGGAAGCCGCTTCTGGATTGGGTCACCGGCGCGCTCTTCGTGATCGGCGCCGCCCTATGCCTGGTCCGATACGCCCGGCGGCGCCATTGGCTGGACCTGTTCCTCCTTCTCTCGATCCCGATGCTGATGCTTCCGTCTTGGTTGGCGTTGGCCTTTCCCGGTGAGAATCCCGCGCCCAATCGAGCCTCAGGCGTCCTCATCCCGGTATTCATCCTCGCCGGGTGGGCTGTGGTAGCGGTGGGGGAGACGATCGCCGCCGCCTGGCCGGGACGGCTTGGCCGAATCGTGGCCGCCGGGTGGACGGGATCCCTGCTCTTGATGGCCGTCCTCAACAACTACGCGCTGACGTTCCAGGTCTTTTACCCCGACTATTTGCGGAGCGCGTGGAACACGAGCGACGGCGGGCAGGTGATCCAGGGATTCGCCGAATCGGTCGGGGATTACGAGACGGCGCATGTAGTCCCCTATCCGTACTGGTGGGACACGCGGCTCGTCGGCATCCAAGCCGGCCAGCCACTCAAGGACTACGCCCTGGCGCGGGAGAATCTTGAAAGCGTTGCATCCGTGACCGACACGCAGCTATTCTTGTTCAACACTCTAGATGTGGAGACTCTCGATAGGCTGCGGGGGCTCTTCCCACAGGGGCAGTTGCGGCAATTCGAATCGGATGTGGAGGGCCACGGCTTCATGATCTACCTCGTCCCCGAACGGCCCGGGTCTCGATGATCGAGCCCGCCGAGTCTCCACCCCGCCCGGCTCTTTGGATCGTTCTGGGGCGCTCGATGCGCGGGCGTTGGGCGGAGTTCGCTCTCCTGGCCATCCTGGTGGCGGCGGCCGCGTTGCGTTTCACCGGCCTGAATTGGGACGAGAACAACCATTTGCACCCCGACGAGCGGTTCCTGACGATGGTCGAGACGGGGCTGCAGCTGCCCGCCTCGCTCTCGGAGTATTTCAACACCGACGTCTCGAGCCTGAACCCCCACAATGTAGGCTTCGGCTTCTTTGTCTACGGGACCTTGCCGATCTTCCTGGTGCGCTACGTGGCCGAAGGGCTGGGCCAGCTTGGGTACGATCAGGTCCACCTGATTGGCAGGGCCACCTCGGCCGTGTTCGATCTTGTCGGCCTGGTCCTGTTGTATGCCATCGGCCGACGCCTCTATGGCCGACGGGTGGGCCTGCTGGCGGCGCTGATCGGCGCCTTCACGGTCCTCCTGATCCAGCACGCCCACTTCTTTGTCGTCGACCCCGTCGCCAATGTCTTCATCCTGGCCGGCCTGTACCTGGCGATTCGCGTTCAGGAGGATGGCAAGCCCTGGACGTATGCCGCCTTCGGCGCGGCGCTGGGGATGGCCGTGGCGTCGAAGATCAGCGCCGCGCCGTTGGCCCTCGTCATCGTCCTGGCGGCCGCCCTGCGCGTCGCCCAGGCCGAGCGGACGCGGCGCGAGGACGAGCTGGTGCGCGGGCTGGTCGGGGTCCTGCTGGCGGCGGTCGTGTCGTTCCTGGCGTTCCGCGTGTTCCAGCCGTACGCCTTCGAGGGCCCGTCTCTCTTCGGGCTGCGGCCCAATCCGAAATGGCTGGCGAATCTGCAGGAAATACGAAATCAATCCGGCGGATCGGTCGATGCACCTTTCGCCCTGCAGTGGGCCTACCGCCCGCGCTTCCTATTCTCCTGGCTCAACATGGTCGAGTGGGGAATGGGGTTGCCGTTGGGGCTTCTGGCCTGGGCCGGGACGGCCTGGGCGGCGATCGAGGTCGTTCGCGGCCGCTGGTCCAAGCATGCCCTAATCGTGGCGTGGACTCTGGGATTCTTCTTGTGGCAGGCGGCCGCCTTCAATCCGACGCTGCGCTACCAGCTGCCGGTCTATCCAACCTTGATCCTGCTGGCGGCGTGGGGCGTTTTCGAAGCCTGGGACCGAATCCGCATGGCCAGCGGCCGATGGAGTCGCGCCGCTCGATGGACGTTCGGCCTCGTCGGTGGGACCGCTCTCCTGGCTCACATGGCGTATGGGGTCGCGTTCGCAGGCATCTACACCCGGCCCGTGACCCGCGTCGCGGCCTCGCGCTGGATCTTCAGCCATGTTCCGGGCCCAGTTAACCTGGTCGTGACCGGGCCTTCGGGCGTGGGGCTCGAGCCTATTCCACTCCCTGGGGATTTCGTTCTGGATGCAGCCGCTCCTCACCTGGTCAGCCTGGCGCCGTCCGAGGGGGGCCTCGCCACAGGCATTCGCTTGCCGTTCGTCCGCGATCTGGGGAGCGGGCAAAACGAAACCGTTCTGCGGGCCGAGATCCTGGCGGCGGCCGAGGACCTCGTACCGCAAGCCGTTGCGACCTGGACCGGGACGCTTCCCGCCGAGCCGGCGTCGCTCCCGCTGGCCTTCGAAACGCCCTATCCACTTGACCCCGGCCGCACCTACCTGCTTCGTCTTTCTCTGGCGGGGCGGGAAGGGATCGCCCTGGACGGGAACTTGATCCTGCTGGCCTCGACAACCGACGGACAAGCCGAGACCTCGATGGCGCTACCCCAAGAGCGATTCACGCTTACGGCGGGAGTTCCGTTCGTTGGGAGCTTCATCAGCGCCTCCGGCGGCGAAGCGCGCACGCTGCAGATACCGTTTGCGCAAGCCTTCGGAGGTACGCTCGGGACGGCCCTCCAGGTCGACCTGCTCGACAGCCCGGATGCGTCCGTTGCCCTGGGGACGGCGACCTGGACCGGAGAGCTTCCCACTGGCGAGTCCCAGATCGAGGCCGCATTCGATCGCCCGGCGACGATCTCTGCCGGTTCGACCTATTGGCTTCGCCTCGAGCTGCGATCCGGCGCCGGGCTTGCCCTACGTGGTTCGCGGATCATCAGCGAGTCGAGCTGGGACGACGGCCTGCCGCTGCGAATCGACAACAAGGATGGCTTCGGCGGCCTTTACATAGGGCTGAACCAGGAGCTTTACTGGCCGGACGAGCAAGACGAAGACGCGAACGGCGTCTCGGACAAGCTCGAGCGCCTGGTGGGCACACTGAGCGACGGCGAATACCTGATCATCACCTCGAATCGGCAGTATGGATCGATCCCGCGCGTGCCGATCCGCTATCCCCTGTCGACGGCCTACTACCGGCTCCTCTTCGACTGCCCGGAACCTCTCTACATTCCGAAATGCGGCGCCCAATTGGAGCCCACGGGGAAAGTCAACGCGCTGGGATACGAACTGGTCCATGTGTATCAGAGCGATCCTCAGCTTGGTCCTGTTTCAATCAACGACCAGACGGCCGAGGAAGCGTTCACGGTCTACGACCATCCGAAGGTTCTGGTCTTCGCCAGGTCGCCCTCTTTTTCCGCGGAAGCTGTCCGCAGCCTCCTCGGCCGCGTCGATCTGAGCCACATCATCCGCGTCCTCCCGGCGCAGGCCCGTTCCGTCCCGCCGGACTTGATGCTGCCGCCGGATCGTTTGGCGGAACAGAGGGCCGGCGGCACCTGGTCGGCGCTCTTCCCTTCGTCGTCGTGGATCAACCGCTCGCAGCTGCTGGCGACCGTCGTGTGGTGGGTGTTCATCGGACTCCTCGGGATCGTCGTCTTCCCCTTGGTGCGTCTGGCCTTCCCCGGCTTCGGTCGGGGCGCGTACGCGCTGGGACGGGCCTTCGGCCTTCTGCTGCTGGCATGGGGTGTTTGGGCGCTGGCAAGTTTCCGAGTCCCATTCGACCGGCCGCTGATCTTTGGCGTGCTCCTGGCGTTGATTCTGGCCGCCGGTCTGCTTGTATGGCGCCAGCGCCTCGACCTGCGGGAGGAGTGGCGCGAACACAAGGCGGAGATCCTGTGGGTTGAGGGACTGGCCCTGGCCCTGTTCCTGATCGACCTCAGCTTGCGCTGGGGCAATCCCGACCTGTGGCATCCGGCCAAAGGCGGCGAGAAGCCGATGGACTTCTCCTACTTCAACGCCGTTCTGAGAAGCACCAGCTTCCCGCCTTACGATCCGTGGTTTGCCGGTGGTTACATCAACTACTACTACTTCGGGTTCGTGCTGGTGGCCGTTCCGGTCAAGCTGATCGGGCTGACCTCGTCCGTGGCCTACAACCTGATCCTGCCCTCGCTTTTCTCGATGGTTGGGCTGGGGGGTTACGCCTTCGCTTCAGAGGTCGTTTCGCGCGCTCGCCGAGTCCTGGAGCGGCCCAGGCTCTCACCTCGGGTGGCAGGTATGACGGCGGCCGTGGCTCTGGTGCTGCTCGGGAACCTTGGAACCGTCGCCATGATCTACGACGGATGGAAACGCATCGGTGCGCCGCCGGGAGAGCAGCCGGCCGAGATGTTAGCCGGCATCCCTCAGGCGCTGCGAGGAGCCGCCCGGTTTGTGACGCTGCAGGACCCCTTACCCTATCGGTCGGATGAGTGGTACTGGAATCCGAGCCGGTCCATTCCGGTGGTTCCAGGTGACGTCGGCCCGATCACAGAGTTTCCGTTTTTCACGTTTCTCTATGCCGACCTGCACGCCCACATGATCGCACTCCCGCTGACGGTGCTGGGAGCGGCGTGGGCGGCTTCGTGGCTGCTGGCGGCCGAGTCGAGGCGACGCTTACGGGCTGGAAGCTGGATTGCCTGCCTCTTCGCCGGGGGCCTCATCCTGGGTGCGCTCCGGCCGACCAACACCTGGGATTTTCCGGTGTACCTGAGCTTCGGCGTGGCGGCGGCCGTGGTCGCCGGTCCGCTGCGACACGGGCTTCGATCCCGCCACGCGTATCTCGAGTCTCTCATCTCGGCTCTTGGACTCCTTGTGTTCTTTCTCCTCCTCTATCAGCCCTATAGCCAGTGGTACGGCCAGGGGTACACCGAGGCGGGCCTGTGGTCCGGCTCGAGGACGACGATCCGTTCCTATCTGGTCGTGCACGGGATGTTCCTCTTTGCTCTAATCTCGTGGATGGCGTGGGAAACGCACGATTGGATGGCCTCCACACCCCTTTCGGCGCTCAACCGGCTCCGGCCGTATGCCGGACTGATCGGCTTCATCGCCGTGTCGGCGCTGGGGCTGATCGTGTGGGCCTTCGCCGACGGCACTCGCGTGATCGTCGTGGCGCTGCCGTTGGTGCTGTGGGCCGTGGCGCTGCTCCTCCGGCCGGGCCTGCCGTGGGCCAAACGGATCGTCCTGGTCTTCACGGCCTCGGCCCTGGTGCTGACGCTCGTCGTCGAGATGGTCGTCCTGCTGGGCGACATCGGCCGCATGAACACCGTTTTCAAGTTCTACCTTCAGGTGTGGACCCTCTTCGGCCTGGCTTCGGCCGCCGCGGTCTACTGGACGCTTGAGGGCCTGCCGCAATGGTCGGGAGGCTGGCGGACGGCTTGGACGATCGGGCTGGCGACCCTTGTTGTGGGAGCTTCCCTCTATCCTTTCACGGCTGCGCCGGCCAAAGTGCGCGACCGGATGGCCTTGGAGGCTCCCCGCTCGCTCGACGGTGCGGCCTTCCTGCAGGACGCCGTCTACTTCGATCTCGGCAGCGAGCTCCATTTCGACGAAGACGCGCGCCTGATCCAATGGCTGCAGGAGAACGTAGTCGGATCCCCCGTCATCGTGGAGGCCAACGTCCCTGAATACCGGTGGGGCAGCCGCCTCACGGTATATACGGGCCTGCCCGGCGTTCTCGGCTGGCGTTGGCATCAGACCCAGCAGCGCGCCGTCGAAGGCGACCCGGCGACGGTGCGCGCCTACGAGATCGCTGATTTCTACACCAACCCCTCGATGGACTCGGCATTGGAGTTCCTGCGCCGCTACGACGTCAGCTATGTCGTCGTCGCCAGCCAGGAGCGCCTCTTCTATGAGAAGGTCTCACCGTGCACACCCTCGGTCGATAGGCTCACCGTAGAGTGCGATATGGGGGGGCGTCCGTTGGGCATGCCGTCGCCCGATGTTCCGCCACGTGATTGCCAGCCGCTGGACGGCTCCAATCCCCTCGCGCTGGTTTGTCCGACGCACGGGCTGGAGAAATTCGACGCGATGGTGGACGAAGGATGGCTGAGGATAGTCTATCGAGACGGGCCGGCCGTTGTTTATGAGGTGAGTCGATGATCGGCCAGGCCCTGGCGTGGTGGGTCGCCAGCACGCTAGCGGGACTGAGCGCATTCCCGCTTGCCTGGCGCGTCTTGCACCGTCTGCCGGATCGCGGCTGGGGGCTGACGCGAGCGCTGGGCCTGCTCATCTCCGGGTATGTTCT
>Ga0214473_10010707_pt1 | contig 10773 bp, 10 predicted proteins | sample RVTome_7_FD_203509 | JGI IMG/M metagenome (GOLD analysis project Ga0214473, IMG submission 203509) | Soil microbial communities from uranium-contaminated site in the Upper Colorado River Basin, Wyoming, United States - RVT98D197 | ecosystem: Environmental > Terrestrial > Soil > Contaminated >... | reverse complement strand
CCGGGAAGCCACAGACCTGCAAGCGCTGGTCGTCCACAATGTGCTCACCCTGCACAAGAACCTGGCACTGACCTCCGCTCTGCACGAGCTGCAGCTGCAGGGCCGGCTGCCCCGCCTGATCGGTTGGCACCACGACTTCGCCTGGGAACGCCAGGGCTACCTATCCGAACTGCACCCGGGGGAGCCCTGGGACCTGCTACGGCGGGCGTGGCCGGGAGTGGCCCAGGTGGTGGTTTCCGCAACCCAGCGCGCCCGCCTGGCCGAACTGTATGCGATTGCACCGGAGTCGATTCAGGTGATACCGCCAGGCATTGATCCGAGCCTCTCCGGTCGATGGACACCCCAGGTCCAGGAGTTGGCTCGCCAGCTGGACCTGCTGCGGGCCAGTCTCTTGCTCTTGCTGCCGGCGCGCATCACCCGTCGCAAGAACATCGAGTTCGCCCTGCAGGTGCTGGCGGCGCTGCGGCAAGAGGGAGGCCAGGATGCCCGCCTGCTCGTCACCGGCCCTCCCGGACCGCACAACCCTGGCAACCTGGCCTATCTGGAGCAGCTGCTGCAGTTGCGGCAGAGCCTGGGACTGGAGCGCAGCGCGCACTTCCTGCACGTGGATCTGCCCGAACCGCTGCGCGATCTGAGCGACGCTACCCTGGCCAGCCTTTACCTGCTGTGTGATGCCCTGTTCTTTCCCAGCCGGGACGAGGGATTCGGCATCCCGCTGCTGGAAGCGGCCCATGCCCGCCTGCCCAGCTTCTGCAGCGACATCCCGGTCTTCCGTGAGACGGGCGGCGAGCACGTGCGGTATTTCTCACTGAACGACCGCCCTGAGCAGGTGGCGGCGCTGCTGCGCGAGTCGCTGGACTCCGACGAACGCTTCCTTCAGCGGCGCCTGGTCCTGCGCAGCCACACCTGGGAGCGATTGGTGGCCGAGCAGCTGCTGCCGCTGCTGGAAGGTGGAACCGATGGCTGAACCAGCCCGCGAAGTCTCACGCCGTTCCCGGCGGTCGCGAGCCATCTTGCTCCCGGTCCTGCCCGGGATGCCCAGCCAAGACCTGCTGGGGTTCTGCGACGCGCTGAAGGGCAACCGGCGCGTCCTGGTGCAGGGCGTGATCCCGGTGGAGTTTCCGCGCTCGCTCAGCCAGGCGGCCGGAGAAGCGCGGTCGCTGCGCGCCGATCTGCAGCAGGGATTCGCTCCGGCGGCGGTCCGGGTGCGGGCCAAGATCCTGGTCTCGCACAACCCGGGCCCGGAGATTGCGGCACAGATCGGAGACCAGAACGTAGAGTTGCTGCTGCTGCATTGGCCTAAAGGAGAGGGCCTGCCCCGTGAGCACCTGCAGTCCATCCTGGCACACGCCTCCTGCGATGCGGCAGCCCTCACCGGCCCGGCGCCCTCGCCCGGCGGGCGCGCCCTGGTGGTGCTACGGGACGACCAGGACAGCGAATTGGCCCTGCGATTGGCGCTGAGGCTGGCCGCCTCGCTCAAGCTGCAGATCACTGCGATGCGAGTGCCAGCCGATCCGAGCCTGACGAAATCGGTCGAGCTGCAGCTGGCCCTGGAGCAGGTCTTGGAACAACTGCCCGAAGTGGAGGATTCGCTGCTGCACTCCGACGATCCCACCCAGGCGATCCTGGAGGCGGCCCGCGGCTACGATCTGGTGGCGGTGGGGGCCTCGTCCTCGGGCCGACCCGAGGGTGGCATCGCCGACGAACTTGCCGCCCGGTTGATGGACAGCGCCCCCGGCTCGGTGCTTCTGGCACGCTCGCGGCCTCCGGCCCCGCCGGAGGTGGCGGATGAGTCCGTCGGCACCGAGACCATCTCCATACTGGTGGACAAGTGGTTTGCGGAGAACACCTTCCACGCCGACGAGTTCGCCGACCTGGAGCAGCTGGCAGCCCGCAAGCAGGAGCAGGGGCTGACCATCAGCCTGGCGCTGCCGGCGCTGAACGAAGAGCAGACGATCGGCAAGGTGATCCGCTCTATCCAGCGTGCGCTGCAACAGAGGGTCCCGCTGCTGGATGAGATCGTGCTGATGGACTCCACCTCCAGCGACCGCACCCGCCAAATCGCGGAGGACCTGGGAGTCCCGGTATACATCCATCAGCAGGTGCTCCCACAATACGGCCCGCGTGACGGCAAGGGTGAAGCGCTATGGAAAAGCCTGTATGTCACCCGCGGGGACGTGGTCTTGTGGATCGATACTGACATCGTGAACATTCACCCACGCTTCGTATATGGGCTGTTGGGGCCTTTGCTGTCTCGCCGCGATCTGATGTTCGTCAAGGGCTACTACCTGCGCCCCGTGCGGGTGGGACGGAGGATGCAAGCAGGCGGTGGCGGCCGGGTGACCGAGCTCACCGCTCGCCCGCTGCTCAACCTGTTCTACCCCGCCCTCTCCGGCCTGATCCAGCCCCTGTCCGGTGAATTCGGCGGGCGGCGGCTGGCGCTGGAGCAGCTGCCGTTCTCCTCCGGCTATGGCGTAGAAACCGGCCTGCTCATCGATCTGTTGGAGCAGTTCGGCCTGGGGGCCATCGGACAAGTGGACCTGGTTGAGCGCATCCACCACAACCAGCCGCTCACCGCGCTGAGCATGATGTCCTTCGCCATCATCCAGACTGTGACGCGCAAGCTGGACCGCCGCTACGGCCTCGAATTGCTAAAAGACGTAAATCGGAGTATGAAGATCATCCGGCAGCGGGAGCAGCGGTTCTTCCTGGAGGTGGAGCGGATCGCGGAGCGCGAGCGGCCTGCCATGCGGAGCCTGCCGGAGTACAACGAGCGCTTTAGCCGCCGGGAGGCCACATGACGGATCTCATCCTGATCCGGCATGGCGAGACCGATTGGAACCTGGAAGGACGCTACACCGGTCAATCGGATGTGCCGCTGAACCAACGGGGGGTGGACCAAGCCCGTCGGATGGCTGAGGAATTGAGGGGCGAGCCGTTGGCGGCGATCTACAGCAGCGACCTGGCCCGTTGCGCCAGGACTGCCGAGTTGTTGGCCGAGGTCTCCGGCGCACCACTACATCTGGATCCCCGCTTGCGCGAAATCGACCAGGGCGAATGGGAGGGGATGCTGTTCGAGGAGATCCGGACGCGCTTCCAGGAAGCCTGGACCCGGCGGCAGGCCAATCCCATCCAGGTGTCTGCACCAGACGGTGAGACCGTCGGCCAGGTGCAGTATAGGGTGCGGCAAGCGCTGGACGAGATTCTGGCCAAGCACCCTGCCCAGACCGTGGCGATCGTCTCCCATGGGCTGGCGCTGGCCATCATCCGGGTGCATCTGGAGCACGCAGCCGTGGAGAGCGTTTGGGATCGCATACCCCCGAACGCCGAGCCGGAAAGAGTTCAGGTGAGGATGCCATGAGCAGGCGGCGAGTGCATGTCGGATTTGTCTCCACCCGATTCGCGGGCACGGACGGGGTCTCGTTGGAGGCCGCCAAGTGGGCCTCGCTGCTGACCGGCATGGGACACGAGTGCTTCTACTTCGCCGGAGAATCCGATCGGCCCGACGACCGCTCGCACGTGGTGCCCGAGGCGCACTTCAAACACCCACAGATCCTGCAGCTCAGCCGGGAGCTGTTCGACGACTACACCCGCTCGTCTGAGACCACCGGCACGATCCAGCGGCTGCGCTACTACTTGAAGGAACAGATCTACAAGTTCACCCTCAACTACGCCCTTGATCTGCTCATCGTGGAAAACGCCCTGTCGCTGCCGGTAAACGTCCCCTTGGGCCTGGCGCTCACCGAGTTCATCGCGGAGACCCAGATCCCGGCCATCGCCCACCACCACGACTTTTCCTGGGAGCGCAAACGCTTCGCGGTGACTGCCGCAGCCGACTACCTCCGAGCGGCTTTCCCTCCCACGCTGCCCTCGGTGATCCATGTGGTGATCAACTCCTTCGCCGCCCGCCAGCTCGGCCTGCGCACCGGGACCAGCGCAGTGCTGATCCCCAACGTGATGGACTTCGCCAACCCACCGCCGGCGCCCGACGAGTACGCCAAGGGCCTGCGCGCGGATCTGGGGATCGAACCAGATCAGCACTTCCTGCTGCAGCCCACCCGCATTGTGCCGCGCAAGCGCATTGAGCTGGCTATGGAGCTCACCCGCCGATTGGAGTGTGATTGCCAGCTGGTGATCACTCACCAGTCAGGGGACGAGGGATCCGCCTATGAACGGCACCTGCGCAGCTACGCCGAGTTGATGAAGGTCAAAGTGGTATTCGGCTCTGAAATCGTGAACCAGCGGCGGGACATTCTGCCGGACGGCCGCAAGGTGTACTCGCTGGCGGATGCCTACCAGGCCGCCGATCTGGTGACCTACCCCTCCACCATCGAGGGCTTTGGCAACGCCATGCTGGAAACCTTCTACTACGGCCGGCCGATCGTGGTCAGCACCTACGAGATTTTCAAGACCGACATCCAGCCCAAGGGTTTCAAGGTCATCGGCTTCGAGGACTTCATCGAGGAAGACACGGTGCAGCGGTCCCAGGAGGTCCTGCACAATCCGCAACTCGGCGCCGAGATGGCTAGCCATAACTACCAGGTCGGACGCCGCTACTACTCCTACCAGATCCTCGAAAGCCACCTCGCCCTGCTCATGACCCGATGCCTGGGGGTGTGAGCCCTCCGCCGCGGTCGACCTTCGCTCAGGTCTTCCTCTCGCCGGACGAAAGCCGGCTGCGCGCCGGATGGCGCCTGCTACTGCACGGGGGGCTGGCGCTGATCCTCTCGTTGCTGTTCAGCCTGGCGGTTCTGCTGCCGCTGACCATCCTCGCGGCCTTACAGGCTCTGCTCCCGAAGTCCTTTGGCCTGGAGCTTGACCTGCTCGGCGGTCTGCTCCAGACCGGACCGTCATCAGGTCAGCTGCTGACACTCTCGGCGGTCGTGTCCTTCCCCTCCCTCACTCTGGCGACCTGGCTTGCCCGCCGCCTGTTGGACCGGCGGTCGTTTCGCTCGCTGGGTTTGGAGCCGGGCGAGTTGGCCGGGCGGGATCTGCTGGTCGGCTTCTTCCTGCCCGGGCTGCTCTTCGGGCTGATCTTCGCAGTCGAACGGGCGCTAGGTTGGATCCGGGTCGAGGGTTGGCTGTGGGACTCCCGCCCCGCGCTGGGGGTGTTGGCGGTGGTCGGCGGCAGCCTGGCGGTCTTCGCAGTAGTCGGTTTCTACGAGGAACTGACCTTCCGCGGCTATTACCTGTACAACCTGACGGACGGCCTAAGCCTGGGACCTGCCGTGCTGATGTCCTCGCTGGTCTTCGCCCTGGCCCACGCCGGCAACCCCTTCGCCTCCTGGACCTCGACCATAGGACTGATCGCGGCCGGCCTGTTCCTGGCCTACGCCTGGCTCCGCACCAGGCGCCTGTGGCTGCCGATCGGCATGCACCTGGGCTGGAATTTCTTCCAGGGGACGGTGTTCGGCTTTCCGGTGAGCGGCACGACCGCACCAGGCCTGTTGCTACAGCGTGCCGAAGGCCCGCCGCTGCTCACCGGCGGCGGCTTCGGCCCCGAAGCGGGGCTGATCGTCCTTCCAGCGATGCTGTTGGGTGCCTGGCTGATCCGGCTGTATACCGCTGGGCGCGCCTTGCCGGTCTCCGAACCCGGCGTGATCGCCTGAAGCCTCCACAGGTTCCCTCTTGACAAACGTAGCTCACTTGTTCTATACTGGCGATCCGAACATCTGTTCGCCTGGAGGTCCGCCATGTCTGTCTACGCTAAGCCTGCCCCTTCCCCATCCGCCCCTCTCCAACTCTTCGTGCAACTGCGCACCCGGCTCGCCCGCCTGGCGGTTGACCGGGCGGCCGTGCTGGGGCTGATCCTGCTCGGCGCACTGATCGCCTTCGAATTGTTCAACTACAGCACCACCGAATTCGCCCTCTCCGACCTGCTCGGGGGCTTGACGTTCGGCACCCTGCGTTGGGCCACCATCCTGGCCCTGGCCTTCTCCGCCATGGATTTCGCTGGCATCGCCTGGCTCTTCACGCCCCACGAGCACGGCCGCGGCCTGCACTCCTCGTACCTGGTCGGCGCCTGGTTCCTGGCCGCCACCATGAACGCCGCACTCACCTGGTGGTCCGTTTCGCTGGCCTTGCTCACCCGCCAGCCTCTGGGCGATCTGCTGATCGGTCAGCAGGCGATGCTGCGAGGCGTGCCCCTGTTCGTGGCACTCCTGGTGTGGCTGCTGCGGCTCTTGCTCATCGGCAGCTTCTCACTCCGCGCTCCAGCACCGGCCCAGGACCCGCGTGCCACAGCCCACAGGCTCCGCAGCGTGCCTGCCCCCGATGCCCACGCCCCCGGCTACGATCCGGAGGGCCGCATCCCGGCCCGGCTGATCCCGCGCCAGCACGTTCCGGCGCCCCTCGGCAGTTCCGTGCACGAGCTCTTGGCTCCGCGCGCTCACCCGCGCTAGAGTTTCGTCTGTCCACTCGATCGCTGCTGGCCACACTCTTCTCCTCCAGGGGCCGTCCGCGGGCCAGCGCGGCGGCCCCCACTTTCTCTCATCTCGCCCTCGCCCTGCCCCTGCTGTTGGTACCCGCCCTGCTGGCCTGGGGGTTGGCCGGTCTGACCCGAGCGCTGCCCGGAGCGGCCTCCCAACTCGCCCCACGGGACGATCCCCCCGGGCCCCTCTCGCTCGCGCCCATTCCCCCCGGTTTCTCACCGGTGTTCACGCCGGAAGTTGTTCGCTGGTCGGCGGAGATACTGCGCTGGTCCGAGCAATACAAGCTTCCGCCCGAGGTCATCGCCACCGTGATGCAGATCGAATCTTGTGGCGATCCGGAGGCGCGGTCCTCCGCAGGCGCTCAGGGTCTCTTTCAGGTGATGCCCTTCCATTTCTCTGCCGGCGAACAGCCCGCGGATCCGGAGGTGAACGCCCGGCGCGGCCTGGCCTATTTGGCCCGTTCCATGGAGTTGGCTGGTGACGATCTCGCAGCTGGTTTCGCCGGCTACAACGGCGGGCACGGGGTGATTGTCTGGGCGCCCTCGGACTGGCCGGAGGAGACTATCCGCTATGTGCGCTGGGCCACCGGGATCCTGCAGGAAGCTCGGGCCGGCGTTGTCCCCAGCCCCACGCTGCAGGCCTGGCTAGAGGCTGGAGGAGCTTACCTCTGCCGCCAGGCTGGCTCGGGGGCAGCCTCGCTGGATACGTAGGCCGGCGCTGGCCTATCGCACTCGCCCTCGATCCGCGGAAGCCAGACTGAGAAGGTAGCACCTTTGCCCGCTTCGGAGGCCACCTCGATTCTGCCTTTGTGGGCGCGGGTGATCCAGTAGGCAATCGACAGCCCCAGGCCAGCGCCACCGTGCTGACTGCGCTTGCGGGCTGCGTCGATGCGGTAGAAGCGTTCGAAGATGTGCGGCAACTCCTCTTGTGGGATTCCCCGTCCTGTATCCGAGATCGTCAGGCGAGCCCACCCCTCCACGCAGGCCAGCGCCAGGGTCACCTTGCCTCCGGACGGGGTGTTGTCCAGCGCGTTCGCAACCAGGTTCAGCAGCACCTGCCTCAGCCGGTCCCGGTCCCCCTGCACCCGCACCTGATCCTCCCGGCCGATCTCCACCTTGACGCTGTCGCCGGCCAACACCTTGGCCTGCTTGAACACCTCCAGCATGAGGGTGTCCAGCTCGATCTGATCTTCCGCCAGAGGAAGCCGACCGCTCTCAGCTTGGGCCAACAGCAGCAGATCGTTCACCATTCGGGTCATCCGGTCGACTTCGGCCGTGATGGCCTCCAGTGATTCCGCGTCCGCCTGCCCGATCCTGCGCATCAAGTCCACGTTGCCGCGGATCGTGGTGAGCGGCGTTCGCAGCTCGTGGCTGACGTCCGCCAGGAACCTCCGCTGGGTCTCAAACAGGCCTTCCAGGCGCTCCAGGGTCTCATTGAAAGCCAAGGCCAGCCGGTCGATTTCCCCCCGCGGCGGGCCGGAGCGCGGGATGCGCCGGGACAGATCGTCGGCCCGGGTGATATGCAGAGCCGTCTCGGTTACCTGGTCGATCGGGCGCAGCGCCGTACTGGCGGTGCTCCAACCCACCAAGCCGGCCGTGGCCACCGCCAGCACGCCTCCCACCACCAGCAGGAACAACAGGTTCTCCAGCGCCTGCTCCACCGTTTCCATCGAGCGCGCCAGCTGCAAATACCCCACCAGTCGGTTCTCCGGCTGGACCAGCAGAGGGTAGATCAAGACCCGGTAGCTGCTACCTTCGAACATGGCGTTGTGATACTCAGCCGAGGTCATACCCAGGTCTTCGGCTCGCAGATTGATCCCCGTCAGCACCGGATCCAGCTGCTCGGCATTGCCCAGGGGTTGGCCGTCGGAGGACCACAACTGCACCTTGACGTCGGCGGTCAGGTCCAATGCCAGCCGGGGCAGCACGATGCTGCCTTCCATCGTGCGCAAGGCAGTGCTGCGAATGTTCTCGGCGGTGGTGAGCAGTGTGTCATTCACCTGCTCGGTCAGGCTATAGGAGAGCAGGGTGTAAACCGCAGTGCCGAACAAGACCAGCACCCCGGCCAGCAATCCGCTGTACCATAGCGTGAGCCTGGCGCGCAGGGTCACGACTCCTCCCGCAGCACGTAGCCGACCCCCCGCACCGTGTGGATCAGCCTCGGCTCCTGGGCCCCTTCGGTCTTCTGGCGCAGGTAGCGCACGTATACCTCAATGATGTTGCTCTCGCCGCCGAAGTCGTAGCCCCATACCCGGTCGTAGATGACATCCCGCGTCAGGACCTGCCGGGGATGGCGCAGAAACAGTTCCAGCAGCTCGAATTCCTTGGCGGTCAGTTCGATCTCCCGCTCACCGCGGAAGACCTGATGGGTGCCGGTATCCAGCTTGAGATCGGCGAACGCCAACACCTCCGGCGCACCCTCCGGCTTGGCCCGCCGCAGCAGGGCCCGGATGCGGGCCAGCAGTTCATCGAACTCGAATGGCTTGACCAGGTAATCATCCGCCCCCGCATCCAGGCCTTCCACCCGATCGGCGACCGTGTCCTTGGCGGTCAGCATCAGGATGGGCACGTTGCCGGCCGCCCGCAATCGCTGGCAGACCTCCAGGCCGTCGAGCCCGGGCAGCATCCAGTCCAGGACGACCAGGGTCGGCGGGCGCAGGCGGGCCCGCACCAGCCCATCCCGACCGTCCAACGCAGTCTCTACGCTGTAGCCCTCGTAGCTCAGCCCGCGCTGCAGGACCTGCAGGATCCCCTCATCGTCCTCGATGACCAGAATGTGCTCGCGCATGGATCCTCGTCACTATACTACAGCCCCGCGCGGCCCCGAAGCTTAAGGGGAAAAGCCGCCCCGTATGCGGGCGGCTTCTCCTGAACTTCATCCGATCAGGTCAGTTCGACGGTTGCGCCGGCCCCTTCCAGCTTGCTCTTGGCGTCCTGGGCGGCTTCCTTGCTCGCCTGCTCCAGCACCTTGGCGCCGGCGGTTTCGGCCAGGTCCTTGGCGTCCTTGAGACCGAGTTGGGTGATCTGCCGGATGGCCTTGATCACATCGATCTTCTTTGGACCGACCTCCTTGAGGATCACCGTGTACTCAGTCTTCTCCTCCGCCGCCGGCCCCTCCGCCGCCGCCGAGGGAGCGGCCGCCATGGCCATCGGCACTGCGGCGCTGACGCCCCACTTCTCTTCCAGCATCTTGGTCAACTCCGCGGCTTCCAGAAGGCTCAGCCCGCTAAGTTGATCGACCAGCTTTCCTAAGTCTGCCATTGCCTCTGCTCCTTGGTTTGATTTCTTTCGCCGCTCACCCAGCCGCGGGGGCGGCCTCGCTCTCGCTGTGAGCCTTCAGTACCGTGACAACCTGTCGCATCGCTCCGGCCAACGCTCCCACAATCCGGCTGCCGGGGGTGGCCAGCATGCCGAGCAGCCGCGCCTGCAGCACGGGCAGCGGCGGCAGGTCCGCCAGCTGCTCTATCTGAATGGCGCTGAACAGTTCGCCCTGGATCACGCCCCCCTTGAGGCGCAGGGCCTGGGTCTCGCGGCTCAGATCCACGATGGTCTTGATCACCTGGGGCACATCCTCCCCGGCAAAGCCGATGGCGGTGGTCCCGCGCATCGTCTCCGGGGGCAGGCTCAGGCCGATCTGCTTGGCGGCCCGATCCAGGAGGGTGTTCTTGACGATGTGGAATTCTCCGCCCACCTCCCGCAGCCGCCGCCGCAGGCCTTCCAGGTCCTTCATGGTCAGTCCGGAGTAAGATGTCAGCACCAGGCCCCGGGACCTTTCCAGCAGCGCCTGGTATTCAGCCACCAATTCGTTCTTCTTCGCTTTGCTGATAGCCACGCCTGTTCACCTCCCACCAAACAAAAAAGGTCTTTGCCTCACCAAATCATCGGCAAAGACCCGGACAGGGGACGCTGGGCCCCTCTGTGGTTCTCCGCCTCGGCAGGGTATTAAGCCCGCCTTGCGGGCGCCTGCTGTCTCTGGCGAGTTGTCATCGTTGGCCACCGCCACCCCGGCCGGCGGCCCCGCAGGCTTCGCTGCGTGTTCCTATTCTACATCGATTGGGCCGCCAGGGCGTCTACCTTGATCCCCGGCCCCATGGTGCTGGCCAGCGTGATGCGCCGGATGTAGATTCCCTTGGCTGAGGCCGGGCGCGCCCGCCGGACCACTTCCATCAAGGCTACGAAGTTCTCGTAGAGTTTGTCCGTCTCGAATGAGGCCTTGCCAATCGGAACGTGCAGGTTGGCGCTTTTGTCAATTCGGAACTCCACCCGACCTGCCTTGAGCTCGTCGATCACCCGGGGGAGATCCACTCCAGGCACCACCGTGCCCGTCTTGGGATTGGGCATCA
>Ga0214473_10010706_pt1 | contig 10774 bp, 12 predicted proteins | sample RVTome_7_FD_203509 | JGI IMG/M metagenome (GOLD analysis project Ga0214473, IMG submission 203509) | Soil microbial communities from uranium-contaminated site in the Upper Colorado River Basin, Wyoming, United States - RVT98D197 | ecosystem: Environmental > Terrestrial > Soil > Contaminated >... | reverse complement strand
GAAAGAAATTATCGTTCGTCTCGGTAAGATAATCATCGGTTGCCGTTGGCGAAATGATAGGAACATTTATGTCATCAAATACATCGAGAGCATCCTTCACCTCCGAACTGAAAATAGGACCAATAATACATTTAAGGTTTTCAACATCCTTAAACTCATCATAAATTTCTTCCAGTTTGTTTCTGTTTAATTCGTTGTCACGAATTAATATTCCAATTTTCTTTTCGCGCCCCTCATTGTATTCAGATAATGCAAACTTAATTCCCTCCAGAATTTCAGAAGCTGCCGCGGTTGAAGATAAATTTGAAAAAAGTGGTAAGATAACTCCCACAACATCCGACTGATTTGCATTTCCTTTCGTCAGAAGTGTTACATCATATAATTTTTGAGCTTCTTTCTTTTCATACGAATCGGGATACAAACGAATTAGGTTTCTGAAGGTTTCCTGTGCAAGCTTATCGTTTTTTCTGCGAAGATGAATTTTCCCGTTCAATAAAAGTAAAAACGGTTTTACGGAAGAAAGTTTTGTAGAATCATAAATCGTTTTAACTTCCAAAGCTGATAAATAATTTAAAGCAATATCCTCAGCTTTATTTCTTGTAAAAACTTTTGATTCAGATTGTTCAGAGTTACTAATTACCGAGTACAATCTCCAGAACGATTTTGTGTACTCTTTCTGATCGAGATAAACTTTTGACAATGTGATTTCAGCTTCATCAGAATATTTGCTTTGCGGAAATTCATTTAACAGACGAAAAAGATTCTCTTCAGCATCAGAATAATTTTTCAGTTCCAGATTTATTTTGCCAATAAATAGCAAGGCGAGAGTAGTCTTGGAATTTGTTTGATATTCGTTTGCAATTTTATTGAAATTGCTAAGTGAAGAAGTGAATTTAGAATTCTTGAAATCTTTAATTGCTAAATCGAATAATTTTTTTAACTCATCGCTCGATTGACCAGAAACGAGAAATGAACAAGTAAGCAGAAAAATAAATATCTTTTTATGCATCTTTAGATAATGTTGAATTAAATTTTTCTGAGATATTCTTTTTACCGATTAAAGCGTTTCTATTGCCAGGATCAAGTTTAAGAGCTAATTCAAAATAATCTAATGCTGATTTGGTTTTGTTCGAATTCAAGCATGCCTCGCCTAAATTGGCATATGTTTCGGGTGAAATTTCTTGGACAGATTCGACATATTTTGTAAAATGCTTTTCTGCTTTAAGATAATTGCCCGATCGTAAAAATATTTTTCCTGCCCAATTATAAGATTCAATTCCTTTAGGATTTAATTTTATAGCTTTTTCAATTGAAAGTATTGCATGAGCATCCATACCCAAATTGTAATAACACATTGCATAAACTAAATGCAGCTCCCAAAACGATGAATACAGTATTTCTGATTGTTTAGCATAAGACAATGCTTGTTCAAAATCTTTCATCTCAATTTCGATTTTAGACAAATAGATATACGATTCATAAATTAATTCACGGTCACCTTTAAGAGATAAAAAGCTCAAATAATTTATTCTTGCCATCTCATAATCTTTGAGCATGAAATAGGAATAACCCTGGAAAAATGACACAATCGGTTTCTCTTCAGGAGAAAGCAACGAAAAGTTTTCAATCGCTTCATTCCACATTTGATTTTTCAGCAGGAATTGTCCGTAAAATAATCTTACATCTTTATCTGCCGGATTATTTTCCAAATAATTTTCTATTAAATGAAAAGATGAATTCAGATTTCCTGAAAGGTCATACAATTCAGCTAACTCAAAGTGAATATCCGGATTGTTAGGATATTCGCTCAGCAGTTGTTCGCATATCTGAATTGCATGCAAATATTTACCCTGAGCTTTGAAATTTGCGGATGCATTAAGCTTATGCTGAATTTTTAAATCAATATCCAAACATTACTCCCATTCGATTGTTGCAGGTGGTTTGGAACTAATATCATAAACAACACGGTTAATTCCTCTAATCTTATTTATAATTTTGTTAGAAATTTTAGCAAGCAAATCATTATCAAATTTAAACCAGTCAGCCGTCATACCGTCAACTGAGGTTACAGCACGAAGAGCCAAAACATTTTCGTAAGTGCGGGCATCACCCATCACACCAACCGATTGAATAGGTAACAACACAGCAAATGCCTGCCAAATTTTATTGTAGATTCCGGCATTTTTAATTTCATTTAAAAATATTTCATCAGCATCACGAAGCAAATTTAATTTATCTTTTGTTACTTCACCAATTATTCTTACAGCCAATCCGGGTCCAGGAAATGGATGCCGCTCAATAAAATCTTTGGGAATATTTAAGCTCAATCCAACATTCCTAACTTCATCTTTAAAAAGCTCTCTGAATGGTTCTATTAATTTTAAATGCATTTTTTTAGGAAGTCCACCAACATTATGGTGTGTTTTAATAGTCGCGGATGATCCTTTAACTGAAACAGATTCTATTACATCAGGATATAAAGTTCCTTGTACAAGAAATTTCACACCCTCGATTTTTTTTGCTTCAGCTTCAAATACTTCAATAAAAGTACTTCCAATAATTTTTCGTTTTTGTTCCGGATCAACAATTCCCTTTAATCTTGATAAAAATTTTTCAGAAGCATCAACAAGAATAAACTTCATATGAAATTCATCCTTAAATAATTTCTCAACTTTCTCACTTTCATTTTTCCGCATTAAGCCGTTGTCATTGTGAATACAAACAAGTTGATCGCCAATGGCTTTTTCAACCAATATGGCCGCTACTGTTGAATCAACTCCGCCGCTTAACGCACAAATCACTTTTGAATTTCCGACTGCAGATTTAATTTTATTTGTGCTTTCTTCAATAAAATTTTGAGGTGTCCAATCTCCTTTTGCACGACAAATTTTAAATAAAAAGTTTCTAACGATTTTTTCGCCTTCTTCGGTATGAACGACTTCGGGATGAAATTGAACTCCGTAAATTTTCTGCTGCGTATTTTCAATTGCACATATTGGAGAGTGAAGCGATGTTCCAATAACATCAAATCCTTGTGGTAAGTTGGTAAGATAATCTCCATGACTCATCCAAACCGTGGAATCATTTTTCACATCAAAAAATAAAGATGAATTTCCTTCGATGCTTAATTCGGCTTTACCATACTCGCGATCTTTTGCAGATTCTACTTTACCGCCTAAATTTTTACAGAGAATCTGAAGTCCGTAACATATTCCAAGAATTGGCTTATTAAGCGTAAGGATATCATTGTCGAGTGCAGGTGAGTTGTCATCATAAACACTCATTGGTCCGCCGGATAAAATAATACCGATGGGATTTAGCTTTTTAATCTCTTCAATACTAATCTTGTGTGAGTGAATTTCACAATATACTTTTGATTCTCTAACCCGTCTTGCAATAAGTTGAGTAAATTGAGAACCGAAATCTATTATTAAAATTGTTTCTCTGCTTTTCATAAAGGATTACTATTCATCCAAATTTTTCACCACGAAAGTTATTAAACTTTAATTTTATTGTCACCCGAATTTTGTTAGAAAATTAATTTGACATTAAAACTTTTGTTATGTAATATAATGTCAAACATTTGGGCACAGGGTCGGTTGATGGGAAATAAATATCATTCTCGGTCGTCCTCTATCTCTCTCATTTCTGCATGGGTAATTACAGAAGCATACCTTAAAATAATCTTTTCAACATTAATGTTTAATATAATTCAAAACAGAATTAGGTATGCCATCATTAATTGTATTAGAGGATACGAGATGATGCAAGAACCAGAAGTACAAATCCTCGATGGTTGCTAAAGTAAAACCTAAAACTTTTAATATGATGAAATTCTCTGACGCAACCTTGTAGTACGCACCTTTCATTTGACACGCATAATTACTTCTTTGGGGATACAATATTTACCGCCCTATAATCTTTAAAGCCAAATTTAATTTTAATGTGAGTTACGTGCCGAAGGTGTAAGTTTTTTTGATTCACAATTTGCAAAATTTAAAATCCATTTGTTAAAATGATTTTAATAAACAAAATAATTGCGTACAACCACCCTAACTGGAATGATATAAGCACATATGCGTTTTTACAATAGTTAGCTGCCATTAATATCATAGAAAGGAATGGATATGAATTCTTCCCATTTAATCCATAGCACTATTCAAGAAATATCCCAATATCCCAATAAGTACTACCTCATAATTGTTCTGCTTATTCTGCTTTCTTATGGATGTTCAAGCAGTATTAAAGTTTTACAGGATGTTACGTTTCCGAAACCTATCGGCGATATCTTTATATCCTTGCAAAAGAATCCATATTCATCAATAATTACAGGTGACAACCCAGAATATGGAAGCGAACTACGGTCTTGCGTATCATCGTTTGATAGCCTGTTGGAGAAAAAACTGCCAACGCTGCTAATGGCTAATGGATTCATCATATCAGACCAACGAGAAAAAGCAAATGTTACGCTAAAATTAGAACTGACCTCATTCACGCCTAGCTATTTGTATCTGTACGATCTATATGGTGGACAAAAGTACGCAAGGATTTTTACCGGGGAGGGTTTGTGGAGTCTAGTAGTAAAATTTCTTAATAACTCTGGGATAATTACAGGAAGTATCTTGGTTGAATATGGAAGTCGTTTAAGCACCACCGAGGCTGCCAATAAGTATTTACAAAGTATTCTGAGCTACCTAGTCGAAAAATCTCGCTGATCTTCTGAAAAATAAAATTCAGAGTTTTAATAACTTCAGCTAACACGGCAAAAAACGTCGCTCCACCTATGGTAAAGAAAAATAATAGTTGTCGCTCAATGCTTTTGCTCATCCTGATGCAAACATTTGTATCGGGATAAAAGCAATGCGTTGTTTTGCCATACGTTAGTTGCAATTGCCATTAGAAAACATTTAATGAGAAAGGAGTTAATCAATGAAAACCATAAGTCTTCTTACGATAGTAGTATTGTTTCTTTTTGGTTGCACCGCTAATACTGCCAAATATTTCCAATGGGCACAGCAAAAGGATACTATTGATGAGTATAAAAGCTTCTTGGAGAAATTTCCTAATAGCCCAGAAGCCCCGAAAGCAAGAATTCGACTTGAGGAACTAGAATATGTAGATGCCAAGAAAACTGCTAGATATTCACAGTTGGAGAGGTTTGTGAACGTCTACCCCACCTCATCATTCAATGACAGTATAAAGTTATTAATGAGCAAATTCAAGCTACTGAAGATCGACAAGGATACTCTGTTTAACTGGCAATCATTTGATCTAAAGAGGGATGGCGAACCTGATTGTATTTGCCAAATAAGTAGCTCTATCGCTGTTAACGATGAGGAGAAAAAAGCATTCGGCGCTTTACTAGTAAAGATGAAGAAGCTCAAAGAGTTTTTGCTAATTTTTTCAGTGTCGTCGAACAATTACAGACATCAGAATCAGGAACTGAATTCACTTGGGCATTGTATCCAGATAGAGAAAATGATTTCTTCTTACTCCAAAAAGGTTTACTGAGTAATTATCCACAAAGAGGAATGACAGTTCAAGCCCCCACTGAATTTCATTCAAAAATAAGTGAGCGAGTCTTTAGAGCCAAATCAGATTTGATTCTAGGAATGTTCTCATTGGACGGAATAGCAGGCAAGAGTTTTTTAAGGATCGATGGGGAGTTAGGAACTACGGACGGTAAAACCAATAATGTTAGTTGTGAGCGTGTACAAGTTTTGGGAACCATTCGGTTTCCCCAAGATACTTGGATACCATTCTACGGAAGTTGGGAATTGAAGAACGGGGGAATGAGATATGACTCAACAGGTATTACAGTACTTCGTGGTACCTGGATTAGTTTTAAGTAAGAGATGCAGCAGAACAGATGAGAAAGTTTTCGTGGCTTTGGTACTGTTTCAGATTCATCTTAATGTTAGGAGGGAGAAGAAAATGCATGGAAATTAATTTAAGAAAATTGCTGTTACTATATATAATCATTTTAGTTACATTACCTTTGGCTGTATGTGATAAAAACCCTGTAGTTGCTGAGGACAAAAAGGATGAAACTGATACTCCTAATGGTTGGTCAGTTTATACTATCGACCCTAGTGGAGGAAGAGCTACTTCGATTGCTTCAGATTCACATAATAATGTTCATATCAGTTATTATAATGACATCGAAGAAGCTATAAAATATGCAATTAATAGGAGTGGAAACTGGGAAAGTGTACAATTAGATAAAAATCCTAAAAATCATTACTGCCTCATTTTTAGTTCTATCGCAATAGATAAAATGGATAACATTCATATTAGTTATAGCAAATGTGGTAACATGATTGATATCGAACCAGGTGTAAGGGGCTACGATAATGATTTGTATTATGCAACTAATTCGTCAGGTTCTTGGGAAATTACATGTGTAGACAGTCAAGGAAGCGCAGGATCTTATAATGCACTTTCCATTGATAATAATGGGAAGATCCATATTGCATATGATGAAGAATTAAGCAAGGTTTTAAAGTACGCCACAAATTTAAGCGGAGTCTGGAAAACCTCTGTTATCGCTAATGAATATGCAACTGAAATGAAAATTGCGATAGACTCGTATAATAATATTCATATTAGCTATTTGAATCATTCGAATAAAAATTTAAAATATGCTACTAATTTAGGAGGTATATGGAAAACTTATACATTAGACTTTAATAGCGGTTGGGACAATGATATAGCTATAGACTCTCATAATAATATACATATCAGTCATTTTACTGAAACCCCCTTCGCTTTAAAATATACTGAAAATGTTAACGGTAATTGGATCACTCATATTATTGAAGAAGAAATAGATTGGTTTACCTCAATTGCAATTGATTCCAGCGATAAAATTTATATCAGTTGTTTTGATAATAATTCTTATGATTTAAAATTAATTTCTAATATAAATGGATTTTGGGAAACGTTAGTCATCAATTCACATGATGATGTTGGTCGATATAATGATATTACGATTGATAGAAATAATAAATTGCATATTAGCTTTTATGATGTTTGGAATCATAGTCTTAAATATGCAACAAATCGATAATTGTTGGGAAAAAGATTTCATAATGATATATGTTTTAGCAATTTATACATAAGATAAGACTTATGAGTTGAGAGCATAAAAAAAGATTAATAACTAAAGCTACAACTCACATATATGTAATGAGTAGGGAGATAAAAATGAAAACACTTTTCTTTACATTTATCATAACTATATCATTTTTTCTAAACTCGTGTTGTTTGCAGTGTAAAGCCCAATCCTTAGATGGTTTTTTAGAAGGAGGCTTTTTTATTTTCGATCCAGCAATGGAAGAACTTCAAAGTTATTTAAAATCCATATCCATTTCTAAAATGCAATTAAACCGTCATGTTTATTTTTTAAATTTCGGAATTTATTTTTTTGATGAATATAATGGACAAACAAACAAATTTACTTTTTCAATTTATGAAACATGGCATGCTGAAGATACCGAGCCTACACATACAGTTAAATTAAGTTGGGGCAAAATATTATTGGGACTTTCTTATGATTGGTATTTTATCCCTTAATCAATAATAAATCCTTTTCTCGGAGTTGGTTTTGGATTACATTTTTCTGATTTGGAAATAGATGAAAGAGATTTTGGATCTGGGGGTATTGATTTTAATGTAAGTGGCGGGGTTGATTTAGATATAATTAAGCATCCCATTTTTACATTGTATTGCTCTCTTGAAGCTGGGTACAAACTAAATCTTGCAGCTTTGAATTTCGAAAAAGATAATATTACGGGCAAAAGTGGAAATGTCTACTATTATTACATTGTTGACCAATTAAATTTTGGTGAGGAGTTTTCCGGACCTTTTTATGGACTTGCTATAGGGATTATTTTTTAAAAATGAAATTGCACAAAACCATTCATTTACTAGTTAAAAGTAAGAAGTAAGGAGAAAATATTTATGAAAGAATCAGTTTTAATAATTTTTTTTCTTTTATATTTTTTTGACCCAAAATTGGAAGCTCAGATAGATATCACCCAAAGCATAAAAGGATCACCTTATGATATTTTTATTAGTGGAAGACGTTATAGTAGAGCAATATTCGGTGATAATGTAAAATCTCAATGTATACCTCAAACCAGCGAACGGGCAGACAGTAACCAAGTTTACAAGAGTTTACTAACTAAAATTAAAGAAGAGGATTCTCTACTCACTGAATTAGAAAAAACTTATAGACAAGCCAATTCACCTGAGAACCAGGCAAATGCTTTGTGTGCATGGGAAGAGACAATAACAAAACATATTCGTATGGTTTACGATAGCAACCGCACGGTTTTTAATATAATTCAACCGGACGCGAATGGTTCAGTTGTTTCGTTTACAATTGAGCCTCTTTCCAGCAGTATTTATGCTTATAGATTTAAAGACAGCTCCCTCTCATCTATAGAAGGAGATTATAATATTAAATTGGAATCCCGTAATGATATAGTTGAAGTCCAAGAAAATATGGCTGGTATCTTCTCAATCGGGAATGGTTCAATATTTCGTTTTAGTGGAACGATTCCATTCCCTTTAGAAAAAACAATAGCAAAGAAATTAGGTTCTGTTCACATAAATGGATGGTTAAGGCGTGATGATTCTCATAAGGCAATTGAGATGGGAGTTACAAACGACATAATTTTTTCTGCCCAACCAATTAAAAATCATCTGCTTTTCCAAGGAGATAAGAATGATCCTCTTGCTTTCGTTGTATTAAAAGGGCTTGGACTTGTATATCTACATGGAAAAGGTTCAGTAGTTCTTGAGGATGGAACAACTATGAATATCATGAATGAAAATTAAATGTCTGGATGTAGTTTAAATAAATGATTCGGAAATTATCAGAAACTACACTAATTAAATATTTAAAGGAGTGTGCACAATGAAATGGATACGCACAAAATCGTTTATGTTATTTCTTATTGTAATTTTTTCAGCATTTATAATAACATCAGATTTAACCTATTCTCAAGGCGGCGGCTATTATGTTAACAAAGGTTCTATGAAGCCCCCCACTAGAAGTTGGGTAGAAACAATTCTAATTCCTGCATTACTTTTAACTGGTTTAATTGTATATATAGTGGTATCTAATGATGATGATAAAGATGAAGATAAACCTTCTGATAATGATGTTGAATCAAAATATGGAGAAAAAGCTGAACCAGCCGTCACTGATACATCCTTGATTAAATCTCTGGATTAAGTGTATAGGTGCGGCTGAATCGCTTCTCGATGCTGCTAACCAAATGGTGGAAAGTTTGTGCAAAGCTTCTTTTGATATCAAAGTCAATAGCAACAATACTAATTAAATATTTGAAAGGTAATGTACAATGAGACGGATATATTGCAAATCAGTTATATTTTCTCTTATTCTGATTTTTACTGCGTATGTAACAGCTTCAGAAACTGTTCATTCTCAGACTAAGGATTCTGATTCTAAAACTACAAATGAAATTGTTGAAGGATCTGGTTCGATTGATAATACAGCAGGAGGTTATACTGGAATAAGAGGAACAATGAGACCCCCTATAGACAATTCATGGATAATCCTCGCAGTACTATTTGTAGCAGCAATTGTAGTATATATAATTGTATCCAATAATGATAACGAATCACAAGTTGATGGACAAACTAAAACCCAAGATAAAAATAAAGCTAAGGCAGCCGAATCTGATACATTATCGATTAATTTAGATTGAAATATAATTACTTTCCGAGCATCTGGCTATAAGCTTTGCTGTCTAATAAATCTTTTAACTCATCCAAATTCTGAATTTCAATCTTAACCATCCAGCCTGCACCATAAGGATCACTGTTTACAATTTCCGGTGAATTGGCAAGTGCTGAGTTAATTTCCAAAACTTTACCGTTGCATGGAGCATAAAGATCGCTGACGGTTTTTACAGCTTCAATTGTACCGAATGATTGCCCTTTTTTAATTTCTTTCAAGTTTGGATCAATATCAACAAATACGACATCGCCCAATTCACCTTGAGCGTAATCGGTAATTCCTATTGTACCGGTTTTACCTTCAACTAAAATCCATTCATGATCTTTCGTATAGAGTAAATTTTCTGGAACTTTCATTATTCTTCCTCCATATTATTAAAATTAAAATTTTCTAAAAAGTGAGTGTTAAAGTTACCATTTAAAAATCTTTCATCTTTTAAAACCTGCAGATGGAACGGAATTGTAGTTTTAATTCCTTCAATTGTAAATTCTTCGAGAGCGCGTTTACCTCTGCTGATTGCCTCATTTCTGTCCTTTCCCCATACAATAAGTTTAGCAATAAGAGAATCATAATACGGGGGAATTGTGTATGATTGGTAAACGTGAGAATCAATCCGAACTCCATATCCTCCAGGAAAATGAAGCGATTGAATTTTTCCCGGCGATGGTCGAAATCCGTTTTCAGGATCTTCGGCATTTATGCGAAACTCAATGCAATGCCCGATTGGTTTTTGCGGGGGCGATTCGATTCTTTCACCGGAAGCAACTAGAATTTGCTGTCGAATCAAATCAACTTTATAAACCATTTCGGTAACTGGATGCTCAACCTGTATTCTTGTATTCATTTCCATAAAATAAAAATTCTTTTTCTTATCAAGCAAAAATTCTATTGTTCCTGCACCTTCATAATTAACTGCCTTTGCACCAAGTATTGCCGCTTCACCCATTTTATTTCTGATTGATTCATCTATCGCAGGAGATGGTGACTCTTCAATTAACTTTT
>Ga0214473_10010705_pt1 | contig 10774 bp, 8 predicted proteins | sample RVTome_7_FD_203509 | JGI IMG/M metagenome (GOLD analysis project Ga0214473, IMG submission 203509) | Soil microbial communities from uranium-contaminated site in the Upper Colorado River Basin, Wyoming, United States - RVT98D197 | ecosystem: Environmental > Terrestrial > Soil > Contaminated >... | reverse complement strand
AATAAAACACACAAAAAGTTGATCTAGAAAATCGATAAGCGTATAAAGCCCGTGTCACGAAGGTTACGGCCTTCAAGACCGACGAAGGGATCGGCAAACGGTGCGGTGACGCCCGGGAGAGAGGATCGGCAGGCGGCTGTTGCTCCTATTGACGCCCTGAGACGGAGCCGAAAGGCTCAGCTAGGGAGAGTCGCGAGATTCTCTCAAGCCACTCGGATAAAAACGAGTGGTACCCTTTGGAGAGGACCCGCCGAAGGGGGCAAAGCGGTTCAACGCAAGTTGAGCTTCGTTGCCGGAGCGTAACCGGCGGTGGAGGAAAAGCCACCAAAACAAAAACCTAACGGCACCGCATTCGAAAGGATGCGAGAATTGTGAAAACAAATCGCGTGCTGACCGGTAATTAGCTGACCGCCAGTTGATTGTCGGGATACAAATTCGGCAGCTTGAGCGTGTACATGCTCTAGTTGCCAGCCTACAAGAGGCTTCGGCCAATTGTAGGAAACGGATTGCGCTGTGTTCAGCTTGCTGGACACGGCGCATTTCGTTTTTGTAGAGGCAGATCTCTTTTTTGGGGGTAAAGAAACGCTCTTCTTACCAGAGATCCAAGTACGAAGTCCGATTGAGTCATATTACCTGTTACATGCGATAATGGGTGAGTTCAACGTGCAATTGGGGAACCTGGAGCCAGCTCTGCGTCAACTCCGCGAGGCGCTGGAGCTGACCTCGGTGCACTCTGAGAAGACTTTTTTGGAGAAGAAGATCCGCTTTTGTGAAGCGGAGCTGGCTGCAAAAAGCGACCGGCCAGATACAGTGCACGCAAACTAACAGTTTGCGCTACAACCCGAAACAAGGAGATCGAACATGACAGAAGCACGAATGCAAGAAACAGTCGAATATGCGCCGGGCACCTTCTGCTGGGTTGAGCTCGGAACTACAAATGGTGAAGGCGCCAAAAAGTTTTACACGGAACTCTTTGGGTGGACCTTCATAGACAATCCTGTGGGTCCTAACATGGTTTACACAATGCTCAAGCTTGATGACAAGGATGTTGGAGCGCTGTATCAATTGTCGAGCGAGATGACGGCGGAAGGTATTCCCCCACACTGGCTCTCTTATGTCTCCGTGGCCAATGCAGACGAAAGTGCTCGGCAGGTCAATGAGCTTGGAGGAAGAGTCAAGAAAGACCCTTTCGATGTCTTTGATATTGGTCGGATGGCCGTAGTCGCGGATCCCACCGGCGCCGTATTTGCTCTGTGGCAGCCCAGAAAGCACAAGGGGGCGGGTGTCGTGAATCGGCCGAATTCATTCTGTTGGAATGAACTCGCAACCCCTGATACCCGCGCGGCCGGTGATTTCTATGCGCGGCTATTCGGTTGGGGAAAGAACGTCCAGCAATTTGGCCCAATGGAATATACATCGTTCGTGAACGGCGAGCGCCCGGCCGGCGGCATGTATCAACCACCACCTGAGATGGGTAACATTCCGCCCCATTGGTTGGTTTACTTCGCTGTGGATGACTGCGACGCTACTGCAGACAAGGCTACTCAGCTAGGCGCAAAAGCGATTGCGCCACCCAGCGAGATTCCGCAGGTTGGGCGGTTTGCGATCATCCAGGATCCACAAGGAGCTGTGTTTGGCATTATCAAGTTGACGAATCCAACCTCGTAGCGCAGAAGCCGGACGGCAGGCGGCAGGCCGCCTGCCACATTCCGTCTACCGCCTGGCGTTCCGCTTAGGCATCCATGAAACCCCGCATCGTTTGGCTCCTGCTCTGTGGCATTTGGGGATCCACTTGGCTCTTCATCAAGCTGGGGTTGAACGATCTGCCCCCAATTACCTTCGCCGGCATCAGATTTCTAGTCGCCTCACTAATTCTGCTTGGCTTGATGACATTACGAGGAGTGTCATTGCCAAACACGAGGCGCGACTGGTTATTACTGCTGCAGACGGGTGTGCTGTCGTTCAGCCTCAACTACGGTCTGATTTTTTGGGGTGAACAGTATGTCAGCTCCGGCCTGGCCGCACTGTTGCAAGCGACGATCCCCGTTTTCGGTTTGGTGATTGCCCATCTCTATCTTCCTGGCGAGCCGCTGACTTCAAGAAGGCTCCTGGGCGCATTTCTGGGGATGGCAGGCGTAGCTACGATTTTCTCTAATCAATTGAGTTTAGCTAGTCCCAGAGCTTTGGCTGGAAGTAGCGCCTTGGTGCTTAGTGCAATCTGTGTAGCGTATGCAAATGTCCTTGTAAAGGCTCATGGAAGTCGTCTCAATCCCATGACGCTCGCTGCTGGCCAAATGCTCATTGGGTTTGTGCCACTACTGTTGCTCGGAGTTCCATTGGAAGGCAATCCTCTGTACTACCATTGGACTCCCATGGCCGTTCTTTCTCTTGCTTATCTTGCCATAGTTGGTTCGGTCATAGCCTTTATTCTCTACTACTGGCTGGTGCAACACATGGACGTTACGAAGACAATGTTGATTGCTCTCGTAACTCCGGTATTCGCAGTCATTCTGGGGATGCTGGTTCTTGACGAACAATTAAATTGGCGGACCGTGGCTGGTGGAACGATGATCATGTCTGGCATTGCTCTAGCTGTATTGAAGAGAAATAAAACGAAGATGCCAAGTTAAGGTGATTAAGCAGCAGGTGACAACAATACATTCTGACTGTGCAAGAAGCAGTACCACTCCTGAAGCTGAGCTTTTAGGTATTCCTCCACGGCCCGACTCACTAGCAGGGATTCAGTAGCGGGATAGTGCTCAGGCAGGCTACGCAGCTGCTGAATCTGCGGGCTCGTTAACCAAAACCCGCCTATATCTCTGCCAAATAGATTTTGCGCCGCGACTTCCAAAGCTGTTCGATGGACGGCACTCAGATATTTGGCTGCCGGACCATCTTGCGAAATAACGCAGTCGCTGAGAGCAAAACCAACAAAGTCGAATTGATACTGCCGTTGTTCCACTTGTCCCTTACCTTCAACGTGCGCAACAGGTTTTAGGCGTATGGCAGGTGAGGTTCGGCATTAACTGCTGGTATCGTATTTGCGGACAAGACCACGGACCACACCTTGAATCTGAATTCGTTCAGGAGTCTTGATGAAGATCGGTTTGAACTGTGGGTTCGCGGGTTCAAGCCGAATGAACTCAGCTTCACGGTAGAATTTCTTAACAGTGGCGTAATTTCCATCGATCAACGCGACAACCATCTGACCGTTTTGTGCGGTCTCTTGTGCAGCGACAATTATGATGTCGCCGTCCTGTATATTCTCATCAATCATCGAGTCGCCACGCACCCGCAGCGCGAATGTTCGATGTCGGCCAATCAGATCATGGGGAACTGAGATGGCGTCATGTCGAAGAATGGCTTCAATGGGCTCGCCGGCTGCGACAGTTCCCAACAATGGAATTTCAGATTTGTTCCCGTTGGTCTCTTGTTTGGTAATTTCAATGCCACGACTGACGTTGGGGATTCGTTTAATGAGTTTCTCACGTTCGAGTGCTGACAAGATGCTATGCACGCTTGCGGGCGAGCTCATCCTGAACTGCCTGCCTATTTCGGCAATGGTAGGTGGCAGCTGATTGATTTCAATAAAACGACTAATGAATTCATAGACCTGCCGTTGTCTGGGCGTTACCGCCATCTTCACCTCCCTTGTGTTTAGACAGTCAATATGGTATTTTCGGTCACCGTGCGAAAATCAATCGAATATTAACGAAAGTTAAAGGGAAGGTCAAGTCACCGCGGCCGGTTAATCAATGACCTGCGCAAGCTTTTTGAGATCTTCGACGAATCGCCGGTGCTCGAGACGGCGACTTTCATCGTCGGGTGCTCTCAGAATGGAGGAAGGATGGACGGTGGCCATGACGTAGGGGGCAAGTGTGGATTCAATAAACTGCCCGCGCTGTTTTGTGACACGAAATTGCGGACCCAGCAACGCCTGAGCAGCGGTCGCTCCAAGTACAACAATAACTTTTGGTTTCACGAGTGCAATTTCCGCCTCAAGCCAGGGACGACAGGCGGCAATCTCCTGCGCATTTGGTTTCTTGTGAATACGACGTTTGCCACGCGGCTCCCACTTGAAGTGTTTGACAACATTTGTGACATATGTTTTTGCCCGATCAATACCGGCCTCCAGAAGGGCGTCATCGAGAAGACGTCCCGCCGGTCCAACAAATGGTTTGCCGGTAAGGTCTTCTTCATTACCTGGTTGCTCTCCTATAAAAAGCACCTTAGAGCGGCGGCTACCTTCGCCGAACACGGTTTGCGTGCCGCGCTTCCACAGATCGCACGCCCGGCAGTCGGCCGCAGCTTCTTTAAGCGAAGGAAGCGTAGATTGTTCAGGTATCAAATCAGCTGCGGAACCTTCTGAGGTTTTGCGTGGCATTTCTCCTATTTTAGCCGCGATTTCCTTTGCCGTCAGGTCGTGAGAGTAGATGAAAGCGATGGCATTTTCCAAAGCCAAACTTGATTCGGAGATTATTACGCGTTTCAACGATGCCTTTAGGTTGCAGACAAAAACAGCGTCTGAAGTAATCTGTACAGGCATTAGTGAGATCGACAATTTGCTTGGAGGATTTCCTCGCGGCGGAATCACGGAAATAGTTGGCCCAGCTTCTTCGGGTCGCACGAGCCTCACGCTTTCTGCTTTGAGCCGGGCTACCAGCGACAACGAGATTTGTGCGCTCATAGATATTGCTGATTCTCTGGATCCTTCTTCAGCGGCGGCGGCTGGGGTGGTTTTGGATCAACTGCTTTGGATACGATGCGCGGCTAATCTTGAGCACGCGTTCAAAGCAGCTGACCTGCTGTTGCAAGGCGGCGGGTTTGGACTTGTTACTCTGGATTTGAGTGACGTGCCGGCCAAAGACACGCGCCGTATAATTTCCTCATGGTGGTATCGCTTTCGTCGAGTATTGGAAAACTCACCCACAGTTTTTGTAGTGCTGACGCAGGAGTCGTGCGTTCGCTCTTGCGCCAAACTCACATTACAGGTCAAAAGAGACGTGGATCATTGGTCAAATACCGGCGACTCACAATCACCGTCACAGAGATCTGCCGCATCTTCCAATCGAACGCAGAAATCATTTACAGATAAGCCTGCTCATACCTGTTTTTTGCGAGGTTCTCAGATCGTAATCGAGCGACAAAAGCCCGTACAGCCAGGCTTACCAACGAAAATAAGATTTACCGCGCACAGCGCCTGAAAAGTCCGCTCGGCCTCTTGTTATTTTCGCATATTTTCGTTAATATTCGTCCACAGCCCCTATTACAGATCTCGCGTTAAGTAAGCTACCAATGTTTACCGCTATTTACAGTGAAAAACCGCCTGAGGTGTCGCTAACGGAATTTGCCTACTCATTTTCGCCCCGCGTGGAGGAGACCGCGAACAACATTGTGGTTATCGACGTCCGAGGATGCGAACTGTTATTCGGATCGGCGTATGAGCTTGCAAAAGAGATTCTTAATCGCGCAGCCAAACCGAAAATCGTTGGTGGTCTGGAGCAGAAGTTGAATGTAGCGATTGCGGCCAACCCCGATGCGGCTATTTACGCGGCAAAGTACTTCAAAGGCGTAACCTTTATCTCTCCCGGCGAGGAGCTCACCTGCCTCGGTGAATTGCCGATCGCATTTCTATGTCCGATTTCGCGAGACAAGACATCACCTGGCAGAGTGGAGCTTCCATTGCAACAGAAAGTTGTTCCCGGATTTTGGGCAGTGGATGAAAGACGGTGGGAAGAGATACTCGAAACTTTTCGTCTTTGGGGCATTCGCACGTTTGCGGATTTAGTGGCGTTGCCAGTTGCCGGTCTTTCTGAACGTCTTGGGCAAGATGGATTGTTCCTGCAACTCCTCGCCGCTGGCAAAAGTGAGCGCCAACTGAAGCTTCTTCAATCAGCTCCCGCGTTCAGCCAATCAATTGAACTTGATTATGCTATCGCAGAACTGGAGCCCCTCTCTTTCATATTTGCTCGTTTGCTTAACCAGCTGTGCGCTTCGTTAGATTCGCATGGCCTGGCCACTAACGAGTTGCATGTCGCAATGAGACTGGAAACGGGAGTTTCGCACGAGCGCAAGCTTAGTCTTCCTTATGCTTTACGCGATCACAAAGTGCTCCTTAAGTTGCTGTTGTTGGATGCCGAAATGCATCCCCCGCAAGCGCCAGTGTCCAATATTTTCATTGCTTGCGATCCCGTTAAGCCGCGGGTGTTGCAGAAGGGGTTGTTTATTCCATTGACGCCCGAGCCTGAGAAGCTGGAACTCACTTTAGCGAGGATAAATAAATTAGTTGGGCCGGAAAACGTCGGCTCACCTGAATTACTGGATACACATCGCCCTTCAGTATTTCGCATTCACAGGTTTGCTTTGAAGCAGGAGTTCGCAAAAAGAACCCGTGGCAAGAAGTCGAAACATTCGCAATCCGAAATGCGCAATCCGCCATGCTCGTTGGCTTTTCGTGTCTTCCGGCCCCCGTTGCGCGCGACAGTGGAAGCTCCCCAAGGTTGTCCAAATTGGATTAGCGCGTGGGGACGAAACCAGAGTGTATATGGAAAGATCGTGCAGGCAGCGGGTCCCTGGCGTACCAGCGGCGACTGGTGGCGTGCAGATGGGTGGGCCAGAGACGAATGGGATATTGCTGTTGAAACTCAGACAGGAAACGCCAGAACTGGCCCTCGATTAACAGTACTCTATCGCACCTATCGAGAGTTGGATGGCGGAGGATGGTTTGTCCAAGGAATGTACGATTGAGGGATTGCGGATTGCGGATTTCGAATTTCGAATCTGTGAAGCACAAAATCCATATCCGAGGTTCCCGTAAATCCACAATCCGCAATCCGCAATTCGAAATCCGCAATTCGCAATCAGACATCCGCACACGTCTATGACCTACATTGAGCTCCATGCCCGCTCCGCATTCAGCTTCCTCGAAGGCGCATCAGTGCCTGAAGAGCTAGTAGCTGCATGCGTTGATCTTGAATTGCCTGCCATGGCCCTGCTCGACAGAGATGGTGTGTACGGCAGCCCTCGATTTCATTTAGCAGCAAAGAAGAATGGAGTCAAAGCTCATATTGGCGCCGAAATCACAGTGCGGCGGCCACAGTTTAATTGTCCCAACACATCTCTTAATACGAAATCCGCAATTCGCACTCCGCAATGTCTTCCGGCATCCATTCCACTGCTCGTGCGGAATAGGATCGGTTATCAAAACCTCTGCCGCTTAATTACTTTGATGAAGTTACGTGCGCCAAAGCATGCCAAGCCGGGAGAGTGTGCTGTAACAGCTGAGGAGCTAGCTACACATGCTGAGGGTTTGGTGTGTCTAACGGGAGGACAGGACGGGCCACTGGTACTCAGAGATGAGATTGCTCAAACATACGAGGAAAATCGAAGAATTGCTGAATGGCTATTGGAAGTATTTGGCACGGATAACGTCTATGCCGAGTTACAGCGCCATTCTCAACGTGACGAGGAAGTTCGCAATCACGCAATTATCGAGCTGGCCAGGAAGTGTAGGCTTCCATTGCTTGCCACCAATGGAGTTTGTTATGCCTCGCCGTTGCGACGTGAAGTAGCTGATGTCTTCACATGCATTAGCAATCATGTGCGTCTGGAAAATGCAGGACGCTTGCTGGCAAGGAACTCGGAGAAATATGTTAAGCCGGCTAAAAAGATGGAGGAGCTTTTTGCCGACCTCCCCGAGGCCATAGCTAATACAGTAGAGCTGTCTTCCCGCTTGGAGTTTACTTTAGCGGATCTGGGTTATGAATTTCCCAAGTATCCGGTCCCTGCAGGTGAAACGATGGCGGCTTTTCTTCGCCGGCGCACTGAAGAAGGTGCGCGCAACCGGTACACGGGACGTAACGGCGTGCCGACCTACGAAGTTGCAAGACCACAATTGGAACGCGAGTTGGCTCTCATTGAGAAGCTAAAGCTCGAAGGCTATTTCCTGATCGTATGGGATATGGTGCAGTTTTGTAAGCGACAGGGAATCTTGATTCAGGGTAGAGGTTCTGCGGCAAACAGTTCGGTCTGTTTTGCTCTGGGAATTACTGCGGTCGATCCAATCGGCATGGAGTTGCTGTTCGAGCGGTTTCTTTCTGAAGAACGTGGCGAATGGCCGGACATTGATCTTGATCTTCCCAGCGGTGAGCAGCGGGAACGCGCAATTCAGTACGTTTATACGCGATACGGTCGGCTGGGCGCGGCCATGACAGCCAATGTGATCACCTATCGAGGCCGATCGGCTGCGCGCGAAGTAGGAAAGGTTCTTGGTTTTGATGAAGAAACGCTGGCACGCCTTTCTGGATTGGTTCATACCTGGGAATGGAAAGATCCAAAGGATTCAACTGAACGGCAATTCCGGGATGCAGGTCTTAACTTACATAATCCGCGGATTAAGAAGTTTTTTCAGCTTTACCAGTTAGTTCAGGACCTTCCACGGCATCTTGGTCAACACTCCGGTGGGATGGTCATTTGCCAGGGGCAACTCGACTCTGTTGTGCCGCTCGAGCCCGCTGCCATGCCGGGTCGTGTAGTAGTCCAATGGGATAAGGAAGACTGTGCTGACCTGGGCCTGATCAAGGTTGATTTGCTCGGGTTAGGGATGATGGCGGTTCTGGAAGATTCGATTACGTTGATTCGAGACGTCTGCAATGAAGAAGTTGATCTTGCCCAACTTCCCGCGGATGACAGCGAGGTGTACGAGGCGTTGCAGAAGGCCGACACGATCGGAATGTTTCAGGTTGAAAGCCGCGCACAGATGTCTTGTTTACCACGGCTACATCCGCAAAAGTTCTACGACATTGTAGTCCAGGTAGCAATTATTCGGCCCGGGCCCATTGTGGGCAATATGGTCCATCCTTACTTGAAACGGCGGCAAGGACGTGCGGCCGTTTCTTATCCTCATCCATCGCTGGAACCCGTTTTGAAGCGCACACTGGGGGTTCCGTTATTTCAGGAACAGCTGCTTAAGATGGCAATGATTTGCGCGGGATTTTCCGGAGGTGAAGCAGAAGAATTGCGCCGCGCGTTCGGGTTCAAACGATCTGAGGCGCGCATGAAGGAAGTGGAAGTGAAATTGCGACACGGAATGGAGAAAAATGGAATAACAGGACAAGCTCAGGAACAGATCGTACAGGCAATTACCTCTTTTGCACTGTATGGTTTTCCAGAATCGCATGCTGCCAGTTTCGCCTTAATTGCGTATGCCAGCGCCTATTTGAAATGTCATTACCTGGCAGCGTTTACTGCGGCAATTCTTAACAATCAACCGATGGGATTTTATCAACCGTTTACGATCATCAAGGATGCACAACGGCACGGATTAAGAGTGAGATGTGTCGACATAACCGAATCAGATTGGTTGTGCACGATTGAAGCAGAGGACGAGCAGAAGGGCACAACAGCAGAAGGCGGCAGAAGAAGATTCTTTCTCCGTCTCGGCCTCAGATATGTGAAAGGCTTATCTGAGCAATCTGGCAAGGCGATCGTGCGGGAACGCACGAAAGGACCATTCCTGGGAATTGATGATCTACACAATCGCGTTCCTGAGATACGAAAAGATGAACTACGAAAGCTGGCAGCAGTGGGGGCCTTGAACTTTATTGATCGGACCCCGGCTAGTCAGCTGGCGGAAATTGACGCCGGGGGTGTGAGCAATGGAGTCCACAGACGCGACGCCCTGTGGCAAGTTGAGCGCGTGACTAGAGAAAGCGGACCACTTTATCGACACTTACATGAAACTGATAACAATTCTCCCCTGCCACGTATGACGCTATCAGAGCGAGTGGACGCTGATTTCCAAGGCACCGGGTTGACCATAGGAGCACACCCGGTCGCTCATCATCGAGCTGAGTTGAGCAAACTAGGTGCTGCCCCGGCCAGGACAATCCAGAGTATGCCGGACGGGGCGAACGTACGCGTAGCTGGCTGGGTGATTGTTCGTCAAAGGCCAGGAACAGCAAAAGGATTTGTATTTCTCACGCTCGAAGATGAAACCGGCGTAACAAACGTAATCATAAGGCCGCAACTTTTTGATAAACATCGGCTCGTATTAGCAAATCATCCATTTCTTTTAATTGAGGGTACTCTCCAGAATCAGGATAATGTAGTTTCAGTGAAAGCTCGCCACGTTAAACCACTTTTCTTCAATATAGCCGCGGCGCCATCTCATGATTTTCATTGAGACGTGCGGACGTCTCAAATATCCTCCCTATTGACAAATTAGACCTGCACGATAGAATCCGGCCAACGTAAAAGGGGCGAGAACGACCAAGGGGGTTTCGGTTCATTCTTCAATTCGACAATTGCGTCGATGCCGGCTAATCCTAGCTCGGACTATGGAGAACCCGCATGAGAATAAACTACCTGGCCGTCATTGCGGCTGCGATCGCCCACTGGATTCTGGGCGCTATCTGGTACGGGATCTTCACGAACCAATTCATTGCATTGATGGAGTGGAGCCCCGTAAAACTGCAGGAAGTCGAAAGCCAGAATCACGCAAAGGAGTACGTGCTGGCGTTTCTAACTTCTCTGGTTCTCGTCTATATCCTCGCGCACTTTGTTCAGTACACCAAAGCAAAAACCGCATTGGACGGTATTCAAACTGCATTTTGGTTATGGCTGGGGTTTATTGTTACCACGCAACTAGCTACAGTTGTTTTCGAGGGCCGAAAGCCTGGCCTCTATCTACTTAATATTGGCTACCAGTTTGTAGGCTCGGCCGTTGCCGGCGTAATCCTGGCCCGATGGAGACCGCGCGAAGCTGTTTCCTCGG
>Ga0214473_10010704_pt1 | contig 10775 bp, 8 predicted proteins | sample RVTome_7_FD_203509 | JGI IMG/M metagenome (GOLD analysis project Ga0214473, IMG submission 203509) | Soil microbial communities from uranium-contaminated site in the Upper Colorado River Basin, Wyoming, United States - RVT98D197 | ecosystem: Environmental > Terrestrial > Soil > Contaminated >... | reverse complement strand
CCTGAAGATCGATCCCATCCAGACCGAGGCCCAGACCATCTCCTCCAAGGCACAATTCGAGGCTGCGACAGCTGAAATCCGCGGCCAGGAGTTTCAGATCACCAACGCCGAACATAACCTCCACAGTTCGGAAGCATCGCTGCTTTCCTCCAATGCCGAGCTGGCGCAGGCGGAAAACAACTTTAACCGCGCCCAGAGCAGCTTCAACCGGAGCCAGCAGCTCAGTGAAGACGGGCTGATTTCGCGCGAAGAGTATGAACAGGCGCAGAACAACCTGAAGGCCGCACGGGCCAGCCTCGAGGTCGCCAAGGCCCGCCTGGCCCAGATCGAAACCCAGGTGAAGATTTCCACGAACAATATCGAGCAGATGAAACGCAGCTTCCAGGCATCGCAGGAGCGCCTGAAATCCCAGGCGGCCATGCTGACCCAGGCGACCGACAACCTGAGAAAGACCACCATCACCTCGCCGCTCAACGGCGTGATCACCCAGCTGAACGTCGAAAAAGGGGAGCGCGCCGTCCCGGGTGTGCTGAATAGCCCGCAGGCCACCCTCATGACGATTGCCGACCTCAGCATAATTCAGGCCGAACTGAAGGTCGATGAAACCGACATCGTAAGCCTGGCCCTCGGCAACGCCGCCAAGATAAAAGTGGATGCGCTCCCGGACGTCGTGCTCGACGGCGAAGTGACCGAAATCGGCAACAGCCCGATTACGACCGGCGCCGCGGCCACCCAGGAGGCCAAGGACTTTAAGGTCATCGTGACCCTCAAGCTGCCCCCCAGCAAAATCCGCCCGGGCATGTCCTGCACCGGAGACATCATTACGGACACCAGAAAGAACGTTCTGGCCATCCCGATTCAGGCACTGACCATCCGCGAAGTGGAAGTGGACAAGGACGGCAAGTACATCGAGCCCAGCCTGGAAAAGACAAAAACCGAGAGCGTTGCCCAGGCAGATACGTCCAAAGCCAAAATTAATAAGAAAGAACTCGAGGGGGTTTTCGTAATTACTAAGGAAAATCGAGCGCGATTCCGGCCCATTAAGACGGGAATAACGGGCGAATCGGAAATTGAGGTACAATCGAACCTCCAGGAAGGGGAAGTCATAGTATCGGGGAGTTTTCAAACCCTGCGCACGATCAAGGATGGGGCGGTCATCAAGATTGACACCACCAGGACTGAAACAACCAAAACATCCAGCTGACCAGTAATTTACAGCGCCTCGAGGGAAGACATGAGTGGAAGCAACGGAAACACCAAACAAGCCGATATCTTAATCAGGACCGAGGATCTCCAGAAGATCTACCAGATGGGGACGGAGCAGGTACACGCCTTGCGGGGGGTTTCCTTCGAGATTCATCGCGGCGAATATGTCGCCATTATGGGTCCTTCCGGGTCGGGCAAGTCCACGATGATGAACCTTATCGGGTGCCTGGACACGCCGACAAAAGGGAAATACTACCTGAACTCGCGCCTGGTTTCCGAAATGAACGACGACGAGCTTGCCCACATACGCAACAAGGAGATCGGGTTCGTCTTCCAGACCTTCAACCTGCTGGCGCGCGCAACGGCCCTGCACAATGTCGAACTCCCCTTGATTTACAACGGCACCCCGTCCCACGAACGCAAGGACCGGGCCATCAAAGCGCTCCAGTCGGTCGAGCTTGGTGAGCGTATGTATCACAGACCAAACGAGTTATCTGGTGGTCAGCGGCAGCGCGTCGCGGTCGCCCGCGCCCTCGTCAACAATCCGTCGATCATTCTGGCCGATGAGCCGACCGGGAACCTCGATTCGGCAACCAGCATGGACATCATGCGTCTCCTTGATGAGCTGCACAAGAAGGGGCACACCATCATTCTGGTGACTCACGAACCGGATATCGCCCTTCATGCCTACCGGGTGATCCGCCTGCTTGACGGGAAGATCGCCAGCGACGAGCCGGTTCCCCACTAATCCTATCCAAATCAGATCTCAGGCTTGACTCCGGGCGGGCGGTTTCGGCAGACCAATGCCTTTACCGCCCGTTCGGCTTTTTCAGGCCCGCTGATCCCCGCCCGGGTGGAGAAAACACGCCGCCATTGCTTTCCCGACAGGCATCAATTCCGGCCTCCGCTCCCGGCAAGCCTGGAAAGCAAGTGGGCAACGCGGCAGGTAAGGGCAGCCAGCGGCAGCCGGTGGGGCGGGATCTCCGGCCGGAGCCCGGCGGGCAGTCCTGGGTTCCGTTCCGAGGAAAGGGGAGCATTCGAGCAGGGCCCGGCTGTAAGGGTGCAGGGGACCCTGAAAAAAGGATTTCGCCGGCGCATCTTCGACGATGCGACCCCGATACATGACCACCACACGGCCGCACAGATAGCGGACGACACCGAGCGAGTGCGAAATCAGGATAAGGGTCAGGCCACGTCGCACTTTGAGATCGGCCAGAAGATTCAGGATCTGGGCCTGAACGGACGCATCCAGGGCGGAGACCGGTTCGTCGGCGATCAGGAGCCTGGGCTCAAGCGCCAGGGCCCGGGCAATGGCGATGCGCTGCTGCTGCCCTCCGCTCAAATCCCCGGGCTTGCGCGGGAGCAGGCTTTCGTCAAGGGCGACTTCCTGAAGCAGATCGCGTATCCGCCGGCGCCGTTCCGCGCCCTCCGGCAGCCGGTGCAGCTGAAAAGGCTCTTCCAGAATCCGGCCGACGGTGAGCAGCGGATCGAGTGAGGAGAACGGGTCCTGGAAAATCATCTGAAACTCGCGCCGCCTGGCGCGCAATGCCGCGGGCGGCAGCCCCAGCAGGTCGATACCGTTGAAATGCACTGATCCCGCGGACGGCCGCACCAGGCGAAGGGCGCATCGGGCGAGTGTCGTTTTGCCGCTGCCCGATTCTCCTACCAGCCCGAGCGTCTCGCCCGGATCCAAGGACAGATCGATCCCGGCCACCGCCTCGACGCGCGGACCTCTGTTCATCAGGCCGGTAGTATAGGATTTGCGGAGCCCCCGGATTTCCAGGATAGGACAGGTCATGGCGCCGCCCCCTTGGCGCCGGCGCCGGTACGGATGCAAGCGGCCCAATGCGTTGCCGTGATCGCCACCCGGGGAGGCGGGGCGCCCTGCCGGCATTCCGCTATGGCTTTGGGGCATCGGGGGGCGAAGGCGCAGCCCGGCAGTTCTTCTCCTCCGCGCGGGGGAAGGCCGGGAATTGTGGCAAGGGGACGATTATCCCAGCGATGCTGCGGGCCGGGGTGGCAATCCAGCAGCGAGGCGGTGTAGGGATGAGCCGGGCATTGGAAAACCTCGCCGGTCGGCCCCGATTCCACCACCCGGCCATGATACATCACCGCCACCTGCCCGCATATTTCCGAGACCAGGGCCAGGTCATGGCTGATCATGAGCAGAGCCAGGCCGTCCCGCATGCGCAGGGTGTCGAGGAGATCCAGGATCTGCGCCTGGATGCTCGGATCCAGGGCGCTGGTCGGCTCGTCGGCGATCAGCAGCCGGGGCCGGTTGCAGACGGCAAGGGCGATTGCGGCCCTCTGGCACATCCCCCCGGAGAGTTCCATGGGGTAGCGGCGCATGAAGAACCGCGGTTCGGGGATGCCGGCCGAGGACAGGATCGCGCAGGCCTCCGCGACGGCAGCGGCCTTGCCCATCCGCCGGTGCGCCCGGAGCGCGTGCCGCAACTGGGCGCCGACGGTAAGCACAGGGTTGAGCCCGCCGCGGGCATCCTGGAAAACCATGCCGATCAGTTCTCCGCGGATGCTCCTCCACGACTTCGGTTCGCGGAAATCCAGGGGCGCTCCCTCGAAGCGGATCTCCCCTCCCTCGATGCGCGCAGCACTTCCCAGCAGTCCCATCAGGGCGAGCGCCACGGTCGACTTCCCGCTGCCCGACTCCCCGACCAGGGCCATCGATGCCCCGGCATGCAGGGCAATGGAAAAGTCGCGTACCGCGCGGACCGGCTCCGATCCGCCCTGATAGGAGACCGAAAGGCCGGCGACTTCCAGTAGGGGATGGGAAACAGGGTCCATGAGGTTGCGCGCTTGCCGCCCGGCTGCAGTCCTCGCCGGTCCGCGGAAATACCAGGCGGCCCGCCGGACGGCCGCGTCCGCGGAGCGGGTGTCGATCAGCGATCCGCCGCGCTAAAACAGTTCGGCTCCCAGGAATCGCGCCTGGCCGCGCAGTTCTTCCTCGATGCGCAGCAGCTGGTTGTATTTGGCCACACGATCCGTCCGGCTGACCGATCCGGTCTTGATCTGCCCGGCATTGCAGGCTACGGCCAGGTCGGCGATAAAGGCGTCCTCGGTTTCTCCCGAGCGATGGGAGATTACGGTCGTATAGCTGTCGCTCTTAGCAAGCTCGATGGTGTCAAGCGTTTCACTGACGCTGCCGACCTGATTCAGTTTGATCAGAATGCTGTTGGCGATGCCGTCGGCGATTCCCGAAGCCAGGCGGGCGGAACTGGTCACGAAAACATCATCGCCGACCAGCTGGATCTTTTCGCCGAGGGCCTCGGTCAGTGCTATCCAGCCGTCCCGGTCATCCTCCGCCATGCCGTCTTCAATGGACATGATCGGGTATTCGCCGGTCCAGCGCTCGTAGAGGCGGATCAGCTGTTCCGCGGACATGCAGGCGCCGCTGGATTTTCTGAACACATACTTTCCATCCTCGAACATTTCGCTGGCCGCCACGTCCAGGGCCAGGAACACCTGGCTCCCGGGCTCATATCCGGCCTTGCGGATGGCTTCCATGATCACGTCCAGGGCTTCTTCGCTGGATTTCAGATTCGGGGCGAACCCGCCTTCGTCCCCGACGGCCGTTCCGCAGCCCTTTTTCTTCAGGACGCCTTTGAGCGCGTGAAAGGTCTCGACCCCCATGCGCAGGCTTTCCGAGAAGGACGCGGCGCCCGCCGGCACGATCATGAATTCCTGCGGATCGACATTGTTGTCGGCATGGACGCCTCCGTTGATGATGTTCATCATCGGCACCGGGAGGATACAGGCGTTCGTGCCTCCGAGGTAACGGTACAGCGGCATTCCGAGGGCCGCGGCAGCTGCCCGCGCCACCGCCATGGAGACGGCCAGGATGGCGTTGGCGCCCAGTCGGCCCTTGTTCGGCGAGTCGTCGAGGTTGATCATCATCCGGTCGATGGCCCGCTGCTGAAGGACGTTTTCACCCACCAGGGCGGGCGCGATGATGTTGCGGACGTTTTCGACTGCCCGCAGGACTCCTTTGCCCGCGAAGCGCGCCGCGTCGTCATCACGGAGCTCGACCGCTTCGTGAGCGCCGGTCGAAGCTCCGGAGGGGACCGCGGCGCGGCCGCGGACATTGCCCTCCAGAACCACTTCGGCCTCCAGGGTCGGATTTCCCCTGGAATCTAGAATCTCTCTGGCAAGAATCGAACGGATGATGGTCATCGCTTTGCACCTCGAATGAAGGCCGGTACCGGTTTATTATGAGGCCTGCAACAACGCTGTTGATGTATAACATAGGTGCCGGAGGGGATCAAGGAATGGTCCGGCGCGCAGCCTCCCGGCCGAAATTGACAGCTGCGGAGGCCTGTGTTAGTTTCTGAGGTCATGTGCCGGAGGTGTTCATGAAGCTGTCATCCCGGTTGGCGGGTGAGGTCACGATTCTTGACATCGAAGGGAAGATCCTCCTGGGGGCTGGCGATATCGAGATCAAACAGGCCATTGACGATCTGCTGGCAGATGGGAGGAGGAATGTTCTCCTGAACCTGGCGAAAGTCCCATATATTGACAGCGCGGGACTGGGACAGATCATTCGCAGCTTTACGGCCATCCGGAAAGCCGGCGGCGCCTTGAAACTCCTGTCCCCCAACCCCAGGGTCGTCGATCTCCTGACCGTCACCAAGCTGGTCAATGTTTTCGACTGGTACAACGACGAGGCGAGCGCGCTCAGCGGTTTTGCCCCCAGGCCGGCCCCGTAAGGGTTCCGGACGATCGTACCCGATCTGATCCACCAGGATGTGCGCCAAGAGCATGCCGTATCTCAAACTCTTCCCCCACTCGGCTTACGGATGGGCGATGGCCTGCCTGTGCAGCCTGCTTTTCCAGGCGGCGCTTTATTCCCAGACCGTCGACGACAGCATCGTCTCCCGGCACATACGGCTGCGGATCCCCTCGGAACGCCAGTGGCTCGGGAGGGAAAGCATCACGGAGCTCGAGCGCTGCTGGGAGTTTCTGCACGGGGCGACCGGGGGCAGGATGCCTTCCCGGGTCCTGGTCGTCATCAGTTGGGAAAGTTCCCGGTCCGGCATCGATTTCAGGAGGGGCTCGGTCACCGTCGGGATGAACCATCCCGCCGCTTCGCATGACCTGAGGGCTTTTCTGCTGCACGCCGCGGCCCGCGAACTGGCCGCCCTCGGACTGTCAAGCCTCTCCTCCGGAGGCATCGATCGGCCGGAAAACCGCTTCCTCGAGGAGGGCATGTCGGAACTGCTGGCCCATGAATTCGCCAACACCACCCGCAGGCTCAGCGCCGCCTGGGCGATCAGCCATTATCTCGACCGGATGCACCCCTTCGCGCTCCCCCCGGGACTGCCCGCAGATTGGCTGAACGGCCAAAACCTGCGCGCCGCCGCACCCGGAATCACTTTTCTGATGACTTGTCGGGAACTGTACGGGCGGGACCGGGTGATGAAACTGATCGCGTCGTTGTCGGGCAAATCGCTGAAGGAAAGTCTGGCCGCCGCTTTCCGGGCGCAGGCCCCGGAAATCGAGGCCGAGTGGCTGAAGCGCGTGAGAAGCTTTCAACCGGCCGATATTTCCGCTTCCCCCGGAGAAGCCCCGCCCGTGCTGAACAAGATCGAGTTCTCGATGGAGCCCGCCAAGGCGGGATCGGTTCTGGAATTGCGGCTGTCGGCCGGCGCCGGCACCTTTGGTCTCGAAACCTCGGGGATCTTTGTGGTGGATGGCGCAAGCGGAAAGGTGTTCCAGGGGGTCCAGGGAAGGAGTGCCGGAGGCGACTTTGTGCGCTTTGAGATTCCGGTTGACGCCGACCGGGCTTCAGGCAAATACCCGCTTCAGATCATGGCCGCCGATGAGGGAGGCAATCTCCGCATCTGGGAGGCGGCATACCTCGTGCAGCGCTGACACCGGACACGCGCGCATCATCATTCCGGCCCGGAACCTTCCGGGCTTACTCGCCCTCTTGCGGTTGGATGTCCGAAGCCCGGGAACCTCTCCCCTAATCTCTGTCCAGGGAAAATACAAATCAGTTCATTAGTATGTGGATATAATGTCCCGGAAAAACGAACCACAAAGACCACCAAGTACACGCGTTCATAAATACGCTAACATTCTTTATCGGACACGGATCAACACGGATGAACACGGATACAACAATCGGAAAATGGCGGCGCGCAGCGCCGGCCTTAAGGCCGCAGAAGCCGCTCATCCCGTGGTGCGCAGGCACACGGATGCTCGATGATTGGATCCGTGTTTTTCCGTGTTCATCCGTGTCCTTGAAAATACGTGATCGTATTTATGCAATCGTGTACTAAGGCGGCCCTATCTGATGATCTGTTCGCAATCTTCTTTGCGGTTTTCGCGATCTTTGCGGTTCAATTTTATGTTTTCTTACCAGTGAACCGATTAGTAAATCCACCCTAATCGATCCTGAATTTCAATATACCAATCCCGCCCCACCGGCCACGCGGCAGCCGTCCGTAATGCCCCTTTCCTGAAACATCCCCTCCCCGATTCTACATATCCGATGTTCCCGGAATCGCACACCTCTGGAGCGTCATGATGAGCCCAACGAAAAAATATTTTCGTTTTCGGTAGGTCGGTTTGGCTATTTGACGTTCTTGTATATGTGCACATTTCGTGGAGGAAGTCGGAAGCCCGGGATTGCTTCGGCACAGATTCAGGATCGGGCAGTGGTCGGGGTCGGTATCGGAATCGGGATCGGGATCGGCGTTTGTAGCTCGATTCCGATATCGACTGCGACCCCGATCCCGGCGCCGGACATTTTCATGCGTCACAGGGTGTGTCCCGGGGCGCGTGAGGAATTGCTACGAAAGGAACCTATGCCCTGGCGCCGCGCCGGAGGCGCCTTGGAGTGCGGCGCCCAGGCGCCGCTTTCAAGTTTGGAGTCAACAAAGCGGCGGCATGACGCCGCCGGGGCATCTGGAAATGCTCCCGACATGGGGAATAACGGGCTGCATGGATTAGTTGAAGGGGCGCCATTCGAATCCCGGCTCGGGCCGCAGAGTTTTAACAATACCGAGGGCGAGCGTTTCAGGTTGCAATCGAATGCCGGACGGCAATAGCTGTCCTTGAGCGGAGCATGTTGCATCAGAAACTCCGCCTCCAAGGATTCAGCGCATGGGAACGATGGGGGGATTGAAATGAAAAAGCGGATCATAGGCGATATTGCAAAGGTGGTTCTATTGGTGCTATGCGTGATTCCGCCTGCTCATGCCGGATCAGGGCTTCTTTTCGAGGGGAGGGTTTGGGCCCTCGATGGCCGCCCGGTCGCTGGTGCTGAAGTTGCCTTAGTGGACAAATCGGGCCAGCGGCGGTATCACACATATTCGGACCTGGAGGGTCAGTACCGGTTTCCGATCCTGCCTGCGGCCGGTGAAGCTCCCTATCGGCTCGAGATCACCCACCTGCGATATCAAACGGTCCGGCTGGAGAATGCCGCGCGCGGCGGACGCATCGCGGCGCCGCGACCGGCAGACCTGGCGCCGGGGATGTCGGCGGCGCTGCTGGCTTCCACGAACATCGTACGAGGGGATTTCCGCCTGATCCCATCCAAGGGCACCCCGATGCACCCGACCCTGGGCCCGATCGATCCCAATTATGCCGAGTACTGCTACCAGCAGGCGCTGCTGCTTCTGAACCGTGACAAGCGCCAGGCCGTCGAGCTGCTCAAGGTCTATGCCCAGACGGGCCAGAACGGCAGGCAGGTCGGGCGCGCCCTGCAACTTATTGTGAAGCATGACAAATAGCCCGAAGGGCATGGCATCACATTGATGGCTCCATACGGGAAAAGCTTTTCGCGGAGGCTGGCATGAATCGATGGATCTTCAAAGCCGGGTTGGTGCTGTTTTTGTTAATGATTTCCGGATTGCCGGGCTGGGCCCAGGCGCCGGGCGGGGCGGTCAAACCGGTCGTAACCGTGGATGGCCGCGCCAATCCTGAACTGGTTCCGGAATGGATCCTCTGGCGCGAGCTGTTCCACGTGGCGGTGTTTCTGGCTGAAAAGGCTCCGGATCAGGGGAAGGACGTGTGGATCAACCGCGTGCGGCTGTCCCCCCAACAGATGAACCAGTTGATCGGACACGGAGTCGGCCTGATGCAGGAAGAGGCGCAATCGGAGCAGGAAATCAAGGGCCTGATGAAAACATCCGGGGCCATGAAACCGGAAGTTCTCCGGGGCAGGTTGCGGCAACTGCAGGCAGATAGCGAAAAGCGGATCCTGGCCTACCGCGACCGCCTCGGCGAGACGATCGGGAGCGAGACGATTCTCAAGATGTTGTCGTTTGCCCGGCTTCACATAGCGCCCGGAGTCCGCATGGGCGGGTTTGTCCCGGCGGATCGCAAGTGACGAAGCGGGAAGGATCCCCGCGCGTATGTCCCAGGCAGTTTGGACTCATAAATGAGCGATGGAGGCTTTTGATGAAACGGCCCGATCTTTCGCACTCAAGGATTTTGAGGATCCTGCGTCCCTCACTGCTTCTGCTTGCATTGTTGTGCTTTTGGACCTCCATTCCGGCATATGGATGGGACAAGGTAACCGATATCTGGTATTCCGGCGGGATGGTGTATGGGCGCGCGGAAACGCATCTGGCGCCCGAGGATCCTTATGTATGGGTCGGTTTTTCCTTTGATACGGTCCTGATCGCGCCCAATGGGGCGCAGGCGCATGATTCGTATACCTGGTGCATTCAGTCGCGATACCTGAGCACGGAGGCTCATCTTCCCTGGCAGTCGGGCGTCTGGACGTATGAGTCCTATCATTATGCCGGCACTAATTATTGCTGGGAGAATCTGTTGGAGCACGTCACGACAACGGAGGACTTATGGGCGCCGTCGGTCTCCTATTTCTATGCGATTCCGTCGCAGATTACGCCGCCGCAGTCGGCGACGCTGTACTGGAGCACGCAGAATTCCGATACGGTCACGCTTAATGGTACGCCGGTCAACTGGGAAGGGTCGATGGTGGTTTCGCCCACAACGACGACCACCTATACGCTGGTTGTGACCAACCAATATGGAACGAGCCAGGCCCAGACCACGGTGACCGTAACCGCTCCGACTCTGAATCCGAATTACTACCGGTATGCGGTCCGGCATGCCAGGGGCGTGTCCGGGCTTTATGGCTATACGAGCACCGGAAGGGAATCGGTCAATTCGGCCAACGGCAATCTGCTCTTCACGCTCCCGCTGGTGAGCCGGCCCGGCCGGAACGGTCTGGGGATCGACCTGAAATTGGCCTATAACTCGAAAATCTGGGATTTTTACTATAGCGGCGGGACGCGGTATGCGACGCTGGCGGAAAAGGATTCCTGGGTGGGGGCCGGCTGGACGCTGATGATCGCCCGCATCATCAACGATTCCGCCAACGGGCACTATTATCTGGCGCTTTCGGACGGATCGACCCTGGACCTGACCTATTATGACGGCGCCTGGCGGACCATGGACTCAAGCTATGCCCTCTATGATCCGGCAAACAACAGGCTGACGCTCAAGGGCGGGACCCGGATCACGTTTGGTTATGTGGATCCGATCTATACCTGGATGCGGCATGCCACCCGGGTGCAGGA
>Ga0214473_10010703_pt1 | contig 10775 bp, 11 predicted proteins | sample RVTome_7_FD_203509 | JGI IMG/M metagenome (GOLD analysis project Ga0214473, IMG submission 203509) | Soil microbial communities from uranium-contaminated site in the Upper Colorado River Basin, Wyoming, United States - RVT98D197 | ecosystem: Environmental > Terrestrial > Soil > Contaminated >... | reverse complement strand
GACTTCCGGAATCAGGTCATCTTCGCCGGGTTCGCCCCATTGGGAGTCGCCGTCATTATTCCAGTTGCCGTCCAGAGCGCCGAAATAGAGATCGGCGGCAATCTGGTCGGTGTAACCGTAAGCTTCGGCGTAGAGATTTCGATGCGGGACAAGCTCGGCGTCCCCAGCCATCAGCACATAGCCGATTCCCCATTGGGTGTAGGCACCGATGATGTAGTTTCGCATTTTCTCCGGAACATCCTGACCTGGCTGGGAGACGCTGATGTCTTCTACGGTCTCGATGATCGTCCTGACGCCGCGCCGGTTTTTGAAGTTCGACAAGACCTGGAAATCCGGGACATACTCGTTGGTCGAGATGATGAGATAATCCACCGGGATTTCGTCGGTCTGATCGCGAGTGGGATACGACGCAATGGCTTCCGGATTCTGGACTCGCCCGGTCAGGAACGACAGTGTTGCATCATCGCTTCGGAGCATGGTCTCCACCGCATGGGCGGCTTTCGGGGTCCGAGCAGTCTGGAACACTACTTCCATGTCCGAATAGTATGACACCTGCCCGGAGTTGGGAAGGTACAGAACCGGCACCACTGCGGCATATCCGATGGAGTAACCGCGATAGAATTGGGTGGTACTGCTGGAGATGGGATTGTCAGGGAATGGCTCATTCGAATTGTAGATTTCCGGAATGGGATCTGTCGGCTGATAAGGTCCGACGTAGCTTAGAGGATACTCGTCCTGGGCGGGAGCAAGATAATAAGAGCCGGGGATGGTGACGAAAGAACCAGGAATGACTTCTGCATTGACGATCTCTTCTCCGGGCGGAAGCAAGAGTACGACACCGAAAGCAGGAAGCTGGGGCTCTCCCGGCTTCCCCAGGGACCGCATGTTTTCCTTGACGACCGTGGGACCGTTCGGTCCGTCAATAATCTGAGGTGCGGAGAACGAATAATGACGGGCGGTTGTTCCCGCCTGCAGCGCTGCGGTCAAGCATAGCGTGGCAAGCAGGACAGCCACACAAATCAGACAAGCGATTCTCATCTGTCCACTCCTTCTTATGACCAGTAACTTCAGCGGTGATTGCCCGTCCCCGGATCAAGACGGCTGTGCCCTTTGCGTCTTGATGCTTGTGTCAACGAACGTGCCCCCTGGTTGTGAAAAGCGGCACATGTGTCTTCGCGCACAATATAAGTATTATATCAGCAAAAATCAAGTGGTTTTTCGCGATGTGTGCAATTGATTTCCCACTTGATTGTATCCAGCCGATTGCATATATTGTTGTTTCGATCGGCGCTTTAATCGAGGGAATTCCGAGAATGAGATACGACAAGCCGTTGCTTGAGGGTCGTTTGATCCAACGGCACATGCGGTTCTTGGCCGATGTGGTCATCGACGGTCGCACCGTCCGCGTGCTTTGCCCTAATACGGGATCGATGGCGGGATTGACTGATGAGGGCAACCGGGTCAGGATCAGCGGACCCTATGGCGAACATCGGAAGTACCGCTACACTCTGGAGCAGATTCGAATCCAACGTCCGGACGGCAGGCGGATCTGGGTGGGCATCAACACGATAGTCCCGAATGTTATTGCCTACGAAGCGCTGAAGGCACGACGGGTGCCAGGGCTGGAGCAATATCGAGCCATTCGGCGAGAGGTCAGATTGGGCGATCATAGCCGAATCGATCTTCGGCTCGAGCATCCGTCCCTGCCCCCATGCTGGATCGAGGTCAAGAACGTGACGTTGGTGGTGGGAGATCCAGCAAAGAGGAAGCCTTTAAACGACGGTAACATCGCTGCATTCCCGGATGCAATCACAGCGCGTGGCACCAAGCATCTGCAGGAGCTAATCAAAAGAGTCCGCCTGGGTGAACGGGCAGTGATGTTATACGTAGTCCAGCGGAGCGACGGTGAGCTGTTTGCGCCAGCGGCGGCATTTGATCCAGTGTATGCGGAAACGCTGAGGCTTGCGGAAGCGGCTGGTGTCGAGGTACTCCCCATGCAAGCCAGAGTGACAAAAGCCGGAATCTGGCTTGGAAAAACCTGCGCGAGAGTCCGATGACACTGTCGGGTTTCTTCGCTTCGCTGCGGAACCCGACCTACGACTATGTCAGGGTCACGGAAATCCTGACCTGCTCAGCACCACCCCCTTATGTTCCCCCCTTCAATAGAAGGGGGGAAGGAGACTCTGCCCTCTTTTGTTCCACCTTGCCAACGCGCAGGGATAGTAGTGCCGTCAAGCGAGGACGCATGACAGCACAAAACCTGGATTCCCGCCACTGAGGGCAGGCTATACACGGGAATGACACTTCCCGATCCACCTCCTAACCTCAAGTCGGGCGGCTCCTCCCTATTCCATTCCTCACTCACCTTAAGTAATTGACCCTCGCACAATGCCGCTCAAGATTGGCGCGGTCTTTGCATATTATGAAGAACGGTTGATGCCTTCATGAGATCGCGAGGGCGGCAATCCCTTGTGATTCCTACATTATCTGACATAGCATTAGTTGTGACAACCTCATAAGCTGTACAGGGTAGGCAAAGATTGCCAGCATGCCACTATTCACAAGGGAAAAGTTATCCGTTAGGTACCGAGTATGAAGGTCGTAGCAATCATTCAAGCCAGGATGGGCAGCACACGACTGCCCGGCAAAGTTATGATGCTTATCGGAAACAAGAGTATGCTGGCTCGGGTGGTCAATCGAGTTCGAAGAGCTAGAACGGTCACTGAGACCGTCGTTGCAACATCCGCCAAGCCGCAGGATGATCCGATAGTCAAGGAATGCGAGGCATTGAATGTGGCTTGTTTTCGGGGAAGCGAAGAAGATGTGCTGGACCGGTATTATCAGTGCGCCAGGCAATACGGGGCTGATGTGGTCGTCCGGATTACGGCTGATTGCCCGATGATCGATCCCGCAGTCATCGACCAGGCGGTTACCACCTTCTCCCAGAGGAAGGCGGATTATGCCAGCAACGGATTGCAGCGGTCTTTTCCGCGAGGATTGGATACGGAAGTTGTCAGTTTCGAGGCATTGAAACGAGCCTGGGAAGAGGCAAAGCTTGATTTCCAGAGGGCACACGTGACTCCGTATATCCATAGGAATCCGAAGGCCTTCCATCTGGAGCCCGTACTGGCAGGGTCTGACAGCAGCCAATTCCGGTGGACGGTGGATACTGCGGAGGACTTGCAATTGGTGCGGACTCTGTACGCACGGTTCGGGAACTCGGACACGTTTTCGTGGATGGACGCTCTAATGTTGATGAAGATAGATCCCAACCTGGCAAAGATCAACCGGCAGGTGGAACAGAAACCAATGCAGGCGGGGTAACCATGAAGAAGATCTTGATACGGGCGGATGCCTATTCCGGGATCGGAATTGGACACGTCATGAGATGCCTGGCTCTGGCTCAAGCGTGGCAGGACCGAGGCGGACAGACGGTATTAGCTTCATCCATGCTGTCGCCCGGACTTCGCGCTCGTTTGAGGGCGGAGGGCATGGAGTATGAGCATATCTCGGCATCACCGGGAAGCGCGTTTGATGCCATGCAGACGGCTGCATCGGCGTTGGCGAACGACCTCGAGTGGGTGGTGGTCGATGGCTATCATTTCGGGAGCGACTATCAGAGGATACTCAAAGATGCCGGCTTGCATGTCCTGCTGATTGACGACAACAACCATGCTGCGCATTACTGCGCCGACCTGATCCTGAATCAGAATATCCACGCCGACGAATCGATGTACACGGAGCGGGAGCCTCACACCAGATTGTTGCTGGGTACAGACTATGTACTGTTGAGAAGGGAGTTCCTGTCGGCGCGCGCTGAGCGATATGCTCTGTGCTGTCAGGTGGGGACACCTGAGAGCACATTGCCGGGGACGCCTGACAGCACATTGGTGGGGATTCCTGAAAGCACAGATTCGCGAGTGGAAAGGGACAATCCGGAAGTGGTGACAAATCTGTTGGTTACGATGGGAGGCAGCGATCCTGATAATGTGACTTCGGCGGTAGTTCGGGCGCTGCAACAAGTCGGGGTGAGTGGGCTCATGATCAAGGTTGTGGTGGGAGGCAACTACATGCATTACGACGAATTGCTGGCAAGCACGACGGAATCGCAAATTCCAATCCAGTTAGTAGTCAGTCCAACCAGCATGCCGGAACTAATGAAGTGGGCGGATTTGGCAGTATCGGCGAGCGGGACTACGTGTTGGGAAATGGCGTATCTCGGTCTGCCTGCGCTCCTATTGACCATCGCCGACAATCAGAGGACAACTGCGGAAAGGCTGCACCAGTGCGGTGCCTTCGTAACGATGTGCGGCAAGCAGCCGCTGGATGAGAGGGCGTTCCGACAGAATTTGCGCGCGCTGATCTTCGGAAAAGACCTGCGCGCAACCCTGAGCCGGAATGCATCGCAACTGGTCGATGGACTGGGAGCCCATCGAGTGTTCGGATGCATGCTGGAAACAGTTGCGGTGGAGGGATGACATGATTACCTTGCGCGACGTCAAACCGGAAGACAAGGACATGCTTCGTCACTGGCGGAATAAGCCGGAAGTCAGCAAGTACCTGTATAACGACCACCACATTTCGCAGGAAGAACACGATAAGTGGTTCCGAGGAATCGCAGTTGACTCGACACGCAGGTACTGGATTATCGCTTGTGACGACCAAGACGTCGGAGTAGTGTACCTGTACAATTTGGACAATAAGAACAAGCGCTGCTACTGGGCGTTCTACGTGGCGGATCCCGACACACGTGGCAAGGGGATCGGCAGTTTTGTGGAATACTCGATTCTGAAGCATGTCTTTGACGACCTGGAGATGGAAAAGCTGTGCGCGGAAGTGCTGGCGTTCAACGAGCCGGTGACCAACATGCACAAGAGCTTCGGGTTCGTCCAGGAAGGCTATTTCAGAAAGCACATCCGGAAGAGCAATCGGCAGGAAGATGTGGTCTGTGTAGCGATGCTGAAGGATGATTGGGAACTCAGGAAGTCGGAAATCGAAAACAGACTTCGGAAGAAGGCGCTAATCGAATAGCAAAGGATTTCGATGTCGCTCACAATTGGCTCAACTGCAAGCATAACCAAAATGATCAGCGATCAGGATATTGTCCGATTTGCTGACGTTATCGGAGACCACAATCCGGTGCACCTGGACGACGATTATGCCGCAAAGACGATGTTCAAGAAGCGGATCGCGCACGGAATGCTATGCGGGGGACTGATTTCTGCCGTGATCGGGACGAGGCTACCGGGACCTGGAACCATCTACTTGAGCCAGACAATGAGGTTCCTGGCACCGGTATATATAGGAGATACCGTAACCGCCAGAGCGACTGTCACGAAAATCAGGGAAGATAAGGGAATCATAACCTTAGAAACAGTCTGCCGCAATCAAGACAATCAGAATGTGGTCGAAGGCGAAGCGGTCGTGATGTATCGCGGCTGATTTGGTTTCGTAGGGGCTTAACATGTTAAGCCCCTACCATAAGGTCATTATCAAGGAGGCTTGAATGGCAACTTCACTCCAATTCCGACTCGCCACGCGAAAAGACGATCCCCGGATTCTGGAATTATTCCGATCGTCCTTAGGAAAAGAGGTTCCCAAGGAAGTTTGGAATTGGTTCGGGCATCTTTGTCCTACCGGCGACAATCGCACTTATGTGTGCGAGGACATTGAGACTGGCAAATTGGCTGCCAGTTACAGTCTGCTGCCAATCAGGCTCTGTATGAATGGCAACGAGATACCGGCATCATTGTGCACGAACGTCAACACCCGTCCGGAATATCGCGGGCGCGGGCTCTTCACCCAAATCGGGGAATACGCGTTGTGCGAAGAGCGCGATTTCGAGGCCCAGATCTCCATCGGCGTTCCTAACAAGAATGCCTATCCGGGTCATATGAAGGTGGGATGGGAAGAGCTTTTTCCCCTGCCGTTCCTGGTCAAACGGGAATGCAAAGTTCAGGAGCACCGTTGTCGGAAGGTCGAACGTTTCGACCATCGATTCGACGAGTTCTATGCCAGGATTGCGCAGAATTTCTCGTTCATCGTCTTGAAAGACCACCGATTTTTCAACTGGCGGGTGGTCTCGCGCCCGGATCAGGAATACACCAAGTACGTGTACGAGGAAGACGGCGACCTTCGCGGATATTGCGTGTTGAAGCATTTTGAAGTCAAGAAATACCGAAAGGCGCACATTCTGGACATTCACGCCGATTGCGACGACGTGATGCATGACTTGTTATGCGCCGCGGAATCATTTGCCTGCGATTGCGAGGAGTTGAATTGCTGGACCACCCCGCGCAATCCGTACAGGTCAGTCTTCCTGACCCGCTGTTTCTACGAACGTGACAGCGACGACAAAGTAATCATGCACTGCAATTTCGGCGAGAAGCCGCGGCTTGACGATGGCAACTGGTGGTTCTGCCTTGCCGACAACGACGTTTACTAGGACCATGTCCGAGTCCCCTTACATCACAATCAACGGTCATTTGATCGGACCCGGGCATCCGGTGTACATCGTCGCCGAACTGTCCGGCAACCACAATCAGGACTATGACCGGGCGGTTCGAATTCTTCAAGCAGCCAAGGGCGCAGGCGCCGATGCCATCAAATTGCAGACTGCAGATCCGGAGGTACTGACTCTTGATTCGGAGGCGAGCTGTTTTGTCGTTCGAGGGGGGACATCATGGGATGGTCGGACGCTCTATGACTTGTATAAGGAAGTGTGCCTGCCTTGGGAGTGGCATCCGAAGCTGAAGGCAGTGGCATGCGAGTTGGGTTTGGATTTCTTTTCGTCGCCGTATGATGTAGGTGCAGTTGATTTTCTGGAAGAGGTTGGGGTGCCTGCCTACAAGATCGCATCTTCAGAGATTGTGGATCTTCCCCTGATTCAGAAGTCGGCGGCGACCGGAAAGCCGGTAATCATTTCGACAGGAATGGCGACGGTGGAAGAGATCGAGGAAGCGATGAGCGCTGCACGTCAGGCTGGCGCAGAACAATTGGCAATATTGAAATGCACCACGGCATATCCGGCGCCGCCTGAGGAAATCAACCTGCGCACTCTTCCGGACATGGTGGACAGATTCAAGGTGCCGATAGGATTATCGGATCACAGCTTAGGGATTGCGATTCCAGCAGCGGCGGCGGCTCTGGGCGCATGCATTGTAGAAAAGCACCTGACACTGTCCCGGAGCGACCCGGGTCCTGACACGGCATTCTCGCTGGAGCCGGACGAGTTCTTGGCGATGGTCAGTGCGGTTCGGACGGTGGAATCAGCCTTGGGGGACGTATTCTACGGAATCAGCGCGCATGAGAAGGCTGGGCATGCTTACCGCAGATCATTATTCGCAGTGGAAGATATCCAGGCGGACGACCCATTCACGGTTGACAACGTCCGATCCATTCGCCCTGCCAATGGATTGCATCCAAGGTACTTGCGCAATATTCTCGGTCAACGAGCTTCACGAGACATCAAGCGAGGAACCCCATTGAATTGGGAGCATATCGGGAAATAGGACTCTCCTCCTTAATGCGCGAAAGGCGGAACCTTCATGAAGGAACCGCCTTTTTTCTTATGTGCCGCTGATACAACAGCACCTTGTCAATCAGACAACAGATTTCGATGCGGGGGAAACGTCCTGGTTTCGCGCGGCAGGGCTCGGCTCGAATTCGAATGGTCGGATATTGATCAGATATACCGCCGTGATTGCCACTGATCCGCCGACCAGAGTCCATATTCCGGGGATTTCGCCCAATAGAAGCCAACTAATAAGCACGGCGCTGGCCGGGACGGTAAAGATATAGGAACTGGCTTTGTGCGAACCGAGCCGGGTCGAGGCGTAGAAATAGACGGTAGTGCCGAAGGTGGTGCAGAATATGGATAGAAAAACGATGTTCAACCAGAAGATGCCATCGAAAGAAAGGGGTTGCAAAATATGGTGCGGCAACGCAAGGAAGAATTCAAGGAATGCCGCGATTCCGAAAACATAGAAACTAAAGACTAACGGAGACACGTGAGCCCGGGATCGTTCGCTGGCGACTGTTAGGATTGCCCACGACAGAGAAGCCAGAATAAAGAACAGATTGCCCGTCGCCAGGAGTCTGGTCATGCTGATCTGCCATATTTCCAGCAGAATGAGTCCGCCAGTCAGCCCAAGGGCGATGCCGAGACCATCGGTCAAGGCTGGTCTACGCCGCAACAAGATGATAGTCAGCAGAAAGGTCAGAATGGGATTCAAGGTGGTCACCAAGACGCCGCCCACATTGGCAAGACCCAGGCTCAAACCCCAGAAAAAGAACTTGTTGTAGCTGTCGATGAAGAGCGCCCCGAGCAAGACTTGAACGAACGCCGTCCGACTTAATCTCAGCGGTTTTCTCGCGAACAACATTATGGGGATGAATGACAGGAACGTCACGAAGAATCGCCAGAAGGTTAATACCTCTGGCGAAGCGGATCCGGCGATCACTTTTCCGGAGGTCCAGCTTCCACCCCAAGCGACCATCGATAGCAAGATCAAGATGATCAAAGCACTTTTGCTTGGTGTATGTATCAGCTTCATGGAAGTTCTATGTATGAATCAGATGATAAGTTCCCGCGTTTGTCTCTGGCTGCTATTAACTGGAGGCGGAAAACAGCCGATAATTTCTGGTAGGGGCTAAGCACGGCACGTCTCTATGCAGACGGATCGATGCCATCATGTGGATAGTACGCTGCTGAATCCGATTTGACGGCGTTTGAGTATTGCGACTCTGCCGCAACGGACTGTTGGAGGACGATATGACCGCGATTATCGGTCTGCTTTTGGTAGTTGTATTTGTGTTTGGCGGATTTGCCCTGTCCGGCGGGCATTTGACCTTGATTTTCCGACCGTGGCATGAGTTCTTGATCATCGCGGGTGCGGCATTGGGGGGATTGATCGTCAAGACATCGCCACGGACACTGAAACTCATGCTCAAGCAGCTCAGAAACACGTTCAAAGGGAACGTCCCGGACAAGCAGCTCTACATTGAGACTATCCAGTTATTCGACAAGCTCTCCAAGACCGCACGCCGGGAGGGGCTGCTGGTCCTGGAAAAATACATCAATGATGCGGAAAATTCTCAGATATTCAAGGAAAGCCCGTCAATAGTGAAGCGCCCGGACCTGATGGAATTCATCATCGACAATCTGAAGATGGTTGTGTTAGGGACTTCGCCCGATGAGTTGGAGCAATTGGTTGACACGGATATCGAGACTTTGCAAGAGGAGTATTCTGCGCCGCAGCGGATCTTGGCAAATACGGCAGATGCTTTGCCAGGATTGGGGATTGTAGCGGCGGTGTTAGGTATTATCAAGACCATGGCTTCCATTTCCGAGGGTCCCGAGATCGTGGGCGAGAAAGTGGCTGCAGCATTGGTGGGGACGTTCCTGGGAGTCTTGCTGTGCTATGGGTTTGTGGGTCCGATAGCGACCAACATCGAGATGTCAAATCTGGAATACCATCGGGTGCTTCAAGTACTGAAGCAGGGGATGTTGAATCTGGTCAAAGGTGTAAATCCCAGGATCGGGGCGGACCAGACCAGGCACGCAATTTATAGCGAGCAGCGTCCCTCCGCAGAAGAGCTGGAAGAAATCCTCAAGGGGTAATAGATGAGCACGACCGGCAGCCTCGATTCGGGAACCAGCCAGCCGCAACCGACACCTCGCCGTAAGAAACACCATGAGCAGCACCAGGCTCACGGAGGTTCCTGGAAGGTGGCTTACGCGGACTTCGTGACCGCGATGCTCGCTCTTTTCATCGTGCTCTGGATATTAAGCCAGGGCGAAGATGTCAAGGAAGCCGTGAGCCAGTATTTCACTGATCCGGTGGCGTACAAGCAACTCATGAAGCAGAAAGGCAATGCCCCAACCGAAGGGGAATTTCCAGCCAGACCCAATTCAGACAGCGCGGGAGAATTGCAGCAAAGCGCACAGAACGTCGAGAAAGCGATCGAGCACCTCAAGCAATCCGTCGATGAGAATCTGCAGCTCAAGGAGATTCGCGGTCAAGTGGAGTTCCTATACACCGACGAAGGGATCCTCATCGAAGTCCGTGATGCTGCCAAATTCGATTTTTTCGCCATCGGATCGGCTCAGATGAGCTCGGAAATGGTAGAATTGGTCAGGACATTGACTCCGGAGGTCATTCAAATCAATTCGCGAGTGGTAATCACCGGGCACACCGATCGGAGGCAGTACGAGAGTGGCGAGTATACCAACTGGGAACTTTCCGCCGATCGTGCCAACAGCGTCCGAAGAAGGATGATCGAATTTGGCTTAGCGCCGGATATCATCAGCGAAATCCGATCCTACGCCGATACCCGCCTGCGCAATCCTCAAGACCCGTTCGCGCCGGAAAACCGAAGGGTCAGCATCTTACTCTTGAAAAAGCCTATCGCCGATCCCCGCGACAAGATCATGGTCCAAACCAAGCGGGAAGGGACGCAGGGATAGGCTCATTCAGCATGCCGCAATATAGGGCAGTTTCCTCGAAAAAGCAAGCGGTATTTTGATGCTGTCGAGTACGGAGACTCGATAGCACTTCAATATGACCCTCCTTTTGTTCCCCCCTACTTCGCAGGGGGAAATCCAGGTGCCGTCATGTGAGGGCACGTAACAGCACGACTGATAGAGCAAAGCCCCGGCGCAAGGCTGTACCGGGGCTCCCACATGGCAGGTAAAAGGCTGCCCTCAATCCCTTAAGAGCATGTTTCACCTGACCAAAGTCCGAATTATGATTCCGTCGCGTGTCCCACTTGAC
>Ga0214473_10010702_pt1 | contig 10775 bp, 25 predicted proteins | sample RVTome_7_FD_203509 | JGI IMG/M metagenome (GOLD analysis project Ga0214473, IMG submission 203509) | Soil microbial communities from uranium-contaminated site in the Upper Colorado River Basin, Wyoming, United States - RVT98D197 | ecosystem: Environmental > Terrestrial > Soil > Contaminated >... | reverse complement strand
TACAACTCCGCGAACTGACACGAGAACTTGGTGGGAGCGTGATCCGGCTGATGATATTCAGGAATGGGGAACAGGAGCATCAAGTTATATGATTTTGAAAGTTGGCAACGTCGGCATCGGGACGGCGACGCCAACGGCCAAACTTCAAGTTGTTGGCCTGGCAACCTACGCCAACAACGCTGCTGCTGTGGCCGCCGGACTAACGGCGGGCGCGTTCTACCGCTCGAATGGCGATCCTGATTTGGTGTGTGTGGTTCATTAGCTAGGAGGCAACAAAATGGAAATACCGATTGACGTACAGCGTGCTATCGTACAGCAGGAAATTCAGATGTGGCAGAACTCGCGTTACCAGTTGGAGGTTCGCGCGCGCGTAACCAAGCGCATTGGCGGCGACGCCGCGCCCATCGTGGCAGAACTGGAAAAGTGCGAAAAGGCGCTGGACGCGCTGGCGGAGATTCTGGCTGAATTGTAGTCTAGATCGTCTCATTTGTCCTCTTCATCTGCTAGTTCGGGCCACGTGGCCCGTGCCGCTTCGCGCGCATCACAAATTGCGAGCGTTGACCGCGCGTCCGGTACATTTCCAAGCGCGTTATACATTTTGCGCGCTGCGTCTAGCTTTTCTAAAAAAACTATCTGCGCTTCGACGGCGTCTCGCAGTAGCACTCCTTTGTGCACATCGTGCATGACGCACCAAAAGTCACCGCATCCGATCATTGCATTCAACTCACTCTCAATCCAGTCGAGAATTTCTTTGTCGCTCATTATTTCCTCGAATTCTTCACTGACCGCACTGGCCAATCTGGAACCAGAATGCCGCCATGCACGTGGCGACGGCTTCTACCATCTCCATGAGAAATTCCGCGCGTGGGCCGCATGGCCAGCCAGCAAAGAATGGCTGCTGGCAATACTGCAACCGTGCCACATAGCGCCCCGGCCATAAGTGCGATCAAGCCGCTGCTCATTTTATACCTCTCGCATTGCTACAGATTATCAGCAAGAGTATCAATGCAATTGCGCCGGCCACCGGACCCGATGAAGACGTAATTACGTATACCGGTATTCCGATAATGCAGACCAAAATAGCGGAACACAAGACTAGTAAAATTATGTCCACAATCACTTTCCTTTTGATGATACCACGCCTATGCATCGCCGCAGGGCCGCGTGGTCGGCGTCGGCTGCAACCGTTGTTAGGTGCGGCCCGATTTTGAAGCGCGTGCAACATGCCATACACCTGACGGTAGTTTGTGGCGTATCTCCATTGAGCATACGCCACACGTTGCCACATTTTGGGCATCTGAATAATCTTTCTGGATAGATCGCGAATCGTGGTTTCATTCCACACCCCCTTCTATTTCCAACGTTGGCACACTTTGCGCTATGGCGGGGAGCATGTCCGCCGCCTGCTTGTCCTTTGTCGCCTTGCCAATATCCACAGCCGCACGCGCCAGTTGCGCCGTCTCTGTGTTGCGAGTGCTTGCCGCCAGTTTGAGACGATTGACTCCAGCCGGATCGCGTAGTTTCGCCCGTTCGCCGGATCGTGTGTCCAAGAGATAACCGTCAACTATGACCAGCGGCGGGGGCAAGAGTGTGGACGGCTCAACACCGATTTTGACATAGCCAGCATCGCGACTCGCGTACAACAGCGCGATTACTGCGCGCGTGCCAGTCCATAATACCGCACATGCCGACAGGCCGAGCATGATACCTGACATGCCAGTCGAGAACGCGGTCAGGACGCGTGCTTTTTCAGCCGCAAGCGCGCGAGCGGTTTCCATATCAATGTCCGCCTGTGCGCGTGCTTTGTACGCTGCGGCCTCGGCTTGTGTTTCACGCAATTTGATTTCAGCCAGGGCAGACTTGCGATCAATCTCAATCTTGACGCTTGCCTTGTCAGCAAGTGTGGATGCAGCCTGGCGCGTGGCGGCTGCCTTCGCCTCCGCCACCGGGTCGCGCATTCCGCGCTCGTCAATCGTGCATCCCGCCATAATAATTGCCAGCACCGCCAACAAAATGGCTTTGTTTGTTTGCTTTGCTTGCATTGCAAGCCCTTTCAAGTCCCCCTGCCCTGTCAAGAGTAGGGTAGGGGGGTCACTCACCAAAGAATCTGGACATAATCTCGTCTACGGACGCAAGAAGAACAGCATTATGTCCCTGCGATTTTGCTGTCCACAGGCCCAGACGCGCACCGCACGACATGACCGCGTCCCACTCTGGGCGCATCATCCGCACTCGGTAGGCTGCCTCAAGCGTAGTGCCGTCATCATCCTCAACGGCTTCCAGGAACGCGTGCAAGTTAGCCTCGCGCACCGAGCCGCCACTGCCTGGTAATTTGTACATGCGCGCAAATCCGTCTCTCTCGCGCACCAGAATAGTGTTGGTGGTGGGCGCTGACTCTGACTCTATCGCTGGAACTGGTTTTGGCTTGCCTACGTTGCCATCCCCGTCAAGATCGCGGCGCGTGATTTTCTCAATCGAGTACACGTCAATTCTCTCGATTTTGTACACGAAAAACATAGCAATTGCAAACGCAACGCAGGCCGCGATTGCGGCGGCACGAACTTCGTCCTGCCAATCCATGTCCAGGATGCAAAACGCCATGATTGCTACTGCGATAGCAATCATCAGCGCGATTGACGCAATCGCCTGAATTTCAGCAAGCGTGATCGTAGACTTGGGCTGCCAGCGCGTTTGATTCATTTGATTACCACGTCACTATCTTGCAAGCACTTGTACACAACACCAACCTCGAATGATACCGTGCGCATGAAGGTGAATTCACTGCGTTTCATATAGTTCAGAAACGCACTCCACTGTTTCATCGGAATTTCAAACGTGACGCGCGCAATATGCGCGGCTTCGTATTTTTCAATGCGCGCATTCCCCGCTTTCCAATCCGGCAACATGCGTTTGCAAATTTTGCATGTTACTATGCTCTCTGTGAACGTGCTATCTCCGGAATTTCCACGCCCGCAGAGATTCCCGTCATTAATTCTGTAGTGCCATTTGTACTCTTTCATTTTTATTCCACCACCTGCCCGCTCATCGGGCACGCTGTTTTGCTTCCGGGTGCTCGATCCGGATCATGCCCTGGCGCATAGTCAAGCCGCAACTCTGACCAATTTGACGACATCGTCTGAATTGCGTGGTGATTGAACACGACATCGCCGAATTTAGTTTTGCGCGTACCGACAATGCGTCCGCACTCAGGGCATTTGTGGCCTATGGTCTCTGTCATTATATCCTTTTGGTTGCCATAGGATTATCTAGATAATCCTATAGACTAGCCATCGCGCTGGCTTGCTTGATGATGGGCAGCAAATCGCCGCCCGCCTGGCGGCCCATTGCGTGCGCAATCGCGCTCACATTAAGTTTGCCGCGCCAGTTGATTGCTTCCGCACCCAAGTCGTCAACCACGTTCAGCAGGGTATCGAGTTCATTGGCAGTCATGTCGAGCAACATGTTGAGTGCGAAGCGCGCCATGCGCGACCGTTGGGCATGGGTCTCGTTCTCAATCATGATTTGCTCTGGCGATGCGTTATCGCCTACAGTGTCGCCCAGTGTCATGTCGCAGTCTACACTCAGGGGATCATCGAGGGATACGACACCACCGCCCGCTCGGTCGGCCCGCACATTCTTGCGGCCAAGTGTATCCAGGGCGCGCTTGGCGCCGAAGGCCACTACGCACTTGTTCAGCGTGATGATGTGCTTGCAGATTTCCTGGGCAAAATCTTCTGGAGAAACGCCCGTGCGTGGCCCCCAATATCTGGCGTACCGCGTTATAAGTGCCTGAGTCTCTGGCTCCGTCAGAGCTTTCGCCAAGCTGGCCGTGCATTTGCGTTTAGTTGCAATCATTGCAGCCTCTTGCATTCCAATGTAACAACCCCTCGCACATTTGCATAGAGTGTTTCCACGTGGACTTCCGCCGTGCGCCTGGCGTCATATGCGCAATCTGCATTGTTGACCACAACTGCGCGTTGCAATTTTGCCAAGTGCCCGTCAGAGTGGGCGTACACCACGACAGTTACGAGGAATGTCATGACATTGCCCACGCAATCAAAATTACAACAAGGCACACACATGACAATAAAATCATTTCATTGCCTCCGCAATCAATTCTCCTGACGCTGCGCGCAATTGTGCTGACAGCATGAGCACGGCCTTCGCTTTGTCAATCACGGATTTTGCGCGTCGGCTCCCGGCGTTGACAACGAGTACCGTTGACTCAATCGCGGCCAAGTCCGCGAGTGTTGGATGCACCTGCCGCCACTCTTTGGCATGGACATTTTCAGCGCGCACCACCCACGACCACCAGCCCTTTGAGCGGCCCGCGAATCTCGCTAACTCGTCAAGCGTCATCCGGCTCGCGGCTGATACCGCGAGCTTATGCAGGCGAGAGCGTTGCAGGGTGTCCAGGTCTGTGCTGTTTGAAAGCGCCGTAAGACGTTTCTTACGCGCCTTATTTGCCGCTAGATTTTTCGGCTTGCTCGTTTTTGTCATGTCAGTATCGTTAGTTCTCGTCCTAACATTCTTCAACTGCAACCTGATGTTATCCTAGATAATCATCAATCTTCACATCGCGAGTATTTTCTCCAAGACCCCATTCGACTTTATCAAAAAGATAGGCTTGGAGGTCGCTGTTGACGTGATTGTATTTGTTGCATTCTCGGAGAGCTTCATATGCTCGCAGGAGAGCGCGAGACAACTCTCCGAGTGGGCCTGACATGCCAGCGTGCGCCTCTGCTAATTTCAAATCATCCATACTCCCCTCCTAAGCGTCATCCATGCTTCACCCCTCCTCCTGCGTCTTCGCTGAGCCACGTGGTCGGCGGCGGGAGCGTCTCCGACTGGTTGATCCGATAGCTCGCCTTCATTCCCCGCCGCGCGTGGTCGGCGTCGGCTGCAAACCGTTGTTAGGCGGCGTCAACGTGTATCCAGACCGCTCTAGGGCCTGGTCAACAAACCATTGAACGATTCCATCAAAACTGTGGCGGTCGTACTGATGATTGAGAATCTTTATCAGTTCCTTCGTGAACTCGTTTGGCTCCGAGGTCATAATCAAACTTGACATGGTCAGCTTCCTTTCTAGTGGACAAACCTACTAACGTCCGGTTTCAGCCGCCCGCGCTCATTCCGCCGTCAAATTTTGTAACTCGGCAATGAACCGCGCGAGTTGCTTCTCGTCGTTCGTCGCGGCTTTTGGAAGCCGAACAAGCGCGGCAACCGGGAGGCCCTGCGACGTAATGACCACCGGATCACCGCGCAGCACTGAGTCAATGTGCGGACTGCGAACGTCCCGTGAAGAAACGAAAATAATCTCTTGCTTTGCCATGTTCACATTTTCCTCCATTGTTGCGCGGTGCAGGAGAGCAGCATTAGTAATTTAGCTCGCACGCAGCGCAGCGCGCGTTGCTCGCGCTGCTCGCGCTGCCCGTATCCGTTCCCCACAATTCTGCACCGCAATCAGGGCAGCTGTGGCGCATAACTATGCCAAGCTTCTCAAGTTCAACGAGACCCTCACGGGTCTGCATTTTTTCGTAAAGAGCTTTCCCATCTATTTTCAATTCGCTTTTTTTCATTTTTCGTTTCCTTGTCTCTAATAGAGTGCTTCATGCCAGCCAGTCTGGCTGGTAACTAACTTCTCCGCCTCGGATAGACTAATGCGCTTGACTTCTGATGCTGGCATGTCACATTCGTTGAATAACTGATAAATATAAAAGTTGGGATTGTTTGCGTCTTCGCTAAGACGCTCTGTGCAGTACCGGCTTACTCGTGTCATTTCCTCACTGAGTTTCATTGGCAATACTCCATCATCGCGTCGAGCTTTTCTTGTTTGATTCGCTCTACTTCACATTCAGCAGAGAGCGCAGCGTAGTCAGCCTTTGTCATCACTGCGGTAAAATTGTCCTCGCCGCCGAAGAAGCTGGAAACTTCGGTGCGGGGCATTGGATGCGCGGCGCTGTGCGCCTTTGCTTGCGCATCCCACTTTGCCGAGAGACAGTCACCGCAGATCCCCTCGCGGTTGAGCATGAAGCTCTTGACTTCCGTTCCGCACTTTTCGCACTTTTCGATTTCGACTGGCCTGGGCTTCATGTAGTTTTTCATTTCCATTTCCTCTCTGCTGAATTGCTACAAGTGTAGCACTTGTCGCGCCTGTTGTCAAGCGATTTGTGGACATAATGAGTCGAGTTTTCAAAACTCGTCCGCTCCACAATAGAAAAGCCCAGCGATGACTGGGCTTATGGATTGCGCTTCATGGCGCGATCAATCATCGCGCGGATTGTGGGCTGGTATCCGCCGCGCGACTTGAGCCAGGCGCGGCGCGCATCGCCCAGATGCAGCGATGTGTCGGGGGCAGTGCCATGCACACATGACCCAGCCGCCTCTAGCTGAATCGCCACATCGCGCCAGCGTGGGCCGCAGGATTGAAAGCTGGCCGCCAGCCCGGCAGCACGATTGAAGAATCCCCTTGCGCCGCCAACTTCAGCGGCGCTGAACTCCGGGCGATTCTCTGAAAGCCACTTGGCAAGAGCTCTCTTTGTCCAGTACATTTTACCCAGCCTGCAATCGTGCCACTTCGGCACGGATTTGTTTTATATCCTCGGGCCGCCATGCGTACCCTGCGCGATTGCGGCTTACGATTCGAACGCTTCCGACCTCAAGAAAAAAATAGCTTTCGTTGCCTCCCCAATTCGTGGGGCCATACTCGAATGCAACTCCGTTGAAAGTTCCTTGCTCATACCCGAATTCCTGACTCGGGTGCTCTTTGTATTTTATGTCTCCGTCCCCAAGAGGAGACGAATAAAGAAATTCCATGCGATCGGGGATAATCTCCCCGTTCGCGTAATATGCTATTCCATCCATTTTCTGCTCGTCCATTTTCTATCTCCTTGGCCTAACGATTCGTGTAATCACCGGGCAAACCAGCAGGGCGATTCTCAATCAGAGCAAGAACGTTATCCAGCCATTTGCGAGCATGTGGTTCTGAAATGCTCGCTGCCGTGTCGCTGTGCGCGGCATTGATGATTGCATTGTAGCTCGGCGTCCCTGCGAGGCCGCCCATTCGATTTGCGACTTCCATTAGAGCATTGAATTGCCACGATTTGAGCGTCTGATAGAAGGCGATTTCGTTCTTTGTAATTTGTTTGTGAAGTTCCGAAAACTTTGCGTAAAATTCTTTGCTGTCCATTTTTCTTGCCTCTCTCAATTTCTTGGTTATATTATATGCTATATAGCGTGATTTGTCAATAGGCAAAATGGCAAATTCGGAAAACTCGTTTTAGCCAGTCCTGGCAAGCGAAAGCCCGCTCTGTGCGGAGCGGGCTTGGCGTAATTGGCATTGGACTAGAACATCGGCAGCGTTTTCGCAATACCGTCAACGCAGTGCGGCGAAAACCAGACTACCTCGCGTTTGGAGTTGTCGCGTCCACGCCCGTTTCCCTGCGAACCGTAGCCTCCTGCGGCTTTCCATTCGATTGCGCTCCAGCCGCGATCCTCTAGGCTGTCGTGTTCGCCGCGATATCCGCACAGCGCAATTCTCAGTAGCGGATTGTCACCGTGCTCGACGCACCACTCCCGCACGTCATGAGCCACGCTCAGATCGTCAACGCCATACAACGAATCGTCTCGGTCGGCTTGGGCAGAGTAGGGCGGGTCCAAAAAAACGCCCGTCAAGCCAAGCTTCCCGGTTGGAGACTCGCCCAGGATGCGCGACCAGTCGCCGCAGCACACACGGACGCGGCGCAGGCGGTCGGCAAGCAAGCGCATGTAGTCAAGATTTTTTATTCTGCTTTGTTCTCCATTCGCGCCTGGACCCAAGTGTGGTCGTTGCTGGCTGGGCCGATGCACACCCCTACCAGCGTTCCCCAAGTGCGGGAGTTGCTGGCTTGCTATTCCGTCATCGTAGCACTCCTGCGAGCACCAGCCCGACCCAATCCACTGACAAATTCCCCACACCCACCAGCCCGCAATTTTGGCGTCATAGTAATCCGGCTCGGCGTGCATTCGCGCGCGGAACTCGGCGCGGAACAACAGCCAGGCGTGGCGTGCGTGCAAGTCCGCCTCGTTCACCGGCCAGTCCGCCCACCGCGCAACATCATCCGGCTTCGCTTGCAGAGCACGCCAGAAATTGCTAACGTAGCAATCCAAGTCATTCACAGTTTCTATACGCGGCTCATTCGGGCGACCGAGAAGCACTGCACCGCTTCCGTAGAATGGCTCTGCGTAGTTTGGCACATCTCCGAATCGTTGCCATACAAGATCGGCCACGCGCGACTTTCCGCCGAACCACGGAAATGGCGCGCGTAATTTGTCGTTATTCATGTGAGTGCGCAACCTTTTTGTAGAAGCAAATCAGCTTCGTGTACACTGCGAATAATGGCGACTTGCCCGCGCCATAGCCCGTGCCAGTCAAGCTCGTCGCCCGTCATCCGTCCGCCGGGCCGCTTGACCTCGGCAAGCAAATTCTTGCCGCGCCAACCGATGAGCAAATCCGGGCAGCCATGCCCAACTTCCGCCAGGATTTGAACACTCGCGCCAATCGCGCGCAAGTGACTCACAATTTCTTCTTGGTTGCTGTCAGTCCGCGCGGCGCGTCTCATTTCGCCTCCGCCTCCGCCAGAATAGCATCGGCCTCGCTACTCAATTTGTGTAGGCGCGATGCAAACTTCGAGTAGCCGTTTCCACTCGACACCGCTTTGAGTGCGGTAATGGCGCAACTCGCAAGCCGTTCTAGTTTTGCCAGCACAGGGTTGCGGTCGTCTGGTGCATCACGCAATTGCGCGGCCCACACACGCGCTGGGCAGAGTTGCCCACCCCACTTGTCCGCCTCTGCGTACCGCCCTAGCAGCACCGCCTCAGCGGACGTGTCGCGCTTTTTCGCCTCGCGGTATGCCAGGCGGACTTGTGTCCATTCCGGTGTGTATGGCATTTCGTCAAACAGGTACCCAAGTTCTGCGTGGTATTTTGTCCACAATCGCACAGTCGAAACACCGAGCGAAAACTTGTCCGCCACGCGCTGGTAGACGATCATCTTTGACGATGCGCCCATCATGTCTAGCGCGTCTGCGATAACCATCGCCACGCCGCGCCAGCGGGGGAACGTTGCGTCATCAGCCAGGGCGTCAAGCCGCGCCTCAAATTCGTCTGGAAGACTGGTTGACATTGCTACTTCGGTAGAAGTCGGATTCGGTTTTGTCATTGTGTTTTCATTCACTTTCAAATTGACATCGGCTCTGGGTGACACCGCGCGCACATCCGCGCGCCGTCGGCCCGAAGCCAGTAAATATCATAGCTGCAAATCTGGCACGGCCCCGTTGCCAGAGCCGATTTTTTGCTGGCGTTCACTGGCTCTGCGGGCGGTGCTGGATGCGCCGCCGCCGCTGGCTTGGCTCTCCGAGCATCGGCCCGCCGAGCGGCCACCGTCGGCTCTACACCTGGCCGCGCCATGAAGTCGAAGAACGCGGACTGCTCGGCTGGGGTGGGGAGGTTACTCATTTAGGTTTTTCGTTATGATATGATAACATTCTTTGATTTTCTCCCACCGCTTTTTCTTGATACAAAACTATTGTACTGAGATTGAATATATTCTTCTGACATGTTTTTGTAATTAGGAATCCAGTTTTGTGCCCAAGTCATCATGCGCCTATATTGCGCGTCGTCTTTTTCAGCATGTTTGTCATTGTGGCAATCTGGACATACAACAAGCAAGTCGTCAAATGATTCGCGTCCTAGGTTGGTATACGTTTTATGATGTACTTCTAAATACTGCCCTTGACGTGGATACATTCCGCACACTTGGCAGCGATGCCCTGCACGCTCTATAGCGGATTTTCTTTTTATTTTCCAGTCGAAACTTTCAAGATATTGCCGGTATTCTTTACTAAATTTATTATACATGCTGATCTACCAATTCAATATCTGCCAATCTAACGTACTCTGGGGCAAAATGAAGTGGAAATATTTGTCCAGCAGCAGCGAACCTTTGCTTTAGGAGCTTTACGATTAGCAGGTTTGACGTGACATCAATTTGATTTCCGTTTACGCGCACCTTCACCTTTTCTGCATTGAGTTCTGTTTTCTCCGTCAAAATTGGACGCCATATCCCGAACAGTTTATCAGACGCCTGTTCAATCGCGCTTGACCACTGACAATCGGCAGCGGTTGGAATTTTGCTTTTGCTTTTATCAACGGCGCGGCTGGCTTGGACGCACAAAATAACTGGACATCCGCAATTCATTGCCAATTCGGTTTTCGCTCTGTCAATGGCCTCACCTACCTGTTGCACTTTTTCGCTTTGTTTTTCAACCGGAACAATTTGTATGTAATCAATAATAATCAAAGTAGGCTTTATTCCGTTGTCTTCCTCGAGGGTTTGTATCGCGCGATAAACATTAGATACTGTCATGGTTGGAATGCGACCACGCTTCATCATGCTTTTTCCGACAAGCCAGACAGGTAGATTCATTCGTTTGATTGCGCCGCGCAAAACAACATTCTTGTCTACCTTGCCCATCGCAAAATCAGTAACGCTATACTGCGCCTCATCTATTTGAAAAAACGCTTCTATCTCCTCTATGCTTTGCTCAAACGTAACATATACAACACACTCCGTTTTTGATTGCCTAGCAAGAATGTCCCTTGCAGTCTTGCGCGCAAGATAAGCGGAAAGCGTGCTCTTGCCATGTCCGGGCCTTGCGATAATTCCCATAACGTCACCAGGGCGAAGCGGTATCATGTGCTTATCCAAAGAGCTAATGCCCCACTTTATCCCCGGA
>Ga0214473_10010701_pt1 | contig 10775 bp, 11 predicted proteins | sample RVTome_7_FD_203509 | JGI IMG/M metagenome (GOLD analysis project Ga0214473, IMG submission 203509) | Soil microbial communities from uranium-contaminated site in the Upper Colorado River Basin, Wyoming, United States - RVT98D197 | ecosystem: Environmental > Terrestrial > Soil > Contaminated >... | reverse complement strand
CAGCGGTGGTTCAATCTACCGCAAGATGGCTAACGGCTCATGAGGGTGGGCACAAGCGAAGTATTGCCAAAAAGTCAGCCTAACACCTCAAAACACCATTCCTTGCCGCAATATGTGCAATCTTTTCAAGGCAGATAAAAATTTCAATGATTTTTATATGACTGATCAGGCGCTTCGGACGACCAAAAGCGATTCGCGGTGAGCTCTACTAAGCAGAAAAGTGTTTAATTACGGGCAGTTATCAAGGAGGACCAAAAGCAAACACGAAAGTTGGTATCAAATTTGCGTCAAAGAGAATAGGGGTAAAGCATGGGGCGACAAACTCTTACATTTTTAACCAGTCTATTTGTCGGGTTAGTCATCTGTTTTCTGTCTTATGCCGGTGATTAATGCTTTCGGCAAGGAGGCTTTGTGGATTTTTCAGGATTCATGGACGGCATTGTTTCCTTTGCTCGGAACCATACGGTTATCGTAATCGTTCTTGCTCTGGGTCTTCTCTTTTTCATATACCGCAAACCGAAACTGTTTTTCGCCCTTCTCTTCCTCGGTCTCTTCCTGGCGGGACTGTTTTATATGATCACCAACATGGCCGGTTCGGCCTCGGAACAGAAAAAAAGACTCATGCACGAGGAGGAAAAACAATCCGATAATACCCCCTGGTCGCTCTTTGGGAACCCCTTACATTTCGCGGTAACAGATTTATGCACGCACGAAGCGAGATTATTTGGCTGAAGGGAACTCCTCGGGCAAATAGGTTATCCCCTCCTTAGAGAAAGAGGCACGGATGATGGTCTCGTAAAAAGTCGTCACTCCGGTGGGAACCGGAGTCCAGAGAATTTCTAACTATTTGAAAGAACTGGATTCCGGCTTTCGCCGGAATGACGATCATTACCAATTGCAATCAAGTATGCTTGAAGAAAAGGTCCCTTCGCAGAGTACAGGAAGTACTCTACGCCACCATTCAGGGCCTGTCACCCCTATTTGGGGTGTGTCCAGGGCGGCCAAGGAGATCATACCTAGAGGACCCAGGAAAAGTTGGATAGAGAAACATTGATATAACCCAAATCCCTTATTTTTATTGTTATTCTTGCAGAACTTTAAGTTTATCGTTTGTCCCCATGATCACCTCTACGTTCTTTACCAGGTTCTCTGACAGATCCACGACTTCTATCAGACCCTCTGACAGTTCCAGGTCCCCGACTCTTATCAAGTCCTGTGACAGATCCAGGTCCCCGACTTCTATCAGGTCCTCTGACAGTTCCATAACCTCTATCAGACCCTCTGACAGTTCCAGGTCCCCGCCTCTTATCAAGTCCTGTGACAGATCCAGGTCCCCGACTTCTATCAGGTCCTCTGACAGACCCACGACCTCTATCCCAACCAGAGAAATGACGATAACGGTCATCCCAACCTGAGTGATGCCGATAACGGTCAAATCCTGGTCTACCATGATAGGCCCATCTATTCCGAATATGATCGTTATACCAACGGTATTTAATCCAATAATTGGGGCCCCACCCTCTCCAATGTGTGTGGAAATAACCGTAGGGAATACGATAATAGCTTGGAGGTAAGCTAAAAATATAATCGGGAGGAATTGACGAAACAAATATCGGAGGCATCACCACACTTATCCAAGGCCCACCATAGACTGAAGATTGATACCAGGCATGTCCATAAAACCTGTACCAGATTCCCCCGTAGAAATAAAGGCCCACTTGACCAGGTACCAGATAAACTGATTGTCCTCCGCTTGGCACAACAACTACCTCTGTCAGTGTACCTTGAATAACCGGAGGAGGGCCGACTTCTTCTTCCTGTGCTACTGCATAGCCAATGCCAAATACTACAAAACAACAAACAGAAATTAATAAATGTTTAAACATGATAAATCCTCCTTTCTTTTAAAGTTTTCTATTGATTAAGTTCTGTAAGGTAAGAAACAGCCACTTCTTGCTACTTTCTGGTCCTTATTTGGAGTTACTATTTCCAGCTTCAAATTCAGAATTGGACTGGTGGCTTCAGAGTCTTTAAGATCATCGCCAGCGCCGGGATCCACCCCATGATCCACGATGACCATACCAGCCACGGTGGTTATCTCTGTAAGGATATCCATAGCCATAGTTATAGTAGCCGTAGCTATGGGGATAATCATAATAGCCATAACCATAGTCATAGCCAGAATCATAGCCATATCCTCCATAACCGTAGCCACCAACCGCAACGCACCCCCCTAACGAAAGAGCTACCAGAAGAAGAATCCCAAGGAGAGCCGGTTTTTTATTCATACAATCGCCCCCTTCCTTTCGTCCTTATATATTTAGACGAGTCCCAAGTCATCTTATTCAAAAAGGGCTCAGGCATTTCTTACAACTTATGATAATCAAAAGTTTTCTTAAAATACCTATCACTTACAGCGTCATCATAATCCACCAAATCCAGGCTCTCAACGTAGTTGAAATAGTCAGTGGTGAAAGAGCCGTGAATGGGAAGGCCGCCCAACTGATTTTTAAACATAACCGCAAAGTTGCTCTGGTATTGGGTTTTAGTATGGCTACTGATTTCAGTTTGGGGGTCAAATTAGATATGTGGGTCAGCGGGCGGTCTTTTCACTATTTCACCAACGGGTGGGATCCCTCCTACCTCTTACCCCCTTTCACATCTCCATACTCTGACAGCGGCCTGGATTACGTCATCAAGACGCTGAAGGAAGCGAGAACGATCTCGTTTTTCGAAGGGGGCTGGACCGCCCGTCATATTCCCCATATCGCGCAGATAAGCCATCAGTTCGCGATTCGCAAGTGCATCGCCAATGGATTCTTTGGTGAAAACGCGTCCCCTGGGGTCTATCACCCGAGCGTCCTTTTCCAGGCACCGCGCAGCAAGAGGAATATCAGCTGATACCACGATATCGTTATCTCTCACCTGCTCCACAATCCAATCATCTGCGGCGTTAAACCATTCATTGACAATAACAAGTTCAAAGAGTTCTTCTTGCGGAATTCCCATCTTTGAATTGGAAACCAAGTAGACCTTTAGCCCAAAGCGTTTGGCCACTCGATAAACTTCACTCTTTACCGGGCAGCCGTCAGCATCAACGTAAATCGTGATCAAGTGCTCCTCCGTCTATTAGGAACCCCCGGGGTGTGGAAGGCTCCCCCGGTACCCCAGCCCGCTGCTCAATTCAGCAGCCAGGCTTTCCAGCTCATCCCAGCGATGATAGGCCTCGTCCAGCTCCTTTTCCAGGGCCTCCAGCCGGTCGTTGGCCGCCTTTATTTTAGCCAGATCGCGGCTTGCGTAGAATGCAGGAGAATTCAGGGTCGCCGTCAGGCGCCGCTTCTCCTCTTCCAGGGCTTCGATTGTCTGTGGCAGTGTTTCCAGTTCCCGGGTCTCTTTAAACGATAGTTTCTGCTTCTGCCTCGGCGGTCTTTCCGTTTTCTGTTTCTGCTCCTTTGACGCCGTCGACTTCAGCGGCTCGGCCGGGGCATTGCGCTGCATGAGCCAATCGTCATAGCCGCCCACATATTCCCGCAGGCACCCCTTACCCTCAAAGACAACCGTCGAGGTCACCACATTATTGAGAAACTCACGGTCATGACTGACCATCAGGACCGTACCGTTATACTCAAGCAGCCGGTCTTCCAGAAGGTCGAGGGTTTCAGCGTCAAGGTCGTTGGTGGGCTCATCCAGGACAAGCACGTTGGATGGGACGATGAAGAGCTTCGCCAACAGCAGGCGATTCCGTTCGCCCCCGGAAAGAGAACTGACCGGCGACATGATCCGCTCAGGTGAGAAGAGAAAATCCTGAAGATAACCCACAACATGGCGTGAGCCGCCACCCACGATGATCATGTCGTTGCCGCCGCCAATATTCTCCCTGAGGGTTTTATGCTCGTCGAGCTGTGCACGGAGCTGATCAAAATAGGCAATCCTGATCCCGGTGCCCAGACGAACCTTTCCCATCTGCGGTTTAAGTTCACCGAGGAGTATCCTGAGAAGAGTAGTCTTGCCGCAACCATTGGGTCCAAGGATACCGACCTTGTCCCCACGAATAATAGTGGTAGAGAAACCATCGACAATCTTCTTATCCCCCCAGGCAAAGCAGACTCCCTCGGCATTCACAACCATCCGGCCGCTCCGTTCCGCTTCATGGATCACGAGCCGGGAGACGCCTGCCTGCTCCTGCCTGCGTGCCCGCTCCTCGCGCATCTGGACCAGTACCCGGACCCTCCCTTCGTTCCGAGTACGACGGGCCTTGATCCCCTGCCTGACCCAGGTCTCCTCCTTGGCCAATTTCTTGTCAAATTCCCGCCACTCTTTCTCCTCCACATCCAGCAAGGCTTGCCGGCGTTCGAGGTAAGTCCTGTAACCACAGGCAAAGGAGAGCAGACGACCCCGGTCGATCTCCACGATCCGTGTGGCCAATCGCTGGAGAAAGGCCCGGTCATGGGTCACGAACATGAGCGTTTTCTCGTGCTTGAACAAGAAATCCTCAAGCCAGAGAATGGTGCTGATATCAAGGTGGTTGGTGGGCTCGTCCAAAAGCAGGAGGTCCGGTTCGTTCACCAGTGCCTTTGCCAGAAAGACCCGCCGTTTCCACCCTGCAGACAACAACCGGAACTCGGCATTCTCATCCAGTTCAATCCTTGCGATCGCCGTTTCTACTCGCTGGTGAAAATGCCAGGCACCCGATGTCTCAATCCGGTGCTGGACCCGTTCGAGCTTTCTGATCGGGCCGTCATCACTGCTCCGGCCGATCTGAAGCGTAAGCTCGTGGTATTCTCTGAGCAAATCTGCATACTCTTCTCCGCCGGAAGCCACGACGTCATAGACCGTTCCTGGCAGGTCGTCGGGCACATCCTGGGGCAGTATGCTAGTTCTCACATCGCCGCTATGAACAATCCCGCCCGCATCAGGAACGATCTGGCCAGCCAGCAGCTTCATAAGGGTCGATTTGCCTGAGCCATTCCGGCCCAGCAGGCCGATCCTTTCTCCGGCCTCGATCTGGAGCGTCACGCCGTCCAATACCCGTGGTCCGCCGAAACTAATGGAAACATCATTGATCAGGATTAGCGCCATGTATCATGAGTATAGCCGGGAAAGCACGAGATTAGCCACTCCAGCAGCTTGCTGAAAAAGTCATTTTCTTCAGGCTGATCAAAAATGCCCCTGCCTGCGCCGAGGCTTCGTCAGGCAGGCGAAATCCTCCGTAGGGAACGGTTTCAAACCGTTCCCTACAAGTGTACGCCGCAACAAGCCTTCCCCGTGCTTGACACGGGGAAGGATGAAGGGAATCCCGCGATTGCGCACCGAAGCGCTTCAGCGCGCAGGCGCGAAACGCGGGACAGATGGGCGTTTTTCAGCAGCCTGCTCATGCTTTCCCAACTCCGCTGATCAGAGCCTTTCGGGGATCATGTTGATTCACCCCCCTGCCTTGTGATGGCGGAGGAGCCAATAATACAGCCCGTTACACTTATTCCTCGATCAATGGGGGGAGAGTGGCACCTTGCCCAATCGTGGTAATTTGAGAGTCTCCTTTGAGCTCTGACCTTGCTTCATTGGGGCTAAGGTGCAATCAGATGGCGAGATCGATTTTGAGGATGCTCCACTTGAGTTCTTTAGATTCCTATCATCTTCCCCGTAAGCCACGGCCGATCCTGGCCTCCTTTACCAGAAGTTCCTTTCCGTTGAACGTTTTCTTATTCAGCATGGAGACGGCCCTCCGGCCTTCCCATTGGGTTGACATCTCCACAAATGCAAACCCCCTGGGTTGCCCGGTCTGTCTGTCCTCGACAATCTTGACGGACATGACACTTCCTGCAGCGGAAAAAAGAGTTCTGAGATCGGCTTCATTGGTCTGGGGAGGAAGATTACTTACGTAAATTTTCTTGTTCATCCCTTCTCCTTATCATTTTTTATATTCATGTGACCTTTCCGCAACCCGCACAGACAATTCTATAAGAGGCCTTGAATGGCCGGGGGTGCTATCCCGCTTACCGGACAGAAAACGGATCAATATTGGTTTCTACGGCCACCCCCATAACCCTTCCGGCTGGAACCCCCTGTTTGATTTTCCGATCTTCCCCGGTCAGTTCGGGCATGGGCCTCGTTCACATTAAGCTGCCGGCCGAGGAGTTCTTTCCCGTTCAGGTTTTTAATCGCCGCCTGGGCCTCAGCCTGGTCAGGCATTTCGACAAAACCAAATCCCCTTGGCTGACCACTGTACTTATCCTTAACGACGGTTACCGAGGTAACTTGACCGAAGGCTTCAAATGCACTGCGAATATTTTCCTCTGTTACGTTGTAGGACAGATTTCCGACATAGATATTCATCGTCCCTCCCTTATTCAGAGTTGTCCTAGGGCTCGATGAAACTCCTTAGCTTATCGGCCCGGCTGGAATGCTTCAACTTCCTTAACGCCTTATCCTCAATCTGTCGGATCCGCTCCCGGGAAAGATCAAAGTCCTGTCCCACTTCTTCAAGGGTATGGTCCTGCTTCTCTCCGATCCCGAAGCGCATCCTCAGAATCTTTTCCTCCCTTTTGTCAAGAGTGGAGAGGACTTTTCGAGTCTGCTTTGCCATATTGGAGCTTATCGCCGTCTCCTGAGGCGAGACCGTCTCCTTGTCCTCAATGAAATCCCCTAAGCGGCTGTCTTCCTCCTCGCCAACAGGGGTTTCGAGGGAAATCGGCTTTTTAGTGATCTTCAAGATCTTCTGCACCTTTTCCAGAGGAAACCCGATTTTTTCGGCGATTTCCTCCAAGGTGGGCTCCCTCCCATTCTCCCGAACTAGGGTTCGAGAGGTTCGATTCAGTTTGTTGATGATCTCGATCATGTGAACAGGAAGGCGAATAGTCCGGGCTTGATCGGCAATGGCTCGTGTCATGGCCTGCCGAATCCACCATGTCGCATAAGTACCAAACTTATAGCCCCGCCGGTATTCGAACCTATCCACCGCTTTCATTAACCCGATATTTCCCTCCTGGATCAAATCCATAAACTGAAGTCCCCGATTCAAGTATCTCCTCGCGATGGAGATGACCAACCTAAGGTTTGCCTTAACCATTTCACTCTTGGCTTCATTAATCTTGGCATCCCCCTTCTCAATCGCTTTCACCGCCTCTTTGATCTGATCCGAAGAAAGACCGCATTCCAGCTCCATTCTGCGTACCTTGCTTTTGACATTCCGGGTGGCCCTGTCCATCTTCTTTAAATCTTTCGGTTTTATGCACACCTTCTCATATTTTTCCAACTCCCTGATAGCCTTCTCCATCCGAATGTTCCACTGTTTCAACTTCAGAACGATTCTGTTGATCTGTTCTTCCTTCAAATCGATGCTCTTAAAGGCATCGAGTATCTTGGTTCTTTCTTTCAAAATCTTTTCCTGAATCCTCTTTCTTATAATCTCTTTATTTCTGAGCCTCAATTCTCCTGAAAGGGTTCGAATGCGCTCTTCCCCCCTCTGGATCTTATTGATCAAATTGAGAACTTTCTCCTTCTGGATCAGTTCTTCCTCAACACTCGTCTCTTCATCGTCGATCTCATCGGTTATCTCTTTGATCGTGGTTTCTCCGGCATGGAGAGCCTTCCCAAGATCGATGACCTCCTTGATAGCAATGGGGCAGTTGAGCACTATGCTTAACAGCTCCCCCTGTCCGCTTTCGATCCTTTTAGCAATCTCCACCTCGCCCTCCCGGGTCAGCAGGGGAAATGATCCGGTCTCCTTCAAGTAGATTCGAACAGGGTCCACCGCCTTTCCAAAGGTCTCCAGCTCGTGTTCAACGACCTCCTCCTCTTCCCTCGCCTGAACATTCCCATCCTCCACTTTTAATCCCGGGAACTCGCTGACCCCATCGAGGTCCAACTCGTCGGATATGATCAGAGCATCGTCGTCCCCCCCCTGGCGGGACTCAGATCTGCAAGATTTTTTACGACCCCGACCTTTCAAGCCTCTCTCCTTCTCTCTACTTCTTTGATTTCTTTCCAATTGAGTTTTTTCCATGAAACCTCGTTGAGAACTCCATACTGTATATGGTAACATCCCAAAGCAGGAATATTCCTGGTTGTGGCGGGGCATTGCAGCCTGTCTATATCCAGGGAGGATGGGACTCTTTCCAACTAGATCTGGTGTTTTTATATACTATTTTCTGCTTAAAAGCAAGAAAAATCGTTAGTCTATTCCGTGGTGAAAAACCCATCTCGGACAAGGATGGTAATGAGTCTCCCGCTCAGAAACCTTCTCGCAGCATCCGCGCATAAAAGGAGTTGGAGGTGTAAAGGGCAGCGACGGGGTTATGGCCTAATACCCGATCTTTGACCACCAGCACGGTACAAAGTGCCTCGGAATATTTTAGAAAGAGGGAATCGTGCCCTACACATAAACCGACTACAATATTGAAGTCCGTTTTTTGTTCGTTGAGGATCATAGCCTGGGCGATGGGATTACACATCGGTTCGAACTCTCCGATTCGTATCTTATCCGCCTCCCCGATCCCGATCTTCTCTTTAGGAACCCTACCAACTTTGCAGATGGCGGAAGTCACTTCAAAGCCCTGGGCTTCCAGGATCTGGGAGAGGGAAAGGGCTTCTTTCTGCAAACCTATACAGAACGCAATTCCCAACTTTTTGTAGCCCATTTTCTGAGCGAACTCACAAGTTTCCTGGACCCTAGGTTTTGTCGGGTGAAAAACATAGGGTTTGACCCCTCGATTAATGTAACACGCCGCTTCCTGAATCGATGCTTCCTGCGCGAATTTCAGGATATCAGGCCTGAAATATTCTCCAGTAGCCTGTTCTAAAGGTTCATCCTGATTGATAGTTGGGCAAAAAGGTGGGCCTTTCCCCTCCTGTGAGCTGCAAGCTTTCTCTTTGAACCCACACTTAGCACATTCTGGCTTTATGGGTTTCATAGATCCTCCTTAGATCTTTTCTTCTCTTGCACCTTCGGCGATTGAACATGCCGGGGTGGAGATATCTCTATTTAAAACACTCTCATTCAAAGGTCAATCCCAGATTCCAATTCCGCAGGCCTGCCTTGGCGGGTTCGGAATGCGGGTCTTGCTGTTCAAGGGGAACTACTTTTTGCCCTCTTTTTGTGTTATGAGACAATGAGGCACATTTTACAGGAGGAACGCGGATGAGGATTAAGAAGGAGAAATGCATCGCATGTAAAGCCTGCCATCCCTATTGTCCCGTTGGCGCCATATCTTTCGTGCCGTGGGAGAATAAGCAGAAGAGTGAAGTAAACCAGTCCGGTTGTGTAGAGTGCGGTACCTGCCTGCGTTCAGGGGTCTGCCCCATGGACGCTATCTTTATGCCGGAGTTGGAGTGGCCGAGGAAGGTCCGTTCTCATTTCAGCAATCCTCATGCAGGCCATCTCCCGGGGAAAAAAGGCGCGATGCCCCCGCCCGAGCCCAAACTTAACGAAGTAACGGGGCGAATCTCGGAAGAGATGACCGCCGTTGTGGTGGAGGCAGGACGTCCGGGTCTGAGTGCCTCCTTTCACGATGTTCAGGAGATATGTATGGCTCTTGCCAAAGTGGGGGTAGCGTTTGACCCCGGAAGCCCCGTAACCGGCCTGATGGTTGATCCACCTATGGGAAGACTCAGGGAGGATATTTTGAATGAGAAGGGACTTCATGTGATGATTCACTTCAGCAGCACAAACCAGCACCTGTTGGAGAGCCTGCAAGCACTTAAGGAAGTCTCATCCCGGATCAATACGGTCTTTTCCATTGGATTGTCAAACCGCTTGAAGGACGACGGGGCCATTCCCACGGTATCCACTGCGGAAGAAGCCGGGTTTACACCGCGGCCGCATGCAAAGATCAATACTGGATTGGGAAGACCCTGAGAGGAGGAGAATAGATCATGACCCATTCGCTGCACCGTTATGGAAATGTCGGTAGTCTTTGCGACGACTATGTCATGCTTATCTCGACCAGTCCTGACCGGATGAAAGACCCGGATGTTAAAGGCAAGATGCGGGAAATCTGGGATCTTCTCTCCTCCCATGGAGGGGACCTCACCAATTTTGGCGCCATCCGGGGAGGCGGACGACATCGAAAGAGCTTCGGAGATTTTAAAGAAGAAGACAAATTCTTGATTCATGCGGTCTTCAAAGACAGGGAGACCATGAAGGCGTGTCTGGAGGAGATAAAGAATAAGGATTTGGGTCTTTCGGTGAGTGTATCAGGTCTATTCGGCGAAGTGAAAAAGACCTGCCATGAGATAGGCCTGACTCCCCATACGGTCCAATATTCCCTTGGTATTATCGGAAAGACCGAACTGCTCCCTGATGAGAGGCTCCTGCAGATCTCTACCATGTGTGGCCATGGGTTGGTGTCCCCAAACCTTCTTGCCCACTTGATAAAAAAGATCGACAGCGGAAAACTGACGCATGCGGAGGCAGCCTTGGAGCTTTCCCGCCAATGCGAATGCGGCATATTCAACCCTGCCAGGGCCGAACGACTGTTGAGAGAGATGACTTGACAGTTAATAGGCTGGACCAAACTAACTCTGACCCCGGGAAGCAAAGCCGGTTAATTGCATCTCAGTACGTAGGCACTTCGACCTTGTCCACTGCATGTTCTTCCGGGATGACCGGCTTCTCATTGAAACTTCGCCACTTGTTCGCAAGGATCTCCTGCCGGTCCCCTTTTGAAACGTACCTGGGAAAATTAAAGAGGGCCGGAACAAGCGGTACCTTGAACAAGGCAGCGGTCAGGACACCGCTCATGCCATGGCTTTTCTTAAAAACAAAAGCGTGGCAGAAT
>Ga0214473_10010700_pt1 | contig 10776 bp, 6 predicted proteins | sample RVTome_7_FD_203509 | JGI IMG/M metagenome (GOLD analysis project Ga0214473, IMG submission 203509) | Soil microbial communities from uranium-contaminated site in the Upper Colorado River Basin, Wyoming, United States - RVT98D197 | ecosystem: Environmental > Terrestrial > Soil > Contaminated >... | reverse complement strand
TCTAAAACAGCCTCTCCTGCACCACTCGCTGCTTTTTCTTCTCTCCCGGTTTGCCTAACAGCGGGTCGAGCACCGTCGAAACGGCGCGGCGGAGCTGCTCCAGGTAGAACTCGACGTCGAAATTCGTCTCCGGATGGAGGAATTCCACAATCCGAATGCGCTCGTCGGGATTGCCGCACTTGGCATCGGTGACCACGAAATACACATCCTGCCCGCCGATGAGGTTCTTCCCGATACGAGCCGCCTGCCGGGCGGCCGTGGCGGTCATGGCATTACTCCGGTATTCCTCCGCAGTCCGTGACAGTTTGCGCTTGAGCAACAAATCCTGGAGAGAGACCTCTTTTTCGACAAGTCGTCGTTCGGCTTCGGCGGCGATGGCGCGGAGTTCCGGTTCCAGCTTCTTGCAGGCCGCCAAACAGTCCGCTTGCGACAAGAGATTCAGAAGCTCTCCCTGAACTTGCTGGACATAGGGCGCCTGGTCGCTGCGACGGATCTCGATACCGCGAAACTTGAGGGAGCCGTCTTCGAACCTCCCGAAATATCGCGCCGGCACCGGCAGGTCGTCATGTTGCGTCGAGGAAAGGAAAACCAGCCACGAGTAATGGCCCTCCACCATAATCGGCAGGTCGGTTTCGGCTTCGATGGCGCGGCACAGGTCGAGAACCTCTTCATGGCTGTGTTCCAACTGCTGGACCCAGATGCAGTCCACCAGTGAATGAATGACAGGGAACCCGTATTTCTCCGCCAGGTCACGCGTCCGTAATAACATCTCGCGCGAAAAGGCGCAGATCGACTCATGCGCTTCGATCCTTCCGAAGCGGGCGTTCTTGTAGCCGAGATACCCGAAACAACAGACCAGCAGCCATTTGAGCGCGGTCTGACGGTTCTTGTAACGCTTGCGTTCATCCGGGTCTTCGGCGGCTCTCATCCGGCGTTTGTACTCGATGCGTTTGTCGAGAATGGGAACGAGCGCGCCGGAGATCATCCCGCTTCGTTTCTCGCAGATGCGATATCCGAGCTCGGGAACTGTGTGGCGGCTCTCGGGACAACACGCGCAGTCGATCGTCTCCGGAGAGACGTTGAAATGGGTCATGATGGAGGGGTACATCGAAACGAAGTCGAGTTCGGCCACATGTTCGTAGACGCCGAGACGGGGTTGGTAAGTCAGTCCGCCGCGGTCGGCGCGGATGAGTTGGAGGGCGGTTTTCCATGCTTCGGGTTGGGTCTTCTTCCAAGGAATGGGATAGCCCTTCCGGGAGACATGCGCCATTTGCACGGAAGAGATCCCGGTGCCGATCGACCGTCGCGCCATCCGCTGCACCGGCAGCCGGCTGACACGCACGGCTTCGATCAGACCATCGAGATCCGATTCGTGGTCCAGAAAACAGTTCCGGTGGTCGATGTGCCATCTTCCCCACAGAGGGTAATCCGGGTCGCGGTAGACAATCCGGCCGTAGGACATGTAAGACCGTCCTCGTTGGACGAGGTTCCGGCGGATTCCCGGCTCACGGTCCAGGTGAAGGTCCATCCCCATTTGGCCGGCGAGTTGAAACAGGCAGGGCATGAGCACACTGTCCCCTCCGGTGGTCCAAACCAGGTCGGGATCCCAGCCGTCCAGGTAGGCGTTCAGCGACTGAAGCATCTCCACCAGGTCGCCGGTGTTCCACTCAATAGTCTGCCCTTCCATCTCCAGCGCCAGAAACCGAAGGATGGCGGACTGCGATCCGAGATAGCCTTCCCCATGCAGATGCGCCACCCGGAGCGGCATGGGCGGGTAATCGGTGTCCCAAGGGGTTTCGAGCGTCTCGCACTCCAGCAGCGCCTCGCCGTCGTATCTCAACCGGCAATAGGCGGTCGGAAAGAGGTTATGGGTGTAACCATACATCTGTTCGAACGGGATGTCGCAGTCGTAATAAGCAAGACCGGGGTGTTTCCGATAGAGCGACAGCAAGTCCCGATAGGCCTGTTCGAGATTCGTAACCTGGAACTCATGCAGGAGCTTTTTCTGTCCGGTCCAAAAATCTTCCCTCATCGCCTGCCCAGCCATTTGGAAGGACTGGGTCTGTTTCAGTGAGGTCGCAAACCGGTCCAACTCCTGAGCGTTATCCGATTCGACATAACATAGAGGATAGTAAGGCTGGACAAGGCGCAGCGCGGCAGCTCCCTCGCCCCGGACGAACCAGAAGACCATGTCCGAACCTCGGGGGTAGTAGTCGAAGAGCCAGGCGGTTGTGGTTTGCATTGCGATAACACACCGGACAGATTGGTGCGTGGGCATAAATGCCCACGCTATTAAAACTGAAAGCCGCATGAATGCGGCTGTCTTTCTAGGCGGTTTCAACCGCCTTTTCGTTTAATAGCGTGGACATTTATGTCCACGCGACCAGGTCACCACTGGAATCACACAAACCTTCCTCCCCCCCTCCAACGCCCCCTTCAGCCGCTCGATCTCCTTCTGCTGCTCGAGCAGCACGGTCATCACCAGGGCATCGAAAGGCACGGGGCGCGCGGCGCAGGAGGCTTCGGCGATGTGGCGTTTGGCGTAACGGAACAGGCGGTCGAAGACATCACGGTCTTCTTTGCCGAGAGCGCGGCGGAAATCTTTCCAGGTGGAGAGTTCTTCCTCCAGATAACGGGTGAATGTGGGGATGGTTCTTCCCATGGTTCGGGTCCTCCAGTGGGAGAAGTAATCAGTTCGAAGTTCGAAGTTCTTAGTTGTCAGTAATCAGGTGTTGGGCTGCCTCCGTTAGGGGGGAAGACTTTGAAGCATTGCCCCCGGCAAAGGCTTCGGTCTGAGAGTGCGCTCGATCAGGTTGCGCCACATCCGGGTTTCCTTCTCCTCGCCAAGATGGGGGTGATGGGTCACCAGGCATCCGATCCCAGCCGATCGGACGGTGACGATCCCGGCAAGTGTCCGCCCAAAGAGGTACTGACGTTCGAAAAGCGGGATATCCTCATCGGTGAAGAGAGTGTCGATTCCCAGGACGACAACCACTTTCCAGTCCGGGGACCGGCAAAGAGGAAGCAGCATTTCTTCCACCACCGAGACGATCTGGTGGCAGGTGGCGGCCCTGGAGACAAAAACCCGTTCCAGGAAGGCCTCGGAGGGAAGCCCCCGTGCACGGGTTGCCAGCGCGAGGGGATAAGGATCGAAACAGTTTCCCGCATCGAGACAGTAGACCTCCCCGCCATCTTGAAGGTAGTTAATAAGCGCGCCCAACAAAAAACCTTGCTGGTTGGGGCGAGCCCCCACGACAAAGAGCGGCCCAGCACCGCTTGTGTCATCCCGTTCCAGAAGGGGGGTCCGGTCGGAATCCCTCAACCACTGCACCACCGCTCGAAGCGGGGGCGTTCCCCGGATGTGCAAACCTGGCTCACCCATGCTGCACATATTATCACTAAACGAACGGGGATGCAAGTTGTTTTTGACCGCAGATGAGGAAGGTCCATCGCAGGCTACAAAGAAACCTTGGAGTGCTGGAGCCATGCTCCAGCCTTCCCTTTCCTCCCGAAGCACCCTCTCCAAAACGCTTGACAGCGGTTTTCAAAAACGATAGAACCCATTCGGGTCACTAGCTCAAGTGGTAGAGCAGCGGACTCTTAATCCGTTGGTTCAGGGTTCGAGTCCCTGGTGGCCCACTTCCTTCTCCCCTGGTGGGAGAAGGGATTCAGGGAGGAGGGAGCTCGATCCCCACCCTCTGCCCCGGAAGCAGCGGCGGGACCGGGCAGTCGAGAGAGTCGCACACCGCCCGCAGGATCTCGCCTTCCCGGAAGGTGATCTCCCGGTCGGCGATGACACAGGTGGCGCAGGCCTCGACAACCTGCCGTTTGGATTTGGGCGCGACCAGCTGGAGATTGTCCAGCGCCTTTCCCACTTCCAAAAGACCGCACTCGTTCTTGGGAAGCAGGTTAAGGGCGGCTCCGGTTAGCCACAGATTTGCGGCCGCCCCCGAGAACACGCGCACAGCCGTGTCCGAATCGTCCACTCCCGAGTAGACGAGGATCGACAACAGAACCTCCAGTTCTCTTCGCAGCGGGTCGAGTGATTTGTATTTGATGGGGGTCGTCCGGTCCTTAGCGTACATCCGATGCAGGTGGCGAAGCAGGATGCGTTGGAGAGTGAATTCAAACAGATCCAGTCTCCGGTCCGCTCCGATCAGGCGCTGAACGTTTCCGCCGAAAGCACGGAACTGAGATTCCGACATGGAGTGCATGGCAGACAACGCGAGGTCGACGAGTGGCAGGCGCTGCTGGGGGATAACGCGGGCGATTTCCGGAATCAGCTTCAGGGTCTCCTCGTAGACCTTGGGGTCCGCGTGCTGGGAGAGGGTTGCCAGTTGCTCTTTCCGGACCGCCTCGAACGGGTCGAGCAAGAGGCCGTAGATGACGGCACGGGCGCTGTAAGGATCGCGACTGGCAACGAGAAGCCCTTCCGGAAGGGTATCCCGCAAAGCCTGAGCGTACGCCAGATGCTCCGGCCGCGGCGCGCCGACCTGGTTCATCAACTCGGCCGGAGTCATCGAGATAGTCTTCCGCACGCCCTCTGCCACACCGATCGTCGCTGCCGGGAGAGGAACGTGGAATAGCGTTCTTTCTCTCTTGGGCGGAGCGGGCACCTTCCTTTCGAGTTTGACCGAGGAGAAGTCGCCGTCGAAAGCGGGATCGAGCAATCGGATGCGTTCCTCGAGTGGGGGATGCGTTGCAGTCAGACCCAGCGCGGACGATTTCAAACCGTTGCCGAAGAAAAAATGACTCGCTTCTTCAGCGTGCACGTTCCTGATTCTCGATCCCTGGTCGAGTTTGCCGATCTTCTTGAGGGCATTCGCAAGCCCCTCCGGGTTGCGCGTAAACTGCACCGCGGAAGCGTCCGCCAGAAACTCGCGCTGGCGTGAAACCGCGCTCTTGATGAGTGTTCCGATGGACCATCCGATGAAACCGATGGCCATCAGCATCATTGCCAGCACGAAGGCCGCGATCGTGGCCACACAACCGCCCCCGCCCCTATCGCCGGACCCCCATCGCCTCCGAGCCGAGTATTCCATGGACTCGGACCAGGTCTCGATAATCCGGGAACCGATCAGGCCGATCAGCAGAATGCCGTGCAGGACCCCCATCAGCCGAAGGTTCAGCCGCATGTCGCCGTTGAGGATGTGGCTGAACTCGTGGGCGATCACCCCTTGGAGTTCGTCACGACTCAGGTTCCGGATGCATCCTTGTGTGACCCCGACGACCGCGTCGTGGATCGTGTATCCGGCCGCGAAGGCGTTGATCCCGCTTTCGTCGGGCAAGAGAAACACCTGCGGAACCGGCATCCCGGATGCGATCGCCATTTCCTCCACGACGTTGAGGGCCTTGCGTTGGTCCAAGTCGTCGGTGGCGGTGCTGATCGGGAGCCCTCCCAGCATCCCGGCGATGGCGGCGCCCCCCGAGCGAATCGACCACATCTTGTAGAGAGTTCCGGACACGACCACCACGAGTGTGCCGAACGTCACAGCTACAAAGAGTCTGGGTTGCCACCAGGGTATCCCAATGGTTGTCGACTCCACGTCGCCAATGTGAATAACGAAGGCCGCGGCGAGAACCGCGAAATAGACCGAGGCGATGATGAGGGTGACTGCAATGAGGAAGAGGATGACGAGTCGGAACGTCTTACGATGAGCCCGATCCTGGTGCTCGAAGAAATCCATTGGCGTCAATCCCCTCAAAATACCGGGTGGAAGTGGACCGATCGGCCCTCAAACCCAACAGAATCCGGGAACCCATTGTAGGCGATCGGCAACCCGAAAGAACCGGGTGTCGGTCGCGGTCCGCCGGTTCATCTCCCAAATCCTCAGTTTATCACCTTAGGCTTGTTTAGATGGTAAAATCTGATAAACTATGAAAAATGTGTTCTTTAGTATTGGTCAACTCAGCCGAATAATACTGTGAGACACGAGAAACCTGTCCATAGGAGGAGGCCGGGGTTCAACAACCGCCTCGTCACCTTTTGAATCTGACACGCGCACCTTCTCTAGATATGGATCTATTCAAAGGCTCCGTCACACCGAAGACCGACCGGTTTTTGCGCCCCCTATTGGTGACTTTCGCCGTGGTCGCGGTGCTTGTCGAGTTGTCTGCGCAGATTGCCCAACGGGGACGGATGATTGGAGATATCGCCGAGTCGGTTCTCATTCTTCTTTCCCTCGTCCTGTGGGCCATTACCGCGCTTGTCATCCTTTCGATGGCGAAAAACAACGAGAGGATGAAAGGTCTGTTGATGGTTGGCGTGGTCTTGCTGCTGACCTCGCAAGTATTGGGGCTGTGCGATGAGATTTCCGAGTTCAACGAGGTTCCCCTGCTCGGGCGGTCCAGTCCTTGGAACAACCCCGTCGAATCCGCTCTGAGCGTTCTTGGGCTGGGGCTTATCCTGATCGGTCTTTACTTCTCACTCGTGCGAGTGAATGAGGCAAAAGAAACGCTTCAACGGGACCGTGAGGAGCTCGCCCACGAAGTGAAACGGCGTGAGGAAATCGAGGAGTCGCTGCGACGAAGCGAAAAGCGGTATCGAGGCTTGTTCGACAAGGCCAACGACATTGTCTACACCCTTGACGCGGCCGGCAATATCACCTCGGTCAACAGAATGGGCGCGAATCTCACCGGGTACACCGTGGAGGAAATCCTCCGGATGAACGTTGCCGACATCGTGGTTCCCGAACAGCTCGGTTTGGTTCGCGAAATGATCCGGGGGAGGATCGCGAGTACGGCTCCCGACAGGTACGAAGTTGAAGTGGTCGCCAAGGACGGTCGTAAGATCCCTCTCGAAATCAGCACCCGTCTCATGGTCGAAAAGGGAGAGACATTAGGAATCCATGGCATCGCCCGGGATATAACGGAACGGCGTGAAGCGGAAAGAGCACAGAAGGAAAGCGCAAACGAGCTTCGGACTCTCTTCGAAGCGAATCCCGCGGCCGTGTTTCTCGAAACGCTGGACGGAAAGATCCTCGACTGCAATGAAGCCGCCGTCAAAACCTTCGGCTACACCAAACAGGAACTGCTTCGGCTCTCGGTATCGGATCTCGTTCCCGAGGAGGTCTTCAAGAGTTTTCCGAAGCTCGTTGAAGATGTGGCCCGACGGAACGGGAGCTTTGTCGAGAGTGTCAATGTTAGAAAGAACGGAGAGGTCTTTCCGGTCGAGGTAAGCATCAAGCCGGTAGAGATCCGTGGAGAGAGACTGCTGTATATCGTGATCGGCGACATCTCAGCCCGGGTGCGGGCGCAGGAAGACCGCAGGAAACTGGAGGCGCGTATTCGGCAAACCCAGAAAATGGAAAGCCTCGGTGTCCTGGCGGGTGGAATCGCCCACGATTTCAACAATCTCCTCATGGGGGTCTTGGGCAACGCCAGTGTGGCGCTGAGAGAGCTGGCTCCGACCTCCCCGGCCCGGGATTCCATGGAGCAAATCGAAACCGCGGCCCTCCGGGCAGCGGATCTTGCGAAACAGATGCTAGCCTATTCGGGCAAAGGGAGGTTCGTTCTCGAGTCGATCGGTCTATCCGATCTGGTTGAAGAGATGGCGCATCTTCTCGAGGCATCGATTTCCAAGGGGTCGATTCTCAAGTACAACTTCGCCCCCAACCTGCCCGCCGTGGAGGGAGATGCGACCCAGCTGCGTCAAGTCGTCATGAACTTGATTACCAACGCGGCCGAGGCGATCGGAGACAAGAGCGGCGTCATCACTGTCTGCACCGGTGTGTCCGACTGCGACGCTTCGTACCTGAAGACCTCCTATCTCGATGAGGATCTTCCCGGAGGTCTCTACGTCTTCCTGGAAGTCACCGACACGGGGTGTGGTATGGACAAAGAAACCGCGTCCAAGATCTTCGACCCCTTTTTCACTACGAAGTTCTCGGGACGGGGTCTCGGTCTTTCCGCAATCCTGGGGATCATTCGAGGCCATAAGGGCGCCATTCGAGTCTACAGCGAGGTGGGTCGTGGAACGACCATGAAGGTCTTGCTTCCCGCTTCCGGCAAGCTGGTCGCCGGCGCAGCCCAGCAAGACCGAGCGGACCGCGGAATCCGGTTCGAAGGCACGGTGCTCCTTGTCGATGACGAAGAGACCGTGCGGGCGGTCTCCAAAGAGATGCTCGAGAACTGTGGACTCGAGGTACTGACCGCCCGAGACGGGCGTGAAGGGGTCCACCTGTTCCGTGAGAACTCCGACCGTATTTCCCTGGTCCTTTTGGACATGACCATGCCCCACATGGGGGGGGAAGAGGCGTTCCAGGAGATAAGGCGTATCCGGGACGACGCCCGCATCATTCTCTCGAGTGGTTACAACGAGCGGGAAGTCACGGATCGTTTTGCGGGGAGAGGCTTTGCAGGGTTTATCCAGAAACCTTACCGGGTCTCCACCCTCGTCGAGAAATTGAGCGAAGTGCTCCGAGGATAGTCGTTTGTCACTCCTCAATTTGTGGGTAGGAACCCCCAAAGCATGACCGTAGGGGCAGGTTTCAAACCTGCCCCTACCTCAAGATTATGCGTGACAAACCACTGGGGCGCCCCGGGACGAGCTCTTTCCCAGCCGTTCGCGCGCACCCCCTCCCCAACCTACATTCCCATCGGATAGCCCTCTCCTTCGACACGGAACCGCTCCGGAACGTCGATCTTCCAGATGTCGCCCGGATACAGGCCATCGACGCCATGCGATTCGATTCTGGCAAGGCCTATCGATTCGCCATTCAATGAGAATTCCGCCTCGCCACCCATCGGGTACAACCGGTCCGAGGGGAAGAGCAGCGCCGCCTCACCATCCCGATCGGTCTTTCCCTCCGCAATCGTCGCCCCGGACTCGTCTCGGAAAACAACATCCAAATCCGCAAAAGGGAAACCGGGGAAAGGCGGCCGGATAACGACGAAACGGACGGGTGCGTTCTGCGGCCGGGCGTAGATCCGAACGTCGTTGTAGGCGACGTCCACTTCCACTCCGTCGTAGGGGACATCCACCTTCAGTTCCACCTGCGTGGTGGCGAGATAGGCGCGGTACTCTCCGAGCGGATGCCACCCGCCCCCGTCCACGACATAACCACGGGTCAGCTTGGTTTCCGCATCGTGCTCCACCACCACGGTGTGTTCCCCGCCAAAGGGGATCTCTTCGAAAGAGACATAGGGATAGTCGTGGTCGTGGCTGAAGGGGAAACCGTGGGCAATAGGAACGTGAAGCCAGCCTTCCCGTCCGTCCGGTTCATGCGCCATGCCCGTGTCGAAGAAATAGTCCGGCTGGGCTCCGCACAAATGGACAAGGTACCGCACCCGTGTCTTCCCATTGGGAAGAGGGGTCAGGACCTGCATCTTACACGCCAGAACCACGTCCCGATCGGCGGACTGCTTGGAGACCAAGCCGGTAAAGCGAAACTCGTGGTGATCGGCACACACAGGCACCGGATCCCCCGAAATCCCCTTCACCCGCAGCCTGCCGTCTTCGCAATACACGCGCAGGTTTCTATCCTGGACCCATTCGCCCCGCCACCCTTCTCCCCATTCGCCGCTGTTGAAATCATCGCGAAGAATGACTCTGGATGTCTGCGACGCGGTCAGGCTGGGAGGTTCGCCTCCCCCTCCGGTTTGGATTCCGGCGGCGGCAATCGGCGCCGCAACCACCAGTCCAGCCAAGGAACCATAGATGACGTTCATTCCTTCGGCCTCATTTCCCTCCGAGTTGATCTCTGCCAGTGGTCGCGGTTAGAACCGACTCGATACTGCTCTGAAAAACAACCTGATTACCTCAGGGTGGCAGGCTCAAAGCGGGAGATTCCCCCAGGGTCAAGCGATGCGAGAATCTCCCGGTTTGGGCCTGAACCATGCGGCCAACGGACAGGCCCAAGCCACGAGATTCCCGCCATGGCAAATCCATCGGAGGAATCTCGTGCCTTGAGCCTGCCACCCAGATTCGGTAAAGCATTTTCATTGCCTTTCAGAGTGTGGGAACCCTCATGAACGGCTACCCTGAAAATGAGCCGCTTATGAAGTTCGGGACCTTGGTCCCGCACGCGGCGGCAACCCGCCGCTCTCCAAAGTCCGCCTTCGCGGACTGCCCGGCTCAGCCTCCTTCAGGAGGGTTCGCAAGCGGAGCGCGTGGCTTCAGCCACCGCGACATGACGGGGGGGCTGTCAATAGCGAGCAACCTAAGTTGCTCGTGAATGGACCGCCACGCCTCCTCCCTCGCCCGCTTCCCGTTGAAAATCCGGCATTTCTGAGCCATAATACTTCCTTCTGGGTGCCGCCGTTTCATCCCTATTCCTGCTTACAGGTGCGAAAATGAATAAAATACTCTCGACGTCTGAGGTAGCTCCGAAGATCCACGAGATTGTGGTGGATGCTCCTCTGGTTGCCAAGAAGGCGCGACCGGGGGAATTCGTTCTGGTCATGGCCGATGAAATCGGAGAGAGGATTCCCCTTACGATTGCCGATTTCGACCGTGAAAAAGGGACCATCACGCTCATCATGATGGTGGTGGGAGCTTCCACCTTGAAGATCTCCCGGATGAACGCCGGGGATGATTTCTATGCCTTTGTCGGTCCTCTCGGTCACGCCTCCGAGATCGAAGACTACGGAACCGTCCTCATGGTTGCGGGAGGCGTCGGGACCGCGCCTATCTACCCGATTGCCCGCGCCCTCAAAGAGAAAGGCAACCGGATCGTCTCCATCCAGGGTGCCCGGTCGAAAGAGCTCCTATTCTGGGAAGAGAAGGTTGCCGCCACAAGCGACGAACACGTGATTACCACGGACGACGGTTCCTAC
>Ga0214473_10010699_pt1 | contig 10776 bp, 10 predicted proteins | sample RVTome_7_FD_203509 | JGI IMG/M metagenome (GOLD analysis project Ga0214473, IMG submission 203509) | Soil microbial communities from uranium-contaminated site in the Upper Colorado River Basin, Wyoming, United States - RVT98D197 | ecosystem: Environmental > Terrestrial > Soil > Contaminated >... | reverse complement strand
ATTTCCAGAGCGCTCGCATGCGGAGCTTCTTCGGCCGCGTCCTCGACGCGCTCGGCGGCCACTCACGCGGGCTGCTTTCCTTCGAGGAGGTGCGCGAGAAGCTGCATCTCACGGGGCCGGTCTACCGAGGGGTGGAGACCGTCCCGCTGGACCGGATCGTTGGAAGCCTCAACCGCTACCGCGACTTCGATCGTCGGTTCCTGCCGACCCAGGCGCACACCTTCAGCCGCTGGTGGCGCGTCAACCGCGCCTGGTACCGCGATCTGCATCTGCCTCCCGTGCTGCTCTACAAGGTCGGGGAGGTATACTTCGTCGCAGACGGAAACCATCGCGTGTCCGTCGCTCGCGCCCAGGGACAGACGTTCATCGACGCCGAGGTTCGCGAATGCACCTCGCGCGTGCCTCTTACGCCCGAGGTCGAACCGGATGATCTCGAGCGGCTCGGCTCCCACGTCGAGTTCCTCGAACGGACACAGATCGACCGGCTCCACCCGGAGGCCGGGATCGAAACGAGTATCCTGGGCGGCTACGACCGGCTGTTGGAGCATATCGCCGTCCACCGGTACTACATGGGACTGGAGCGGCGGGGCGAGGTGCCGGAGTCGGAGGCTGTCCTGCACTGGTACGACACCCTGTACCTGCCGGTCGTGCGCCTGGTCGAGGACTCCGGCATCCTGGAGGAAATGCCCGGCCGAACGGCGGCCGACATGTATCTCTGGATCATGGATCACCTGCACTATCTGCGCAGCCTTCCCGGGCGGCGGAACATCCAAGCGCGCGATGCCGCGCGCCATTTCATCGAATTGATTGGCTGACATGGATCTGCCCGTATCCGCCCCCAGCGCGATCGCCTGGCCCTGGCCCTTCACGCGGGCCGATCTCACAGCCGGCCTGCGGCGCTTCTTCGAAGACCCGACCCTGCAGGTCACCGAAGTTCGGCCGGCCACGCTGCCCTTCCACACCCCGTCCATCGGCCGCGTGCGCGGCCTGCGGGTGGATCACACCCGGCGCAAGGGCCCGGGCTCGACCCTGCTGGCGGTGAAGGAGGCCGTGGGCACGACCCGCATCGGCTTGGCCGGCGTTGGGCGCCGGGAGGCCGGAGTGTACCGGTTTCTGGTGCCCCAACTCCCGCTGCGGGCGCCGCGCCTTGTCGCCGCTTCGCCGGCTGGCCATTGGCTCATTCTGGAGGCCGTCCCCCTTGGCAAGAGCCCGCCCAAATGGACCCGCAGCGACTACCGGACCGCCATCCATACTCTGACCGAACTCCATGACCGCTTCTGGAACCTGGCCGAAGACTTGGCGGCGTTCCCCTGGTTGAGCCGGCCTCTGGACGCCGACTTCGACGTCCATCTGGCGTCGGCGGCGCATTCCATCGAGAACATCGTTGCGCACGGCAGCCCCAGGTCGATCGCTGCCGCCCCCGCCCGTCTCGAGCTGCTGGCCAAGCTGACGGCGCAGGCGGAGGCCGTCGTGGCACCGCTTCGGGAGGAGCCGGCCACGCTCCTCCACGGCGACTATTGGCCCGGAAACATCGCCGCCCAATCCGACGGAAGTCAGATTGTCTACGACTGGCAGCTGACGGCCGTGGCGCCCGCCGTGCTCGATCTGGTGTCCTTCGTCAAGAAGAGTGAATGGTGGTTCGGCGCGCTCCCCATCGGCTCTGCGGACCTGGGGGCCCTGTACCGCAAGCGCTTGTCCACCCTTCAAGGAACGTCCTGGAGCGATTCGGCGTGGGAGCGACTGTGGGACCATGCCGTGATGTGGCGTTTCCTGCAGGAGTGGCTCGACCTCCTGGCCGCCATCCCCGAGGCCCTTCTACGGACGTCGGCCGAGCAGCTGGATCGTGTATGGCTGGACCCGGTGGAAGCCGCCGTGCGCCGCAGGCTAAAGGGGCTGTGATGAATCGCACCGTCGTCACCGTATTTGGAGGCTCGTCCGCCCGGCCCGGGGACCAGGCTTGGAACTCGGCGGTGGCCTTTGCCGGGCGCATGGCGGGGGCCGGCGTAGCGGTCGCCACCGGCGGCTACGGTGGGATCATGGAAGCCGCCAGCCAGGGCGCGTCCCAGGCGGGGGGCCTCGTCATCGGGGTGACCTGCGACGACATCGAGAACTGGCGCGCCGTGCGCCCCAATCGATGGATCGCCGAGGAGATCCGCGTGCCCCGACTGCGCGACCGTCTGCTTCGGCTGATCGAAATGGGGCAGGCCCTGACGGCTTTTCCGGGCGGCGTGGGGACGCTCTCCGAGGTCGCCCTCACCTGGTCGATGCTCCAAACCGGAACGCTGGCGCCGCGGCCCTTCGTCCTGGTCGGCGAGGGTTGGCGGGACGTGTTGCAGACCTTCCTACACGCTGCCGAGACTTATCTGCGCCCGGATGACTCCGGTTGGCTGACTTTTGAACCCGACGGCGAGCGCGCCGCCGACACCCTTCTGCGACGTATGGCGAGCGCGCCGCGTTCCATCTGAGGACCACATGGCCGAAGACCGCATTCCATCCCGTGCCGAGAATTTTTCCGAGTGGTACAACCAGCTGGTCTTGAAGTCCGAGCTGGCCGATTACGCCCCGGTGCGAGGCTGCATGATCGTCCGGCCCTACGGCTGGGCTCTGTGGGAGAACCTGCAGGGCGCCCTCGACCGTCGCTTCAAAGCAACCGGGCACGTGAATGCCGCGTTCCCGATGTTGATCCCCAAGAGCTTCCTCGAGCGCGAGAAGGACCACGTCGAAGGTTTCTCTCCGCAATTGGCGGTGGTGACGATCGGCGGCGGGGAGGTCCTCGAAGAGCCGCTGGTGGTGCGCCCGACCTCCGAGACGATCATCGGGCACATGTACGCCAAGTGGATCAAGTCCTACCGGGATCTGCCGGTGCTGATCAACCTGTGGAACAGCGTGCTGCGTTGGGAGATTCGGACCAAACTGTTCCTTCGGACATCGGAGTTCTTCTGGCAGGAAGGGCACACGGCGCACGCCACCGAGAAAGAAGCCGTCCATGAGACGCTTCAGATGCTCGATATCTACGCCGACGTCGCCGAGAACGAGGCCGCCATTCCGGTGGTGAGGGGTCGCAAGAGCGAGAGCGAGAAGTTCGCCGGAGCCAAGGACTCCTACAGCATCGAAGCCATGATGGGAGACACGCGGGCCCTGCAGGCCGCCACCTCGCACAACCTGGGGCAGAACTTCGCCCGGGCCTTCGAGATCCGCTACCTGGATCAGGATAACCAGCAGCAGTACTGCTGGACGACCTCCTGGGGCCTTTCGACCCGCGTCATCGGCGCCATCATCATGGTCCACGGCGACGACCAGGGTTTGATCCTGCCGCCGCGGCTGGCCCCGCATCAGGTCGTCATCGTCCCCATTCATCGCAACGATGTCGAGCGCTCGGCGGTTCAAGAAGCCGTCGCCCGCGTGGCGCGCCAGCTCTCCGACTATCGCGTGCGCGTCGACGACCGCGACGGCCTGACCCCCGGCTTCAAGTTCAACGACGCAGAAATGCGCGGTGTGCCGTTGCGGGTGGAGATCGGGCCGAAGGACGTGGCCCAAGGAACGGTGACGCTCGCCCGGCGTGACCGCCCGGGGAAGGAAGGCAAGTCGGCCGTTCCTCAAGAGGCGCTCGAGCGACGTGTCGGCGAGGTGCTGGACGACATCCATCGCTCCTTGCTGGAACGCGCCCGAGCTTTCCAGAAGGAGAATACCCACGAACCCAGGACCTACGATGAGTTCAAAGAGGTTATCCAAGGAGGCTGGGCCCTCGCCTGGTGGTGCGGCGAGGCAGAGTGTGAGGCGACCGTAAAGGAAGAAACCAAAGCCGCCACGCGCTGCATCCCTCTCGACCAGGCGGGAGGGGAAGGGGTTTGCATCCACTGCGGCAAACCCGCCCACGAGCGCGCCCTGTGGGCGCGCTCTTACTAGCCCGGACATGGCGGCCGTCGATCGGGCTCGTCTGGCGCGGCAGGTGGAGCATGTTGCGGGAGCCCTGGAAGATCCGCCGTCCTTCCGCAGCCGTTTCGGCGACTTCATGGAGTTCTACGCGGACCGTACGCGCCGGCCCGCGCCCCACGCCGGCGGTTACGGCGTCCCGGCGCCCGTCGTTAAAGCGCTGGAGACCGCTCTGCTCAACAAAGCCCGCACCTCGGAGCAGTCGGCTTTGCTCGCCGACATCTTGTGGTCCCTCGAGACGCGCGAGTCGCGCGTCATCGCCCTGTTCCTGATTCGCACCCAACCCTCGGAGGATGTGCTGGCGCGTGTCGTCGCCTGGTCCGGCACGACGCGCGATCCTTACGTTCTGCAGGAACTGGCAGGCCCGACGCTGATGGAGATACGACGCCAGGCTCCTGCGGCTTTCCTGGATGCGATGAAGGTCGGCCGGTCCGGGCCCAATTCGGGTACGCGGAGCTTTGCGCTGCGCGCGTTGGCTCAGGCCGTGGGCGACCGATCGTTCCAGGCCCTGCCCGAGGTCATCGAGCTGCTGGCGCGGGAGGCCGAGAGCGACTCGCGGGACGATGCCCAGGCGCACGTCGAGTTGGTTGTCGCCCTGGCGCGGCGGACGCCCGGTGAGACGGCGCGCGTGCTGCGCGAGGCCCTGGAACGACACCGGCCCTGGTCCTACCGCCTGGCGGCCGCGGCTCTGCCCGAGCTGCCGGAACGCACACGCGCCTCGCTCCAGCGATCCTTGTCGGCCTCCAGGGCGGCTGGTATAATGCCTCGAACTTCCGACTAGACCGCCGGGCGGCTCGGCTGCCCTGTCGGCGACCTGCCCCAAGGAGCAGACGTCATGACGATGAGCAAGGAAGAGAAGACCAAAGTCATTGGCGAATTCCACCGCCACGATAGCGATACCGGCTCGCCCGAAGTCCAGATCGCCATCTTGACACGCCGGATCGAACAGCTGACGGAGCATCTGAAGGCCTTCGAGGCCGACCAGTCGTCACGGCGCGGATTGCTCAAGCTGGTCGGGCAGAGACGCCGGCACCTGGCCTACATCAAGCGCCGTGACGCCAGCGCCTACCTGGCGCTGACCGACCGCCTCGGGATCCGGCGCAAGTAGCCGGTCGCCAATCGGACGGGTGGATGGGCGCAAGCGAAACCATCTGCTCGTCTTTGTTTCCAGGAAGAGCCGCGGGCCCGTCCCGCGAGCCATACAGTCGCCGCCGCATGCACAGGGTTGGGAATTGGAGAACGTTCTCCGGCCGGGTAGCCCGCCACCCGCTTCGGAGGCCGGCCTCCAGTCCCTGACCCGGCCGCGGTGAGCGCGGAGGGTTTCCAGGTGTTGGAAAACAAGACGTTCCGGGCGGTCGTCGACGGCAAGACCGTGACGATCGAAACGGGCAAACTCGCCGGTCAGGCCGGCGGGGCGGTCACGGTCCGCATGGCGGACACGTTGGTTCTGGCGACCGCCACCATGAGCCGGACCCCGCGCGAGGGGATCGACTTCTTCCCGCTGTCAGTCGATTACGAGGAGCGGCTGTACGCCGGAGGGCGCATCCCCGGCTCGTTCTTCCGCCGCGAGGGCCGTCCGTCCGAGGCGGCCATCCTGACTTCTCGGTTGACCGACCGGCCCCTTCGGCCCCTGTTCCCCAAGGACATGCGCAACGACGTCCAGGTTCTTCTGTACGCGCTGTCCTCCGACGGTGAAACGCCGATCGACATGCTGTGCACCATCGGCGCCTCGGCGGCGCTGACCATCTCCGATATCCCCTTCGGCGGGCCCGTGGGCGCCGTGCGCGTCGGACGGATCGATGGGAAATTCGTCTTCTACCCGACCTACCAGCAAACGGAGGCCTCCGACCTCGACCTGCGCCTGGCCGGAACACGTGACGCCATCCTGATGGTCGAGTGCGGGGCCCAGGAGGTTGATGAGTCGGCGATGGTGAGCGCGCTCGAGGCCGGCCATCGCGCCTTGCAGCCCTTGATCGACCTTCAGGACGAGATGCGGGCGGCGGTCGGAAAGCCCAAGGCCGAGTACCTGCCGCATCGCCTGCCGGACGACGCCCGCCAGGCTGTCCGGCGCTGGGCGGACCAGCGCATCGACACCGCCCTCGAGACGGCTCGCACGAAGGAAGACCACGCCACCTTCCAGGAAGAGCTGGCGACGCAGGCTATCGCCAACCTCGGAAGCGAAGGGGGGTACGACGAAGCTGTCATCCGCGCCGTCCTCGACGAGCTGTACAAAGAACGCGTCCGCCGGCGGATCCTCGACCGCGGCGGTCGTCCGGATGGGCGCAAGCCGGACGAGATACGCCCGCTTAGCGCCGAGGTCGACCTCAGCCCGCGTGCGCATGGCTCGGGCCTGTTCACGCGCGGGGAGACGCAGGTTCTGACGCTGGCGACGCTCGGGACGCCGCGCGAGCGCCAGGAACTCGACGGCCTGTCGCCGGCCGACGAGAAGCGCTACATGCACCACTACAACTTTCCCCCGTTCTCGGTTGGGGAGGTCCGGCCCTTGCGAGGTTCGTCCCGTCGCGAGATCGGCCACGGTGCTCTGGCCGAGCGCGCCCTGCTGCCGGTGCTGCCTTCCGAGACGGAGTTCCCCTACACCCTGCGGCTCGTCTCAGAAGTCCTATCTTCGAATGGCTCAACGTCGATGGCCGCCGTGTGCGGGTCGACGCTGGCGCTGCTCGATACCGGCGTCCCGATCCGATCGCCCGTGGCCGGGATCGCCATGGGCCTGATCAAGGAAGACGAGAAGCACGCCGTCCTGACCGACATCCAGGGCGTGGAGGACCATCTGGGGGACATGGACTTCAAGGTCGCCGGGACGCGGCGGGGGATTACCGCCCTGCAAATGGACATTAAGATCAAAGGCCTGACCTCGGCCATCATGTCCCAGGCGCTCGACCAGGCGCGCCAGGCGCGGCTCAAGGTGCTGGATGTGATCGAGGCGGTCATGCCGGCGCCGCGGCCGGAGCTGAAGCCGCATGCACCTCGGATGACCGTCCTCAAGGTGGATCCGGAGAAGATCGGGATGATCATCGGTCCCGGCGGGAAGATGATTCGCAGCATCCAGGAGCAGACCGGAGCCAAGATCGATATCGAGGACGACGGCTCGGTGTTCATCGCCGCGGCGGACGGCCCCAGCGCGCAGAAGGCGCGCGAGATGATCGAGGGACTCATCGAGGAAGCCGTCGTGGGCCGAATCTACACGGGCAAGGTCGTGCGCGTGACGGACTTCGGCGCTTTTGTGCAGATCCTGCCGGGCACCGACGGCCTGGTGCATATCTCCCAGCTTGACTCGCAGCGTGTCGAGAAGGTCGAAGACGTCGCCCGGGTGGGCGATGAGATCACGGTGATGGTGACAAACATCGACTCCGACGGGCGCATCCGGCTGTCGCGGCAAGCTGTGCTCGAGGGCTGGACGCCGGAGGAGGCGATGGAGAAGGATCGCGGCGGGGCGCGCAGACCTTCCGGCGGAGGGGGACGACCCCCGGGCAGGGGCGGCGGCCGGGGACGACCCGACCGCGACGGAGGCAGCCGCGGACCCCGCGGCTGACCCCCAGGGCCTTACCCCCGCCTTGCTGAGAAGGGTCTGCTGGCTCGACGCAGCTCGGCTAGAGGAAGAAGTAGATCCAGGAGAGGGGACGGTCCAGCCGTCCCCTCCTTCGGTAGAACGCCCCTAGAGGGGCCGGAGACTGGAGAACGCACGCCGGTCGGCCCGTCTTACATTGGACTTGTCGCACCCGGCGAGTAGAATCATGCCGATGGTCCCGTCCTCCTCTCCACGTTGGTCCGGCTCGGCCAGGTTGATTGTGGCGCTGAGCGCCACGGCCCTCGTCGCCGCGCTCATCCTTCGCTTCCACGGCGTACTCCAGCTCCTGATCATCGCCGGGATTCTGACGTTCCTGATGGTCCCGCTGGTCCGCTTGCTCCACCGGCATGCCCGGTTGTCTTGGCGCCTATCGACGCATACGGTGTACTTCCTTCTTCTTCTGATGATCCTTACGGCGTCGACCGCCACCGGCCTGGCGTTGATCCAGCAGGCTCAGGCCCTGTTCATGACCGTTCAGGCTTTCCTCGTCAGCCTGCCCGATCTGGTCCAAGGCGCCAGCCAGCAGGTCTACACGCTGGGGCCATGGCAGATCGACCTGAGGCAATTCGACGTTACGCCGCTGGCCCAAGGAGCCCTCACCAGTCTGCGGCCGTTCCTGGGGCAGGCCAGCGGGCTGCTGACCTCTGTGGCGGCGGGCGCCTTCGGTTACTTGAGCCGAGCCGTGTTCGTGCTGGCGGCCTCCTATTTCCTCGCCCTGGATCAGCCCCGCCTTCACGCCGCATGGGAGCGGGCCGCGCTGCCGGGCTACGAAGACGACATGCGCCGAATCCGACGCGCCCTGGAGGCGATCTGGAGCGCGTTCTTGCGCGGACAGGTCATCCTGGCTCTTGTCGTCGGACTGATCGTCTGGATCTCGCTGACGATCCTGGGCGTGCGTTATGCCGGCGCGCTGGGCTTGTTGGCGGGCCTGCTGGAATTCATGCCGATCCTGGGCCCCATCGCCGCCGGAGCCGTGACATCGGTGGTGGCGCTCCTCCAGGGCACGAATGGCTGGGGCCTGACTCAAGTGGGATTCGCCCTGCTGGTGGTTGCGGTTTTCACACTGATCCAACAACTGGAAAACAACTTGCTCGTTCCCCGCATTCTCGGTGATTCGCTCAACATGCGTCCGGTGATCGTCCTGGTGGCCGCCATCATCGGAGCGAGCCTGGCGGGGATCCTGGGGCTTTTGCTTTCGGCCCCTTCGACCGCCACCCTGTGGCTCCTGGGGCGGTACGCGTACCGCAAGATGTTCGATCTCTCTCCCTGGGACCCCCCGATCGACTCCCTGTCGCGGTCTCATGGGCAGAGCCGGTGGTTGAGATGGCCTTGGAGGCGAAAGGCGGACCCTGCGTGACGTCCTTGCGGGAGGACCTGCGGCGGCGCTTTCGACGCGGCACCGATCCGCAGGTGCAACAGGCCGCTTTCGCCTACGTTGTGTACTGGACGAAGACCGTTCGCAGCTGGACGCCGGAGCGACGCGCGGCGACGCTCCGGGCCGTGCAGGACATCGCCGCCCGGCCGGATTTCCTTCCCACCACCTACGAGCGGCGCTACACGCTGGCCGACGTGGACTCGTCCGCCCACGCCGGGGCCAGCCTGATCGCCCTGCGGCAGGTGCTGCAGGCCATGGAGTCGGAATGAGCGGAGGAACGTTCGATGAACGATAAGATGGACGTCAACACAGAAACCCTTGGGGAAAGCGCCAATTTCGTAGCCTGGTCGTCGGTCGAGCCGGACGGCGAAACCACGTACCACCTGGAGTTGGGCGCGGTCACCGTTCACTTCTTCCACGAGGAGTGGATCGAGCTGCTGGGCCTGATGCACGAGTTGGAAGCCCCGACGCGCGGCTGACCCGCTGGCCGTGCTCGATCAGGGCTTGCTGCGGGAGCTGCAGACGGCAGAGGGCGAGGCCGCGCTGCTGGCCGCAGCCCAGCTGGCGCCTTCCGAAGAGTCTTTCCTGGAAACCAGCCAGCGGCTGGCAGGGCGTTTCCCCGAGAAGTTGGCGCGGGCCGCCGTCGAGCAAGCCATCCTGCGCCGGCGGGCCCGTACAAAATTCAGCGCCGCCGATCATCTCTTCTTCATGCGCGAGGCCCTGGAACAAGCCACTTCGGAGCTTGTCGCCCTCCATCGGGCGCGGCGGTTCTCCGGCGCTCCATGGATCGTCGACCTTGGCTGCGGCCTGGGGGGCGATGCCCTGGCGCTGAGTACGGTCGGCCGGGTGGTGGCGATCGACCGGGACCGGCTGCGGCTGGCCGTGCTCCAGGCCAACGCCCGTGCCGTGGGCCGGACGGACCGGGTGTGGACCGTTCACGCAGATCTCTCCGCCGCACCCATCCGTGCACGGCCGTCGGCGCTGGCCTTCGCCGACCCGGCGCGGCGGATGCACGGCCTGCGCCAGCGTTCGAGCTCGCAGTCCGAGCCGCCTCTGCACCGCATCGTAGATCTTGTGGAAAGGTATGAAGGATCCGCGGTCAAACTGAGCCCGGCGATAGACCGGGCGGAACTCGCCGCATGGGAGGCCGAGATCGAATTCGTCTCGGTCGCAGGAGATCTCAAGGAGGCCACCCTCTGGTTTGGTAGCCTGCGGATGGGCGCGCGCCGCGCCACCGTGCTGCCGCAGGGCGTCTCCCTGGAGGGCGACGTCGAGCCAGAGGTGGACGTCGGCCCGCTGGACTCCTACCTGGTGGAACCGGACCCGGCCGTGATGCGAGCCGGTCTGGTCCGTCGGCTCGCCTCTCAACTGGGCGCCCATCGGATCGACGCCGACCTGGCCCTGCTGACGACTTCCCGTGCCGTCGAGACTCCCTTTGGACGCTGCTACCAGATCGCCGAAGTCCTTCCCTCCGGGCTGAAACCCTTGCGGCAGGCGCTGCGGGCTCGGGGCATCGGACCGGTGACTCTCAAGAAGCGCGGATCGGCGGTCGACACGGAGTCCTTCCGCCATCGGCTGAGGCTAGGCGAGGGGGAGGAGGCGACGGTCCTCCTGACGCGTGCCGGCGGCCGTCGTGTGGCGCTGCTCCTGCGACGGGTCGATTCTCAACCCGCGGGAAGGCCGGCCTGAGACAGGGCAAGGCCCAAGCCCGCTGAGCTCTCGCTGCACGGCGGTGCTATCATCAAGTCAAACTACCGGAGGGCATCGCACCCATGGCGGTCCGCAGAGAACGGCTCACTTGGGACGAAGTCGACCGGCTGATCACGCATCTGGTGCCGCAGTTTCGGACCGGGCTCGAAGCCATGGTGATGATTACCCGAGG
>Ga0214473_10010698_pt1 | contig 10777 bp, 7 predicted proteins | sample RVTome_7_FD_203509 | JGI IMG/M metagenome (GOLD analysis project Ga0214473, IMG submission 203509) | Soil microbial communities from uranium-contaminated site in the Upper Colorado River Basin, Wyoming, United States - RVT98D197 | ecosystem: Environmental > Terrestrial > Soil > Contaminated >... | reverse complement strand
GGCCGGTCCCTCTTCCTCCACGATGCGAATGAGATCGCCGAACCCTGGGATACCGGCCGAGGGCGTCTGCTTTGACCCGACCAGGGTCTCAACGAAGATCTCGATCTGTCCACCGCAGGCCAACCCGACCTCCCAGGCCGCTTCGTCCGGGACGCCGAAGTGGAGCAGCCGAGGGACGCCGCTGCGCAGGCTTGCCAGCGCCTCCTCGACGACAGCCCCTTCCACGCAGCCGCCGCTGACAGACCCGGCCATCTCGCCCGCTTCGCTGATGGCCATCTTCGAGCCGGCGACACGGGGGGCGGAGCCCCATGTCCGAACGACCGTGGCCAAGGCCACGGCCTTACCTTGGCTCATCCACAAGCGGATGTCGTCCAGCAACTCGCGCAAGAATCCCCTTTTGGCCACAGGCCTGAGCCGCCCACTTCCGCCTCTCGGCTGCGGGGGCGCTGGGGCCGGCGTGAGGTTACGTCGCTAGCGGTTCACGCTCCACGTCCCGGCGCGCCTCGGCCAAAGCCGCCTGCTGGCGGCCCAGCCGGAGTCCCCGCTCACGCGCGAATCGCTCCATCCCCGCCAGGACTTGTGCGGGAGAGAGCCCCGCTTCTTCGATGACTTCCTCCACCGTGCCGCCCGTCCGCCAGCGATCGTCTCGGTCCGAGCACAGAGCGTACTCTTGCGCCACCTCGTTGAACATCCAGTCGGCCATCGATCCACGAGATTGGGTTGTGATGACGGTTGAGTCGGCGCGGTCGGCAGCGGATAGGATCCTCTCCCGATAGGAGGCCGGCTGGCGGGCGAACAGCTCGGGGCTCGCCCCGTAGACGATTTTCACATTCAGCCCGTGCGAGGCAAGCCCGGGCAAGAGTTGGCAAAGGCTGACCATGGCGCTCGTGCCCTGGACGATGAAGACGCCGGCTTTCGGTTGTCCCGGAAGGTAATCCCGCACCAGGTAGGCCCCTCGCGCCGCCTCAAAGTGCGACACCATCCCAAGGTTGTCTCGATCGGGGATTTGGATCGGCGGCCGGGTGAGATGCAATACGACGATGGGGACATCTTCCTTGAACGCAGCCCCGAGAAGGACGGGGACCTCGTTGTGCTCCCAAGGATGCAGGTTGATGACACGTCCCTTCGGGAAAAGCTGCATGACGGCCGGCTCGAAGACGCCAAAATGCGTGCGGCTGTCGTCGGCCGTCTCCGGCCCCGAATGTCCGGCCACGAACATCACTTTTCCCAGCTTCCACTGGCAGTCCTGAGCCAGCTGGCTGAAGAGACGCAGCATTCCATACTTGAGATAGGAGAACGAGCCGTAGGTCGAGCAGGCGCCCCAGAATCCATCGAACGCCTGCTCTGGCTTGTCGGCGAAGTTCACCGTCGCCATGCCGACGAGAATCCCCGCGTTGGCGAACTCTGTGATCTCCTGAGGCAGAAGGACGCCCTCCTTGGATCCGTAACGCTCATACCAGCCGTAACCCGGGAAGTCTCCGTAGGCCTTTCCAAAACCGCTGATGTTCGTCGAGTCCGCCAGATCGGCGGAACAAGCCAGGAACAACGGTCGGCCGTACTCCCGCTGCCCGAAGGCGTTGACCCATGCCCCCCACTTCGCCAAGGCCGCCCGGTTGGCTGCGACGGCGCCGGGTTTTGCATAAAGATCGTCGGGGTAGTTACGAAAATCATAGAGACGGGGATCTTTCCAGGGGATCCCCTTCAGACCAAGGCGGAAGGTGGGGAGTTCCTTCGGTACGCTCTCGCCGAGCTCCACCAGACGCTCCGCCAAGTAGTCCACCAGGGGCTGATCGCGGCGGAGGACTTCGGCCACCGCCTTGAGGTTAGACCGAAATTCAGCCTGGAGCGCCTGCGGATCCTTCGGCGCGGGCTGACCGAAGTTCTCGAATTCAACGCCGTACTTATCAGCAAACGGCTTCTTCGTCTCCCAGAAGGCCTCCCCGTCGATGGCGTGCGGCGCGCCGTGGGAAGGGTTGTCGTACTTAAGGTAACCGCGACCCTTGCGGGTCTTGAGCCAGGCCACGCTTGGGGCCCGCGTCGGGTTGTCGCTCATCGTCATGGACAGGATCGCCTGAGCCACCGGCCCCCACTCGCTGCCGAACTCCGCCCCGAAGACACGCCAGCCGTGGGAGGCGAACCAATCCTGCGGGGTGCCATAGACGACGCTGCTCACCGGATGATCGTCGATCCCGAAGTCATTCCAATCGACGACGAAGTACAGGTTGTCCAGCGCCAGGCCCCAGGCCGAGTTCATCATTTCGTGGGCGGCGCCCGGCGTCAGGCCGGCCTCGCCCTCGAAGGCGAAAACCTTCACGCCGTCCGCGCCGGCCCGCTTGAGGGCAAGCGCCAAGCCGGCCGCCGCCGGCCCACCGTGACCCGAGGGACCCGTGTTGAATTTCAGGAAGAGGGTCCGGCCTTCCATTTCAGCGTGGCCCGACAGCCCCCCTCGATGGCGGAAGCCCAGCAGGTTTTCCCACAGGAGGGCGCGCGTCCCGGCGTTCGGGATTTGGTAGCGGGTGTGGCCCGTCTGCTCCGCCTTGATGCGCAGGGCTTCATTGAGGACGGCGAGCGTGCAGTAGATCAAGGGGACCGTGTGACCGCCCACGAGGACGAAACGATCGCCGAACTTCTTCTCGGGTTGGCGGATGTCCCAGCGCATGGCGCCGCTCAGGAGCACTGTGAGAAGGCCGTGGACTTTCGATCGCGAGCCTCCCGGATGGCCGCTCTGGCGGTAGTTGAGAATGATGTCGATGAACTGATCGACCAGGTCCTTGGTCTTCTCCCAGTAGGGAAAGACGTCGGCCAGTTCTCGATAACGTTGGGAGATGTGCTCTTCCTGGGCGCGATCCATAGGAATCTCCTTGGAGCCGTCGGTTGTCATTGTCAGTCATCCTGTACAAGTGTCACCCGTCACGCCTTGCGGATCACTGATCTCTCACCACTGGACACTTCTCTTTTCGGACCTGGTCACACCCTCGACCAGGCCTCCTGCCACATCCGCTGAGTACCCGCAATCACCTGCTCCGAGGTCTCCTCGGGACCCTGTGGCTTGACCTCGAAACCGATCCAAGGTCGCTCCGGAGATCCATCCTTAAGGTACCCGACACGGAACAAGGACCGGATGAACTCGACGACTTCCTCCACATCGTTGGACCCCTTGGGCCAGCCAAATCGCGGGTGGAGGTCGCCGTAGCCTGCCTGGCCCTCCACGTTCACACAGTTGCCGACGTGAATGTGGACCAGATGATCCTTAAGCGTGGAAAGAGCAGTCTGCGACTCCTCGTGGAGGAGTGGCTGATGGCTGAGGTCGTACATCAAGCCGAATTCGGGATACTCCTGGCGCACCGCGGCGGCGAACTCCGCCGCCAGCGGGCTAGGGCCGATGAGCGCCTTCTTGTCCACGTCGCGGTCGAACGTCTCCACCGTGAGGGCGATCCCCTTGTCCCGTCCGTAAGCCGAGAGCTCCTTGACCGACCGAACCAGGGCCTGCACGGCGGCGGCGCGGTCCCCTTCCCCTGGGTCCCGGCCCGAGAGGAAGGCCATGCGCCTGGCGCCCATCTCGGCCGCCTCATCAATGCGCGGCTTTAGTTCGTCCACAGCACGCCGGCGCTCCGACTCCACCAGGCTGTTGGGGTTCAGCTTTCCCATCAGAACTGCCGGCTGGGCGCCATAGCCCACTTTCGTCCGCGAAGTCTCCAGGATGCGCTTGACCGTGGCGCGCTCGGCCGGATCCTTGATCCAGGTGATCTCGATCGCCCCGAAAAACGGGTCCTCGGCAATCCTGGATACGGACTCCGCGATCGGGCCTTCGCCGGTGATGGTCTTGGGGAAGGCCATGAAATGGACGATGCTCATCGTGCAGTAGTGATCCCAATGCCTATCCATTCTCGGTCTCCAGTTTCCAGTTTCCAGCTCCCAGTTCCCAGTTTCCAGTTCACAGTTCCCAGTTTCTGGTTCCCTGGGAGATTGTTACGGTGGCGGCACGGGATTTTCCGCAGGGCGGCCTTCGATCACCGCCAGTACGTCGGTAACCACCATCGCCATTCGCAGCAAGGCTTCATCGGTGTGAGCCGCCATGTGGGGCGAGAGGACGACGTTGTCCATGCGCAGCAAGGGGCTGTCGGCCGGCAGCGGTTCCGGGTCGTACACGTCCAGGCCGGCCCCGGCGATCCATCCCTGCTCCAGCGCCCGTACGAGCGCCGCCTGATCGACGATGGGGCCGCGGGCCGTGTTGATCAGGAACGCACTCGGTTTCATCTTCCGCAGAGCGGCTTCGCCGATCAGGCCCCGAGTTCCGGGGACCAGAGGGGTGTGGAGCGATACAAAGTCGGATTCCGCCAACAGACGATCCAGCTCAACCTTCCTCGCGCCGACCGACTTCTCCGCCTCGGGATAGTCCGCCACATCGTGATACAGGACGGCCATCGCCAGGCCCTGGTGGCACATCGCCGCCAGCCGTTGACCGATGCGGCCGAATCCGACCAACCCGAGAGTCTTGCCCAGCAGCTCGTTGCCGATCAGACGGTAGCGCGCCTCCCAATCCCCGCCGCGAATGGCTAGATCCGCCATGCGCATCCGCTTGGCTAGAACGATCATCATCCCAAGACATTGCTCCGCAACCGATTCGACGTTGGCTTCCGGCGTGTTAACGACCGTGATGCCGAGCTCAGCCGCCGCCTGGCGATCGATCGCCTCAATGCCGACGCCGTGTCGCGCCACCACTTTGAGCTTCGGCGCCGCTTCCATCAGCCGTCGGCTGACCTTGCCGTTGGCCCGGATGATGATCCCCTGCACGTCGTCGAGCGTCGAGAGCAAGTCCTGCTCCTCGAGACTGGACGCCATGCGGACATCGGCGCGTTGGCTCAGCAGATCGAGCGCCTGGGCGTGGATCGGCTCGTATAGCAGCACGACCGGCCTGCTCATCGCTTGGCCGGACCGTCCGGGCGCACGCACAGGCGGGGGCCGCGCGATTCGTAGCTCATCTCCTGGTAGACCGTCTTCCATTCCAGGTAGTCGTCCACGGCCAGGGCACCCTGCTCCCGCCCGATGCCGCTTTGCTTCATTCCCCCGTAGGGTGCCTGGACGAACGATCCGTGAATGTCGTTGATCCAGATGGAACCGGCCTCCATGCGCTGGGCAGCCAGGTAGCAGTTGCGCGCATCGCGGCTGAAGAAGTAGGCGCTCAACCCGAACACCGTGTCGTTGGCGAACTCCAGGGCCTGATCCAGGTCGTCGCCCACCTTCATGAAGGCCAGGACGGGGCCGAAGGTCTCTTCCGTCATCACCCGCATGGCGTGCGTGCAATCCGCCAGCACGGTCGGCGCAAAGAACGTCCCCACGCCCCCCACGCGCTTTCCGCCGGCGAGGACTTTCGCTCCCTTGGAAACGGCGTCCGCCACGTGGCCTTCCATCCATTCCAGCTGGCGCTGGTTGATCACGGGTCCGATGTCGACGCCCTCCTCGAAGCCCGGGCCCACCACGATCCGCCCCGCCAGTTCGGCGATGCGGCGCGTCAGCTCGGCGTAGACGGCTTCGTGAGCGTAAACACGATTGACCCGGTTGCACACCTGCCCGCAGCCGCGAAACGCCTGGAACGTGATGGCGTCCACCGCTTTGTCCAGGTCGGCGTCTTTCCAGACGATGCACGGGCACTGACCGCCCAGCTCGAGCGTCACCCGTTTGATTCCGTCCGCCGCCGCCCGCATGACCTGCTTGCCTCCTTCAACGGAACCGGTGAGGGCTGCCTTGCGAACGAGGGGATGCCGCACCAGGGCCTCGCCGACGATGCCGCCGGGGCCGGTGACGACGTTCAACACGCCCGGCGGTAGCCCTGCTTCCAGCGCGATGTTCGCCATCCTCAACGTGGCCAGAGGCGTATCCGAGGAAGGCTTGGCGACGACGGTGCAGCCGGCCGCCAGCGCCGGGCCGAGCATCCGGCTGAGGAGATGCAACGGATCATTCCATGGGGGAATCGCCGCCACCACGCCGATCGGATGGCGGAGCACATACACGAATCGATCTTTTTGATCCGAAGGCAACACCATGCCCGTGATCCGGCGAGCTTCCTGAGCGTAGAACTCCATCACGGCACAGAAACCGTTGATTTCCCCTTTCGCCTGCGGGAACGGCTTGCCTTGCTCGGAGGTCAGGATCCGACCCAGATCCTCGATCTGGCCGCGTACGGCGTTGACCACCTTCATCATGGCGGCCCCGCGGTCCGCCGCCGGAGTCTCCCGCCACTGCAGGTAGGCTTTGTGAGAGGAGCGAACGGCTTCGTCGATGTCCTGCTCACTGGCCACCGGTATACGCCCGACGAGGTCGCCGTTGGCCGGATTGAAGACATCTACGAACTTGCCGGATCGCCCTTCCTTCGGCTTGCCGTCGATCAGCATTGCCGTCGCTTCGAGTTCCTTGGTGCTGGCCATCGTGATTACCTTCCTCGATTCAGGATTCGAATGCAGCTCATGGAGTGAGCATGACCTTGATCGCCTCGCCGGGCTGCTCGCCCGGGAGGGTAAGCGCCCGTTCGACTTCATGCAAAGGAAGACGGTGCGTGATGAGGGGATCCACCGCTACTCGTCCCGAGGTCACCAACGAAACGGCCTCGGCGAAATCATCGGCGTACAGCCGGGTTCCGCACAAAGTCAGCTCTTTTCGATAGACCGGCTCAAAATCGAAGCCGGCCTTCCCATGGGGAAGAGCCACCAACACGACCGTCCCACCCCTTCGGGCGAGATCCAGCGCCTCCGCCAGGGTTGACTCCACGCCGACCAGCTCCAACACGGCATCGAACCCCTCCGGGCAGAGGTCCCGCCCCGCCCCGGCGGCGGACTCGACTCGGTTGTCGACGGCGCGGTTCGCCCCGAGCTGCAGCGCCAGGCCAAGGCGCTTGGGGACGCGGTCGACGGCCAGGATGGCGCTCGCTCCCCAAGCCTTCGCCACTTGCAGGGCCAGGAGGCCGATGATGCCTGTACCCAGAATGGCCACCGTGCTTCCCCGGCCGATAGCCGCGCGATGACACGCGTGGACCGCCACCGCTGTCGGCTCGATCATCGCCGCCGCCACCGCGCTCGTGCCGTCGGGCAGCGCGAAGACGAGCGAGGCAGGCAGGACGATCTCCTGCGTCATGCCGCCGTCCAAATGCACGCCCAGGACCCGCACATCGGCGCAGTGGTTGAGGCGTCCCTCCCGGCAGGCCCGGCAGGCGCCACAGGTCAGGAGCGGACGTACGGTGACCATCTCGCCCGGGTGAAGATGGACTCCAGGCGCGGCCTCCAGAACCGCCGCCCCCAGCTCGTGGCCCGGAGAGACGGGATACACAGCGTAAGGATGCTTCCCGGCGAACAGCGCCACATCCGATCCGCACACTCCCACCGCCTCGACGCGCAGGCGGACCTCTCCATCGCGCAGGGCAGCCCGCTCGTTCTCAACCATCACCGCGACTCCCGGCTCCAACACCCGGATGGCTTTCACCATGGGATAGCAGCTCCCTGATCCGGGGCGGTCGTCCATGATCGGATGGCCACCGGCGCACGGCTGAGCTCGAGAGAGAGGAGTCCGAGCAGTGCCTCCCCCATCTGACGGAAGTCGGCGACAACGACGGCCCTGCGGTAGATCTTGCGGACGAAATCCTCGCCGATGCCGAGCCCGATGATCTTGCAGCCCTGCCTCTCCAAGGCGGCCACTGACCGGATCAACTCGTCGGCGTCGCCGTTGGGTTGGCCGTCGGAAATCACGAGGATGAGCTTCGTCCGTTCCGGACGGCTCTGGAGTCTGCGAAAGGCGAACGCCAGGTGCTCCTCGTCCCAGTTGTTGTGGCGGGGTCGGATCTCCGCCAGTCGCGTCCTCACGAACCGATAGGGTTCATCGAAGGATTTGTAGATCCGGTGTTCCAGCGGGCTGCAGCGCATCGCCCGGTACGCATGCGCCGGGGTCAGGCCCAAGGACATCGCCTGGCGCGCTTCGAAGCCGGCCGTGGTGTAACCGATAATCTCAAGAGGAACGTCCAGGCGGCTGAGGGTCTCCCCGAGGAGGATGGCCGCCTTGGCGGCCGTCTTGGACTTCTCACGCCCTTGCATGCTGGCGCTCTCATCGACCAGCAGGCTGACGGCGACCTCCCGTTTCCCTCCCCGCTCCCGCCGCTGGAAAAGACGGTAGTTCCCCAGGCGCTGCTTCCACAGCCGGTTGCTTTCCAGCAGTCCGCTGCGGTACCGCCCGGCATAGCGAAGGTAGGTTTCTTCTTGAAGGAGGCGGATGAATCTGGAGAGGAGAAACCCGGCTTCGCGCTGCACCTCCATCCAGAGATCGCGGTAAGCAGCGATGTCGCCGGGCGGGGGCGAGACGATCGTTTCGCGGTCGCTGCGAAGAGCCGTGGGGTGGACCTTCTTTTCTCCCAGACCCTTTTCGAACCAGGGCGCACTCCCCGGTCGATACCACTCGGGGAGCTGGCGCTCTCGCCCCAGGAAGCGCACGGCAACCAGCCCGTCTTCGAGCTGGATCTCGGGAAGTGGCTCCGATGCCGGGTTGGCTTCGCCAGCCTTCGTGCCCCTCGTCTCGCCCTCCGCCTCCCTTGCGAGCGCCTCCTGGTCAACCTTCCCATTGTGGCCGGGACCGCCGGAAAGCAGTGGGCCCAGTCGAGGATAGATAGCCTCTAGGGCCTCCAGCGAGTCCGCCGGAGCTTTTCCCCCGGCGCCGCGCCGGATCGCTTCGGCTGAATCGTCGAGCGCGGCCCGGATAGCCGGGACGAGACGGGCGCCGCGAAGTTCGCGACCGTCCAGGTACAGACCCATCTCCACCTGCTGATGGGCGGACATACGTTGGAGGAACGATCCGCCGAGCCCGGGAGGCAGCTTGGCGTCGAAGGCCTTGCGCATGCCCGGCCACCGGTCCATCATACGATTCTCGAGTCGAGCGTCTTCCAGGGCATGCCAGAGTCTCACGAATCGCTGGGCGCCGGCGATTTCCCTTGCCTCGGCCTCCTCGGCCACGCCTCGAACATCGGAAAGGTAGTGGCCGAGCAAATGCAGCGCTCTCCCCTTGAGGGATCCGTAGTCGGCCGCAGCAATGTCCTCCCGGCTCACACCAAGGACCACCTGACCCTGGCCCACTCCGTCTCGTTTCCCAAAGGCCAGTTTCACGTCGTAGGCGTGGGCCGTGATCTGGAGGAGCCTCTCGAGCCGGGCCCGCCTCTCATCCACGATCCTTCCTTGAGCCGGCGAGCTAGAAGTAGTTGTCAATGATGTCCTCGACGGCTTCGGCGTCGAAGCGGCTCAGCTTGCTGAGAACGGCGAAGCCTGCACTCTCGCGCACGCCGAAACGGACGGCCATTCGGGCCCAGTCGATGACTCGGCGGGTGCTGAACGAGCCGAAGACCTTCTCGTGCCGAATTGCCTCCCGCACATCATGGGCGGCACGCACCATCCGGCGCACGGTATCGTGGTCTGCGTTTCCGCTCTCGGCGACCACGGCCTCCACTTCCTGGTCCTCGGTCAGGTAGTCCATCCGGATCACGACCGGGAACCGATCCAGTAAGGCCTCGTTGAGCGTCTTGGTTCCGCCGTACTTGCCCTCCTCGCTGGGGTTCATGCTGGCGAAGAGGCGGAAGTCCGGATGCGGACGGACGATCCGGCCGTCATACTCCATCAGGACCACCATTCGATCGTCGTCGAGCAGCGAGTGCAGGCAGAAGGCGATCTCGGGCAGGGTGGCGTTGATTTCATCCAGCAGAATCCAATCGCCGGCTTCCATTGCCTCCACCAGCACACCGTTGACCCAGTACGTCCCCTGCTCGTTGATGAGCAGCTTCCCCAGGAACTCGTCGACGGTGGTGGCGCCGTTCAGATTCACGCGGCGCAGGCCGTTGTGGGTTCTCCAGGCCAGGTACCGAACCGCTAGCGTCTTACCGACACCCGTTTCGCCGACCAGCAGCACGGGGAGGTTGTGAGCCACGCCATAGGCCAGTTTTTCGAGATAGCCCTGCACCGGCGTGACGTAGAACTGCTCGCCGGGGATGAACGCGCTCCCTTTCCCGTGGTTCACCGGCAGGGAAATCGAACCGATCGCCACTTCCCGGGAGTGAGACCCGACGCCGGACCTCTCGCTACTCTTCTTGCCCGTCACGGTACTCCACCTCGCAACAACACCCTTGCGGATCCTTCCTCACGATGCCAGCTCGCAAGGACCCCTGTGAGAGGTCAATGCGAGGTGTGGCCATCTGCTCCCGCGGCCGCGAGATTGCTTCGGTGGGCTGACGCCCACCTCGCAATGACACATGGGACAAGTCTTTGCGAGGCGGGCCGAGCATCGCCAGGACCGCCGTGGCTATCTCCTCGCCGCGGCCGTGAGATGGCTTTGATGGGCTGTCGCCCGCCTCGCAATGACAGGGCAGATTCCCATCTCGCAGGGACCCAGTGAGAGGTCATTGCGAGGCGGCCCGAGCATCGAGAGGGCCGCCGTGGCAATCTTCTCCCCGCGGCCGTGAGATGGCTTCGGTGGGCTGCCGCCCACCTCGCAATGACCTATGTGGTGCGCGCGTCCTTGCGACGATCCCTTCTTCATTCCTGCGGGCGCACATCACCCTCTCGCCGGGAGGCCCTCCAGCGCCCTCAGCACTTTCTCCGACGTCGCCGGGAGATCCGTGATCCAAACTCCGACGGCGTCATGGATGGCGTTGATGATCGCCGGCGCTTGCGAATTTGCCGTCATCTCGCCGATGCCCTTCGCTCCATAGGGTCCCGTCTTCGATCCCATCTCGACGATGACCGCGTCGAGCTCGGGA
>Ga0214473_10010697_pt1 | contig 10777 bp, 6 predicted proteins | sample RVTome_7_FD_203509 | JGI IMG/M metagenome (GOLD analysis project Ga0214473, IMG submission 203509) | Soil microbial communities from uranium-contaminated site in the Upper Colorado River Basin, Wyoming, United States - RVT98D197 | ecosystem: Environmental > Terrestrial > Soil > Contaminated >... | reverse complement strand
CCTTGACGTCGGCATGGTCGGCCCGCGTCAGGGCAGAGCGCAGCGCGGCCTGTGTTCCGAGGAAATCGTCCTGCGACGCGGCGGCCTCCTCTGCCAGGACCTCCATCAAACGGGAGTAGTCCTTGGCCTGGGTGAGCAAGCGCTCGCGTGCGTCGAGGGCCGTCCGATGAAGTGGCGACGCCTCGAGCGCGCGTTCGTAGCTGCTCAGCGCGCGCGCGGGGTCCTCCAGTCGTTCCTCGTAGAGGGCACCCAGATCGATGGCAGCGGCTGTGCGCTCGTCAGGCGCATGCAAGCGCCCCAGCCGCTCCTCGAGCGCCGTGGCCAGCGCCGCGTGTGCATGCGTGCGCTCGAGAGCGGCGATGAGTGCCTCTCTCGCCGGCTCGAAATCCACGTCGAGCGTGAGCGCATGTCGGAACGAGGCGATCGCGTGGGCATCGCTACCGAGCTGCTTCTCCTGCAGCTCTCCCATCTGTATGTGGAGCCGGACCTTGTCTCGGACTGACGGCGTCAGCGGGAGAAGCCGCTGAAACACGGTCACGAGCTCCTGCCATTGGCCGGCCGCTGCCCGCAGCTGCGCGAGGCTCTCCAGACTGGGTCGATGGTTCGGATGCGAGTTGAGCAGATTCTGCAGTGCGCGGATCGCAGCCCCGGAATCGCCAAGGTGTTCCGCCATCACCACCGCTGCGCGGTGGAGCAAGGCGCTCCTGCGCGCCTGATCCTGCGTGAGCTCGGCCTCGGCGCGCAGGGCCTCCACGAGCTGCTCGAAGCGACCAGCTCGCTCGGCCGCGCGCTGAACCGAATGGAGCGCCTGCAGGTTCACGGGGTCCAGGGCGAGGACGCGGCTGTAGGCGTCGAGCGCAGACCGGGGATCGTCGAGGCGGTCCTCGAAAACGGAGCCGAGCCGCAGGAGCCAGGCGATCGCCTCTGCCTGATGCGGCGCCCGGTCGATCGCACGCCGGTAGAGCTCCACGAGCTCGTGCCACAGACCCTGTGCAGCAAACAGACGCGAGAGCTCCAAGAACGACTCGTGGTGGTCAGGGTCCAGGCCAAGAGCCCGCGCGTGCTGAACGGCGGCGTCGTCGGGACGCGCGAGCTCGTGCTCGAGCAGCAGGCCCATGCGGTGGTGAAGCGCCGCCTGGTCCTTGGGATCCGTGATGGCCTGCACCCGCACCGAGCACATGCGGAGGAGCGCGGGCCAATCTCGCTGGCTCTCGAGGATCGCGCCCAGGGCCAGGGCTGCGGCTCGGTGCGTGGGATCGGCTGCGAGAGCCTGCTCGTACCATCGCCGCGCGCCATCCGGGTCGCTGAGGTGCTGCTCGTGAATGAGCCCCACGCGGTGGCACAGCACGGCGACTTCGTCCGAGTCCTTCGCGATCTCCGCCAAGCGCGCCAGCGCGCGAGCCTCCCGCGCGTGCCTCCCGTTGGCTGCGCTGAGCCGCGCGAGCTCGACGATGAGAACGCGATCGCGCGGGTTGGCCTCGAGCGCTTCCTCGACGGTGGCCACGGCCGCCTCGACGTTGCCGAGATGCCGCTCCTGGATGCGCGCGATGGTGGACATGATCGCCTTGCGCGTGCCCTCGTCGCGACAGAGCCCGATCTCGTTGCGGAGCGCGGACACCAGACCCGGCCAATTCTTGTGTGCAGTATGGAGCCGCTTGACGTGCGAGAGCGCCGCGGTGGCGTGCGGATCGGCCGCGAGAGCCGACGTGTAGAGTGCGGCCGCTTGAAGTGGGTCCCCGAGCCGGGTCTCGATCAGGTGCGCGCGCATGGCGGTCCAGGCAGCGCGGAGCGAAGGGTCGGTGACTGAGCTGGCGAGCTGCTCATACGTGTCCGCTAGGGATTTCCAGTTCTTGTCCCGTCGATGTGCGCGCTCGATCGCCTTGAGGACCACGATGTTGCCCGGGTCCAGCGTCAGGGCCTCCTCGTAGACTGCGAGCGCGGGGCCCGGTTGGCCGAGTCGCTCGAGTATCTGCGCCTTGTCGACGAAGACGGCGGCCCGCGCCGAAGGCGAGCGCGCCAGCTCCGCTTCTCGGTCGAGCACCGGCGGCAGGGCCGCATGGCGGCCGAGCGCGGTGAGCGCGCGGCGCGCACCGGCGAGCGCCGCCGGTTGGTCGGGCGCCTCTCGCAGAGACGCCTGGTAGTACTCCGCGGCCTTCTCGTGGTTGCCCTGCATCTCGTGAACGCGGCCGAGCTCGTAGCTCAGCCGCGCGCGGCGCTCGGGATCGGCCTCTGTCGTGAGTTGCTGCTCGCAGAGCCGCCGCAGCTCGTCCACGCCCGCGGGTCGCGACTCGGCCTCGGGGCCGATGGCTGCGTCCGGCAGGCGCGTGACCTCGGTGATCTCCTCGAACGAGCCTTCGAAGGACGACGAGCCCGCGGCCTTCTTCCCCCGAGGCGGGGGCTTGCGCGGCTTGGGCTCGGCGCCCGCGGCGGCGGGTGCGGCGGGTGCGGCGGGTGCGGCGGGTGCGGCGGCGGGTGCGGCGGGGCTCGGGCCGCCCGTGGCCGGTGCCGGGGGGCGCGGCTTGATGCTCGGCGGACGACCGGTGGGTGGCCGGGGAATCCAGGGCGCCAACTTGGCGGGCGGGGGAGGGGGCGGCCCCGTCACGATCGGTGTGTCGGGTTCTGGTTGCAGCTCCTCGATCTCGTCGATGGCGAGCTCCTCCGTGGTCTCGATCTCGGCGTTGCGCGCCTTCTCGACCATGCGAGGCGGGCGGAAGCTCTCTGGCTTCTTGGGGCGATCCTCCGACATTGCGCTGCCGGCCGAGGTACAGCCGGGCTGAACAGCGTACCTCGGACAGGCACGGGGGGTCACCCGCATCCGACAAGGGCCAGGCAGCGCCCTCGAATTGCTGGGGTTCGCGCGGCCTCATCCCCGAGGACGCAGCGTCCTCCAGCGATGGCTCAACGCAAGTCGAACCCGTAGTTCGCCGAGGCGTTGCTGTCGTAGGCGTGGCAGCCCCAGCGGTTGGACGACTCGAACCACAGATCCACGCGCGAGGCCCCGGCGGGAATCGGGAAGTGGGCGCGAACGGCCGCCATGGAGTGACCGCCTTCGGAAGGGACCGTGACGGGCTCCGAGAGCAGCTGTCCCGTGTTGAAGAGAGCGTGCGCGGAGATGCCCCAGACTTGGTAGCCGTTGGTGGATCCCTCGCAGTCGCGCAATCGGTCGAGGTCGTAGTCGATCACGAGGGTCGTGGCGGATTCGAGTGAGCCGTGCACCGTCTCCTCCCAGTCGCTCCGAAACTCGAGCACTGCGGGGCGGAAGCGAAACACAGGAAACGCGAAGTTGGCGCCGCCGTTCGAGTCCCACTCCTGACAATCGCCGTCGTCAGAGGAGAAGAACAGCTCGATTTGCTCGGCTTCCGGGGCGGTGAAGGAACCCCAGCGCGACCCCCCGGCCGTGCCGCCCTCCAAGGCGAACGCAACAGGTTCCTCGCCGTCGGTCTGGACGAAGCCCGTCACGTGCGCGTTGCCGCAGCGCGGGAAGCGTCGCGCGCCGGTCGTAACGGAGATCTCCGCCCCTTCGTAGAGGCTCCCCCGCAGAATCGGGTCTCCCTCGTCCGCGAAGGACAGGCTCGCGCCCGGCGGCAGCACGGACTCGGGCGAGCAGGCCTCGCCCTCACAATCGGCCTTACCCCCCGCGGCGGAGACGGAGAGATCACCGAGCTCGTCGCCGGGGCCAATCGGGGCGCACGCGGTCGCGCCGACCAGGGCGAGGAGCACGGCGAGAGTGTGCATCGTGGGGCGCATGTGAGACCTCCGCATCTCGATAAAGCAAGGGCCGTGCCCGGCGTCCTCGTCGCGATTCTTCGAGCAATGACGGCCGCAGAGGCCGAGCACCGGCCACCGTCGGAGTCAGCTCCGGGAAGTCGGGGTCGCCACCCCTGCGGAAGGATCCGTTCGAGGCGCACGTACAATTCGGCGACGCATGAAGGTGTTCTGTTGTTTCGGAATCCTGCTTCTCGCCGCCTGCGGCGGATCTACCCCGGATGCGCGTGAGCCGACCTCCGAGCCCAGGCACGCCGAGGGCCCCCCCGAGAACCCGCCCTTCGAAGTCCCTTCGGGCGAGTCGTTGCCCCACGAGCTGCTCGCCCAGCACGTCTGGCGGTCCGAGCCGGGCTGCACCCAGGGCCCGGTCGACCTGCGCTTCCACCCGGTCGGCGCTGACCGCAGCGAGCGCATGGACGTGATCATGTGCGTGCCGCGCGGCTATCTGTCCGGTCGGTACCACACCGAGATCGGCGATCGAGTCCTGCACGAAGCGGATTTCGGCTCGTACGAGGACAACACGGGGTGCCGAGCTACCGAGGTCGAGCGGGCGCGCGTCGCATCAGGGGAGCACGTGCAAGACGACGGGCACGGGAGCGATGTGCCCGGGGGCGCCGCGCACGGTGCGCCGGTCGAGGACTCGGCGGCGCCACCCCTCGTCAGTCTCTCGGATGAAGAGGTGGACCGCTGCCCGCCGGGCGCGATGCTCACCGTCGAGAACCACGGGTGGCAGCAGGTCAGCGGAGGGGCCCCGCTCAACCCGGCCGACGAGATCCACGTGCGCATCTGGTTTCCCCAACCGGTCGACCTGACCGGAGCCCTCTTCATCGTCAGGCAGGTGGGTCTGCTGCCCTCGGTGACCGCCGAACAGTGGGCCGCGTACCGCGCTCGGGCGAACGCCGAGTTCGAGCGCTATCGAGCGAGCGCCGACTACCGACCCTTCGAAGAGGTACAGGCGCCGCGCGCCGCCGCCCCGGCCTCGCCGCCGCCCCCAGCGAGAAGGGAATCCCGCTCCCCACGGCCGAGCGATCACGCCGAGTGGATCCCCGGCTACTGGCACTGGAACGCGGAGACGTGGGCGTGGCTCACGGGCTTCTGGCGCGTGCCTGAGGCCGACGTCGAAGCTGAGCTCACGGTGCGCGCACCGCAGCTCCCGCCGCCATCCCGCGCGGAGCAACGTCCGCCCCAGCCCGACGCGCGCGCCGTGTGGACCGAGGGTCACTGGCTCTGGGACGGGCGTGCCTTCGTGTGGGTCACGGGCGGTTGGCGAATGCCGCCGCGTGCTGGAGCGACGTGGCGCGCAGCCGATTGGCGCAGGCGCGGAGCGATCTACCTCTTCGTGCCCGGTGCCTGGACGGTGCGCGTCCGTCCCTGACCCGCACGCCGCGCCGTGGCGGTCGCTCCCCGAGGCCGCAAGGGCGGTCGCCCCAAAGATCCCTTGACCGATACCGTCCGCTCGCGGAAGAAGCGTCCCCATGCGTGACGTCCTCGCCGAGCTCCTCGATTTGCTCCGACTCGAGCGGATCGAGGAGAACATCTTCCGCGGCCAGAGCCAGGATCTCGGCTGGGGCGCGATCTTCGGCGGCCAGGTGGTCGGCCAGGCCCTCTCCGCGGCCGAGCAGACCGTGCCCGAGGACCGCCCGGTCCACTCCCTGCACGGCTACTTCCTCCGGCAAGGCGTGGCGAGCAAGCCCGTGGTCTACAACGTGGACCCCATCCGAGACGGCAGGAGCTTCACGACCCGGCGCGTGGTCGCGATCCAGAACGGTCGCCCCATCTTCAGCATGGCCGCGTCGTTCCAGAAGCAACAAGAGGGCTTCACGCATCAGGCCTCCATGCCCGACGTGCCGGGCCCAGACGGGCTCCTCTCCGAGCGCGAGCTCGCCCGACGGTACGCCGCCGAAGTGCCCTCCGCGCTGCGCAAGCAGGCTCTCGCCGAGCGTCCCATCGAGGTCCGCCCCGTGGAGCCCGTGAGCCCGGTCGCGCCCGAGGCCAGTCCGCCCGTGCGACACCTGTGGTACCGCGCGAGCGGACGCCTCCCCGACGATCCGGCGGTGCACCAACTCCTGCTCGCCTACGCGTCGGACTTCCACTTCCTGGGCACGGCTCTGCAGCCACACGCGGTGACGTGGCTCACGCCGGGCATGCAGGTGGCGAGTCTCGACCACGCCATGTGGTTCCACCGGCCTTTCCGGCTCGATGACTGGCTGCTCTACGCGGTGGACAGCCCGTCAGCCAGCGGCTCCCGGGGATTGGCCCGAGGGCAGTTCTTCACGAGGGACGGCGACCTCGTCGCCTCGACGGCGCAGGAAGGTCTCATACGCATGTGGCAGACATGAGTCAGAGCACGGCGCCGGGATAGCAGTCCGGGACCGAGGGGATGCAGTCCGAGGGCAGCCACTCGCACGCGAAGTCGCCGTAGTTGGTGCGATAGCGATCCTCGAAGTCCGTGCCGGGGCACAGCGGGTTCGATCGGTGCAGGCAGTCGAAGTCGTGATCGATCTCGAGCATGTGGGGATCGGCCTCGAGGCTGATGTCCGCACCGCGCTCGACTCGCGTCGCCGAGCCCTCGAGGAAGAAATGGGCCTGCGCCGTCGGCGGTCTCGAGCCCGACTGCTCGATCAGCAGCAAGCAGCGGAGCCCCATCGTCGTCTCGTCACTCGCATCGAAGGGATCGTGCGGCCCGGCGAGATCGCCCGTGCGGCTCCAAGCTCCGCCAGCTCCATCGTCGATGGCGTCGGTTCCGTTCCACGCGTCCACCATCAGGCCCCAGAGGTAGGCGTCCATCGAGAGGAACAAGCGGTTGTTCTCCGCGCTGCCGCAGGCCCGTCCGTCGGACCCACCGCCACGGATCAGAACCAGACGATCGATGTGCGAGAGCATGGAGGCGCCGTCCGGCGTACGCGAGAGGTACAGCCGATGCGTCAGCGTATCGAAGACGGCGCGCTGGCTCTGATCCATGGCGGCCCAGGCGGCGCACCGGTCCGCGGTGCCCGCGTAGCCGGCGAAGAGCCGCTCCCGATGGGCTGCCAGCGTGTCTTCGATCGTGCCGCCCCCGTCGGAGCCCCCGTCGACCGCCCCCGAATCGAACGCGGATGTGTCCGTGCCGGTGTCCATCGGCGCGCCCGCGTCGTCGACGGGGCCGCCATCGTCCGCGCCGTCGCTCGGTCCGCACCCGAGCAACGACGCCATCGCGATCGCGATCGCGAGCAAGCGCATCTGTCGAGCATCGAACCAAAGTACCGCTGGAGCAAGCAAGGTCGTGCACGACCCAGCGCGGCCGCGCTATGCTCCCCGACCGGAGGCACGACGGCCATGCGAACGACCCTACTCACGCTCCTGGTACCGATGTTCATGGCGGCATGTTCCTCGAGCTCGGACGCGCCACCGCCGCCCTCCGCCGGTGCCCCAGGTCAGGTCCAGATCAATCCCGCGGGTCAGGGTGGGGTGACGGTCACCGGACCCGGAGGCCAGGTGCAGGTCAACCCTGCAGGCCAGGGTGGGGTCACGGTCACGGGTCCGGGCGGGCAGCAGCTCCAGGTCGGCGGCGGCATGGGCGTGCCGGGCCAGCCGCAGATCGGCGGCGGCGGTGCCCCGGGCACTCCCATCGTGTGCGACGGCGTTCAGGTCGTGGTGCGTAGCAACGAGACCATCAACGCGGGGGCTCTGCCGGCCATCAACGCCTCGGGCTTGTGCAACGTGACCTGCAACAACTGCACGCTCACCTCATCGAGCGTGGCCGTGTCGGCGGCTGGCCAGGCCGTGATCACGCTCAACAACGCGAACGTCACGGCTCCTGTCACCCTGTCGGTCACGGGTCAGGCGACCGTGACGAGCAACGAGTCGACGCTCAACGGCCGGACGACTCGCTCGGGTCAGGGCACCCTGATCACCAATTGAGCCAGCGAGCACGGGTCGCCGATGCCGTCCGTGGTGCGGTTTTCGCACGGCGGCTGAGCTGATAGGGTTTCCGCGACGCGGTGCTCCCGCCTGGAAGATGGCAGACCACGATTCGCCCGAAGCTCTCCCGGAGCAGCCCCTCGCCGAGGCGGCCGAGCTCCTGCGGTTGAGCATCGACCACATGCCGCTGGCGTATGTCCTGCGGGATCCGAATCTCGTGGTGCGGGAGTGGAATCGGGCTGCCGAGCGGACATTCGGCTACAGGCGCGACGAGGTGCTCGGTACGCGCGTGCACGAGATCCTCGCGTCGCCCGGGGTCCGCGCCCGCGTCGAGGAGGCCATGGAGCGCATGCGTTCCGGGGAGGCCGCCGCCTTCTACTCCGAGGGGAACGTCATCTGCAAGGACGGAGCCGCCATCACGTGCAGATGGCACAACACGGTCGTGCGCGACCGCGAAGGCAAGGTGCTGGGATTCGTCTCCATGGTGGAAGACGTCACTGAGCAAGTCGCCTCTCGGCACGAGCTCGCGGAATCTCACGCCAAGCTCGTGGCCGTCGTCGAGAGCACGGACGACAAGATCCTGCTCTCGGACGGCGATGCCAAGCCCGTTTTCTTCAACACGGCCTACGCCACCGGGATTCGAGAGCTGCTCGATTTGGACATGCGGCCCGGTGTGCAGCCCCACAAGCTCCTGCCCCCGGCGCAGCGCGACCACTGGGACGCGTGCCACCGTCGCGTCCTCGCGGGGGAGCGCTTCGTGAGCGAGTTCGCCCACGAGGTAGCGCCGGGTGACGTTCGCGTCTTCGAGACGTCGTGGGGGCCAGTCGTGGCCGAGGGCCAAGTGCGTGGCTTCACGGAGGTCACGCGGGAGATCACGGAGCGCCGGCGCGCCGAGGCGGAACGGCAAACTCTCGATGCCCGGGTCGCGCGTGCCGAGAAGCTCGAGAGCCTCGGCGTGCTCGCGGGGGGCGTCGCCCACGACTTCAATAACCTCCTCATGGGCGTGCTCGGGCACGCCGAGCTGGCACGGATGCGGATCGACGCGGACTCCCCGGCCACGCCCCACATCACGGAGATCGTGCGAACGGCACGGAAGGCCGCCGACCTCGCCGCACAGATGCTGGTTTCCTCGGGGAGACGCGCGCTGACCCTCGAGCCGGTCCACCTGGCCGGGGTCGCTGAAGAGGCAGTCGAGTTGCTCGAGCACAAGATCCCGGAGGCCACGACGATCACTTGCAGCAGCGATACCGACGTCCCTCCAGTACTGGCGGACCGCACCCAGATGGGTCAAGTCGTCATGAACCTCGTCCTGAACGCGGCCGAGGCGATCGACGAAGGCCCTGGCTCGATTCGACTACGCGTGTCGGCCATGGACTGCGACGGGGCCTATCTCTCGTCCTGCTACGTCGACGACGGGCTGCCCGAAGGCCGATACGTCGTGCTCGAGGTCTCGGACGACGGGCGGGGGATGGACGACGAGACGCGGGCGAAGATGTTCGAGCCGTTCTTCACGACGAAGTTCACCGGTCGTGGTCTGGGGCTGGCGGCCCTGTTGGGCATCGTCCGCATGCACTCGGGCGCCATCCGGGTTCAGACCGATCCCGGCAAGGGCACCACCGTGCGCGTGCTGCTGCCGGCGCACACGCCGGCCTAGATCGCTCTCCATTTGACCTGATCCTGGCTTACGTCCGCGCTTGGCTCGGTCATGCACCCCACAGTGCACTCCCTCGCCTCGCTTGCGGGCGCGCTCAGGCTCAAGTCAAAGCGAGAGCGGTCTAGAAGCGCTGCTTAGAAGCGAAGTCCGGCCGACGCGGTCCAGCGATAGTCGGCGCGCGCCACCGTGACGTACTCGGTGCTCCCCTCCCGGAGCCACCCGCCGCCGGTCACACGCAGCGACACGCCCCCATCGGGCGCCGCGTACCCTGCCCACCCCTCGAAGTCGAGCACGTCGTCGGCCAGGGACGTGTCGCGCGTCACGCTCTCCTGATTGCGGTCGAGACCTTCGATGGACGAGTAGGTCCCGAAGCCGACCCGGCCGCCGACCTCGAAGCCGGCCAGGGAGACCTCCAGGGCGAGCCGCGAGGACAGGCCGAAGGCGTGGTAGTAGCCCTGCTCGAGGAGCACGCTCTTGACGCCCGCGCTGCCGTTGTCGTCGCTCCACACCGGATACGCGAGGGAGTGGACGGCGGCGAAGTCACCGTGCACGTCTGCGGACACGCGCGCCCGAAGGTCCCCTTGGGCCATCCACAAATCGGCGCCCGGGCCCAGCACGTGCACCACGGAGACCTCGTCGAGTCGCCCCAGCAGGTCGCGGCTCGTGTGGCGATAGGCGATATCCCAGCCGAGACGGAACGCGTGCCCGCGCAGGTCCTGTGACGAGCTGCCCTCGTAGCTCTGACCATAGAAGCCTGCCATCCCGGTTCGGGCCGAGAGATCCAGCTCCGTCGCGCCCCCCTCCCCCGCGCCCGTGCGGAGGTGCAGGGCCGAGAAGTTCCCGTCCGCAAACGCCACGTGGAATCGTCCCGGCCGCTGAAATCCGGGGATGCCGACGATCTCCCCCTCCGCGCGCAGTCCGTGGACAAATCCTTCTGCGCCCGTTTCGTTGTCGAGGTGGGACGTCTCGAGGGTGACATCGAAGCGATGCCAGTAGGCGGAGCTGAACCCGAGCGCATCGGCTGGCAGCTCCGGTGGCGGGGGGTCGTCGTCCCATTGACGGTGAAGCCACCGTGGAAACCCCAGGGTCGCGCCGGCCACTTGCTGTGCGGTGCCGCCTCCGCCGGGGGCGCTGTTGAGGTACTCGCCCAGTTGGTGGACGAACTCGCCGAGGGCGGTGCCGGCCACGGGCGTGAAGATCTGATCGTTGATGCTCACCTGCTCACGCCACTCGAGGCCCCACTCCCAGACCGCCGACGACCCGACGGCGAAGAGCAGGGACGCGAAGGGATCGTGGCCGCTCACGCGCGAGGTCCCGTAGTAGGCCATCCCAGCCACCGGATGACCGAGCGTGTTGGTGCTGAACCGATTGTTGTCGAAGCGCACGGCTTCGCCGTTGATGCGCTGCCACGGAGTCGGGTAGTCCCAGTCCAGGCTGTTGAGGTCCTTCTCCAACCAG
>Ga0214473_10010696_pt1 | contig 10777 bp, 7 predicted proteins | sample RVTome_7_FD_203509 | JGI IMG/M metagenome (GOLD analysis project Ga0214473, IMG submission 203509) | Soil microbial communities from uranium-contaminated site in the Upper Colorado River Basin, Wyoming, United States - RVT98D197 | ecosystem: Environmental > Terrestrial > Soil > Contaminated >... | reverse complement strand
CCCCTACCCTCAAGTCATCCGAGCGGTTTTCAACCCACAACGGTTCGGGCCTCCACGACCTGTTACGGCCGCTTCACCCTGCTCAAGGGTAGATCGCCACGGCTTCGGGTCTACCGCCGGCAACGTATCGCCCTATTCAGACTCGCTTTCGCTCTGGCTCCGGCCCTTCAGGGCCTTAACCTGCTGCCGACGAGTAACTCCTCAGGTCATAATGCAAAAGGCACGCGGTCAGGAGACGCGCAACCGAAGCTGCGTGCTCCCTCCCACCGCTTGTTGGCACACGGTTTCAGGTTCTATTTCACTCGCCACCTGGCGTTCTTTTCACCTTTCCCTCACGGTACTAGTGCACTATCGGTCACAGAGGAGTGTTTAGCCTTGGAGGGTGGTCCCCCCAGATTCCCGCAGGATTGCACGTGTCCCACGGTACTCGGGATACCGCTAGGGGCCGTAGACGTACGCGTACCGGGCTATCACCGTCTTTGGCGGGCCTTTCCAGGCCACTTCGGCTTGGTCTCGTGCTCCCATGTCGCGGTCCCACAACCCCGGTGGAGCAAGCTCCACCGGTTTGGGCTGGCCCCCGTTCGCTCGCCGCTACTAGGGGGATCGCGGTTGCTTTCTCTTCCTCCAGGTACTGAGATGTTTCAGTTCCCCGGGTTTGCTTCCGGCGTTGCCGCCGGATGACGCGGGTCGCCCCGCGCCGGGTTGCCCCATTCGGAGATCCTGGGATCACAGCTCGTGTGCAGCTCCCCCAGGCTTATCGCAGCTTACCACGTCCTTCATCGCCTCTCTGTGCCAAGGCATCCACCGTGCGCCGTACGCTGCTTGATCTCATAGCTTGAGATCCACCACCTCACCGACTTACTCCACGGTGCAGAATTCTCGACACCCACTAACCCATACCGTTCATCAGTTGTCAAAGAGCGGACTAATTGACGTGGGAAGGGCCCGGAAGTGCGGGCGACCTGTGAACGGCCTTTCGTTATCCGCGTTGCTCCGCGGCTCTACTCGGCGTTCCAGAAAGGAGGTGATCCAGCCGCAGGTTCCCCTACGGCTACCTTGTTACGACTTCGCCCCAGTCACTGAGTTGACCTTAAACGGCTGCCTCCTTGCGGTTAGCCCACCGGCTTCGGGTCCCCCCAGCTTCCATGGCGTGACGGGCGGTGTGTACAAGGCCCGGGAACGTATTCACCGCGGCGTAGCTGATCCGCGATTACTAGCGATTCCGGCTTCATGCAGTCGAGTTGCAGACTACAATCCGAACTTAGACCGGCTTTGTGCGATTAGCTCACCGTCACCGGCTTGCGACGCTCTGTACCGGCCATTGTAGCACGTGTGTAGCCCTGGACGTAAGGGCCATGATGACTTGACGTCGTCCCCACCTTCCTCCGGTTTGACACCGGCAGTCCCCCCAGAGTCCCCGGCCGAACCGCTGGCAACTGGGAGCGAGGGTTGCGCTCGTTGCGGGACTTAACCCAACATCTCACGACACGAGCTGACGACAGCCATGCAGCACCTGTGCACGTGCTCCGAAGAGGGACCGATGTTTCCACCGGCTTACACGTGCATGTCAAGCCCAGGTAAGGTTCTTCGCGTTGCCTCGAATTAAACCACATGCTCCACCGCTTGTGCGGGCCCCCGTCAATTCCTTTGAGTTTCAGTCTTGCGACCGTACTCCCCAGGCGGGGCACTTACTGCGTTAGCGACGGCACCGAAGGGGTCGCTCCCCCCAGCGCCTAGTGCCCATCGTTTACGGCGTGGACTACCAGGGTATCTAATCCTGTTTGCTCCCCACGCTTTCGCGCCTCAGTGTCAGCAATGGCCCAGCGAGCCGCCTTCGCCACCGGTGTTCTTCCCGATCTCTACGCATTCCACCGCTACACCGGGAATTCCACTCGCCTCTACCACGCTCGAGCACGCCAGTCTCGGATGCAGCCCCGGAGTTGAGCCCCGGGATTTCACATCCGACTTAGCGCGCCACCTACGCGCCCTTTACGCCCAGTGATTCCGGACAACGCTCGCACCCTCCGTATTACCGCGGCTGCTGGCACGGAGTTAGCCGGTGCTTTCTTTGGAGGTACCGTCATTCCCCTTGCGGGGCGTTCGTCCCTCCCAACAGTGGTTTACAACCCGAAGGCCGTCATCCCACACGCGGCGTCGCTGCGTCAGCCTTGCGGCCATTGCGCAAGATTCCCCACTGCTGCCTCCCGTAGGAGTCTGGGCCGTATCTCAGTCCCAATGTGGCTGGCCATCCTCTCAGACCAGCTACCCGTCGTCGCCTTGGTAGGCCGTTACCCCACCAACAAGCTGATAGGTCGCGAGCTCCTCCCCCAGCGCCTTGCGGCTTTGACCTCAGAACCATGTGATCCCGAGGTGTTACGCGGTATTACCCGGCCGTTAGGCCGGCTATCCCCCACTGGAGGGCAAATTGCTCACGTGTTACGCACCCGTCCGCCACTGAACTGGAGTTGCCCCCAGCTCCGTGCGACTTGCATGTGTTAGGCACGCCGCCAGCGTTCGTCCTGAGCCAGGATCAAACTCTCCGAAGAAAGTTCAAACAGCTCTCACGAACGACTCGTTGTCGTCCGAATCATTGATCGGAGTTTGTCCCTCACGACGGCCGTCCGAACGACCGCCGCTGCAGACGGGACCGCACTCTCGATATATCCGAACCCACGTCAATTCGATTGTCAAAGAGCAGAGCCGGGACCGCAATACCGCCGGTCTCGGCGAGCACAGAATTGTAGACGGGATGTAAAACGGAGTCAAGGGCTTCCACCGCCCCGCACCACCCATCCACCGCCCTCGTGAACGGCCCCGAGAAGGCTGCCGGACGAGGGCGCGAAATGTCGCCGCGCCCCCGCACCCGGTCAACCCCTCAGGCCACCGTCTGCCCGAGCACCTCGCGGACCGCCTGCACCAGCGCCAGTGGGTGGACGGGATCTCGCAGAACCACGGCACCCACCAGGTCCGGGGGCGGAACGAGGTCCGCATTGGCGGGCCGCACGAGCACCACACGCAGTCCGTGCGTCAGCGCCCGAAGATCTCGCGCCACATCCTCGGCATCCGCCTCGCCCTGGCCACGAATCACGACCACGTTGACCGCGGCGGCATCCGTTCTCAGCAGCTTGATTCCCCCGGTTCCGTCCTGGGCCTGGAGGACCGCAAAGCCAGCCCGCTCAAGCGCTTGCGAGCCTTCCCGGAGCACGGTCTCCCGCCCGCCGACGAGCAGGACAATCCCCCCGCTCCGCTCCTCCCCTCCCGGGTGCGGCGGCTCCCAACGCTCGTCCGCCTCCGCCGCAGGGGCATGCGCGCCCTCGAGCGCGATCTGCGGGTCCGAGTTCCGGGCGCCCGGCTCCTTGGCGACCCGCACCACCCATTGATAGCCCAGCAGCCGATCCTGTGCGTCGCGCCGGCGAGAGGCCGAGAGCACCGCCGCGAACGCCGTCCCATCGCGCCGCCGCAGCGACACGTCGAGTCGGGCCACGAACCGCTCCGCCGCCATGGTGCGCTGGAACCGGCGGATGTCGTTCACATCGGGCATCACCGTGCGGGCATCGAGTCCGATGAACTCTTCGCGCCGGTAGCCGAAGAGGGTGAGGGCCGCCGGGTTCGCCTCGACGATCTCGCCGCCGCGCGTGGTCAGGTAGATGGCGTCGAACGATTGCTCCACCAGGGCCCGGTACTGCGCCTCCGCCTCGGCAATAGCATCCTGGGCGCGGCGCCGGTCCTTCACGTCGCGGGCGACCGCGAGCAGATAGTCGTGTCCCTCATACTGGTGCGCGATGACGGACACCTCGACCGGAAACGTGCTGCCATCCCGGCGCGCATGCTCTCCCTCGAGAATCAGCGGCCGACGGTTGTCACGCGTTTCCGTGAACCCGATGTCGAAGCTCGCCGGCGGAAGCAGCGGGAACGTGAGATTCAGGCCGGCCACCGCCTGTCCGCGCAGCTCCGCGCGGTGCCGACGCAGCCACCGCGACGCGGTGTCGTTGAGGTCGACCAGGATTTCGCCGTCCGGGTCCACCAGGAAGATGGCCTCACCCGCCGTCTCGAGGGCGGCGCGGAAGCGGACCGCCTCGGCGTCCCCGCGGGTGCCGGTGCCCTCCACCACCGCCTGGGCGCGCATCAGCTCGATGTCGGCGCGGCGGTCGTCCAGCTCGCGCTCGAGGCTCGTGGTCCGCTCGCGCAGGGAACGTTCCGTGTGCTTGTAACGGGTGACGTCGCGCGCGATCACCGTGACGGACACGACCTTGCCCTCGCGGGTATTCGGCGCGATCCGGCACTCGAACCACGCGTCGGGATCGTGGCCCTGGATCCCCTGCAGCTCGACGCCGTCCGCCCGTCCGGTCGAAAACACCCGGCCGAGGGCGTCCCGGACGGCCGCGTGCTGTTCGGGGAATACCCAGTCGGTGAACTGGGAGCCGACCACCTCTTCTTCGCTGCGGCGTCCGAGCGGGCGGTTCACATACAGGATGGCGCCACCCAGGCGCACGATGAACACCACGTCGGGTGGGAACTCGGGAGCGTGGGCGGCCGCGTCCGCGGGCTGGATGCCCGTTGCAGGAGCGGCGGGCGCTCGCTCCACGACGCTCGCGGGCTCGGCTCGCGCGGGCTCCGCGGCTGGGGCCGGCCCCGTGGGGACATCGGGCGGCGGCGGCGCCGAACCGGCCGCGAGCTCCGGGATGACGCGGGTGGCCCTGCGTCGCCCGTTGCCTTCCTCGTCCGTCCGCTCCGCGAACAGATGGGAGGGCGTCGGGCGGGAGAGGCGCGGCCTGCGCTCCGCCGCCGCGGCTGGGCCGAGTGGCTCGTCGCTGGCGGGTGGCGTGGGTTCGGTTGGTTCGTTCATCGCGCCGATCGTCCTCGTCTCCAAAACTGCACCCTCACCCTTCACACACGCCAGCCGCCGTCGGTGGTCTCGGTTGCCCCGGGCCACCACAACCCCGCGCGGACAATCTGTGCCGGAGCCCATACCCATTCCGTCACATGTATCACAAAACCTCAGACCACACCTGAGGTGCTCACGCTAAGACGCTTATCAACAATCACTTACAACGGTTTCATCCGCTCCTGGACAACCGTTCTACACGCGCGGGCCCAGGGGTCAGGACCAAGTTCGGTCCATTCGGGCCCCTCGAGGAGACACGCCCTTCGCGTGCGCCAAGGAACGACGGCGTTGTGGCCGAATTCCCTTGCGGGGCCCGACCCCGGACGATAGCCTTGCATCGCCTGTGCCCTCCTGTCACGAGAGACCCGATGCCGCGCCAATCGATGCCCCGCTCCTCCCTCGCCATGGCCCTGCAGGACTACCGGGGTCCGCGGCCAGGGATCGCCCTCACCCTTGCCGCGGCCGCCTTGCTCCTGGCCCTCGTCGTGGGAGTGTTCCACCTCATCGGATTGGGGCGCTCCGCCTCGATGCTGGCGGAGAGCCAGCGCGCGATCCAGACCCTGAACCGCTACAACGCCACGCTCGAGGTCTGGCGGCAGATGGCCACCGACACCCTCGAGTTCGAAGCGCAGCGCCGTCTGCGGGACAGCCTCGCGTACGCCTTGCGCACCGACCTGGACCGCACCCGGCAGGAGCTGACGGACTCGACCGACCGCGCGCTGGTGAGCACCATCCTCGCCGACCTCGACGCGTCCGCCGAGACGCCCCAGCTGCGGCTCGGCGTGGCGGGACGCGAAGCGATCATCGTGCTCACCGCACGGCAGGACTCGGTACTGCTCACCGCCGCCGCGGACAGCCAGCGCTCCCGGGTCGTGGGCGCGGTGCTGATTGCCCTCACCGTGGTGGCGGCGGCCGTGCTGATCGTGCCGATGTCCTGGGCCTACGTGCAGTTCAAGCGCGGCGTTCCGCCGGGCATGTAGGCAGCTGGCCGACTGGCCGGGCCGGACGCGACGCCGGCCGGCGGCGTTCCGTCGGCCCGTCCCGTCTCGCGCCGGGAACGGGCTCGCCCGAGTGAGGCTTTCCTGACCGACGTCACCCTGATCGAACCTCGATGGGTCGTCCCGATGGAACCGGACGGCTCGGTGCTCGAAGCACACGCCGTCGTGGCGCGCGGGGACCGGATCACCGCGGTCCTGCCGGTGCGCGAAGCGCACGCCCGGCATCCGTCGGCGCGGCGGGTAGTCCTGCCGACCCACGCCCTGGTGCCCGGCCTGATCAACCTCCACACGCACGCGGCCATGGCCCTGCTGCGGGGGATCGCCGACGATCTCCCGCTCAAGGCCTGGCTCACGGAGCACATCTGGCCCGCGGAGGCCCGGCACGTCTCGCCGGAGTTCGTGGAGGCCGGCACGCTCGTGGCGGCGGCCGAGATGCTGCGCAGCGGTACCACCTGCTTCCACGACATGTACTTCTTCCCGGAAGCCGCCGCCCGGGCCGCCGCGCGGTGCGGGATCCGAGCGGTGCTGGGCCTGGTGGTGCTGGAGTTCCCGACGGCCTACGCCCGCAATGCCGACGAGTACTTCGACCGCGGCCGTGCGGCGTGCGCCGCGCTCGCCGACTACCCGTTGGTGCGCTGCGCGGTGGCTCCGCATGCGCCGTATACGGTGAGCGACTCGAGCTTCACACGATCCGTCGCCCTGGCGGACGAGCTCGACGTGCCCCTGCACGTGCACGTGCACGAGACCGAGGACGAGGTGGCGGAGAGCATGGCGGAGCATGGGCGGCGGCCCCTCGCCAGGCTGGATGCCCTTGGGGTGGTGACCAACCGGCTGATCGCGGCGCATGGGGTCCACCTGACCCCAGCCGAGCGCGACCTGCTCGCGACGCGTGGGGCCGCGGTGGCCCATTGCCCGGCCGCGAACTTCAAGCTCGCGAGCGGCTTTGCACCGATCGCGGACCTGCTGGCGCGCGGGGTCACCGTCGGGATCGGGACCGATGGTGCCGCCAGCAACAACCGGCTCGATCTCTGGAGCGAGGTACGCCTCGCGGCGCTGGTCGCGAAGGCGGTGGCCGGCCGAGCGGACGCGGTGCCGGCCTACCAGGCGCTTGCCATGCTCACCCGTCATGGCGCCCGCGCGCTGCGAATGGACGCGGACCTCGGGTCCATTGCGCCCGGGAAGCAGGCCGACCTCGTGGCGGTGGACCTTGGCGCGCCCGAGCTGCAGCCGTGCTTCGATCCGGTCTCGCACCTGATCTACGCGTCCGGGCGGGAGCACGTCTCACACGTGTGGGTCGCGGGCCGACCGGTCGTCGTGGACCACGTCCTCCAGACGGTGGACGTCGCGGAAGTGACCGCGGCCACGCACGAATGGGGCGGCCGCATCGCCAGGGGCGCCTGACGTGAGCGTCTTTCCCGGGCAGCCGCCGACCATCGCGCTGGCCGCAAACGGGTGGGCGGTGGACATCCTCGATCAGACCGCCCTGCCCCACCGGGTCGTGATCCGCACGATGCGGTCCGCGGGGGACATGGCCGAGGCGATCAAGAGCATGCGCGTCCGGGGGGCGCCGCTCATCGGGGCGGCCGCGGCCTACGGCCTTGCCCTCGCACTGAAGCACGATCCGTCCGATGCGGCGATGGACACCGCGGTCGCCCTGCTGCGGGCGACCCGACCGACGGCGGTCAACCTCGCGGGTGCGCTCGATCGCGTGACCGCCGCGGTCCGGCCGCTCGCTCCGGAGGTTCGGGCCGAGCGGGCGTACGCGGCGGCGGCGGCCATCTGCGCCGAGGACGTCGCGGTGAACCGGGCGATTGGCGAGCACGGCATCGAGTTGCTGCGGCGGTTGTCAGTGTCGGAGAGGCCGGTGCAGGTGCTGACGCACTGCAACGCGGGCTACCTGGCCACGGTGGATTGGGGGACCGCCATGGCGCCCGTCTATCAGGCCCGGACCGAACGCCTCCCGGTCCACGTCTGGGTCAGCGAGACCCGGCCCCGTGGCCAGGGTGCGCTCACGGCGTGGGAGCTGGGGCGGGCGGGCGTGTCGCATACCGTGATCGCAGACAACGCCGCCGGTCACCTGATGCAGGCCGGCAAGGTCGACATCTGTCTCGTCGGTACGGATCGAACGACCGCTACCGGCGACGTGTGCAACAAGATCGGCACGTACCTCAAGGCGCTGGCGGCCCGGGAGAGCCACGTTCCCTTCTACGCCTGCGTGCCGGGACCGTCGATCGACTGGGCGGCGCGATCGGCCGCGGACGTCCCGATCGAGGAACGTGACGGGGATGAGCTGCGGGTTGTCCGGTCCGGTGATGGTGCCGACCGGCTCGTCCACCTGCTGCCGGCGGACACTCCGGTCTCCAATCCCGCATTCGACGTCACACCCGGCAGGCTCCTCACGGGCCTGATCACGGAGCGCGGGGTATGTCCGGCGAGCGCGGCGGGGCTACGGGCCCTGTATCCGGAGCGTGCGGCGCCCCTCCACGGTGGATCCCGCTAAAGCGGGCCCTCGGCAGCCACTTGTCGCCGAGGGCGACGTGGATGTCGCACGTCGCGCGCCCTCATCCGGACGCCTACGCTCGCGGCTGTCCGCCCGCCGCCTCGTCATCGGGCACGGCGCGGAGGGCGGCCAGCTGCCGCTCGGCCGCCTCCGCCTGGGGCGTTCCGGGAACCAGCGTCGGGATACGCGCCAGCTCGGGAATGGCGCGCTGCGGCTGGTTGAGCCGTTTGGTGTACAGCTCGATCAGCTCCTGCGTCACGAGCAGTTCCTGGCCCTTGTTGAGGGTGGCGTCGCGGCGAGCGCGTCGGAACCACGCGCCTGCATCCTCGAGGTCGCCGAGGTGGTCGCGCAGGATGCGCGCGATCGCGAGGTACGGCTCGGGGTCCCCGTCCGACTCCGCGGCCCCCAACTCGTAGGCGGCGACCGCTTCTCGATAGCGACCCTGGGCCGCGAGCGCCTGGGCGGCCGAGTACTCGCGCCTGGGAGGGGTCGTGTCCCCACTCAATCCGGTGTACCGGCTGGTGAGGCCGCCGGTCAGCCGAAGCACGCCCTGCACGAACGCCCAGACGGCGGCCGCGATGAGCGGCGGCGTATACAGGGGCCATCCCAGCCAGACGACCCAGACGAGCCCGACCCCGAAGCCGAGCACGGCCGGGAGCACGTGCTGGACACTGTTCGAGACGTCCCGATCACGCGGGCCCCGGCCCTGAGGGGTCGACGCGTAGCGCCGGCGTGGCGGGGGGACGTGAGGGGGGCCGGTCACGCGGCCGTAATCCCGCCGTCCACGGGCAGCACGGCGCCCGTGATGAAGCCCGCTTCGTCGGACGCGAGGAAGAGGATCGCGGCCGCGATCTCGTCAGCGGTGGCGATCCGGCCCAGCGGGTGCTTCTCCTCCCAGGCTTTGCGGGCGACCGCCGGATCGGGGAATGCCGCCCATGCCGCGTGGATCATGTCGGTGTCCACGCTCCCCGGGCAGACGGCATTCACCCGGATGCCCTCGCGGGCGTGGTCCAGGGCCAGGGAGCGCGTGAGGTTGATGAGCGCCGCCTTGGACGCGGCATAGGCCGCGGCGCCCGCGAAGCCGACGAGGCCGGCGTACGAGGCCACGTTCACGACGGTCCCGCGGGATGCGCGTAACGCCGGCAGGGCCGCGCGGGTCATGAGGAACGCTCCCTTCACGTTGACGTCGAAGGTCTCGTCCCATTCGGCTTCGGTCAGGCGGTCCACCGTGCGGTTGCGGTAGATCACGCCCGCGTTGTTGACGAGGATGTCCAAGCGCCCGCACCGCGCGAGCGTCTCGGCCACGACGTGGTCGCAATGGGGTGCCAGCCGGACGTCCCCGACGACGAACCGGGATCCCGGCACGGCGTCCGTGGCCGCCGCCCCGCGGTCCGGGTTTCGACTCATGACGACGACTTTGGCACCCTCATCCGCGAGTTGCCGCGCCACGGCGAGCCCGATGCCGCGGCTGCCACCCGTCACGAGGGCGACGCGGTCGGAGAAGCGGCGGGAACGGTCGGGGGACATTCTCGGGATACTACGGTCGCGCGGGGGAGGCGCCAGAGCGGCGCCTCGAGGTGCGGCGTTCGGGACGTGAAAGGCTCGAACGGGAATGGGACGCGCCCGGGAGGACTCGAACCTCCGACCCTCGGCTTAGAAGGAGCGCACCGCGCGCTCGCAAGCGCCGAGCCAGGTACGGCAGATCAACGACTTACGAAATCGCACCACCGGTGAGCGCCAGCCAGCAACAGCCCCGTTTGGCACAGGGATTGGCACAGTTCAAAACAAGGTCGTCCGCCGGGGGGTTGTGAGGTGGCACCGCTCACGCGTAGGCGTATCCGTCGTCTGGAACCTGTCGGGCCGGCCCTTGATTGCCCGCGATCGGACCCTCGCGCGCCTGAAGATCGTTCGACCACGCCGACGTAAACGGAAGTTGGTCCCCAGACTCGAGGAACGACTCGAGGTAGGCTCGCAAAGCCTCGATCGCTTCGCGCCGTACATCGTCGCCCGTCTCACCGGCCACGAAGAACCCCGGCAACTCGGCGACCCGCATCTCCCAATGCTGCTGCCCGCCGTCAACCACCCGAAACGGACCTTGCCAGGTCCATGGATAGGCGAGGAGCTCCTCAACCGTCATACTCAGCACTCCCTCGCATCAAAGATGGCATCGATCGCGCGCTTCACGTAGACCGGGAGCAACTCTCCCTTGCCCCTATCTACCAACTGAGCGCGGCGGCCGCTAGGGTGTCTCCATACCCGGTGGCTCCCGGTAGGGTTCCGCGGTGGCTCGAAGCGAGCTCGACGCAGCCATCGTGCCACGGCATCGTATCGATACCCGGTGGCTCGCCCCGCCCGCACAGCCGTGAGCTCCCGGCACTCGTCCGGATTCACCGG
>Ga0214473_10010695_pt1 | contig 10778 bp, 14 predicted proteins | sample RVTome_7_FD_203509 | JGI IMG/M metagenome (GOLD analysis project Ga0214473, IMG submission 203509) | Soil microbial communities from uranium-contaminated site in the Upper Colorado River Basin, Wyoming, United States - RVT98D197 | ecosystem: Environmental > Terrestrial > Soil > Contaminated >... | reverse complement strand
TTGTTTTCCCATCTAAGCTCATAGCAGTCTCATTTGGTAGTTTTTTAGGTTTCTTATCGCCTCAGAGGCAATCTCATGATTAAGCTCATATCCAATACCGTTCCTTTTTAAATCTGCCGCCGCAAGGAGTGTCGTCCCACTGCCGACAAAGGGATCGATAACCGTCTCACCAACATAACTGAATGCCTTAATCAATCTATACGGAAGCACATAAGGGAACGGCGCAACATGGTTTCGCCTGTCTCCGCTTCCCTGTGGTTTCATTATCCAAACATCGCTCTTTTTTATAGATAACCAAAATTCTTTATCTAATTTTGATTGTTCTTTTTGCTCTTTTGTTAAATGACCGTATTTATCGAACCCTTTTGGTGCGGGCTTATTGAATTCCAAAATAAACTCATGCATATTGTTTATTAAAATCCCCCCGGGATAAGGATATGTTCCAAAATGCGCCCTCACCGCATTGGTTTTATGCCACACTATATCACGCTTGAAGATAAAACCGATTTTTTCGCATAGGTCTATTGTTCTGCCGGTAAGGTTCAGCGTTCTGAAGGTCCCATTTTCAAAGCGTATAGGAAGATTCATTATATTTATAAACGCCTTTCTTCCCGGCTGTAAGACTCTATAGACCTCTTTCCATACCATGCTTATTTTTTCAAACCATTCATCAATATCATGGACATCTCCGAGGTCAGCGTTAATCGGTTCCCTCGAATACATCTTTGTATTGAAATAAGGCGGTGATGTAACCATCAAGTGGATGCTGTTATCGGCAAGGTCATCCATTTTCATTGAGTCCTTTACTAAAACTTTCTGGACTGTCTCATTTATCTCTATAACGTTTATTCTTTTTACACTATTATCCTTTGGTTGCCGCTTTATGTTTTGTTCATATTTCTTCAATTCTTTTAAATCAAATCTCATCTGCCCGCTTGTAGCAATCTGTGTGCTGATATCTTTTTTGCGGGCAAGATGATGGAGCGCTTGAACCGAGATATTTAGATATTTGGCGGCTTCTATCGCCGACAGGTATGTCCTTTCTTTATAGTCCTTTGATTGCGCCGTAAGAGTTTTCACTTTGCCAGCTCCCCGGCCCTTTTCAGGGCCGCATCGAGGGCGTCCTCGACAATTTTTCTCAGTCCCGTATCCTCAAAGACTTTAATGCCCGCCTCCGTAGTCCCGCCCGGGGATGTGACCATCTCCCTCAGTTTTTTCGGCGTCATCCCGCCTTCAAGGAGCTTGGCAGTGCCGAGAGCCGTTTGGCCTGCGAGTGTAAGTGCATCATCTTCTTTAAGCCCCATCTTAATGCCTGCATCTATCATCGCCTCTATAAAAATCGCAATGAATGCAGGGCCGGAGCCGGAAAGCGCGGTAACTGCGTTCATGTATTTTTCAGGGAGCGTAAGGACTTTCCCGACAGACATGAATATATCTCTTACGGCCCTTATGTCTTTGTCGTCAAAACACTCGCAAAGCGATAGCACGGTCATGCCCTCCCCTGTGAATGCGCCGACATTGGGCATGACCCTTATGAGTTTTTTCGTCTTCAGCTTCGACTGTAGATAAGAAAGCGTAATCCCCGCGGCGATGGAGACAACGGTCTTTTCCTCCGTAACCGAGTCCTTTATCTCGTCTAAGACATCGGCCATTACCTGTGGCTTCACCGCAAGGATTACGATATTGCCCGCTCTTACGATAGCCATATTATCTGGGGATGTTTTAATGCCGTATGTGTTTTCAAGGTATTTTCTTCTTTCTTCCCTCGGCTCGGAAACGAGGATATCCTTCAGCCCGTGGGATGTCATGCCCTTTATCAGGGCCTCAGCCATGTTCCCGCCGCCAATAAAACCGGTCATAACGCCCCCCGCCGTTTCTCTATTTCCCCATAGACATAACTCCTGTGGACGATGCCTAATATCCGGACCTCACTTCCTATCACCTTATACACCACCCTGTAATCCCCGACCCTCAGTTTCCAGTATCCTTTGAGTGTCTTCCTTAGCGGCTCTCCGTATTGCTGCGGGGCAATTACAAGACGACTCTCTATGGCGGCCTTAATGCGTTTTTTAATCCTCTCATTAAGCAACGGTATATCGAGCTTTTTGACATCGGGGTGGTATCTAAGCTCAAAAGGCACTCCTACCAGACCTCTCCGTGCTTTAATGCCTTTGCCCTGCCGAAAGACCTTTCCCTTTTTTCGGCAAATGCCGACAATGCCCTATCCTCCTCTAATTCCAATGCCTCTTTTATCAGGTCACGGGCCTTTAACGAGAGCGACACCCCTTCTTTTTCTGCAAGATGCTGAACACTTAGGTAAAGCGGCTTTTCCAACACTATATTTATCCTCGGGTTTTTTGCGGGCATACCGTCCTACCTCCCTTTCGATTTTCTATAGTGTAACACTTATAACGCACCGTATCAACCCCTTCCCCTCTCCCCGAAAATCGCCGTCCCCACCCTTACCATCGTTGCCCCTTCTTCAACTGCGATTTCAAAGTCATTCGTCATTCCCATAGAGAGTTCTTTAAGCCCGTACTCGTCCCTGAGACGCTTAAGCTCCTTAAAATATGGCCGCGATTTCTCAGGGTCATCCGAGTAAGGCGGAATAGTCATAAGGCCCTCGACCCGCATGTTTCTCATGGATTCCGCCTCTTTGATAAGCCCTTTGAGTTTTCCTTTTTCAACCCCGTGTTTTGCCTCCTCATGGGAGAGCTTTACTTCAATTAAAACCCTCTGGACTTTCCCTGCCTCGCTCGCATATTTATTCAGCAATCCCATAAGTTCAACCGAATCCACCGAATGTATAAGCTCAAAAAGCCTCACCGCCTGTTTTGCCTTGTTCCTCTGGAGATGGCCTATCATGTGCCAGCAAATTCTCGAATTTGAAATTTCAAATTCGAGATTCGAGATTTTCTCCTCTGCCTCCTTGACCCTGCTTTCCCCGAAGACCCGGAGTCCCGCCTCCACCGCCTCTTTGAGCCTTTCGGCGCCCACCCCTTTTGTTACCGCAACGAGCGTTACGGAGGCCGGGTCCCTTCCTGTGCGCATTGCGGCATGGGAAATCCGCTTCATTATGGAGGTTATGTTTTCTACAAGTTTCAACCGTATTTATTGACTCCTGCGTAATTAATGTCCTTCCTCTCGTCATTCCGGCTTGTCCGGAATCTTTCTTAAGAATGACTCCCGACAAGCGGGAGTGACAGGGAGTAGGACATTAGTTATACATCCTCCAATAGTGTAACTACTATACAGTCTATGCCGGGTCTATGTCCACATCCGAGGCGTTGTCCCCGAGGGCCTTTATCGCCTTAAGAAGCAGGTCGCGGGAGGGGGCCTTTATAAGGAGCTTCAAGTGTTTTTTGCCCCTCGCTCCGAGTGTTTCCACAGGGCCGAGCGCCTCGGCCCCGCGGAGGTTCAGGGGGCCGGAGACCCCCGCCCTGAGGGTTACGAGCGCGGTCTTCACAAACGGAGGGTATCCAAGGGCCTTTCTCTGGTTGAGTTCATTGTTATAGAACCCCTCGAAGTCAAAGCCCCTGATGTATTTAAAAAGAGGGTTCGAGGGCGTCCGGCTCTGTATGAGCAGTTCGCCTCCGGCGGAGAGTTTTTCGCTTAGATGTAAAAATTCCTGAAACGCCCTTTCCTGCGCCCTGAAGTCGGGTATCTGGAGGTACGAATCCCCGTTTATGACCCCAATGAGAGGGAACTTCCCCTTAAGCTCCGGCCTTCTTGCTATGACCTTTGTGCCGACGACCGTTGGGGGCTCGGCCCCCAATATCGCAGGGGGCCGCGGCCCCCCGCCTACAATCTCGGTAGGTTCTCTTTTTAGATGCGCCCTTATCTCCTCCTTGACCCTTTCTATCCCGGCCCCGACCGGTTTGAGTTTATGGCCCCCGCACTTCCGGCACCTATCCTCCGCCCCTGTGAAAAACCCGCAGTAATGGCACCTAAGGAGGGGGCTACGAGCCCCTGCGATATTGTGGCTACGAGCCCCTGCGATATTGGTGGCACTGCCACCTTTATGAAAGACAAGGGGTATGCCGCAGTTTTCGCAGAGGGGGACATGGCCGCAGTCCGCGCACTCAAGCAGGGAGTAGCCTTTCCGGTTTATGACAAAGGCCGCACTGCCGGTCTTCGATGCCTTATCGAGGAGTTCCTTTGAAAGGCAGGGGCTTGCCTTTTTTGCGGACCGCATGTCAACGACCCTGACCTTGAGCCCCTTCGGCAACCCTTTGGCGGGGGGCACTGCCCCCGTCAGGAGGGTGTATTTCTCTCTTAGGGCGTTATAATAGGACTCGACCGAGGGGCATATGGAGCTTAGAAGGACGGCCGCGCCTTCAAAATACCCGCGCATGACCGCCACATCCCTCGTATGATATCTCAAGCCGTCTTCTTTTTTATAGGACGGGCTTTCCTCATCGAGCACCGCTATTAGGGAGACCTCCCTGAGAGGGGCGAACACCGCAGAGCGGACGCCTACCACGATATCCGCCCTGTTTGATATCATGCGCTTGAGCGCCTCCCGCCTGAGCTTTTTTGTCATGCCGCTATGGAAAAGACAGGCCCTTTCGCCGGCTGTTTCCGAGACCGCCTCGAATACGCTTTCGGCCTGTGCTATTTCCGGGCAGAGGACGATTGCGCCTCTTACGCCCTCGCCGAGGAGGGCCTGAAGAAGGGATTCCGCATACCCGGTGGAAGGCGCATGAAGAAGGAACCCCTTGTAAGCCCGCTTCTTTATCTGCTCTAAAACAGGGGTAAGGGGCCAGTGGTCCCCCCCGCTTTCCGTCTTAATGGATGCAGGAACCAACTCGTAAGGACGGGGGTCGGGGGGAGGCTCGGCGCCAAGCGATATCGGCCATTGGCCCCCTGAAAACTCTTTTAATATCATTCCTTCTTTTGCAAGGTAGTAGCCGGACATCCATGTCATGAGATTAAGCAGGGCGTTCCCTAAAAGGGGGGCACCGCCGACCGAACTTATCGCCTTTATCGCGCCTCCGGGGGGCCTCTCCGCCTGCCTGAGGAGGATGCCTTTTTTGAGGGTATGGCCGACCTCCGCCTCTACGACCGTCCCGGGGGCAAGACCCGAAGGCCCGCTATATGTAAGCGGGCCTAACTTAAGAGGGAAAACGACATCGTATAAGGCCATCAGTATGCCGGGGCTCGTTGCCCCTTCGGCAGGAAGGCCTCGCAGAGCCTTCTTAGGACGCTCTTATGCTCGTAGAACCGCTCCCATGCCGATTTCCAGCCCTCAAGCAGGGTCTCGCGGGACATCTTCCGGGGCTCGAAGACCACATGACAGCCGTTATAGCGGCTCCAGTCCGTATCGGTGATGCGCCCCTCCTTTTTGAGGCGGCCATAAAGCGGGGATTCCGGGTACGGGGTGAGGATCGCAAAGTCCGCAAAGGAAAGCCCGGATGAAAGCGCAAAGTCCACCGTGCGCTCAAACACGCTTTCGTCGTCCGCATCGAAGCCGAATGCGAATGTCCCGAAGACCCCTATGCCCGCATCCTGTATCGTCTTTACGGCCCCCTTGTATTCTTCGGCGAGCTTGATGTGGTCCTGCCCGTAGTCTATGTCGTGGATTTTCATGTCGTCTTTATAGTGGCCGGGCGCGGCGTTCTTGAGGGACTGGTAGGTGTTTTCATAAAGGTGGTCGAAGCCCATATAAAGGAATGCACAGCCGCTTTTGGCCATGGCCTCGAGGAACTCCCTGTCCTTGGCGACCTTGAGAGAGCCTACGCTGAACCACTTCATCTTTATGGCCTCGAGCCTCTTCATGAGGCCCATGAAGTATGCCTTGTTTTCATAGACGAGGTTGTCCACGATGAAGATGTTCTTTGCCCCGACGGTCTCTATCTCCGCCATGACATCCTCTACGGGCCTTGACCTCAGCTTCCTGCCGTAGACCGCTGGGACATTGCAGTGTTCGCACGCATAGAGACAGCCCCGCGTCGTCTGAAGGGTCTCGACCGCACGATGCCCGTCGAGGGTCATGCTGTAGCCCGCGGTCTTTATGAGGTCCCTCCTTGGGAACTGTCCGCTTACGCAGAACCGTCCTGCCGTGCCTGCGTTATATACCTTCTTTAGCCGGCCCGCCTCGAAGTCCCCGAGGAGTTCCTGCCAGACAGGCTCGGCCTCTCCGACGACTACCGCATCCGCATGTCCGCCCGCTTCCTCCGGCAGGAGCGTCGGATGTATTCCGCCGATGACGACGGTCTTTCCCGCCCCCCTGAAGCCGTCGGCTATCTCATAGGCCCTGCCCGCCTGCGCGGTCATTGCGGTTACGGCTACGAGGTCCGCATCCGCGGAGAAGTCCACAGGCTCTATGAATTCGTCTATAAAGACGGCATCGTGCTTGGCCGGTGTAAGCCCAGCGACCGTAACCGGGGCAAGCTGTGGGAACCTGAAAGGCCACTGCGGGAACTTCTCCCACTTGGGGCTGACAAAGAGGATGCGCATTTAAAATTTTAGAATAATCCCAGCCCCACTTGCAAGGAGAGGCGTTTTGTGATAGAAGTTTTCCGAGGGGGGGATTAAACCGGAAGGAGGAGAAAGACATGGCTTACACTGCAAAGGACTACGGCCGGCTCATCGGCATGGAGGGCTTCGGCGAAACCCTCCTTAAGAACCACTTCACCCTTTATCAGGGCTATGTGACCAATACCAACAAGGTCATGGACGCCCTCGGCGCGATGCTCAAGGAGGGCAAGACCGGCGCGCCCGAGTATGCCGAGCTTAAAAGGAGGCTCGGCTGGGAATGGAACGGCATGAGACTCCATGAGTCCTACTTCGAGAATTTAGGCGGCAAGGGACAACTCGATAAGGCCGGGAAATTAGGGAAAAGACTAATCGAGTCCTTCGGCTCTTACGAGGCGTGGGAAAAGGATTTCAGGGCCGTGGGCTCTATGCGCGGAATAGGATGGGCCGCGCTTTATCAGGACGGCCATGGCCGGGACGGCGGAAGGCTCATAAACTTCTGGATAAACGAGCACGATGCGGCCCACCCCTCCGGAGGCAACCTCATACTCATAATGGATGTCTTCGAGCACGCCTACATGCTCGATTACGGCCTGAAGAGGGCGGACTACATAGAGGCGTTTTTTAAGAACATAGACTGGAAGGCCGTCGAAGGCAGGCTGGAGGGGTAACATGAAAATACAAGTAGTATTCTACAGCATGTACGGCCACATCTACCGGATGGCCGAGGCCGTGGCGGAGGGCGCAAGAGAGGTCAAGGGCGCGGATGTGAGCCTCTATCAGGTGCCCGAGCTCGTGCCGGAAGATATCCTCGTCAAAAGCGGTGCGGCAGAGGCAAGGAAGGCATTCGCCCACATACCGGTTGCAAAGGTCGAATCTCTCCCGGAGGCCGATGCGATAATCTTCGGCACGCCCACACGATACGGAAACATGTGCGCCCAGATGAAAAACTTCATAGACCAGACCGGCGGCCTATGGATGAAGGGCTCTCTCATCGGAAAGGCGGCAAGCGTATTTACATCCACGGCCACACAGCACGGCGGGCAGGAGACGACCATCGTGACGACGCATATACCGCTTCTACACCTCGGCATGATAATCGTCGGAGTCCCGTACTCCGAGCAGAGGCAGATGACCGTAAGCGAGATTTCGGGCGGCAGTCCATACGGCGCAAGCACGATTACAGGGCCGGACGGCTCGCGCCTTCCGAGCGAAAACGAGCTTGCCATAGCAAGGTTTCAGGGCAGGCATGTGGCCGGCATAACCATGAAACTCGTCGGCCAAAAACTCCGATGAGATAAGGAGGGCGCAGATGGGTTATACTAAGACGGCGCTTGAGGAGAAGATACTCCGGATGTACCCGGAAATCGGGCGGCACGGCATAGCCGTAAGCCTCGACTTCAGCGCTGAAAAAAACGCATGGATTGTGAAGTTCGGGAAAGACGGGCATGAGCTTACGACGCACCTTGAGAAAAAAGACGCCGACGACTGCATGGGCGGCATCAAGTGCGTCTATTTAGGAGTCCAGATAGGACAGTTCATCAAGAACTTTGAGGAAAAGCGCTGAAAAAAGGGGCAGTGCCCCGCCAAAAATCAATTGGGAGGTTTTCATGAAAACACCGATAGTGGACTTCGACCTTTGCGAGGGGTGCGCCAGTTGCGAGGCCGTCTGCCCGGAGGTCTTTCAGGTCAAGGACGACGGGAAGGCATGGGTCATCGGGCCTGAGAAGTGCGGCTCGTGCGACTGTCAGGAGGCCGCAGACATCTGCCCGACGCAGGCGATAACATTCCAGGAGTAATCACGCCCTGTGGGGGGGCTACGAGCCCCCCCACATAGCAGAATGTCGGCGGAGTCTTTCCGCTATAGCCTCAAGCAACCCGTCCATGCCCGCCCTCACCGCCTCCGAAAGACCAAGCCCCGTGCGGACAATTCCGGGCTCGATCCCGAAAAGGACTATGCGTTTGGGAAGCTCCCCCTTCAGCCTTGCGGCAAAAAGGAGGTCCGAAAGCCCTATCTGATGGGGTGAGAGCTTTGCGCTCAACGAAGCGGGGATTTCCTCGTCCTCAAAGACCATAACACTGCCCGGGGGCTTACCCCCTCTTACGGCATCCACAATCATCAGGCAGTCCCTGTTTGCGATATGGGGGAGAAGCTCAAGCCCGGAAGTGCCGCCGTCAAGGACCTCGACCCCTTCGGGCAGGCGGAATCTCTTTTTGAGCTCTTCGACCGCATGGACCCCGGCCCCCTCGTCCGTCATGAGGATGTTTCCGATTCCGAGCACAAGGACATTCATAATAGCCGGCGGGCCTGTTAGGGGAGTTCTTTCAGCCTCATCTCGACCTCCCTGAAATACGGGGAGCCGGGGAAGCTCTTAAGGAAGAGTTCATACTTCTTTTTCGCCTCGTCTTTTTTGCCCGTCTCCTCAAGGAGGCCCGCCCACTCTATAAGCGCAAGGTCTTTGAAAGAGACGGCCTTATAGTTATAGAGGGCATCGAGGTATTTCATCGCCTCCTCGGGTTTGGCCTTCATCCGGTAGAGCGTCGAAAGCTTGTAGTATGAAAGCGGAAGGAACCTCTCGTCGTCCGGGAACCTCTCGTTGAGTTTTTTAAGTGCGGACTCGGCCTCGTCGTATCTGCCCTGCTTGAAGTGCGAGTTGGCCATGTAGTAAAGCGAGAAGGCGGATGGTTTCTTTTGGAATGCCTTCTTGAAGCTTTCGAGGGCCTTCTCCAGCCGCTCCGTCTCGGGCACCGGTCTTCCCTCGTAAAGCCCGTAATAGAGCCTATAGCCCTCGTACTCGAAGGCCGAGGCTTGCCTTCCTGCATTGACCCGGTAAAGATAAAACCCGAGGGCCGCAAGGACTGATAGACCCAAGCCCAGAGCGGCACGGAACCACCTGCCGGTCGTCAGCGCCCTCGCCTTTCCCAAGACATCCCTCACCTCGACTTCTTCGGCCTTCTTGGTTTTAACCGGCCTCTTTTTTATCGCCTTAGGCATATGCCTTCCCCAGCGCCTTTTGAACGAGCGCCCGCGATGTCTCAAAGACCTGCCCTATGCGGTCGGGCGCTATGCCCGCAGAGAGCAGGATTTTTACGGCCATATCCTTCGTAATCAGGTCCGAGGGGCTGTGGGTGTCCGTGTTAATGACGAGGGGGACGCCGAGCCTCATCGCCTCCTTTGCAACATGCCCGTTTGAAAGGCAGTGGCCCTTTCTTGCCGTAATCTCAAGGGCGGTGCCCCTTTCCTTTGCAAGGAGGAGGTCTTCTTCGGTTATAAGGCCGGGATGTGCGAGTATGTCGGCGCCCGCCTCTATGGCCGCGCGGTTCGTGCCCGCCTCTACCGGCTCCACAATAGTCTCGCCATGCACGACGACAAGCCCTGCGCCGAGCGCCCTTGCCTCCTTCACGAGGTCGCCGATTAAAGAGGGCGGCACATGGGTTATCTCGGCGCCTGCGATTACATCTATCGGGAGATGGCCCTTGAGCAGGGTCAACGCCTCCCTGAGCCTCGGCACGGCAAAGTCTATGTTGGAGGCATCCACATGGTCGGTGATTGCGATTGCCTTATAGCCCGTGTCCACGGCCCTCCTGACAAGCTCGTAGGGCAGGAGCTCGCCGTCGCTTAAAATGCTATGGGTGTGGAGGTCTATCATTTGTCCATCTTTGTCATCGCCGGGATTTTTCTACTATAACATCAACCTGTTTTTCTCACAAGCCTTTTTTGCTTTAACAGGGGGAGGGGGATATTTGCCCTAACTCCCCAAATTCCTTAAGTTTTTCTTGCAAGCGGTTCAAAATACGGGCAAGGATAGTCGTCATTCCTGCCTGCCCGGTCTACGACTCGTAGAGAATCTAAAAGGCTTTTTAAAGGCGGATTAGTCTGGAAGGGGTTAGACCGCCAATTTCCAAATTTAAGGGCAATAAATAAAAAAAACCTTTTAGCTTCCTCTATTGCTTTATCAACAAACTTGCTCCTAAGGGGAGCCCCATGAGAATGTTCGAGACCTAAACGATATTTTATATAGCTGGATAAAGTTAAAGGTGATGGTATTGTCCCTGTATCCCCCAACATTGATCTATGTGCTTCGATGGCTTCAAAAATTTCTTCATCAGGAAGATTTCCCTGACGTTTCATCATGCAGTAAGTTTCAACTATGGTCATGATAGTTGCTTCGGGTAAGCCCATCAACATGGTTTCTGATAGGCTGTCTATATCCCCTAAGGTCGATGCAATGGGATCATTCTGCACCCGCTTTTTTACTAAATTTTTGATTAGTTCAATCTTGTCTGAATTAACACTGAAA
>Ga0214473_10010694_pt1 | contig 10778 bp, 10 predicted proteins | sample RVTome_7_FD_203509 | JGI IMG/M metagenome (GOLD analysis project Ga0214473, IMG submission 203509) | Soil microbial communities from uranium-contaminated site in the Upper Colorado River Basin, Wyoming, United States - RVT98D197 | ecosystem: Environmental > Terrestrial > Soil > Contaminated >... | reverse complement strand
GGAACAGTGGTGACATGCCAGGATGAGAAATCGCAGCTAAAAAATAAAAACAAGGCTTTGAAGGTCCTGCGCGCCCGGCTCCTCGACCGGGCAATCAGAGTGCAGCAGGAGGATATAGCCAGGCAACGCAAGACGCAGGTGGGGACAGGGGATCGCTCCGAAAAAATCCGCACCTATAATTACCCCCAGAACAGGGTCTCGGATCACCGCTTCGGCTTGACTCTATATAATCTCGAGGATATCCTCAACGGCGATCTCGAGCAGCTTGTCGAAGGAGCTAAGAAGGCGGCCTATCAGATGCAATTGCAGGAGAAGGCAAAGTAATGACCGCGCGTTATCTGCTCGCCATTGTTCTAACCGTGGTTCTCCTGGGTATCGCCAGGCGGATGTCAACCCGGCGCCCGGGGGAAATCCAAATTAGCTCAGGCGATGTATCGATCAGTCATACCACCGTGACAGAGAATTTTGGCGACGGCCCCATAATAGAATTAAAAATAAGCGCCGTTGATAGTCTGCGGCCCATGGTCCTGTATTCCGAGCAAGCTGGTAGCCCTTATCAGTCGATGGAGATGGTTCTCGGAGCCAACGGTTATTATGCCAGGCTACCGGCTCTCGACAAGGGGCGCAAATGGTATTATCATATCGATATTTACCGGGTGAATGCCATAATTGCCACAATTCCAGTATCTGGAGACCAGTTCATCAAATTCAAAGGGCATGTTTCGCCGTTTGTTCTAATCCCGCACATCGCCTGCATGTTCGCCACTATATTCTTTGGATTGCTTACGGTATTTACAGCCGTTGACTACAGTCGCGGGCGGGGCGAATTAAAGCGCTCGGTTAAATTTCTTTTCTTAACTATTGTTTTTTCCTTCATTGGAGGGTTCCCACTCGGATATCTGGTTGCCTATCAGGCTTTTGGCCAGGGTTGGGCAGGGATTCCCGTTGGCTGGGATATAACGGATAATAAGACGGTAATTCTATTTCTTTTTTGGCTGATTTCTTTTATTATTGCTTTTCGCGGACTAAAGAGCGGGTCGTCCGGCATCGATCCGCGCAAATATCTGTTATTGGTAGGCTTGAGCTTTTTCGTTACAATCTTAACATTCTTGATACCTCATTCGATTTGATATGGCTGAAATAGAAAAGATTGCGCAGTCGGCAATAGATAAGGCCCTGGATTTGGGCGCCTCGTATGCCGATTGCAGAATCGTCGAGATCAGAGGAGAATCACTGTCTTATGCCGACGGCGTCCCCGAGGGTATCAGCTCCTTGGTCGATTCAGGATTGGGGGTTCGCGTCATCGCCGATGGGGCCTGGGGGTTTTTCGGTTCGTCGCTGGTTAATAAAAAAGAGGCGGAACGCGCTGCCCGTATGGCCGTGGATATCGCCCTGGCATCCGCCAGCCTCAACAAATCGCCGCTCGAGATTTCTCCACTGCAATCATATAACGACAGCTACATTTCAAAATTCAAGATAGATCCTTTTACAATCCCTCTTGCCCAGAAACTCGAATATCTTGCCCACCAGGACAATCTGATGTCACAGAATGGCCAGGTTAACAGCCGTGGGTCTTCACTGGATTTTCGAAAGCTCACATCGTTTTTTGCCTCGAACATTGGCTCTAAAATTCATCAAGCTATAATTCAAAGCGGAGTCGGAATCGAACTCGGCATCAAGAAGTCGCGGCGCGAGCAATTCCTGCGAGGCTTTCCTCAAAACGGCGGGCAGTTCGAATGCAAAGGTTATGAGCTTCTGGATGAATTTGATTTCGCCGGGGAAATCCCCAGACTATCAGAGGAGGCCATTGCGCTCTCCACGGCCGCCGATTGCCCGGCTATTACCGCCAATGTCGTTCTTGAAGGGTCGGTAGTCGGACTGGTTATTCACGAGCTGGTCGGTCACCCGCTCGAACTCGACCGCGTTTTCGGCTCCGAGCGCAATTTCTCCGGAACGAGCTTTGCCACGACTGACCAGCTGGATAAGCTTCAATATGGCTCGCCGCTGGTGAACTTCGCGTCCGATGCCACGCATCCTTACGGCCTCGGCTCTTTCGGTTACGATGACGAGGGCGTTAAATCGCACAAGGTCGACTTGATTAAGAATGGCCTTCTGACCGGATACCTGTCTTCGCGCGAAACGGCGGCCCTCATCGAGCGGCCCTCTTCCGGCGCCATGCGGGCCGATGGCTGGGGCAATATCCCCCTTGTGAGAATGACTAATACCAACATAATTCCGGGCGATAAGTCTCTTGACGACCTGATTGCCATGGCTGCCGACGGCATATACATGTCGACGATATCCTCCTGGTCTCCATCCGATGACCGCTCCTCGTTCGAATTCGGATGTGAAATAGCGTGGGAGATCAAGGGCGGCAAGCTGGGGCAGGTTTATAAAAATCCCACGTTCTCCGGGCGAACCACCGATTTCTGGAATTCTGTTTTGGCTATTGGCAATGAGCAAACCTTTCGCGTCTGGGGCACTCCCAATTGCGGCAAAGGCCAGCCCGGACAGAACGCCCGCACCGGCCAGGGCGCCTGCCCCATACTCGTCGGCAATCTAAAGGTGGGCGGCGCATGATTGACGAGAGAATACTCGACATCTTCAAGGGCGCAATAAAAAAATCTGAGGCCGATCAAACCGAATTTGCCTGCGAGTCGGAGGAGTTCTATCTTACGAGATTTGCCGAAAACACGATCCATCAGAATATGGGCCGCTCCGATTCAACTATTTGGTGCAGGGCCATTGTCGGCAAAAAAATAGGGGTTGCCCGCTCTAACGAGGCCACCGCAGACGGGGTGCGCGATTTGCTTAAAGTTGCCTTGAATATTGCAATAAATGGTCGCGAAGATCCCCAGTTCGGTTCGCTTGTCAAGTCCTCCAGAGCCCCAAAATCGACTGGATTCCATGAGCAGACATTTGTATACCCCGCCTCTGCCAGGGCTGGCGACGTTGCGCGTGTAATCGACAAGGCCAAAGCTGCCAAACTCCTGAGCGCCGGAACCTATCAGACCTCGGCTACCGCGCTTGGCGTTGTCAATTCGCTTGGCACTGAGCAGTTCGATAAGACTACCGATTTCAGATTCACTCTCACGGCCGCATCATCCGCAGGCAGATCGGGCTGGTCCCAGGCCGCTGGAAAAGATATCGGCACAATTGATATCATGGAGAACGCCCGGCGCGCTCTCGACAAGGCCGCCTTTGTGGGCGAGCCGGCCAAATTGGAATCGGGGCAGTATACGGTCATTCTTGAACCTGACGCCGTGGCTAATTTCCTTCTGTTGCTCGCATTTCTCGGATTCGGCGGCAAGACGCTGCAGCAGGGACGAAGTTTCATGACCGACAAAATCGGCCAGAGTATCATGGGAAACAATATCACCATCTCCGAGGACCCTTTTCATCCGATGATGCAATATCTCCCATTCGATTACGAAGGGATCCCGCGCCAGAAGGTAGTCATAGTGGAAAACGGCCTCGCCCGAGAGGGAGTATATGACAGCTACCATGCCGGCCTTTCAGGGAAAGCGTCAACCGGCAATGCCCTTGCGCCCGACAACAATTATGGTCCGTACCCCAAGGCGATGGTGTTGAACATGGGAAGCTCCACAGTCGACGATATGATTAAGTCGACGTCGTCCGGCGTATATATCACGCGGTTCTGGTATCTGAATTACCTGAATCCCATGAAGACCATGGTCACCGGCTATACTCGCGACGGTTCGTTCTTAATAGAAGATGGCAGGATCACCAGGCCGGTGGTCGATATGCGCGTTCAGCAGTCGATGCTGGAGGCGTTTTCCAATGCCGAGCTTCTGTCGAATGAAATGCGGCTGATCCCTCAATATGCCACCCTAATGCTGGTGCCGTTCATGAAAATAAATAATTTCAACTTGACCGTGGCCTGATTCATGATTCGTTTACAGCTTTTGGCGATTTTGCTGCTGATCGTTACAAATATCTCGAATCCTGCGCTTGCCGGCCTGACTTTGGGACTGGGACTCGACTATACACCTATTGCCAGAATGAAATACGTCAATAATTCCGATATCGAATTCGAAATAGTCGACAATGTCGCCTGGCAGGGTAGATTGCTGTATGATTTCAATAATGGTCTCAGGGCCACAGGAATCGTCGATTTTTATAAAAAGAAAATTCACCCCGGGGCCTTCAGCGCCATCGACCTGTCGCAATGGACATTAGGATTCGGAGGCGACTACGGGTATGAAATCACCGAGTCCGGCGCCACCCTAATCTCGGCCGGGATGGAGACCGGGTACGGCCAATTGACATCGGGCTCTAACGCACTTTCATCGACGTCAGGTTCCATGTGGGTCAGCGGCATGGTGGGGGTCAGATTTTTGGTTGCCTATAATTTCTGGTGCGAACTCGATTACCGATTGGTCTGGCTGGAGTATGAAATCAGAGATATTAACCCCAAGAAGTTTATATTCTCCGGCTCATGTCTCAGGCTGGCCCTTGATTATCCCATCTCAGGTCACCGTGATGAAGGGTCCGAATAAAGGAGAATTCCCATGGACAGACGAAACTTCTTTGGCTGGATAGGCAAGATTTCACTCATGGTGGGCTTGGGGTTTATGGCCCACAGATCGGACGGTGGACTATTGGACGAAAGCCAGGTTGACATGGTATGTGTCCCGGATATCTCCAGAATGCGCATGAACGGCCGCGCCTGCCGCGATTTTCGAATGATCTCATCCGATCAATCGATCTTTCTCGATAAAGATATTTTCGGCGCCTGATGAGCGTGACCCTGTCAGAGCTTCTGCGATGGGGGAAAGAAAGGCTGTCAAGTGCCAATATCGAGGATTATGGGATTTCCGCGGAAATGCTCCTGCGCGCCGTCCTCGACCTTTCCCGCTCGCAACTATTGCTCTCCCGCGATAGGGAAATTTCCTCCGAAATAAAATCCGAATACGAAAAATTGATTAGCAGGCGAATCAATCGCGAACCGCTGCAATATATCGTCGGCTGGGTAGATTTTTATAACGTTATCTTGAAATCAGATTCCCGCGCCCTGATCCCGCGCCCCGAAACCGAGATCCTTGTCGATACCGTCCTGAGGGTAATAAGAGGATTGAGCGCGCCGTCGATACTGGATATCGGAACCGGTTCCGGAAATATCGCCGTGGCGCTCGCCAGGAATGCTCCCGGATCCCATATTACCGGTGTCGATATCAATCGCGAGGCCCTGCAGCTTGCCGCCTTTAATTCCGAACATAATAGCCTCGCTGCTCAAATAAAATTGGTCGAGGGTGATATTCTGGATAATGATTTTGTAAAATCATTGGGGCTGTTCGACCTGGTCGTGTCCAATCCACCATACGTGGCAGCCGACGAAGGGCACAAACTGCAGCCGGAGATCACCATGTTCGAGCCGGCCTCGGCCTTATTTTGCGGCCAGGACCCCCTAAAATTTTTCAAGACAATTATAGGATGCATATCGTATATTCTCAAAGCGGGCGGGTATCTGGCTTTTGAGGCCGGATTTGGCCAGCCCGAACAAATTGTCGAATTTATGAAACAGGATTTTAAGAATATCGAAATCGTTGAAGATTTAGCCGGATTGGAAAGGGTGGTTGTCGGAACCTATGCCAGGTCTAATAAAGGATAAGGCTCTTGGACTCATAGAAACTGTTGGCCTGGTCGGCGCCATAGAGGCCTGCGACGCCGCCGCCAAAGCCGCCGATGTCGTCATCAGCGCCGCCGAAGTTGTCGATCCCGGTCTCGTCACTTTAAAAATTTTCGGTGAGCTTGGGGCCGTGCAGGCGGCGGTGGAAGCGGGCGCTCGCGCCGCCGAACGGGTAGGTCAGCTCCTCGGAAAACATGTCATTCCCAACCCCGATGATAACCTCGATGTCATTATGGGCGGCAAGTACATTCAGAGAGGGCCTGTTACTCACGCTGGCAAAAGCGGTCCGCCCAAGTCTCGACAAAAGGGCCATAACGAACAGGGCATAGAATCCGGAAAATTCGACGAAAGGGATTTGGCCCAGGTCGAAAAATTACCGGTCTCGCAGCTTCGCCAATTCGCCAGGACCATTCCCAATCTGACCATCAAGGGCAGAGATATCAGCAAGGCTGACAAAGTGACTCTGCTCAAAGAAATCCGCGCCGCCCTGGGCCGGGATTAAAATTACGGCATATTCGCAAACATTCGCCGCTATGCCCGTCGGCTTGAGAAATCTATGAGCTTATTGAAGATATCGCGGTGTTTATTTGGCAAATGCCGTGACCGTATTGTGACTCCCTCCCGGATTCATAGTAAATTACAGTAGTTCTCATGGATTTATCTCAGGAACATGTAGCTAAAATTGCGGCTGCTATCTCGTCCAGGCTTGGGCCGAACGCTTCCGCAGATGAAATTCGCAAAGCCGCAGCCGCCATTGTTACAGGGCTGCGGAAAGATATTCCGGCGGGACAACCTGCTGAATCGAAGACTCCCCCGGAGAATCTGAACGCTGTCAGTCACCATATCGGGAAGAGCCTCATATTGAGCGCCCTGGGGCCGGAAAATAACCTGCTCGAGGAGAAACTTAGAGCTTTCATCAACGGTCGGGCTCTTCACCTGGTGGACATTTCTAATATCAAACTCGGAAAGCTTCAGAGTCTGGTTGCGCTCGTTGATAACTCCGATTACAGGGCGGATTTAACGCAGTTAAAGTTCGATTTGGACGGTATCTGCCGCCAACTGGGCTTTCACGCAATTGTGCAGGACAGCTCCTATTTCAATATAGAAACATAGTCCGGGATGTTTCTTATTTAGCTTGATTCGGCAACTCGAATTACTATTATGTCAATTGAATGAATCCGGGCGCAAAATCACGCTGTGCGCGATGCGGCAAACGCCTGAAAAAGGGTGGCAGCGCGTATCGGCTTAAAGCGGAGTTGATCTCCAATTTCGACGGCTATATACGCGTAAAACCCGACGATTCCCTTTCAAAAACTTTGGATAAAATTCATTCCGAATTGGAAAAAATGTCCGAGAGCGATATCGAAAAACAGGTCTACCAGAAATTCGAGTATCTGGTCTGCCCGCCCTGCCGCGACGAGCTTGAAAATTTCTTGTCGCCGGGTTCCTCGTGGCGGCCGGGGGAGGCTAAATGAGCCTCGCCGAATTCGTCCATCTTCATAATCATTCCCAGTATTCGCTGCTCGATGGCGCCTGCAGAATCGATGACATGCTCAAGACCGCCGAGAAGATGAAAATGCCCGCTCTGGCCATTACCGACCATGGCAATCTTTTCGGCGCCATAGAATTCTACACCAAGGCCAGGAAACAAAAGGTCAAGCCGATAATCGGTATCGAAACTTATGTCGCTCCCGAAAGTCTCCACAAAAAAGCAGTATTGAAAGGATTCACGGAATCCGGATTCCACCTCGTCCTCCTGGCGAAAAACGAGACAGGTTATAAGAATCTGATTAAACTGTCGACGATCGGTTTCCTCGATGGGTTTTATCACAAGCCCCGCATAGACAAGGAAGCCTTAAAAGAGCACGGCGATGGTCTTATCGCATCCTCGGCCTGCCTCAATGGCGAGGTGGCGCGAAATATCCTGAATGGCAGAACTGCGGAGGCGGAAATTGCAGTAAAGGAATATCTCGACATTCTCGGCAAAGAGAACTTCTACCTCGAACTTCAAAACCATGGTATTGAAGAGGAAACGCGGGTCAGAGCCGCCGTCAAAGATATCGCCCGCAGGCTCGATATCCGCCTGGTGGCCACCAACGATTGCCATTATATGAAGCGCGAACATTCCCGGGCTCATGACGCCTTATTGTGCATTCAAACTGCCAAGCTGCTTTCCGACAACGACCGCATGAGGTACAACACCGACGAAATATATTTTAAGTCGCCGCAGGAAATGATCGAGCTGTTCTCCGACACTCCCGAGGCTATCGAAAACACACTTCGCATAGCCGAGGCTTGCAGCCTGGAATTGGATTTGTATAAGAATCGAGTTCCCAAGTTCCCGCTCCCTCCCGAATTCCAGTCGCTCGAGCAATATCTCAAGTTCCAGTGCTATGAGGGGCTGCGCCAACGGTATGGCGACGTCACTTCCGAATTGGAACAAAGGCTCAATTACGAGCTGGGCGTTATCAATCGCATGGGTTATGCGGGCTACTTTCTCATTGTCAAGGATTTCATCGACCATGCCCGCAGCCAGGGCGTTCGTGTCGGCCCTGGACGAGGCTCGGCCGCCGGCTCGATAGTAAGCTATTGCCTTGGCATCACCAGTCTCGATCCGATACAATACGGCCTGCTCTTCGAACGTTTCCTCAACCCCGAGCGCATCAGCATGCCCGATATCGATATCGATTTCGCCGACCGCGGGCGCGATAGGGTCATTGATTATGTAACGCAAAAATACGGCCGTCAAAATGTCGCCCAGATTATTACCTTCGGCAGTATGGCTGCGCGCGCGGTTGTCCGCGACGTCGGGCGGGTCATGTCGCTGCCCTATGGGGAGGTCGACGCCATCGCCAAGCTCATTCCCATCGAACTCGAGATGACGCTCGAAAAGGCGCTTGAGCGCGAGCCGGAACTCAAAAAGCGATATGACGAGGACGAGCGGATTAAAGAGCTAATCGATTATTCGCGGGTTCTCGAGGGGCTTGCGCGCCATGCCTCGACTCACGCCGCCGGCGTGGTTATTGCTCCCGGCCCCATCACCGATTATGCGCCTCTCTACAAATCGAATAAAGACGAAATAACCACCCAGTTCGATATGCACGGTATCGAGGCCATAGGGCTGCTCAAAATGGACTTCCTTGGCTTGCGAACTCTAACCGTGATCGATGACTGTTTGAAGTTGCTGGAAAGAAACGGCATCAGCCTCGATATCGACCATCCTCCTCTCGATGACCCCGAGATATACAGACTGTTCACGCGGGCCGAGACGGTCGGCATTTTTCAATTTGAATCGGCCGGGATGCGGGAGTATTTGAAGAAGCTTAAGCCCACGTTGCTTGAAGACCTGACCGTAATGAACGCCCTCTATCGGCCCGGGCCCCTCGACGCCGGGATGATCGATATATATATCAAGCGCAAACATAAGCGAAGCCAAATCCCTTATGACCATCCCAAGCTCGAACCAATCCTCAAGGAAACTTATGGCGTCATCGTATTCCAGGAACAGGTGCTTAAAATCGCTCAAGAGCTTGGCGGTTATTCGCTCGGCGAGGCCGACATATTGCGCAAAGCGATGGGCAAAAAGCAAGCCGACATAATGGCCGAGCAAAAGGGGATTTTCATCAAGGGCGCCGCCTCGCGCGGTATCGACGGAAAGACCGCCGAAAAAATATTCGAACAGATCGAGACATTCGGACGATATGGCTTTGTCAAGGCTCATTCGGCCTGTTATGCGTTTATTGCCTATCAAACTGCATATTTGAAGGTTCACTATCCGGTGGAATTCATGGCCGCTTTAATGACGTCCGAAATGTCCGACACCAACCGCATCATGGAACTTCGCAACGAATGCGAACGGATGGATATAACGATCCGGCCGCCTGACATCAATCGCGGGCACAAGCACTTCACGGTCGACGGCAAGATAATCTCGTTCGGCCTCACTGCCGTCAAGAATGTGGGGGAAGGAGCGGTCGACTCGATTGTAAGCGCCAGGGAGGAAGGGGGTCCTTTTAAGGATATCTTCGATTTTGCCTGCCGTGTCGATCTCAGGCTGGTCAACAAGCGCACAATTGAAGGTCTGGTCATGTCCGGCGCCATGGATTCTATCGGTCCCCATCGAGCAGCCCTGCTGAGCGTTGTTGAGTCTGCCATCGCCTATGGATCGAGCCAGCAGCGCGAGCGAGACAGCGGCCAATCGACCCTCTTCGGCGAAAGTTCGCAAACGGCATTGGCCAAGCCGAAAATACCCGACGTTGCTCCCTGGAGCGACATGGAAATATTGAGCCACGAAAAGGATTCACTGGGATACTGGATCTCCGGCCATCCGCTGGACCAGTACAAAGATATTTATGACTGCTTCGTAGATCTGCGGCTGTCCGAGCTGGATAGTGCAGCCGATGGGAAACGGGTAACCGTCGCCGGAGTCTTGACAAAAGTGAAGATTCAATCGAGCCGGGCGGGGAAGCAGTTTGCGGTGCTCTCCATCGAGGATTTTGGCGGAGCGGGGGAGGTTATCATCTTCTCGGATTTACTGGAGAAAAGACGCCTGCTGCTCAAGGAAGGAAATACCATTCTTCTATTCGGGTTCACTTCGGTCAGAGAAGGGGAAAAGGCCAAAATCAAAGGCGAAGATTTCACTCTTATCGAAATGGCCCCCAGAGAATTTCCCATGGCTCTTAGAATCAAAATCGATAGCTCGCTGGATAATGAGCGCCGGGCTTCGTTGCTCGCTGAGATTTCCGGAAACCCGGGGGAATGCGACGTGGTAATAGAGCAGAATGGCGACGGCAAGAAAGTGCTCTATAAATCGGCAAAATACCGAATAAATCCCACTCAGAAATTACTCAGGCATCTCCGCAACCTGGTCGGGCCGGATAACATTAGACTTCAAAGGCAGCGCAACGACTATCGCTGAAATTCGTATGTCACGCCACGACTTATTAAACCTCCCGTTCCATATTGGAACAATGGGTATATGTTAGAGGTTTAACTTATAAGTGAACAATATCGTATTTTTGCGTTTTTCTTGCTCTATGTCCGAATCGTCATTATATTGTGGGGCGGCAGACGGAGAATTTCTTTTTGATGGACCAGTTTTAGCCCTAATTCCAATCTCTATGAGGCC
>Ga0214473_10010693_pt1 | contig 10778 bp, 10 predicted proteins | sample RVTome_7_FD_203509 | JGI IMG/M metagenome (GOLD analysis project Ga0214473, IMG submission 203509) | Soil microbial communities from uranium-contaminated site in the Upper Colorado River Basin, Wyoming, United States - RVT98D197 | ecosystem: Environmental > Terrestrial > Soil > Contaminated >... | reverse complement strand
CCAACAGGACAACGGCCTTGATCCGGTCGGCCCATTGTCGGTCTTTGCAACGCCGATGCAAGGCCCGTAAAGAACGGATCTCTTCGGTTGTCAGTCTGAATCCATCCATCACCAGATACTTCGGCTATAGTCCAATAACTACTTGAATAATCCGCCGAAATCTGATTCCTGATGGGTATAAACAAACTGACAGATTGTACCTGGCTCAACCTCTTTGAAGTCCGTTTCGCGCGAAAGAACCAACCGGATAGGTCCTGGCTCATGTGCTCGAGGAAGAATCGCCCGGTAGAAGACGCGAGCAAAGCTGACATTGTGGTCATAGTGGCGACTACAGATTCTCGGGAAGGTAAAAGGCTCGTGGTTACAAAGGAATTCAGGGTGCCGATCTGGGACTATGAGTATGGTTTTCCCACGGGTTTGATTGATGACGGTGAAGATGTCACGACGGCAGCATCAAGGGAGCTGAAGGAAGAGACCGGCCTGGACCTCGTCAAGGTCAATCATGTCAGCCTGCCGGTCTTTTCGTCTGCCGGGCTGACCGATGAGTCCTGCCATATGGTTCTGGTCGAGGCAAAGGGAGAAGCATCGGATAGATGGTCGCAAGACTACGAGGACATAGAGGTATTGTTGCTGGATGTTGAGGGAATCAGAGACTTACTTGCCTCGAAGAAGAAAATCGCCGCGAAGGCTTGGGGATTGCTGTATCACTATGCCACAGCCGGCAGAATCGACTGACTCAAGATGCTCAATCTGGTCAGAGATGCTTTGGGACTCGTCTCAGCACTCGGTTACCAATCTGTAGCGGCTGTCGTAGGGCACGACTATGGCTCGCCTGTCGCAGCGTGGTGTACACTGATACCAGCAGACGGGTTCTGCTCTGTCGTGCTGATGAGCGCCCCGTTTGGGGGAACCCTGCGGTTGCCTTTCAATACCGCTAATGAGGTGCTACAAAAAAAACATTTCGTCGGGCCCGAGACAATAGGCAACGATGATTGTTATCGGAGCGCGATTTAGCGAGGCTTCTCCGATTCGTCCAGATACGGGAAGTGCTCCCAGCACCATCGCCAGTCCTCGTTTGTACCTGCGGCCGGCAGGAGGGTGTCTATGGGCAAATCTTCCTTAAAGATCCTCCACGTTTCGGCGTGGACCCACTTGTGTTTCTCCGCATGGCCATCGGCGAAGCCAAACGTGGCCGACTTGGTGTGGAAGGTGGCCAGCTCATCTATCCACCGATTGTCTATCCAGGGAGCGAAACTCCAGCCGCCGTGATCGTAGTTGAAGTTGGGGTTTTGGAATTGGCTTTCTACAAAGACATACTTCAGACTGGTGTGCGTGATCTCTTCCAGCTTTTTAGGGAAGTGCTTGTAGCGGGCCTCCGTCCAGGAGTGAAATCCTTTTGTAGCAGCCGACAGAACATCCGGGATGATGTAACTGCGATACATCCGCTGGTGCTCCGGGGCCCCCGTCTGATACCGGTCGTCGCCGGGGCAGTGGTACGTCTCGTGGTTGCGTACGTAGGGATACAGAGCTCCTCGCTGGATGCCACGAACGCGGTCATCGAGCAATGGGACGCCACTAATGTATGCGCCGCTTTGGTTTATAGGGGGCAAGACCCACATAGGACTATTCAGATTAGCCGTATCTACATGGCCCCGGACGATGCGGCTGTCGTTATCATCGGCGTACATCGTGTAGGCCAGAACCAAGGACCGCTGGTTGGCCAGGCAGTTCGAGCCACGCGCCAGTTCCTTGGCGGCCCGGAGGGCGGGCATCAGAATGGCCATGAGCACGGCGATCACTGCGATAACGACTAAGAGTTCTATGAGCGTGAAGCCTTTTGCGTCGCGCATGACAATTGCCCTTCTCTCTCAAAGAGACATAATACAATTGGTCAGTATAGGTCGTAGCGAGGATACCTGAAAGAAGATTTCTTGTGGCAACAGGGATCTCAGTGTTTGACTCTGATCTCTTCATAGGTGAACGTGCTGGGTGCCACACACACAAATGAGGGGGTAACAATGTTTCAAGCTGTAAAGTCTTTTGAATCCTGTGGGGGTGCTGTTTCACAGTTGCTCTGCCGCGTGATCCCGAGAGATTCACAGGGCGCTGACATCTCACCATCGGAACAGGAGTATGCTTGCCCGTGTGAGTCTTACAGGATAAGATTGTTCTGGTAAGAATTGAACGATTGTTGGTTGTCGCGAGCTCGTAAGGCTCACGTTGCTTTGCTTTCTTGGTAGTACTATGGCCTACGTAGAAGTCTGCAAAAGCGGGCGACTGGTGAGCTACAGTCGTGCAGATGAGCAAAAAGCCCGGAAGGGATGCAAAGTCCGTTTGGGCCCCGCGGGCGAGGCCCGCATTACCATCGGCAGGTTCATCGCCGAGATTGACACTCCCAAGTCTGCCGATTTCGGCGAGGCCCGTTTCACGGTTCTGGTGCCGAGCCACCGGCCGGCAGATGTGGCGAAAATCAGTCTCGCCAACGAGGTCGAGGTGCCTGGAAAAGCATTGGTGAACAACAAGAACGGTGTGCGTTTTCACATCCTTCCAAATCGGGTGTTGACAATCCGATTGACGAGACGGCACTTGAAAGAACCTTCGTCATGATCGTTGCCGAATATCTTCCGCCGCGTTCGCATGTGCTCTGGCAGTTGGCCCGGCAAATGGGCATCCGCTACGCCATCGTGAACGCCAAGCCGGAGCGGACCGGCCTGAACCCGCCGTGGGATATAGACGCGCTGCGCCGGGTGCAGCGAGAGTTCGACGCCGCCGGCCTGAAGATTCACGGTCTGGAAGGCGACCAGTTCGACATGGGCCGCATCAAGCTGGGTCTGGATGGGCGAGATGAGGACATCGAACGGTATTGCCGGATGCTGCGCAACATGGGGGAACTGGGTATTCCACTGCTCTGCTACAATTTCATGGCGCAGATCGGCTGGTTTCGCAGCAGTGTGGGTGTGGCCGGGCGCGGCGGCGCCCTGGTTTCACAGTTCGACCTGAAGGAGGTCCCCACCTCGCTCACCGAGGCCGGCGAAGTCCCGGCGGAGCGGCTCTGGGAGAACTATCGCTACTTCGTCCAGCACGTCATGCCCGTGGCGGAAAAGGCCGGCATTCGTATGGCGCTGCATCCCGACGATCCGCCGCTTCCGTCGCTGCGAGGCATCGGGCGCATCTTCGGCACGCCGGAGGCGTTTGAGCGGGCCTATTCGCTCGCGCCGAGTCCATCCAACGGGGTCACGTTCTGCCGCGCCAACTTCAAGCTGATGGGCGCGGATTTGTCGCAGTGGATCCGGCATTTTGCGGCACAGAAGCGATTGTTCTTTCTGCACCTGCGTGACGTGCGCGGCACGGCGGAGCACTTCGTCGAGATATTCCACGATGAGGCGGCTGCGGAGCTGATGGACACGTTGAGGGCTTGTCAGCAAGCGGGCTTCGACGGCCCGCTCCGTTGCGATCACGTGCCGACCATGGCGGGCGAAATGAACGGTGAACCCGGTTATGGCACACTCGGCCGGCTGTTTGCTGTCGGCTACATCCTGGGGCTGATGGACGCATTGGGAATTCCACGCGAATGAAATCGACGCCCTTCATCAGTTTGAAGGGACTTGGGCCCGACCCGCCCCCCGACTCGCGTCGGGAGACACGGGGGCTGGCCTTGCCTTGTTCATCCCGAACGGAACAATCCGGCCATAGACCCATATCAGCATGAGTTTTCCATGGGAGAATTCTTGCACTGCGTGGGGCGGCAGAGTACCATGACAAAAACGTGGCCGGTCGCGTGGGCCGGCCAAACCGCTCAACGGACACGGTGTTTGGGCGGATTCTATTGCACAGCGGGCCAGTGCTTGCCGCCGGGCTCGACCAATGGGATCGGCTAAGCGATGGCATTATCAACATCTCTGACCCCAGGCGAGCGTAGGTTGCGCTGGTTCATCGTCGGCTGGATCACGCTCTCGACGATCCTCAACTTGATCGACCGCAATACTCTGTCCATTCTGGCCCCGACCCTGGAGCGGGAGTTCGGACTGACCAATCGCGACTACTCGAACATCGTCAGCGCCTTTTTGATTTCCTACACCGTCATGTGGGCGGAAGATTCGTGGATCGGGTCGGAGAGAAGATCGGGATGACAGCCTGCATCCTGTGGTGGTCCATCGCCACGATGCTGCATTCGCTGGCGCGCGGTGGATTGAGCTTGGGCATCTTCCGGTTCCTACTCGGAGTCGGTGAGCCGGGGAACTACCCTGCGGCCTTGCGGGTGACGACCCGTTGGTTCGCCAAAGCCGAGCGCGGCCTGCCCATCGCCATTTTCTCGTCAGGAAGTTCCGTCGGCAGTCTGCTGGCCGTGCCGATCATTTCCTTTCTCACGCTGTACTTTGGCTGGCGGGCCGCTTTTTTTGTTCCTGGTTTCCTGGGCCTCATCTGGGTCCTGGTCTGGGTCTTGGTGTACCGGCTGCCGTCGCGACCCCTCGAAGTCGCCACCCTCCTCTCCGAACCACGGGCGCCGTTGAAAACGTCGCGTAAGCGGGAATCGCTGCTCGATCTGCTGAAGAATCGAAACATCCGTGCCATCGTCCTGGCCCGGCTCGTGTCCGACCCGGTGTGGGTCTTCTATCTGTACTGGACGCCGAAGTATCTGACCGACGTGTGGGGATTCAATCTGAAGGAGATTGGGCTTTACGCGTGGATCCCCTTCGTCTTCGGCGGTCTGGGCGGCGTGTTCGGCGGCGCGGCATCGGACTGGCTGATCCGTCGCGGCTTGACGCCGGCGCAAGCGCGCAAACGGTTGCTCTATGTGGCCGGCGCCGTGGCGCCTGTGGGCATAACAATCGGTTTCGCACATTCGCCGGCCCTCGCTCTGGCGTTGATCGCGATTATGGCGTTTGTCGTTTACATCTGGTACATCGACACAGCCGCGCTGATTTCCGATGTCTTCCCGGAACGCATCGTCGGCTCCGTGCTGGGATTGATGGGCACCGCCGGCTCGCTCGGCGGCATCGGCCTGAACTGGCTGGCAGGGTACGTGCTGGACAATTTCCATTCCTATACACCGATCTTCATCATCGCTGGATCGGGTCACCTGCTGGCCTCCCTCATCCTCTTCTTTTTCCTGAGGGAGAAACAATATAGTCTTGAGGGAGAAACAACATGACCAGACTGAGAGACCGGGTGGCAATAGTCACGGGCGCCGGCAAAGGGATTGGCGCCGCTCTGGCCAAAGGATTGGCTCGTGAAGGGGCGGCTGTGGTGGTCAACTATTCGCGTTCCGCCAAGGAAGCGAAGGAGGTCGTGGATGGGATCGTTGCCGCCGGGGGCAGGGCCATTGCGGTTCAGGTGGATGTCCAAAAACTCACTGAGCATCAGCGGCTCATCTCCGCGGCCATCGACCAGTTTGGCGGGCTTGACATCCTGGTCAACAACGCGGGCCTGGAGTATCGTGAGTCGTTTCTGACCACGACGGAGGAACAGTTCGATCACACGCTTGGCGTGAATCTCAAGGGCGTCTATTTTCTCAGCCAGAAGGCCGCTCAGGTCATGGTCCGCGCAGGCAAAGGCGGCAAGATCATCAACATCTCCAGTTGCCACGATACCGTCCCGCTGAACCTGCGCTCGGCCTACGGCGTCAGCAAGGGCGGCTTGGCCATGCTGACCAAATCGCTGGCCCTTGAGCTGGCGGAGTACAAGATCAACGTCAACAGCCTGTCGCCGGGAGCGATCCTCACCGAAATGAACAGCGCCGCTCTCTCGGTGCCGGAGGTTCGCGCCCGCCTGGTGTCACGGATTCCGTGGAGCAGGCTGGGAGACGTCGAAGACTGCGTCGGCGCGTGCGTGTTCCTCGCTTCCCAGGAGGCGGATTACGTGACCGGCACCACGCTGTACGTGGACGGCGGGTTGCTCTTGCGGAAGTTGTGACTGGACTGATTCCAGTTCGGACGATTACGTCAGATCGAAGTAGTGTGCACATTAGGAGCAGCAATGAAGAAATCGCGATCGGTCAAACCCCAAGGTCCTGCCGGCAATTCGGCAAAACCGGCCGGCTCGGCCCCAGGCAACGCCCCTTCCGAAATGGAGGACATCTGCAATCGTTACAGGAGGCTCTACGCGGGCCTGCTATTTGATGTGTTGGAGCAGATGGGGCTGCCCAATCAGGCACTGTCCCACGAGATCACACCGCTGTCACTGGATATGAAGCTGGCGGGTCCGGCCTTCACGATGAAAGGGGCGACTACCGCGGTAAAGGACGAATCGTGGCGCTACAAGCGGCTGGCCGCGGTCAAGGACATGACCTTTCCGTGTGTGGAGGTGCGGGATCGTGGCACCACACCCTTCAACGTGGCTTTGTACGGGGAGTTGACGGCGACGACGGCGCGGGCTCATGGGACCGTGGGGGCGGTGGTGGACGGGGGGACGAGGGACAGCGGAATGGTGATCTCGATGGGATTTCCTTTGTTTGCCCGGTACCGCTCGCCCGTGGAGGCGTTTGGGCGGGTAATCACTATCGACCACCAGGTTCCTATCCGGCTGTCGGGGGAATTGACTGAGACCGTGATTGTCAATCCCGGAGATTTCATCTTTGGCGACCTCGACGGCGTGATCGTCGTCCCAAAGGACCTTACCATGCCCGTGCTCGTGGAGGCGGAACGGATCGCCGGGATTGAGGATGCCGCCCGGGTCGATTTCAAGCGGGGCGACGATCCTCTCGAAGTTTACAAACGACACAAGCGTCTTTGAAAAGCGAGAGGGACATTATGCCAACTCGATGGTTTTTGGCCGGCATGGGTTTGATGTTGATGTGCGGCCTTGCCGCGGCGGAGGACAAGCCGGTCGCTTCAGGCGGCAGCGATGTGTATGTCATTCCATTTTCGCATCTCGATCTGTTCTGGGCCGGGTCGCGTGAGGAGTGCCTGAGCCGGGGCAACTTCATCATCAGCAAGGCGGTGCAAATTGCGACAGAGCATCCCGAGTTCCGCTTCCTGCTGGAAGATGAGGTTTTCGTCGCGGCATACGTGGAGTCGCGTCGCGGCTCGCCGGAGTTGGATGAGCTCAAGCGGCTGGTCAAGGCGGGACGCATCGAAATCGGGCCGAAGTGGGCCGGGATTTATCAAAACCTCTCGCGGGGCGAGTCGCACGTCCGCAACCAGATCTATGGCAAGCGCTATGCGAGGGAGGTCTTTGGGGTCAATCCGCAGGTGGCGCACCTCGGCGACCTTCCCGGCTATACGTCGCAGTTCCCGCAAATCCTCGCCAAGTCCGACACGCCGTTCATGGTCCAGACGCGCATGGGACCACCCGATCGCTCGCTGTTCCGCTGGCGGTCGCCCGAGGGATCGACGGCGCTGGTCTGGAACGCCGTGAAGGGCTACGGCTGGGGCACGTTCCTTACCTCGAAGAACATGTCCGACGAGCAGAAGCAACAGCGCATCCAGAAAGACGTGGCTGACTTACGCAAGAATTACCAGGGCCCAATCTTCATGAACTGGGGCAGCGATCTGTTTGCGCCGAGCGAAGAGTTGGTTGGCAGCGTTGCGACCCAGAACCGGCGACTTGCGCCGCTGCGGATCCGCCTGGCGACGCCCGAGGAGTTTTTCCGTGCAGCGTCGAAGGTGGAGGGAACACCCGAGCTTTCCGGAGAGATTCCGTCCTCGTGGGCCAACATCATCTCTTCCATGAGCCACCTTTGGCCGCCGGCGATGACAGCCGTCGATACACTGCTGATCGCCGAGAGGTTCGCTGCGATCAATTTCGTGCTGGGCTATGCAGATTATCCGCAGAATGATTTCGAGCGATTGTGGAAGTTGTCACTCCAAACAATGGATCACAACAATTTCGGCCAGGGCGGGAATATTGGTGACGTCCGCAAGCTTGAATACGCGGAGGAAGTTATTCGGCACAGCGGCGAGATCTTGCGCGACATGCTTCGCAATATCGCCGAACGGGTGCGCAGCCCATTTGCACGCAGCACGCTGATCGTGGTTTTCAATCCCCTGAACTGGAAGCGGAACGATATCGTCAGGACGCACGTGAGCGTTTACGGAGACGTGGGGCCCAGTGACATTGGCGATTACCTGAAAGCCATGCGCCTGGTGGATGAAGCGGGTGTGTCCGTGCCGTTCCAGGTGGAGCAGTCTTACGGGACCATTTCACGGGCCTTCGAGATGGTCTTCGTGGCGCGCGACGTACCGTCGCTTGGCTATAAAACGTATTTCCTGACCCCTGCCGAGCAGGCCGAGAGCTTCCCGGATGTCTGTGCGCTCAAGCTGGATAACCCAGATCCCGCCAAGCCGAAGCGGATTTTTGGCACAGACGAGTTGGAGAGCGAGTATTACCGGGTCACGGTGGATCGGGCAACCGGCGGGATCACAGTCTTTGACAAGCAGTGGGGCCGCACGGTGGTAAAGGACATGGAGATCGTGGCCACGGAAATGCGAGGTGGCGACAGCCTCAGCAAAGAGCCGAGGAGCGGGCGAATCCTGTCCAACGTGGCCACGCAGGTGGAGGTCGAAGAGAATAATCCGGTGCGCACGGTCGTGCGGATCGTGGGAGACCTTGGGGGAGTTGCTGTCACGCAAAGGCTGTTCCTCCACCGCGGGGTGAAGCGAATCGACCTGGAGAACACAGTGGATTGGAAGCAGAACAGGTTCATGAAGATTGAGCAGCTCTTCCCCTACGACGACCCGGAGGCTAAGATCCGCTACGGCATTCCCTTTGGTTCAGCGGAAGGCTCGGATATCCTTCCGAATTCGGGGCCGCATGCGGGCGACGAGGTCTCCCGGGACGAGTGGAAGCTCTGGCGTCAGATCCAGGACTGGATCTTCGCCGGGACTGCGGAAGGGGGAATCACCATCGCGGCGGACCGCCAGTTGATGATCCTGGGTGACGGTGTGATCCGAGCCGGCATGTTGCGTGGCACCTATTCATCGCTGGGCGTCAACCGCGGCGGCAAATCCGTCCTGATCCAGGTGCCGCCGGCAGGCACATACGTATTCCGGTATTCATTATCTTCCGGCAAAGGGGACTGGGCGGCGGCAAAGTCGTATCGCGTCGGAATGGAGTTCAGCTCGCCGCTGATCCCGGTGACCTCGGCCGACGGGTTGTCGAGCAAGTCGCTGCCTCCAAACCGGTCCTTCTGCTCGCTTGAGGCCGACAACCTGGTGGTCAGCGCTGTGAAGAAGGCCGAGCGCGACGGGGCGATTGTACTGCGAATATTCGAGATGGAGGGTTCGCAGGCCCAGACCCCTGTAGAATTTCTCGGTCGCACGCCGGCTTTGAGCGAGGTTAACCTTCTGGAAGAGGAGTTGAACCAGAAGCCGCAGCAGGCACTCCGCGTCAACCCATACTCAATCAAGACGATCAAGCTCAGTCCGGATCGCAACCAGCAGTAAAAAAGGATGTGACCAGAGATAAAGGGGCATCGGTTCTTCGTGGCGTCACGGCGTCTCGCCCTGCACGAAGTCCAGATTCACATTCGCCCTGGCCTTTCTGCCGCTGGCCGACTGTAACAGGATGGCCCGATTGTCGCTGGCGGCTTGGATCGAAACGACCCGATCGAATCCCGCCGGTGTTTTGGCCACACCCATGACGTAAGGAACCACCAGGGGCTTCCTCGGGTTTAGACGCACACAAGTTGGAAACCCTTTGTCGGAGACATGGTTCTTGCGGACTGATTCCGCCAAACCGAGGTGAAAATAAGAGGTGACCTCCTCCAATCCCATCACGTTGACATGCCGGCCGCTCCATGGCCGGTAGTGCCGTCCGCCGTTCGAGATCCAAAGAACAGTCTGCCGCAAGATGCGAGGATTTTTCAGGGCGAACCAGACAAACCTCTGCTTCGGGAAAACAACCGCCGTCCAGGCAAAAGACGCGTCGGCATCGCTCACCAACATGACCAAATCCTCGAACCCTCGCCGGGCAGGGTAGCGGGTCAGATCCGCAGTCTGACCAGTGATCGTCGGAACCGCTTGCAGCGACTCGAACCTGGCCCCGGGTTTCAGGTAAGAATACCCTCCTCGCTCAGGCTGTTCAAAAGGCTTCGGCAAAACCTGGGCGTACACAAAACGGCTGGTGGACACCAGTCCGCTGCCCGGCGGATCGGGGAACTTGAGCATGGCATGGTGGCCCAGGCTCATCCGGCCGTCCATTCCGCTCACTACGTGTTGGCAATAAAGCGTATTCTCACCGTCCTGCAGGGAAATCTCTTTGTCCACCCGCCCCGGACGGACCTTCGTCTTGAGGCTCAGGTGCAGACTCGTTCGGCCCTCCCTCGTTTGCAGAGACTCAAATCGCCAGCGGGCATTGGCCGTTTCCCCATGGACCGGATGTCTCTCGCCACGAAAAACAGTCGCGTTCCTGCCAAACGGCATGCAGAAGAAATCACCGCGCAAAGCCTTGATAACGGGTCGCAGCGGTGGATCGTTCTCTTCCTCGGCCCACGGCGCCACCGAATAAGGCTGGAGTCTCCGGCCGCTCCGATCAAAGGTGACCGGCCCAACATGCCCGCCCATTTCGGTGACGAACGCCTCGACTTCGGAGGAGGCGATGCGCCACGAAGGTTGCCCGCGAACCACGCGTTTCGCACATTCAGTCTTGGTTTTTGCGCTCATGGGTATTCAATTGAACCGCAAAGGAGTAAAGATGTCAAGAGGGAGCTGTTCTGAGCCATTTGCGTTGTAAGGATTTTTTCTCTAATTCACAGACCGAATTGAGGGGAGATTGTCACGTTGACCGCTCCCTCAGCCTCCCAGCCCCCTGGCGGGCTCAATGAGGCCCGATTTTGACGC
>Ga0214473_10010692_pt1 | contig 10779 bp, 10 predicted proteins | sample RVTome_7_FD_203509 | JGI IMG/M metagenome (GOLD analysis project Ga0214473, IMG submission 203509) | Soil microbial communities from uranium-contaminated site in the Upper Colorado River Basin, Wyoming, United States - RVT98D197 | ecosystem: Environmental > Terrestrial > Soil > Contaminated >... | reverse complement strand
ACGAGGGCGGCCACGTCCTCGGGGCTTCCCGGCCGCCCCAGGGGGACCTCGGCGATGGCGGCATCCCGGGCCTGGGCGGGCATGGTGGCGGTCATCGGCGTCAGGATGAACCCAGGCGCCACGGCATTCACGTTGACATTGGACCGCGCCAGCTCCTTGGCCAGCGCCTTCGTCAGGCCGATCACCCCCGCCTTGGCCGCGGAGTAGTTCACCTGCCCTGGCTTGCCTCGCAGGCCGTTGATGGAGGAGATCGTCACGATCTTGCCCTGACCCTGCTCGCGGAAGATCGGGGCGACCGCCTGGCAGTAGTAGAAGGTCCCGCTGAGGTCCACGGCGATGACGGTACTCCAGTCCTCCCCCGTCATCTTCCAGATCATGGCATCCCGGTTGATCCCCGCACTGGTGACCAGGATGTGCAACCCGCCGAGCTGTTCCCGCACCTCCGCCACGACCTCGCCCGCCCGCCGCCGGTCGCCGACATCCGCCGTCAGGGCCAGACCGCGGACCCCGCTTCGCTCGACCTCCGCCAGGACCTCCTTGGCTCCCTCCCCCACCTGGACGTCCACGATGGCCACGTCCGCACCGTGCCACGCGAGGTCCAGGGCCACCGCGGCCCCGATGCCGCTCGCTCCCCCGGTGACCAGCGCGACCTTTCCAGCCAATTCGCGGGACATCTCCTCCGCTTTCATGCGTGGTCCCTCAGCCCGCCTGGGTGCGTTCTACGCCAGATTGGCGCCACACTTGCCGCAAAACTGGAACTCCTCGGGGATGCCCTTCGCCCCACAGCGGCCGCACGCCCGGGTGTAGGGACCCCAGAGGAACTCGCTGGACTGTCCCTCGGCCGCCCGCTTGCGCAGCTCGCGGTAACGGGGAGCGCGCTTCTCCACGAAGGCGGTCATCCCCTCGTACGGCTCCGGCGACATGAAATGCAAGCTCAGCCAGTCCCGGGCGTGCCCCACGGTGGCATACCAGGACAGGTCCTTCCAAAAGTTGACCTGCTGCTTCGTGTACCGGGTGCACTCCGGGAACTTGTCGATGATCTTCTGGGCCAATTCCTCGACGGCCTTGTCCAGGCCGGCGGCCGGGACGACCCGGTTCACCAGCCCCCAGTCCAGCGCTTGCCGCGCCGTGATCTCGTCGCAGGTGAACAGCATTTCCCGGGCGCGCCGGTCGCCGATGGTGATTGGCAGCCATTGCGTCGCCCCGCCGGCGGCCACACTTCCCACCCGGGTGCCCACCTGGCGCAGCGTGATGTGCTCCGCCGCCACGGCCAGATCACAGGCCAGGTTGAACTCGTTCCCGCCGCCCGCGACGATCCCGTTCAGGCGGGCAATCACCGGCTTGCCGCAGTTCCGCACCGCATCAATCGCCCCGGCGAAGACACCCATGTACTTCCAGTAGTCCCGAGGCCGCCGCGTGTAGGTCTCGGCGTACTCCTTCACGTCGCCTCCGGTGCAGAATGCCTTGTCGCCCGACCCGGTGAGAACGACCACCGCCACCCCGTCGTCCCAGGAGGCGTCCTGGAATGCCAGCGTCAGCTCCTGAAGGGTGGCGGTCGTGTAGGCGTTATACGCCCGAGGTCGGTTGATGGTGATCCGCCCGATCCACTCCTTCTTTTCGTACAGCACATCCCGGAATTGATACGCCTCGGGCGGCCGCGCCTCCACCGCCGACCCTCGCATTCCCTCCATCGTCTCTCCCTCCCTAGCCTCCATGGGTTTCTGCCTGCCCCTGGCCGGCACCCGCCTGTGACCTCACCCCGTGGAGGAAGAGGTCTGTCACGCAGTCGGCCAACTCTTTCGCGTCAAAGTCGCGACCGGGGCGATACCAGGTGTACACCCAGTTGATCATGCCAAAGAGGGCGAGCGTCCTTGTACGGAGGTGTGGGGAATCGCTGTCGCCCTCACCGAGGAGTCGTTGAACGATCTGCTGGCCGCGCAGGTAGTACTGCCGCTTGATCTCCGCAACCCGGGCACCGAGCTCTCCGGACAGAACCCCCGCCTCATGGGAGACCACCTTCATCGCTTCGACATGGCTTAGGAAATACTCGAAGTGATTAAAGATAAATATCCGTAATTGCTCAGTAGGATCTGACACGCCTTTGAGGGAACGTTGGAGGGTTCGGAGGAGAAAATCGAAGCTATTGTAACACACCCCAAAGAGCAACTCGTCTTTGCTCTTGCAGTAATAGTAGAGGCCGGCAACGCTCATTCTGGCGGCGTTCGCCACGTCGCGAATGGACGCGCGATCGTAGCCACGCCGGGCGAATTCCGAAGCGGCGCTCTTCAGAACGGCCTCAAAACGCTCTTCATATCGCATGCTGGCTCCGAATGCTGTGCCGTTCGAGCGATCGATCGAAAATAGACAAACAGTATTTCACCTGCGGAAGTTACCCAAACACCCTCGCAGAGTAAATGATGCATTTGCATCATTTTCCTAGGATTACGAGATCATTTCCCAAGGCAGACTTTGTGATTCCTGAGAGATCGAGCGGCCCGGCAGGCTATCGAGCAACCGTCTCAGCGTGCCCGTAACGGGAAGGATCGTCGCCGCGGATCACTGGAGGCTGGAGACCAAGAGGTCTTGCCCGAACACGACGCTGACCGCCTCGAGCCGGCTGTGGGCGCCGAGCTTCGCCAAGATGTGCTGGATGTGGTTGCGGACCGTCGTATGGCTGATGCACAACTTGTTGGCTATGGCCGAGGTCGTCTGCCCCCCTGCAATCAGGCGGAGGATCTCCCGCTCCCGTGAGGTCAGGCTTTCGGCCGGGTTCTTTTCAGGACCGCCAGACGTGGCTGCGCCCGCACCCCTGACCCGCTCACGGGCTGACGCCCCAAGCGTGCCGGCGCCCTCTGGCGCCGACCGGGGCCGGCCCGGCACCAGCCTCGACTGCGTGATATCCCGGAACAGATGGATCGTCCCCGCGGGCTGATCGCCGTCGGCGGGAATGATGATCGTGCTGATGTTGACCCAGATCTCCTGCCCGTCCTTGCGGCGCGTGCGCATGTCGAAGTGATGAATGGGTTGCAGGCGGGCGCTCAAGACCATGACCTGGCAGCCGGGGTAGCAGATGAGGTTCCCCGAGACGTCAAACCCGCTCATGACGTCACAGCAGCGACGTCCCACCGCTTCATCTGCCCCGAGGCCGAGGATACGCGTCGCGGCTTTGTTCCAGAGGACGACACGCCCCCCCGAATCGACGGCAAAGACTCCATCGGCCGTGTTGGCGAACGCCTGCAGGTGGCCCCAGCTCTCGTGCCGCGGCGCGTTCGACTTGGCCATCCGTGCCCCTTCTGCCCGGTCTGAACCGTCAGCGCCGGAGGGCGTCCCGGAGCTCCCGGGCCAGCACCTCCACGGTGCTGCGGGTGCCGCCCGCGAGCCGGCGCTTCCACTCCCCCTCGGTCTCGAAGCGGCGATCGCCCAGGCGCTCCCCCCACGGGGCGATGGCACGGCGGATCGCATGCGCGTCGAACGCATCCCGCCCGACTTCCCGCGCCTGCTCCATCACGTCGGGCGCGACCCGGATGAAGGCCCGGACCGCCGCCCCGGTCTTGATACTGTACTTCTTCCCGGCCCAGGCCCTGGGGAAGGCCAGCTGCAGGGCCTTGAAGTAGTTGAGGAAAAAGCGGGGGCCCTGCTCCTCGAACTCTTTGAGCTTCGACGGCCCGCCCAGGTTCTTGATCGTCCGGAAGAGGTCCACCATCTCCTCGTTCAGGGGCGCTTGTGACACCCTGCCCCGTCCCACTCCCAGCATCTTGATCTCGCCGTGGAGGGGGGAGCCGTCGTCATCATTCAGCTTCCGGATGATGTCGTGGGCCAGGGCCTGGTGCGGGTCGCTGTACAGGCGACGCCCCGCCAGGCCCAGCAGATGGGAGGGGTTCAGCCGCGTGTGCTTGGCATTGATCGTGACGAACAGCTCCACCACGTGGCGGGCGTCCAGGCAATCGAACACCACGGCCGGCACATCCAGGTCCATGCCGTCTCCCGTCGAGGCGGCGTGCAACGCCAGGAGGCGATGCTGTCCGTCCAGGGCCCGGAGGATCCCCGCTTCTTCGGGGATCTGAAGCTGGCCGATCCGCCTGCCGGCGCCGGTGGCGCGAAACTCCAGCCGGCGGTCTGTGATCATGATGACGGCCCCGGGGATCGCCGGCAGGTTCTGGGATTCCTGGCAGTTCTTGTAGTATTGCAGGAGTTCCTGGATCTTCCGGCGGATCAGCGGACGCTGGAAGGCCGCCTCCGAGTGGGCGATTCGGCGCTCGAGGAGTTCCCAGTTGATCCCGAGGGTATCCGGGCGGCGCGTCTTTGGTGGACGCTCGGGCTCGCCGGTGTAACTCAGGACTTCAAAGCGGACCAGCCGCTCGATGTCGGCCGCGGAGAAGGTCGCCTGGTAAAACTCGACCCCGAACTGTCGGACCTTGTGGGCAGGCACCCCGATCATGGCAAGGACCCCAACCTGTCTGGTGAGGACGGACTGCTCTCGGCCAACGAGGCGTGAACCCTTCTAACCCAGCCGGGGGACGCCCGTCAACTGAAACCTCGTCCAGGGCGGTGGAAAGGACGCAAGCTTGCGGGGTTTGGGTCGCCAGAAGATAGCACAGCGGTGCACAGCGACGCAACAGTCCGTGTGCACTTTGTGCCCACCTCTCGTCGCCCTTGACAATCGAAGCCGGCTTGCCTAGGGTTCGTTTCGGCCTCCTCGGGGAGGGGGTCCTCCTGGCCTGATTCTAGCACCTATCGACTTCGGTTCCTCTCGGTCTCGTCCCTACCTTTATTTGGGCACGCGTCTCAGGGGCTAGGGCTGGCCCCTGAATTTCTCTGGGCCCATCGCACCAGAAAAGGGGCGGCGTATACCGATCCGCAAAGAACCCGCCTTCACGCCTCGTTCGCAAGGACCGGGTTGGACGCCATATCACAAAGGGGGACGGTCATGGCCAGACGATCTGTATTCCGCGGGACAAGGCTGCTTATCGCGTCACTGGTTGTCCTGGGATTTGCATCCGGCGCTTCGCTGGGGGCACAACCGGGTGGCGGAAGTGGCCCCGGTCCGAAGATCGCGGCACAGGCCAAGCAGCAACTGAATCGAATCCGCGCTGCGATTGCGACCCACCGGCTGCATGCGCAGAACCTGATGCAGATTCCCGACGTTGTCGGCAGCGGCATCGGTGTGGCACCGGACGGCGAGCCGGTCATCCGCGTCTTCACCGCGCGGCACCGGGTCCTCGGCATCCCCAACGCCCTGGACGGCCTAACCGTGCGGCCGGAAGTGAGCGGGAGGGTGTACGCGTTGCGCGGCGCGACTTGTAATACTTCCGGAGACGAGAAATGCACCAATGCCGAGCGCTGGCCGCTGCCCGTGCCGATCGGCGTCTCGGTCGGCCATCCGGCCATCACGGCGGGCACCATCGGAGCGCGGGTTACCAAGGAGGGCAACGTTTTTGTGCTCAGCAACAACCATGTCCTCGCAGCCATCAATCAAGGACTCCTTGGTGATTTCGTCCTCCAGCCGGGGAGCTTCGATGGCGGCACAAGCCCCGGTGACGCCATCGCCAGCCTGACGGATTTCGAGCCGCTCAAGTTCTGCACCGTGTACTTTATCTGGATCATCTGCCAACAAACCAACACCATCGATGCCGCCATTGCCCAATCCATGGAGGCCGAGCTGGGTTTCGCCACGCCGGGCGGCGAGTACGGTTCCGTGCCAGGCTATGGCGCCCCGAGCCCCGCCCTGCATCCCGCCTACGGAAATCCGGGCATCGGCGACGAGAATCTTGCCCAGTTGCTTGGGATCCAGGTACAGAAGTACGGGCGCACGACTGGCCTGACCGTCGGCACCCTGGATGCCATCAACGCCACCGTGGACGTGTGCTACGACTCCTCCTGTCTCTCCGTCGCCCGCTTCGTCGATCAGCTCGTGATCTCGCCGGGCACGTTCAGCGGAGGCGGAGACTCAGGCTCGCTGATCGTCGACAGCGGCAAGCATCCTGTCGGGCTGCTCTTCGCCGGTAGCTCGACCAACACCATCGCCAACCGCATCGACCTCGTCCTGAACCGGTTTGGTGTTCGCATCGACGAAGGCAGCCTGCCGCCGGCCATTGACGTCGCCGTGACCGGCATCAATGCACCTCCTTCCGTCACCGCGGGGAGCGAGACCACCATCACCGTGACGGTCGCGAATCTGGGCCAGCAGCAAGCCATCAACGCCTCCGTGGTCCTGACGGACGCCGGGGTGAGCGATATCGGCACGGACAGCATACCGATCCTCGATGCGGGTGCCTCGACGACTATCGACTTCCCGTGGACCCCCGCAACCGCAGGCGCACACACCCTTCAGGCCAGCGCTCAGCTCACCGGTGACGAGAACACGGCGAACGATCGCTACACTACGAACGTGAACGTGGTGGTTGCAGGGCCCGGAACTCCACAGCTTCAGCTGCGCCGGGTGCTGGCATACACGGATCGGTGGACCACCGTGCAGCTCGACTATGACTACGGCAATAAAATGGTCGTGGCGTGCAGCCCGAACTACGACCTCTCGGCCCCCGGACCGGCAATCGTGCGGGTGACGAACGCCAGCGGGTCAAGCTTCCAGGTCGGTCTTGGCCGGCCCTGGTACGGGGCCTACGAGTTCGACCATTTCTCCGCGATGGTGCACTGCATGGTCGTCCGCGAAGGCGTCTACAGCGTGGCGGAACACGGCGTAAAGATGGAGGCGGTAACGCTGCCCAATTTCATATCGAGCGATCACGCCGGTGCCTGGTTCGGCCAGTCCAGGCCCTATCAGAATCCTGCGGGCTACAGCGTCCCCGTAGTGCTTGGACAGGTGGCCAGCCCCGACACGGGACTGCCGCCCAGCTATTGCACCCCGATCTGTCAGCAGGACTGGTCGGTGTTCTGGAGCCGGGGCACCGCGGTCACTAACCCGCCGTCGAGCGGGGCCCTGTACGTTGGACGCCACACGGGCGAGGACCGCAGCGACCGTCCCCCCGAGACACTGATGTACGTGGTCATTGAGAAAGGCAATGGCTCCATCGAGGGCCGCGGCTATGCGGCCGCGCGGGGTGCGGATACCATCCGTGGCATGACGAACAGGCCGCCGTACACCTACAGCCTGTCGGGGCTGGCGTCCGCATCGACAGCGATCGTCAGCCAGGCCGGGATGGACGGCGCCGACGGCGGCTGGCCCGTGTTGTATGGCCCCGCTGCCGTGAGCGCAACCCAGCTCAGACTGGCGATCGACGAGGACTGGTATCTCTACTCAGAGCGCAACCACACGACCGAGCAGGTCGGGTACGTCGTATTTGAATAGCAGCGAAGCAACGGTCGCGCTCGTCCGGCTCGATCCGTCCAGCGTGGCCAACAAAGGCAGGCGTTAGCGGGCAGCGGGGCGATGGCAGGACCACCGGCCAGGAGGGGGTTGGTATCCCCCGGCCTTGCTCACGGGGCCTGCCTCCCCCGTGCCAGCGCGCTTCTCCCTCCTCGCGAGATTGCTCCTGTCCTGACTCTCGTGGTCTGCCGGTATCTCCTTCGCACTCAGTTCTGGCGTGGGCAATCTGGACCGCGCCGCCTGACGTGTCAGCCCGGTTATCGGGCCCGCCGGTCTCCGCTATTGCTTTGGCGAGTCAAGCACTGGGTACCCTTGCTGGCGCCATGCGACCATCCCACCCTTCAGGTGCCAGAGGTTGGTGTAGCCCAGACGCACCAGGGTCCGGACGGCGATGTCACTCATCCGGCCGCTCTGACAATACAGAAGGATCTTTGCATCCTTCCTCGCAGGCAATTGGCGAACCTGCTTCTCCACCTGATCGTAGGGAATGAAGCTATCCGTCCGGGCGATCTCCCCTTCATAGGGCACGTGCACGTTGATGAAGAAGAAATCCTTCTGATCGAGCATCTGTCGTAAGAGCGGCGCAGTCACATTGGTATAGGCCCCTCCGGGCACCGCCACCCGGGCCGGGGCCTCGCCTGCCATTCCCTGGCCCGAACTGACGCCGATCGCCATGACGCCGAACACTGCAGCAAACACCAGCCGTCGAATGCTCATGGTGTTCTCCTCGCGTCGGTCAGACAGAGCACCGTGCTGCCTCATCCATGCGGGTAGAGGCGGTACAGGATCCAGTACACCAGGACCCCCGTCACCGAGACGTACAGCCAGAGCGGGAGGGTCCAGCGGGCGATCCGGGCGTGGCGGTCGAAGCGCCCCCGCAGTGCCCGGGAAAGCGTGATCAGCACGAGGGGGACGATCCCGGCCGCCAGGATCGTGTGGGAGGTCAGGATCGTGAAATACACCGGTCGGATCCACCCCTGTCCGGTGAACTGGGTCATGCCCGCATAATAGCGGAGGATCAGGTAGCTGGTCAGAAAGAGGCTGGAGGTCACGAAGGCGGAGAGCATGCAGATCTTGTGGCCCGTCACCTTCCGGCGCCGGATGCACAGGTAGCCAGCGATGAGCAGGACGGCGCTCGTGGCGTTCAGGAGGGCGTTCAGGGTCGGCAGCCTGGTCACATCCATCAGGATCCTCTCCGCCCCGCCATGGAGTCCATCGCCCGGTCCTCCTCATGGCTATTGCCTGTCTCTCCAGCCCGCCGGATAAGGGACCCCTCCTGCGTTGAATTACCGCCGCAGTCTACGGGCCTAGCTCGGAACGTGTCAACACCGATCCAGGATGAGGACCGACCAGAGGCGATGACGACATGCTCGAGTATGGAGAACTCCAGGAGGCGCCGGCTTTCACCAGACGCTGCTGGAGAGGACCGGCGTCGTCGCGGGAGGGAGTGTCGCGGAGAATGAACGGTCCCTGCGGCCCGGCAAGGATTCACCTTGCCGTGGAGTGCCAAGGTCCTTCGGGCCAGGGGTGGCCAGGCGGGCGGTCTGCCGGCCCCCGCCAGGACTCCGCGTACCGCTCCGTGTCGAATCGGAACGTGTACAGGAGCAACAGCCACACAATGAAGAGAAACGTTCGCCAGGGTCCGCGGGCCAGGAAGCGTCGCCCGGAGGTGCGGAGCGGCACCCGGATCAGGACGCTCCGCCCGGCACGCTGGAGGCGTCGGGTCAGATCCAGATCCTCCATGAGCTGGAGATCCCGGTATCCGCCCAGTTCCCGGAACGCGCCGGCACGAACAAAGATCCCCTGATCCCCGTAGTAGTTTCGGGTGAGGCGGTACCGGATCCGGTTGATCCAGGTGATCGCCCGCAGGCTCCAGCCCGGTTCGGCGAAGAGATGTTCGAAAGCCCCGCCCACGGCCCGTGTGTCGGACAGGGCTTGGGAGATCAACTCGAAGGCGTCTACCGGCGGGAAGGAGTCGGCATGCAGAAAAAGCAGGACGGGGCCACGCGCCATAGCCGCCCCGGCATTCATGAGAGCAGCGCGAGTCGAGCCGTCCGGCCAGAGGAGGCGGGCGCGCCCCGAGACCGCCCGATCGGTGCCCTCGCGGTCGCCGGAAGCGGCAACGATCACCTCGACCGCGCCGAATCCTGGAAGACCGCACAGGTAGTCGAGGGTCCGCCACAGCGCCACGGCGTCGTTGCGCACGGCGATGATGACCGACAGACGTGGCGTCATTCAGGGACCCTGGATCGCTTCCGATACATCCCCCCCTGGAGTTCGAACGATCCTGGTCCGTAAGACGCCGGTCCCGGGCAAGACGATTCGCTCAATGACGTTCGGCCAGGAGGCGACGGATCATCGCCTCCGTCTCCCCGTAGGCCCCCTCCCCGATGTGCCGGTGGCGGACGATCCCCTGTCTATCCACCAGGATCGCCGTCGGCCAGGCCCGGACCCCGAAGCGTCTCCAAATGGCCCAATCGTTGTCCTGGACCACGGGATACGGGATGCCGAACTCCTTCACGGCACCCGTAACCCTGGCATGGGACTTCTCCCAGAAGAACTCGGGGGTGTGGACGCCGACGATGGTCAGTCCCGCCGTCTCGTACTTTTCATGCCAGACCCGCAACTGCGGGATCACGTTCCGGCAGTTGATTCACCCGTACGTCCAGAACTCCACGAGCACCACGCGCTGGCGAAGTCCCGAAAGGGAGAGCGCCTGGCTGTTGATCCAGGGGCCCCCGGTGATCTCCGGCGCGGTCTGCCCGATGCCCAGGAAAGTCTGGCCGCCTGCCCCGGGAAGCCCTACCGTGAGCGTACCGGCGGCCGACAGCGCCAGCAGCACCACGGCCTTCACGGTCCTCAGCGCCATTCTGCCCTCCGTGGATGCGAAGACAAAAAGACGAGGAATTTCACCACGTGCACGGTGATGGCGCTGGCTGTCGGGGACCACGGTCCCTCGACCGGTCGCCCCCGGATGGATCTCACCGGGCGAGGTTTCCTTCCCCGGCCAGCGTGCGGTTCCCGAGGAGTTGGCGCAGCTCCTCGCCCTCGAGCACCTCTTTCTCCAGGAGGCGCTGGGCGATGGCCTTCAGGTCACGATCCCGCTTGGTGAGGAGGTCCTTCACGCGCGTCTCCGTCTCGTCCACGATCCGCTTGACCTCCACATCGATCTCGCGGGCGGTCTCCTCGCTGTACGCCCTCCCCCCGCCCAGACCATCCCCCCCGGGGAGAAAGATGGGGCGACGCTCCGGCTCGAAGGCCACCGCGCCGAGCCGCTCGCTCATGCCGTACTCCTTGACCATCCGGCGGGCGATGTCGGCGGCCCGCTGGAGATCATTCTGGGCCCCGGTGGAGACCTCCCCGTAGGTCAGCTGTTCGGCCGCCCGCCCGCCCAGGAGGACCGCCAGGCGATCCAAGAGCTCCGAGCGGGTCAAGAGATAGCGATCCCCGGTCGG
>Ga0214473_10010691_pt1 | contig 10781 bp, 10 predicted proteins | sample RVTome_7_FD_203509 | JGI IMG/M metagenome (GOLD analysis project Ga0214473, IMG submission 203509) | Soil microbial communities from uranium-contaminated site in the Upper Colorado River Basin, Wyoming, United States - RVT98D197 | ecosystem: Environmental > Terrestrial > Soil > Contaminated >... | reverse complement strand
ACTCCTTTCGGCGATATCGAGATTCACCAGGACTTCCTGAAGGCCCTCTCAAAAAGGATGGATGTGAATAAGGAGGCCCCGTCGAGTGGAGACAATACCATTGAGATTCAACTGGCAATGGTCAAGTATTTCTTCCCGGATGCGAAGCTTCTGGCCATCCGTGCCCCTCTCTCCTTGAAAGCGATTTCCTTGGGAGAAGAAGTGGCTGGTTTGGCGATTGAGAAAGGGATTTCAATTTGTGCAATAGGATCGACCGATTTGACCCATTACGGCCCGAATTATGGGTTGGTCAGCAAGGGAGTCGGTCCGGATTCTATCGAATGGGTGAAGAATGAAAATGACCGTGGTTTCATCGACCTTGCCTTGAAGATGGATGCAAAAGGCCTCATGAATCACGCCCTTTCCCATGACAGCGCCTGCAGCGCCGGAGCTGCTGCCTCTGCAGCAGCAACATGCAGTGTTCTGGGTGCCGAAAAAGGGACGCTCCTGGACTATTATACCAGTTATGATATCATGCCCGACAACAGCTTCGTCGGCTACGCCGGAATTGTTTATTAGGAAAATACCTTCACCGCAGAGCCGCCAAGAACGCAAAGGGAGATTTTTCTATTGATCCAACCCCGCGAAGCACGGGCTTGGATCAATAGATTCGCCTTTTTAAGATCAGACTCTTTTCACAACTATTGCGCCTCACAAGAGTCTTGTCCGCACGAGGCAGAAACTTTTCTACTTGGCGGCCTCTCACCCTTCCTTCGACAGGCTCAGGAAGATCGGACGAATGTGGTGAGCTTGCCGAACCACAGGCTCAGGAAGATCGGACGAATGTGGTGAGCTTGCCGAACCACAGGCTCAGGGCGAACGGCTTAACCCGATCATGGTGAGTCCCGCGAAGCGCGGGATCGAACCATGCGTCCTTTGCGACTTTGCGGTGAGAATCTTGATTTGGATGTCTATGACTCGGAGGATATGATGAAAAAGGTGGCGATCATCGGCATCGGTCATGGGAAGTTTGGGGTAAGATCAGACGCTTCTCTCCGGGAACTGACCTTTGAAGCAGTGAAAGCATGTCTGGAAGATGCAGACGTTCCAATGAAAGAGGTGGATAGTATGGTCACGGGGATTGCGGGAGATGAGTTTTCTTTTGCCCTTCAACCCTCTGCCCAGGTTCATGATTACATCGGTTTTCATCCCAGGCCCAATTTCCGTGTAGAGGGGGCTTGTGCAACGGGAAGTGTGGCCTTGAGAACAGGATTGATGAATGTGGCTTCCGGCCTGGCCGACCTGGTCCTGGTCGTGGGGGTGGAAAAGATGAACGAGGTTCCCACAAGTGTGGCGACAGACATCATGGGCAGGGGAGGGGATGCCATCTGGGAATACCCGTTTGGAATGACTTTCCCGGGCTATTATGCATTGATTGCCCAGGCTCACATGGCCGAATATGGTACAACGGAGGAGCAGTTGGCAATGGTGGCCGTGAAGAACCACTATTACGGGAGTCTCAATCCAATGGCTCATATGCAGAAGGAGATTACGCTTGACAAAGCCTTAACCTCCTTCACCGTAGCCCATCCTCTGAAACTCTATGATTGCAGCCTGATTACAGACGGAGCGGCAGCGGTTCTTCTCGCTTCCGAGGAGAAAGCAAAATCAATCTCGAAGAAGCCAGTCTGGATTGCTGGATTGGGGCTTGCCACGGATACGATGGGGATTGGCGAAAGGGGATCTTTGACCTCGCTCCAGGCAACGAGAGAGTCGGCCAAAGTCGCCTATAAGATGGCGGGGATAGGTCCGGCAGATATTGATGTTGCAACGGTCCATGACTGTTTCACCATTGCGGAGATTGTGGCATACGAGGACCTTGGGTTTTGCGAAAAAGGGGAAGGCGGAAAATTGATCGAATCAAAAGAGACCTACCTGGGCGGAAAGATTCCAGTCAACGTGGACGGGGGACTGAAGGCGAAGGGACATCCCCTTGGAGCCACGGGAGTTTCAATGGCAATTGAGATCACAAAACAATTGAGAGGTGAGGCGGGTCAAAGGCAGGTCAAGAATGTTGAAATCGGACTGACTCATAATGTGGGAGGGAGCGGCCAGGTCGTGGCAGTCCACATCTTCAGGAGAGAGGGTTAGTGGGTTACTTGGGTTACCTGGGTTATTCGGGTTATTGGGTCCAACCCAACAAACTCAAGCAACTCCATAAACCCGGAACAGGTTTCTAAGTCAGGAGGGAATAGGATGCAATTCAAAGACTTCTCTCTATACATCAATCAGAGCAAGGTTGGGCGTTTTGCAGAAAATCTGGCAGCTGGAAAGATTACGGCCACACTTTGCAAGAAGTGTGGAAGAAAATACTATCCCCCTCGGGCTGATTGCTCACGATGTATGGGAAACGAAATGGAATGGAAACCTTTGGAAGGAACAGGAAGGCTTATCTCTTTTACAAAGATCTATGTTCCTCCGGACCATTTTGCTGCCCGACAGCCCCTCATGCCTTTTTCGGCTGTCAAGTTTGAGCCGTGTCCGGTTGGACTTCTGGAGGTTGAGGACGGATTGAGAATCATGGGATGGATTCCGAAGGTTGATTCCGGAAAGCTCCGAGTCGGAATGGAATTAAAAGCTCTTCCGCAGATCCTCCCCGACGGCAGAGTAACTATCGTGTTGGAACCAGTTTAGAATGATTGCATTACGCTATGCGCTGTAGGGAACGGTTTCAAACCGTTCCCTACCTTCGCATTATTGACTGGTTGTCATTTCGGGTGTCAGCACCCATGTTACAGCCCATCTTTTGTCTTCCTTCTGTTCGAGGCAGACAATGGCCCCATAACGAAACAGAACCAACCGACCGTTCTCATCTCCCGCCAAGAGGAAAGAACAGAGCTTTTCAAGAAAGGGAAGATGTCCGACAATCATGAGGTCTTCGTTCTCTTTAAAAATCCTCGATGCCCATGGCCGGATATCATCATTGGGATTGAGTCCCTGAACAGATTCAACAGGAACGTTAAAGGGTTTTAGACCATTAGCAAGAGTCTCTGCTGTCTGCTTTGCCCTCATCTTTCCACTATGATATATCTTTGCGGGATGGATTGCGATGGCTTTTACTTTCCTGGAAATCCTTTTAACTTCCTCTATACCCCGTTCCGTCAGAGAACGTTCCGGGTCTTCGGTCTCCGCCTTTGCTTCTCCATGTTGAACTAAATAGAATCTCATTGGGAGTTCTCCTTTGAAGGGTAATAATCGTAATTATATCATAAAGAGGAAGAGAGCCTGAAAAAATTTGACACTCTCTCTGAAAGTATGGTAGATTTTTTAGAAATACTTGGGCGATTAGCTCAGATGGATAGAGCGTTGGTCTCCGGAACCAAAGGCCGTGGGTTCAACTCCCGCATCGCCCACCAATTTGCTTAGTATTTGCTTCATTAGGAGTTGTGTACAAATTACTTTAGCAAGTGCATATGGCAACGACCGTTCGTGGTGAGCCTGTCGAACCATGAACGGCACCCTTCGACTGGCTCAGGGTGAGCGGATTGGTTCTTCATATTATTCATGCGTAGCCCATAGGTATTATTCGTCTTATTCGAATGATTTTTTTGCATAATCAAAATATGAAAAAGCTGATCGGGGCTTCTTTATTTCTTCTTTTTATTGTACTCTTTCTTGCTTTCTTGGGACCACTTCAGGTTCTCAGGAGAAATGGGGCGCCTGGAGACAAGAGATGGGAACCCAGGATTGTATTAACCCAGGAGACTGAAAAGGAAGAAGGCGATCCGCATTTCATGCTCATTTTGAAGAAAGTTCAAGAAGTTCTGGATGGATGGCTAAAGTCGCTTAATGAGCGGATCGAGAACGAGGATGTTACTCGTCTCGAGGTAAGATTCCTGGAGGTATTGAGAAGCATCCTGGAATGGGTGAAAGAAAAAGTGGATGCAAAGCTCGAATCCTACCGTGAAGAAGGCCCGAAGAAGGAGCGAGGATTGTTCCGGGATACTCATCACAGAGGTGCTATTTTTTCGAGAACAGGATGAAAAAGAATTTCAAAACAATATTCACCACAGAGTCACAGAGGTCACATGGTTCGATCCCGCGCTTCGCGGGACTCACCATGATCGGGTTAAGCCGTTCGCCCTGAGTCCCGCGAAGCGCGGGATCGAAGGGGGAGGTACCCGCCAAATAAAAAGCCTTCCATGTTTTGAAAACATAAATTCAACCCTATCTCAGAATTCCAAAAGGGATTTATGATTCTATTCCAGAAGGGATGAGGTCTATGAACCAATCCCGCGTTTCGCGGGATTGGTTCATAAGAATTTCACCTCTGTGCCTCTGTGGTGAGCCTGATTTTTGCAACGATGACAGAAGAAAAAGTTGCCATACCCTGCGGAGGAAATAACCTGGAAGGCCTCTTGGGTGTTCAGGAATCTCCTTCTTTTCGTGGAAGTGTGATTCTTTGTCATCCTCACCCCCAATACGGCGGCAACATGTACAACCCGGTTGTTGCAGCAGGGGTGGAAGCCGGTCAACGGGAAGGGTATACAACCCTTCGTTTCAACTTCAGAGGGGTAGGGGACAGTGAAGGGTCCTACGGAGATGGGGTTGGTGAAAAAGAGGATGTCCTGGCTGCCATCCAGTACTTGAGCCTGAAACTCGGGGAATCTAACCAGTCCCTGATCCTGTTCGGATATTCTTTTGGAGCCTCGACTGCTCTCCCTATTGCCGTTCAGGATCAAAGGATCAAAGGGATGATTGGGGTTGCTCCGCCTCTCGACATGTCTGATTTTAAGTTCTTAATGGGATGCGAGAAGAAGAAGCTTTTTATTGCGGGAAACCGCGATATTTACTGTCCGGTCCCGGACCTGGAGAAATGGTATGAGCAACTCGATGAACCAAAATCCTTAATCATCCTTCCAGGGGCAGACCACTTCCTCTTTTCCCATACCCATGCCCTCATCCAACCCATCAGGGAGTTTTTGAGAACCTTTTAAAACCAGAAAGCAGAAGGCAGAAGGCAGTCCGCAGATAGCGACTTAGTTGCTGAATCAGGAGTTACATGTTTCTGCCTGCTGTCTTCTGTTGACTGCCTTCTGCCTTCTGCTTACTGCTGCCTTCAGCAATCCGCAGCACGCATTCTACATTCCGAAGGCCCATCCAATCCGGTGCATGATTGTTCGCAGGGAATAAGTCCGGAATGCCTTTTTCATCCCTGCCCGGATCTCAATGTCATCTCCCGCATAAATAGAGAAGAAACGCAAACGATCCCTCCACGTTATCGGCAGTCCGAGTCGCACCCACTTCTCTGCTGAACGATTGAGTCGAAGAAGGTTATCGATCCTTTCTTTGATTGAAAGAGTCCGCTTTCGATAGGAGCGGTCAAAATCGATCAGAAAGACTCTCCCGTCTGCCACCAGTATGTTTTTGAGTTGAAGATCGCCATGGTAAAAACCTGCCTGGTGGAATTGCCGGAGGAGGAGGGCGGCGGATCGGATTATTTTTCGTTTGAGTGAAAGTGCTGTACGAGAAGGGTGGGTGTTTAGGTCTTTGAAAAATTGAATTAGGTCTCTACTGTGGGAAATCTCAAGGGAAAGAAGGTAGGCGCGGTAAAAAGAAAAGAAAGTGGACTGATGAATGGCGACCACGGGTTGAATAGTAGGGATGCCGCGCGACCGAATCTCTTCGGTTAGTGCCAGTTCCTGGAATGACCTCGATCCGAAAAGATAAAGGTTCCGGGTAAATTTTCGGAAGAGGCCTCCATGGGAATACCGCCGGATGACCATTCTTGTATCACCATTAATGGGAATAGAGGGATGAGACGTTCTACCAGCCAGATAAGTTGCTTTTTCCTTCCTCTTATTAATGAACCCTTCAACATTTTCAATCCCCTGACGAAGAAGGATATCTTTATATTCTTCTTTAAGCAGAAGAGAGGTTTTCCCGCGTTTGATCAGAGTATAGGAGTGTGGAATAACAACATTTTTGAGCATTATGCTTATGGTAAGTTAATGAAACCCGGGGATTTTGTCAACCCTCAGAGATTTCTCAAAAAAATCACAAAATCTCTGATTACACAGCGCAGCATAGCCGCAACCAAATGGCACTGTGTCTCTCACAGAGTGCACAGAGGTCGCAGGGAAGGATTTGTTTAAGGAGAATCGGGGAGATACCCCGAACCACTTGGGGTTCAGGGTTTACACCGATTCTCCTTAAGATCCTCTGACTTTCGACCAATAAAGACTCAAGAAGTGCAGAACCCTTTTTGTTTGGCGGTATCTCTCCGCCAAACAAAAAATGCTCTCTCTGAGTACTCTGTGGGCTCGAGCGAAGCCCTGAACACCATGCGGTGCAGGGCGAAGCGGGCGAGAGATCATCATTGTGTTTGCTTAATAGAATTTCAAGATTTTCCACGAGAGTAGTACAGATGCGAAATGCATTGAAAATAGAAAAAATCTGTGTAATCATCTTTCAAATCAGTGTAATCAAGAGAAGCATAGGGTACTTTTTCAGAGCTCTCTAAAATATTTGTTGACATACACTATTTTTAGATTAAAATTTGTTTTGTCGATCAAAATAACAGAAATACTTGCTTCTATCCATGACAGGATCGCAGCAGGATGCTGCTCTAATTATAAATATTACTTATTTTATTAACACTTACGCTATGCTCTATGCGCTCTGCCCTGTACACTATGCGGTGCAGGGCTCTGCGCCATGCGTGTTTTTGGATAAATGATGGAAACCGAAAATAGAAAAATCCTGGTTGTAGACGATAACCTTGAACTGGCGGAGATTGTTTCGCAATTCCTGGAAATCCAAGGGTTCCAGGTCTGTGTCGCCCACAATGGGAATACCGCTATCCGAAAAATATCCTCTGAATCTCCTGAACTCGTTCTTCTCGACCTCAAGCTGCCTGACATCGGGGGCTCTGAAGTTTTGAAAAAGATCAAAGAAATCGATGAAAGCATAGCGGTGGTCATATTAACAGGGTACGGAAGTGAACAAATTGCGGTCGAATTGATGAAACTGGGGGCTTCGGATTTCATTCCAAAACCTTTCGAAAGGGACGTTCTCCTGGGAGCTATCAACAATGCGCTGAAGATCCGACATGCCCAGGTGGAGGACAAAAAATTTCAGCGTTACTCATCTCTTGAATCTTTTTTCCCATTTCTTGCCCATGAGATCCGAAATCCTCTCCATGCTATTGGAGGGGCTCTGGCCATTATCCGAAGAAGGTCCGATGTCAATGATGAATATCTCAGTAGATCGATTAAAATCATCCAGGAAGAAGTAGCCCATCTGAATGATTTTGTACAGGAATGTCTCGATTTTGTCCGTCCTCCAACAAAGAGCTACTTCACGGAGGTCGATATCAATGAAGTGATCTCCATTGTGATGAATATTATTGCCCACATGTCTGAAGAGCCGTCTAAAAAGATCAAGGTTGTGACAGAAATGGACCCCCAGCTCCCAAAGGTTTATGGCAATTATGAGGAGATAAAGAGAGCATTCTTAAACATTGTGAAGAACGGCTTTGAAGCCATGAGGGATGGCGGGGAATTCGCGATCAAGACGTACACCAGGCAAAATCCTTCTCCCGGGTGGATTGAAGCCATATTTATTGACCACGGGGAAGGCATTAAAAAAGAACACCAGGCTAGCCTCTTTGAACCCTTTTTCACCACAAAGCTTGGAGGAACGGGTCTTGGGTTGGCAATTTGCCATCGCATCATTGTTGAAAGACACCATGGGAAGATTGAGATCGAGAGTGAAAGGGGAAGCGGGACGATCATAAAGGTCGGACTGCCAATCCATCAGCCTCCTGAGAATCCAGGAGGAATAGGATGATGACCAAGCCTTCGGTTTTAGTAGTTGATGATGAGCCGAACTCCCTTTTCGGGGTCTGTCAGATTCTGACGGATGAAGGGTTCCAGGCTATTCCTGCCAACAATGGATTAGAGGCATTAGAGATTTTGAAGAAGGATTCAATTAATGTGATCATCACCGATGAGAAGATGCCTGATTTGAACGGAATGGAGTTGCTTTCCGAAGTCAAGAAAAATTATCAGCAGATCCCGGTCATCCTCATTACAGCCTATGGCTCCGTATCCATGGCAGTTGAATCCCTTAAACGGGGAGCTTTCTATTTTTTTGAAAAGCCCATTTTTAACAATCTTGAGCAATTCTTAGCCATCATCAAACAAGCCCTTAAAACCCAGGAGATGGAAAGAGAGCTTGACCACCTGCGAAAAGAGGTAAGCGAGAAATATTCTTTTCCCAATATTATTTCCAATCATCCCAAGATGTCTGAAATATTCGATATCATAGGAAGGATTGCCAGGACGGATAAAACCGTTCTGATCCAGGGAGAGAGTGGAACCGGAAAAGATCTCATCGCGAAAACCATCCATTACAACAGTTTGAGAAGAGATAATCCAATGGTCACCGTGAATTGCGGGGCCTTGACAGAGACACTTCTCACAAGCGAGCTATTTGGTCATACGAAGGGCGCTTTTACGGGCGCCGTAAAGGATACCGTCGGCCGCTTCCAGATGGCTGATGGAGGAACACTGGTCCTGGATGAAATCGGTGAGGTCCCTTTCCATCTCCAAAAAACGCTTCTCAGGATCATCGAAGAAAAGGAGTTTGAAAGAGTCGGGGACAGCCGATCGATCAAGGTCGATGTCCGAATTTTAACCACCACCAATCGAAACCTCCAAGAAGAAGTAAAAAAGGAAAAATTCCGGGAAGACCTTTTTTTCAGGCTCAGTATCGTCCCCGTCACGCTGCCTCCTTTAAGAGAACGGGTCTCGGATATTCCTCTTTTAGCCAATCATTTTCTAAAGAAGTTCCAGGAAGAGAAGGGTCTCATTAGAATTGAACCGGAGGCTCTGGAGCACTTAAAAACATACTCCTGGCCTGGAAATGTAAGGGAATTAATGAATGTGATCCAGCAGATGATGATTTTCTGTAAAGGGAATACGATCACGATGAATGACCTTCCCCCTCACATGTTTCTGAAAGGGGAGATTCAGGAGCAAAGGCCGGGCGGAAAGATCCAACTGATGAAAATGGTATCGGACGTCGAGAAAAAATGGATCCTCAATAAACTGAAGGAAGGCGATTGGAATCAAGAGAAGACATCGGCGCTCCTTGGAATAACAAGAAAAATGCTCATGAACCGGATCAAAAAATACAAAATTAAAATACCCAAAAATTAGACTTTTTTGCAGGGATTGGCAAAAAATTTGCAGTTGATAAAAAGGGATCGTCCTACGGTAAGGGTAGCATAATGGAACCCCTTAAGAATTCAACCTAACCGTCGGACACGCCGCGCTCGCCGTGCATGCGCACTGGCGCAGCAGGCAAGCGCTGGCGCTGCGGGCCCTGACCCAAACGGGCCTCATAACCGTAACCTAACAGTTGATTTGAAAAAACCATTTTTCTAAGGCTGCTCAAAAGTGCCCAAATGCAAGGCGCCCGAATCCCGCCGACGGCGGGACTGAGTGAATGAGGCGTACTCGAATGTACGTCGCAATGACGAAGGATGAGGACAACGCCGTAGATGGGCGTTTTTCAGCAGCCTTATGAATACATCACGTGGGGTTCGTTATGCCTGACAACCACATTCTACTTCTTGATCCCTTCAAAAACCTTCTTAATACATACCAGATGATTTTTGAGGAAGAGAAATATCCCTTTGAGACCGCTTCAAATCTGGATGAGGCATACCGGCTTTTCGAGGCAAAGAGGTACTCGGTCATCATCATCGAATACTTCCCCCCTATGGAGACGACTGAAGAAATCATTAAATGGGTGAGGAAGAATACACCCGAAACCTATATCATTATGGTTACTAATACAACGATTGATGAAGCGACTTATGAGAAGCTTTTTGCTACTGGGTTGGATGATCTCATCCTAAAACCCTATCCCCCTGAAAGGATTCTTGTTCATATTAAGAAAGGATTGCGGCAAAGAGACCTCCTGCTGAGAAAACAGGAGCTCGAGGCGCAGTTCATTCTTGATCCGGTTACGAGTAAGATCCACCAGCTTATTTTTGATTCTGCTTACTTCAAGAAATGCCTGCACCAGGAGTTGAAGAGAGCGAAACGTCACAATCATTCCCTATCGCTGCTTTTAGTTCAGATTCCCGGAAAAGAGAAGGTAAGTGATGTTTACGAAACCCTGTGCACAGAGTTGGCAAAGGTCCTTAGAAGATACGTGCGGGAAGAAGACATTGTCGGCAGGGAGAATGGCAACTTTGGGATTCTCCTCCCTGAGACAGATCAAAGTGGGTCTCATGCATTGATGAGGAGACTCATCAATCTGATCCAAACCCATCCGGATTTTCAATCTGATAAAGCCCTGGGTCCAATTGCTCAAGATCTCTCCATTCAGGCTTATACTTACCCTGAAATGTCCCTCATTCCTGAATCCCTAAAAACGGTCATTGACGACATCGATAAAGGACCGACATTTCATTAATTAGAAAATAGCACCTTAAAATCCCTCCCAACCTCCCTTTGCCAAAGGGAGGAGATCATTACCTCCCTTAGAAAAAGGGGGGCGAGGGGGGATTTTCATGGTTCGAGGGCGCCCTCCGGGCATGGGGCATTAGATAGAAAATAAAGGCTCGTTCAAGGGTCACGGTATGGTTCGACAAGCTCACCATGATCGGGGGAAAACCGTTCGTCCTGAGCCCTTCGACTCACCGTTCGTCCTGAGCCCTTCGACTCACCGTTCGCCCTGAGCCCTTCGACTCACCGTTCGCCCTGAGCCTGTCGAAGGGTGAACGG
>Ga0214473_10010690_pt1 | contig 10781 bp, 5 predicted proteins | sample RVTome_7_FD_203509 | JGI IMG/M metagenome (GOLD analysis project Ga0214473, IMG submission 203509) | Soil microbial communities from uranium-contaminated site in the Upper Colorado River Basin, Wyoming, United States - RVT98D197 | ecosystem: Environmental > Terrestrial > Soil > Contaminated >... | reverse complement strand
CCGCATCCGCAAGTTCTCGCCGGACGGCAAGCCGCTGGGGGCGGCCGGTGGTCAGGGGGGCGGGCCAGGCGAATTCCGTGAGCCGGTGGGGATCGCGGTTGACGCGAAGGCGCGGGAGATACTGGTGTCGGACGCCGGTAACGCGCGCATTCAACGGTTCGACGCGGAGCTGAGGCCGGTCGCCCATTATGCTGTGAAGGAGTGGGAGGACCGGGCCCCGACCAACAAGCCGGACCTCGCCGTCCTGCCGGACGGGCGGCTGCTGGTCAGCGACCCGGCGCATGGGCGGGTGATGCTGATGGCGACGGACGGGCACATCGTGGCCGCGGTGGAGAGTGTCGCCGGCGAGGCGCTGGCGGCGCCGCGGGGCATCGCGTTCGAGGCGACGGGCGAGTTCGTGTTCACGTCGGAGGGTACGGCGGGCCGGGTTCGGCGCTTCCCGCTGAGCGATTTCGCGCTTCGCTAGCCGGTGGAGGGCAGGCACGGGGGCCTGCCCCTACGGGTTGCAGGCGCGGCGGTGCGGTAACACAGGGCCGAGCCTTGCCTGCCGAATGCGGCCTGTGTATCATGTGTGAAGTCCGACACAAAGTCGATTTGGAGCCGGACTTGAACCGCTGAGCGGGCCAGAGCATGACCAGGATCACCGCCGGACCACCTCACTCCTCTCGCTACGCAGCAGCCGATACCCCGCCGGACGATGCCGAGCTGGCGGCGAAGGTGCGCGAGCTGATCGCGGGCCTGTCGCCGGACAGCGCCGACCTCCTGACCGCGTTCCACCGCATCCAGCACGAGTACGGCTACGTGCCCCGGGAAGCGATCCCGGTCCTGGCCGGGCAGTTCGGCACCACGCCCGCGATGCTGTATGGAGCGCTCGACTTCTACTCTGAGATATGCACGGCGCCGCCGTCGGGGACTACGGTGGAGTGGTGCAGCGGCCCCGCTTGCCTGCTCAAGGGCTCGACGAACATCCGCCGCGTCCTGGAGAGCGTCCTTGGCTGTGCGATGAACGAGAACACGCCCGACGGGGCGTTCGGTCTGCGGCTGGTGCAGTGCGACGGCACCTGCCACCTGGCGCCGCTGCTGCGTCTGGAAGGGAAGTACCTCGGCCCGTTGTCCGTGAGCGACGCGATCAAGCTGGCGCGGGGGCTCAAGGGTGGGCCGCAGCGTGAGGCTGGTGGGGATGGGGAGAAGCCAGCCGGCGTCCCGGAGGGGGGTGAGGAGTCGTAGCCGCAGGGCTTTAGCCCTGCGGGGCAGGCCTGAAGGCCTGCAGCTACGGGAACAGCAGCATGGCGACGTACGAAGATCTGAAGGCGAAGGCGGAGGCGGCGTGGGCGCCATTCGAGGAGCCGCAGCGACCCCTGATCAAGGTCGGCGTGACGACCTGCTCGCGGGTGGCCGGCGCGCTGGAGACGCTGGCGGCCGTCCGCGCGGAGCTGGCGGCCCGGGGGCTGGAGGCGGACGTGATGGTGACCGGCTGCTGGGGGCTCTGCTACGCGGAGCCGCTGGTGGAGGTGCGGCGGCCGGGCCGGCCGGGCGTCCTCTACGGCAACCTGACCGCCGACAAGGTGGCGGGTCTGATCGAAGGCACGCTTGGGGCGGAGGGAGCCGCGCCGGAACTGGCGCTGGCCGTGCTGGCGGACGCGTCGCTGGACGGCGTGCCGCCGCTGCGCTCGCTGGAGTTCTTCGCCGGGCAGGAGCGCCGGCTGATGGCGAACTGCGGCGTGATCGACCCTGAGGAGATCGACCACTACATCGCCCACGGGGGCTACGAGGGGCTGGCGAAGGCGCTGGCGATGACCGATGAGCAGGTGATCGCCGAGGTTCTGGAGTCCGGCCTGTGGGGGCGCGGCGGCGCCGCCTTCCCGACCGGCCGCAAGTGGGACTTCCTGCGCACGGCCCCGGTCACGCCCAAGTACATGATCTGCAACGCGGACGAGGGCGACCCGGGCTCTTTCGTGAACCGGAACCTGATGGAGAGCGACCCGCACCTCGTCATCGAGGGGATGGTCATCGGCGGCTATGCGACCGGCGCATCGTACGGCTACATCTACATCCGTGAGGAGTACCCGTTGCCGGTGGAGCGGATGGAGAGAGCGGTCGAGCAGGCGCGGGAGCGGGGCCTGCTGGGGTCGAACGTGCTCGGCACCGGCTTCGCGTTCGACCTGGAGGTCGTGCGGGGCGCGGGCAGCTACGTTTGCGGCGAGGAGACCGGCCTCATCGCCTCGATCGAGGGCTCGCGGGGGATGCCGAGGATCCGCCCGCCCTTCCCCGCCCAGGCGGGCGTGTTCGGCAAGCCGTCCAACGTCAACAACGTCGAGTCGTACGCCAACGCGCCGCTGATCATGCGCAACGGGGCCGCCTGGTACGCGTCGGTCGGCTCGGAGAAGCACAAGGGGACGAAGATGTTCTCGCTCTCCGGCCAGGTGCGTCGCGTCGGCATACTGGAGGCGCCGCTGGGCACGCCGATGAGCGATGTCGTGGTGGGCGCCGGCGGCGGGTCACCCGAGGGCCGCGCACTCAAGGCGGTGCAGCCCGGCGGGCCGCTCTCCGGCATCGTCCCGGCGAGCGACGTCGGCATCGCCCTGGAGCCGGAGCCGTTCCGAGAGCGCGGGATGTTCATGGGCTCCGGCGGCCTGGTCGTGATCGACGACTCGAACTGCGTCCTGGACCTGGCGATCTACTTCGAGTGGTTCGCCGAGGACGAGTCGTGCGGGCGCTGCACCACCTGTTTCGCGGGCACGCGGCGGCTGCTCGAGATCCTGCGGCGGATCGCTTCGGGGCGCGGCCGCAACTCCGACCCGGAGATCATGCGGCTGCTGGCGGACACGATGCGCTACGCGAACTGCGTTCACGGGCAGGCGGCGCCGACGGCGGTGATGTCGATGTTCCGCTTCTTCGAGGAGGAGCTGAACGAGCACCTGCAGAACAAGCGCTGCCCGGCGAAGGTCTGCCGCGAGCTGGTGCGGTACGAGGTGGTGCACCACTCCGACCGGCTGCCGCAGGCGGAGGCTATCTGCCCGACGGCGGCGGTGGTGCGTGAGAACGGACATTATCGCATCGACCAGGGGAAGTGCATCAAGTGCGACGCCTGCCGGGAGCAGGCGCCGTACGCGATCGCGGTGGTGGACGCGTTCGGGCCGTAGGGCGCCGCGAGCCGAAGCGCCTTTCTCTTCAGCCACGGATCAGCACAGATAGGCACTGATTCAGTGCGTCTGTGAGGATTCATGCCGGTCTGTGGTGACTTTGCCGGCGCAGGGCTTGACAATTGCGAACGGTAGCCTATAATTCACACATCGCGGGCCAGGGGGTGCGACGCTTGCGACGTGTTCGGGTGTCTCTTCGGTTTCAGACGCCGGGCCAACCTACGGTGGGTTGGGACCCGGCGTTTTGCATTTGCGGTGCGCGGCAATGAGCTAGGGTAAGACGAGAGAGGCCTCGGCGGTGGTGGCCGCCGAGGCCTGGTGCTAGGAACAAGACAGAAGGGGGTGCGACGATGAAGAAGCCGTTGATGGCACTCTTGGCGGTGGCGGTGGTCGCCAGTGCGTGGCTTATTTCCGGAAGCGACGAGGTGGCGACTGCGAATCCAGACACCGTGAACGCTGGCCACGACCTCTTCGAGACGGACGGCTCCAGAACGTGGGACATCGTCACGACTCCGCCCTTTCCCGGCGGATGCGACCCGGTGGTGAACACGACTGTGATGATGAAGGGCGACCCGTTCGATTCCTACGGCAGCTACAACGGCCTGAGCCCGACGGATACGATCGTGGAGCGTCTCGAAGCCGCCTGGCCTTTCCCGGACACGATTGACATCGAGATCGTCCGCCTGGAACTAAGGAGCGTGACGCCGTTGACGGTGACCTGTCCGGGCCCGGACCAGAGCTGGGAGATGACAGCCCAGGTGCCCGAGAGCGACCCGTGCAACCAGGCGACTGGCACGATGACGATCCGTCACGAGTATGCGAACGGTGGAACGTTTGACTCGACGCTTCCGGTCACACCGCTGTTGACCTTCACGCGTCTGGACGGCCCCGGAGTGATCGGCCCGTTCTGCGGGCCGCCGATCCAGTTCGAGGCAAGGAACATACCTTGGTGCCACCAGGCCAGCCCGCTTGACGATCCGGCGGGGGACGTTGTGGTTGAGGTGGCCGGCCTGACGAGTAACTTCTTCCCCGGCATCGTTTGCCCGGACAGCCCCCATAACGGGGTCGGCACGGACGGCCAGAGGACGAAGTGCGTCACACAGGAACAGGCCGCTCTGGCGAAGCACGGCGTGCTGCCGGCCGAGAACCCGCCGGCGACCCAGGTGGTCAGCCCCTCATGTATCCCACTAGGTGTCGGCGGCACGACGGAGCTTCTCGTGGACGGCTCCGGGGTGCCGCGCAGCGCCAGCACCGGCTCCGACGCGTCTGCCTGGCCGTACGCGGCGCTGGCGGCGGGCGGATGGTACGCCAGGAGACGGTTCACGAGGAGGCAAGTGTAGCGCCCGCACGCCAGAGGAATAACGGTTAGGAAGCAGTAAGAAAGGGGTGCGGGGATGCGCAGCGCAATTCGGCTTCTCACAATCGTGGGAAGTCTTATCCTGGTCTTCGGGTTGGTTCCGGCCTCCTCCGTTCAGGGAGTACCGGGACCGAAGAACATCGACGTCACGTGGAGTGTGTCATATAACTCTGGCTCAGACCTGTATGACTATTCCTACACCGTCACCAACGTCGGCGGCGGACCGGTTGATCTTCACCGTCTGACGGTTACCGAAGCCGCAGGCCACGGTGGGATACACCATGAGACCGATATCGTTTGTGCTGCTGGGCCGCCTGACTGTTCGTTCCAATATGACGTGGCGTTCGGTCTAGAGCACAACTACAGTTGGTTCTTCGGTCCCGACATCCCGGCCGGAGGATCGGTCACAGTTGGCTTCTCGGACCCTGATGGGCCGTACACAGCGAGCCTGAGGGTGAACTTCGACAGCGATGCGCCGTTCACGGACAGCGCGATCAGCGACCTCGTCCCAGCTCCGAGGCCGCAGGGTGGAAACGAGAACGAAGTAGGCCCGATCAACCTACCCCCGCCATACCCACCCGGCTCTTTCAAGGCTTGGAGCCGCGAGGGGCCGGGCGTTGCTGAGCCAACCGTCGGGGGGTTCAACTACAAATACTTTCTCAGGAACACCGGCAATACAACCATAGGGCCCGATGTGAACCCAGCGAGTGACAATCACGGCGACTACTACGTGAACGAGCACCCATCTCATGCGGGGATTCACCATGAACAGGGGATCGAGCCGGACAACTTGTGTGCGGCGAGTGGATTTTCGTTCGATTCGGCTGGCCACGTGCCAACAATTGGTCCGGCTGAGCCTTTGCCAAACAATGTCGACCCACACCACTACTACTGGGAGGGCCTTGGTGATGGCGCCTGCCCGGTCCCCGCAGGCTGGGAGCCGGGCACTGTACTGACCTTGGGTTTCTTTGATCCACATCCACCAGGACGTGTGTCGTCGGCTGGAAGGGTTCACGGTTCAACTGAGATCGTGGAGGAGTTTACAGGCCCTACCGAAATGGTCTTGGTGCCGGCTCTTCCAACGGGCGGCACGACTGAACTGCTGGTCGACCGCTCGGACGCGGCAAGCGCGGGCGGCTCCGGCGGCGGCTCCGATTCCACGCCGTATGCCACACTGGCAGGTGGGGTTGCGGCGGCGGTGGTGGCGGTGGCGGCTGGCGGCTGGTATGCGCGGAGGCGGTGGCTGCGCTAGCGTCTCGCTCTTCGGAACCGTGGCTGCAGGCCACTCCACCCCGCGGGTGACCTTCAGGTTGCCCCTACATCGAGGTCTCGCTGCGTCATCGCGTATAATACGCGTCGATAGCCCCCAGCGAACGCGCAGCGCTCGGAGGGAGCCCCGCACGTGACGACGCCCCTGCGGCGACAGTATCTCGACATAAAGCGACGCTATCCGCACGCCATCCTCTTCTTCCGCCTCGGCGACTTCTACGAGACGTTCGACCAGGACGCCGAGACCGTTGCCCGTGAGCTGAACATCGTCCTCACCTCGCGCCCGATAGGCAAGGACCAGCGGATCCCGCTCGCGGGCATCCCTCACCACGCGCTCGACTCCTATCTGGCGAAGCTGATCGCGAAAGGGTACAAGGTGGCGATCTGCGAGCAGATGGAACAGCCGGGGAAAGGCAAGAAGATTGTCGACCGGCAGGTCGTGCGGGTGGTGAGCCCGGGGACGCTGGTGGAGGACAACCTGCTGCAGCGGGGCGCCAACAACTACCTGGCGGCCCTGGCTCCGGGCAACGGCGCGGCGGGGCTGGCCTACGTGGACGTCTCCACCGGCGAGTTCGCCTGCACGCAGCTCGACGTGGGCGGCGACGCCCTCGCCGCCGAGCTGGACCGGCTCTCCCCCGCCGAGCTGCTGCTGCCGCCGGCCGTCTCGCCGCCGGAGGGCGTCAAAGCGACGCTTTCGCCGCTGCCCGCCGCCGCCTTCGACGAACGGGCGGCGGTGGAGCGGCTGCTATCGCACTTCGGCGCGCCCTCGCTGGAGGGGCTCGGCCTCGCGGGGTACACGCCGGCGGCGACCGCCGCGGGGGCGGTCATCGCCTACCTCCAGGAGAACCAGAAGGCGTTGCTGCCGCAGGTGAGCCGCGTATCGTACTACCGAGGCGATGGGTTCATGGGCATGGACGCAGTCACGCGGCGGAACCTGGAGCTGTTCGCCTCCCTCCGCGCCGACACGCCTGACTCATCGCTCCTCGCTGTGATCGACGAGACACGGACGGCGATGGGGGCGCGGCTGCTGCGGCGCTGGCTGGGGCAGCCGCTGCTGGACGTGGTTCAGATTAGCCGCCGCCAGGACGGCGTGCAGCTGTTCGCCGACTCCGCCGTGCGGCGGGGGCGGGTGTCGGGCGTGCTTGCGAAGATGCCGGACCTGGAGCGGATCATCACGCGCGTGGGCGCCGGCTCGGCGACGCCGCGGGACCTGGTGGCGCTGCGGCGTGGCCTGGAGCTGGCCCCCGAGCTCCAGCGCGGCCTCGATGGCGACCCGGCCTCCGCCGATGGAAAGCGGCGTGCCCACGAGGAGCTGGTCGCGAATCTGCATCCCTGTCGCGAGACCGTGGAGCTTATCGCCGGGGCGATCGCGGACGAGCCCGCGGGCGAAGCCGTCATGCGGCCCGGCTTCTCCGAGGAGCTGGACACGCTGCGCGCGACGGCGCGCGACGCGCGGCAGTTCCTGGCCGACCTGGAGCGCCGCGAGCGCGAGCGCACCGGCATCAAGACGCTGAAGGTGGGCTACAACAAGGTATTTGGCTACTACATCGAGGTGTCGAAGGCGAACATGAAGGCGGCGCCCGCCGACTACCAGCGGCGGCAGACGCTGGTGGGCGGCGAGCGGTTCACCACGGCGGAGCTCCAGGACCACGAATTCCGCATCCTGCACGCCCGCGAGCGGCAGCAGGAGCTGGAGGAGACGCTGTTCCGCCAGGTCTGCGCGCAGGTTGCGGCCGGCGGCGCGCGGGTTCGGGAGACGGCGGCGGCGGTGTCGCTGGTGGACGTCTTCTGCGGTCTGGCCGAGGCCGCGGTGCGCAACCGCTACGTGCGCCCCACTGTCGATGAGAGCGACGCCATCGCGATACGCGACGGGCGTCACCCGGTGGTGGAGCGCTCGCTTTCGGACGGATTCGTGCCGAACGACGCCTATCTGGCGGCGAGCGATGCGCAGATCGCGATCCTCACGGGCCCGAACATGGCGGGCAAGTCGACCTATCTGCGGCAGGTCGCGCTCATCGTGCTGCTGGCGCAGGTCGGGTCGTTCGTGCCGGCGGCCGAGGCGCGGATCGGGTTGGTGGACCGCATCTTCAGCCGTGTCGGTGCGACGGACGACATCGCCGCTGGGCATTCGACGTTCATGGTGGAGATGCTGGAGACGGCGGCGATCCTGCACAGCGCGACGCGGCGGTCGCTGCTGCTGTTCGATGAGATAGGCCGCGGCACCAGCACCTACGACGGCATGGCGATCGCCCGGGCGGTCGTCGAGTTCTTGCACAGCCGGCCGGAGCTGGCGGCGCGCACGCTGTTCGCGACGCACTACCACGAGCTGGTGGAGCTGGAGTCGCTGCTGCCGCGGGTACGCAACTACAACGTGGCGGTGTCGGAGCAGGGGGGCGAGGTCGTGTTCCTGCACCGGATCCTGCCCGGCGGCGCCGACCGCTCCTACGGCGTGCAGGTGGCGCAGCTGGCGGGGCTGCCGAAGCCCGTTGTGCTGCGGGCGCAGGAGCTTCTGGAGGAGCTGGAGGCGTCGCGGCGGGAGATGTCGAGGCCGGCGCGAGGACGGGGGGAGGAGTCGCCCCAGCTGCCGCTGTTCGCCGCCAACAGCGCCCTGCTGCGGGAGCTGGCGGAGACGGACGTGGACTCCATGACGCCGCTGCAGGCGCTCACGCGGCTGTACGAGCTTGCCGAGCGGGCGCGCCGAGCGGGGCAGGCCTGATGAGCAGGGTCTGATGGCTGGCCGTCTCTTCCTCGTAACCTTGCTGCTTGAGGCAGCAGTTGTGGTGTCATGTGGCACGTCAGGAGGCCTGGACGAACCGTATAGGAGTCTAATCCCAAACTGCGGACAGAGGGCGTACACTTACCGCCTGGCGTCCGAGAATCAGGACAGATCAGAGGTTCTCAGTCTAGCGCGGGAGACGTCCCAGGAATCCACAGAACCCGATCGCGCGTCCTCGTGGACGCGCGTCTGCGAGGGCACTGACCTGTCTGTAACCATGACAGTGCTGCAGTTTGAAGACGAGCGTGATGCAGAGGCGTACGTCGCTGACCGAGCCGAAAGTTACAAACAGTTCGGTGCCGAGACTGGTAACCAAGCGGTTGATGTCAGCGATGACGCGGGACAGAGGCTACGCAGTCGTCTCGATGTTTTGGAGGCCTTTGAGTATGCCTCGTGGCCCTTCCTTGCGGACGGCCCCGCCGTAGCTGAGGCAGACGGATTTGGTGAACGTGACGGCGTCGCTGGCTTCCGGTTGTTTGCGAGAGAACAGCGCTACGTGTTGGACTATGGAGTACAGCACAATCGAGTGGAGGTTCTTGTAGTACGCACTGGAGACTGGTTCGCCCTGCCGCCGTCAGGGGCTGCCGATTTTGTCCTTGATCTGGCCAGTCGAACTTTGGCAGACTGGCCTCCCTGATCCGTGGCGGTGGACCTGGCCGCCGGCGAACGCTGAGGCGGGCCGCTTCCCCCGCCGGAACGGGCGTGCTAGAATCGCCGACAAGGAGCCCTTCGACTTGCTCACGACAGGCCCATCTTGACTATCCGCGTCCTCAGCCCGGAAACCGCTGCCAGGATCGCCGCGGGCGAGGTCGTGGAGCGGCCGGCATCGGTGGTCAAGGAGCTGGTCGAGAACGCGCTGGACGCCGACGCGACGGTGATCAGCGTGGAGGTGGCGGCGGGTGGGCTGGAGAGCATTCGCGTCTCCGACGACGGCTGCGGCCTGGCCGCCGGGGAGCTGGAGGTGGCGTTCGCGCGGCACGCTACGAGCAAGCTGGCGGATGAAGAGCTCCTGCGCATCGAAACGCTGGGATTCCGGGGCGAGGCGCTTCCCGCGATAGCCGCCGTCGGCGAGGTGGAGATGTCGTCGCGGCCGCCCGGCGCGGAGGCCGCCGCCTGGGTGCGGCTGTCCGAAGGGGTGGTGGAGCGGGGCGAGCGCGGCGCCCCCGCCGGCACGACGGTGACGGTGCGCGGGCTGTTCGAGCGGCAGCCGGCGCGGCGCAAGTTCCTGCGCTCGCCTTCTTCGGAGGCGAACCAGATCGCCTCGGTCGTGAGCCACTACGCGCTCGCCCGCCCGGGCGTGCGCTTCTCGCTGACGCTGGACGGCCGGCAGTCGCTGTTGACGGATGGCAATGGCGATCTGCGCGACGCTATCGCCGCCGTATACGGCGCCGAGGTGGCGTCGGTGCTGCTGCCGGTCGCTCCGGGGGAGGGACCGATCGCTGTCGATGGGCTTGTGGCGGCGCCGCAGGTCAGCCGCGCTGGTCGCGGCTACGTGAGCCTGTTCGTGAACGGGCGCTGGGTGCAGAGCCGGCGGCTGGCCTACGCGGTGGAGGAGGCGTACCGGGGCCTGCTGATGGTGGGCCGCTACCCGATAGCGGTGCTCAACCTGCGGCTGCCGTTGGAGGAGGTGGACGTGAACGTCCATCCGACGAAGGCGGAGGTGCGCTTCCTCGACGAGTCGGCGGCGTTCGGGGCGGTGCAGCGGGCGGTGCGGACCGCCCTGCTGGAATCGGCGCCGGTGCCCGTGGCGGCGCCGGTGGGAGCGCTGGAGCTGGCGGCGCAGCCTTCGATGCCACCGTTGTGGGAGCACGCGCGGTCGCTGGAGCGCGGCGAGGCAGGGGTCGCTATCGAGGAGACGGTCGCCGCCGCGACGCCGGCCGCCGCCCTGCCGGCGCTGCGGGTGATCGGCCAGTTTGGGAGCACCTACCTGATCGCCGAGGGGCCGGACGGGATGTACATGATCGACCAGCACGCCGCCCACGAGCGCGTCCTCTACGAGCGGTTCGTGCGCCGGCGGCTGGAGCGCCGCCCTGACGGGCAGGCGCTGCTGGAGCCGGTGACGCTGGAGCTTTCGCCACCGCAGCGCGTCCTGCTGGCGGAGCAAGAGGGGCCGCTGCGGGAGCACGGGTTCCAGGTGGAGCCGTTCGGCGAGGGGTCTTACCTGGTGCGGGCGCTGCCGGCGCCGCTGGCGGCGTCAGACCCGCGGCAGGCGGTGACCTCGTTCCTGGACCTGATG
>Ga0214473_10010689_pt1 | contig 10783 bp, 6 predicted proteins | sample RVTome_7_FD_203509 | JGI IMG/M metagenome (GOLD analysis project Ga0214473, IMG submission 203509) | Soil microbial communities from uranium-contaminated site in the Upper Colorado River Basin, Wyoming, United States - RVT98D197 | ecosystem: Environmental > Terrestrial > Soil > Contaminated >... | reverse complement strand
ACCCTCCTGCAGGGCGGCTAATACCCTCTGCTCAACGTTGTTGCCTGACTCTTTCACTGCCTCTGAGACCCCTGATGGATACGGCGAGTACTCTGCACTGCCCCTCGCATCCCAAATTCGATAACGCTCGAACACACATCATACGCTTTACGGCTCGCAGGCACAAATGTTTTCGGCTTGCGGGGGATCTCAGTTTAGTCTGGCACTCTGATCGACACCCCCCGGTCTCCTGTTCCATGCCAGCCGCCAAGGTGCTGTAACTCATGCATCTATAGGGAGTTAGCTTCGCTCCGTCCCAGCATGTGCTCAGTAGACTTGCCTGGTGGGAAGTCGGACTCTGAAGATGGTCGTGCCCTGAGACGGGAGTTCCACGGTCACCTGGCCGCCGTGATCCGTGACAATCCGTTTCACGACGGCCAAGCCAAGCCCCCGACCGTCTATCTCTTCAACGTTACAGGGACTCGGATTGCCCGCGTGCTCGAGCTGTCCCGGCTGGAGCCCTTCGCATGTGTCGACAAACAGAAGCTCGATCTGCCCTTTCCTCACCAAGCAATCGATGAGCAATTTCTGTTGCACGTCGGCGCGGGCGGCATCCACGGCTCGCTGGATCAGATGATAGAATATCTGTTCCACCTCCCGCGGGGAAACCGCCATAAGCGGCACAACATCCATGTCCTTGATCGCGATGAGCAGGTTGCGGCGCTGTGCACTCTCTGCAAATACACTCATCGTCCGCCTGGCGATCTGGTAGATGCCCACGGGCTGCTCGGTAGGCGTCGGACCCGGTCGTGCGAGATCCATGAACCGCGTCAAGGTACCCTGTGCCTTCAGTATCTCCGAGAGACTCCTGCTGACGCCGCTGCGTATGGTTTGCGGTACATCAAGGCCGCCCAGATCAGCAACAACCTTTTCCAGTATCAGTTGCGTCGCCGACAATGGCTCCACGACCTGCTCGGCCACGTTGGCACTCAGCACCCCGACCGCCGCTTCACGGGCATGTTTCTCCAATTTCTTGCGGTACTCGTCCAACTCGCGTTGGGCCTGTATCCTGGCGCTGACATCGAGAGCCACCCCTACGATGCCTGTGACCTTGCTCACCCGATCTCTGAGAGCGGAGTAGTAGATCTGGAAGGACGCATTGCCCAGACAAGCCGTCGTGATAAACGACTCGCCCGACAACGCCCGGCGGCAGTCCTCCATGAATTGCTCGCCGGACGGAAACGCATCCGATACACGTCGGCCGCGGATTTGCTCCGGGCTCAGGCCAAGCACATCCAAGCCCTTGCCCTGGATGAACGTGATGACCGTGTCACGATCAGCCATGAAGAGAAAGACCGGCATGGCCGAGGCAATCGTCGCGCAGCGCAACTCGCTCACCCGCAGGGTCTCCTGTGTCTCCCAGCGGAAGACATCCAGCATCCGGACAACGCTCCAGGTCACTACAACCGCGCAGAGAGCCCGAAACAACTGGATCGGAAGACCTGTCAGCGAGATGAAATTCTCATAGTTCAAGATCGTGGCGGGGAAGAAGCCGGCCTTCTTCACGAACAGACCTGCAAACACGCCATAGATGAGAAACGTGGCCGCCGCGATCGTTAAGTTCCTCGTAACCGAATACAGCCTCATGGCCCTGAATCCGGGCGCCTGGGAGAAGAGGCTCCAGGCCGTAAGAATGGTGCCCGGCACGCATAGCAAGTAGCGGGACCAGATGTCTCCCATGAGAAGCCTGTGGTCCGGTTTGCTCGTCAGGAGGATCGCCACCCATGCGGCAGCCGGCAACAAGGGAATCGCCTGCAGCAAGCGGCGCCTTCCTGAATTCCTTGAGAGGATCGTGACTCCGAACTGAACCAGGAAGAAGAAAGAAACCGGCAACGTGAGCATTCGTGCATATTCGGCAAACAGGACTGGAAGCGGTCCCCCTATAGCGATGAACATGTCGAGCCACTCGTTGAGACCATGCACAATGCCGAACAGCCCCACCAGCCAGATGTGTTGCGCCAAGTCGAACCTGCTGTCCTTTTTCGGGTAGACGAGGATCATCAGGCCGAGGACGAAGAACGCCAAACCGTATATGAACCATACCAGGATCATCGGACGCCCCGTTTAATCTCTGCCATCCATTGGCGCCAAAGCATATACGCGACGCGACGCGAACCTGCAACACAATTCCCGGCAACACGCAGGGATTAAACCGGAACCCCGAATGGCCCCCGGCCGCATCAACATATTATCCAACCCAAAACCCCTTCCCGCAGGTGAGATTCGGTCGGCGTATCTCTCTCACTTTTGGGAGAACTTCCCGGCCGAGGACAGCCATTTTCGCGACACCGCATTTTCATGCTGCCTGTAACTGCCTTTTGCTGCAATACTTATGCCAGGACGACCGAGAACATGGGCAAGATCAGATCATCTGGCACAGATGTTGCTCTATACCCAAAGTCTGTTGCTCTGCTCATCGGGCGGCAGCCCTCCACGGAGGAGTACGCAACACGTTGAGAAACCGACTTGTATCGACAGAAGAGTTGAGGGGCCACGAAGATGATGAAGGTTGGGTGCACAGCAAAGAAGTGGGTTCGAAGATGGACGTACTGTTTTGCGGCGTCGGTCCTGCTGATTGGAACGACCTCGCTGATGGCGGATGAGCTGGGCATCCATTCGGTGGATATCCCGCTCTACGAGGCCCTTTGGGCAGGCTCCGCGCACGCCGATCCGAACGCCGAGGCGTTCACACACTGGGACGAGGACACCCCGCCGCTGGTCTCCACCAGTTGCGCCAAGTGTCACAGCGGCTTCGGATACCAGGATTACCTGGGCGCCGATGGCAGTGCGGCCGGGGTAGTGGATGCCGCCGCTGCCAAATCCGTGATCGATTGCGCCGCCTGTCACAACGAGGCGACCGAGGCACTGACCAGTGTCGTGTTCCCCTCCGGCGTCGAGGTCAAGGACCTCGGACCGGAGGCCCGATGCATGGTCTGCCATCAGGGACGCGAATCCAAAGTTTCCGTCGATAAGGTAATCACTGATGCGGGTCTGGCTGATCCGAATAAACAGGACACAGCCAGCACGAAGGTTACCTTCAAGAACATCCACTATAATGCGGCCGCGGTAACTCTGTACGGCGCCACCACCATGGGCGGGTATCAGTACGACGGCAAATCGTACGATCCGAAGTTCGCTCACGTGCAGGGCGTCGATACCTGCATCGCTTGCCATGACCAGCATAGTCTGGAGGTCCGCCTCGAGTTGTGCGTGACGTGCCATCCGGGAGCCGATGCGGACGACTTGAGCGCTGCTGCAGACAGTGGTCTGAAAAGTATCCGGATGATGGGTTCTACGCACGACTACGATGGAGACGGCGACACGCTGGAGGGCATTGCGGGTGAGATCGAGGGTCTCCAGGCCGCTCTGTATGCTGCGATTCAAGCCTATGCAACCAATGCTGGTGCGCCCATCGCATACGATGCGCACGCCAATCCCTACTTCTTCAAAGATCTCAACGGAGATGGTCAGGCCGATCCAAACGAGGCGAAGAGTGCCAACAAGTATGCCCCATGGACACCTCGCCTGCTCAAGGCGGCCTTCAACTACCAGGTCTCTCTGAAAGACCCAGGTGCTTTCGCTCATAATGCCAAGTACATCATCCAGTTGCTCTTCGATTCCATCGAGGACCTGGATCCCGCCAATGTGGCCAAGCTCACGCGAGACGACGCAGGTCATTTCGCCGGCTCCCATGAGCAGTGGCGTCACTGGGATGTGGATGGCAAGGTTTCCGGCAGTTGCAGCAAGTGCCACTCGGCGACCGGTTTGCCGTTCTTCATTCAGGAAGCCGTCACCGCGTCGCAGCCGCTGTCCAACGGCATGCTGTGCACGACCTGCCACAACGCCATGCCGGCGTTTACCCGTTACGAGGTCAAGACCGCTCTGTTCCCCAGCGGCGCCAAGCTCGATACGGGCGACTTGGGCAGCAATCTCTGCATCAGTTGCCATCAAGGCCGGGAATCCACGGTCAGCGTCAACACCAAGATCGCCGGGCTTGATCTTGATACCGTGTCCAGCAAGGTGAGCTTTATGAATGTTCACTACTTCGCTGCCGGCGCGACGCTGTTCGGCACGCAGGCCAAGGGCGCCTATGAGTATGCAGGCAAGACCTACGCTGGGCGCCTCGCCCACGTGGCCGCGTTCGATGTCTGCACAGAGTGCCATGAGACACATACCGGTGAGGTGAAGACGGAGACTTGCGCCACCGCGTTCTGCCACGGCACCAAGAGTGTCAAGAACATTCGCAAAGACGCAAGGGACTTCGACGGCGATGGCAACAAGGCCGAGGGGCTTGCCCGTGAGATCGAGACCCTTTCGGAGAAACTCCTCGCCACGATCAAGGACTACGCGGCGAACGTGGCCAAGGCTGCGATCGTCTATGATGGACATGCCTATCCGTACTTCTTTGCGGATTCCAATGGCAATGGCCAAGTGGATGAAGGCGAGGGCAAGTATGTGAGTTGGACGCCTCGGCTGCTTCAGGCCGCTTATAACTACCAGTATGCACAAAAAGATCCAGGCGCGTTTGCACATAACGGCGAGTACATGATTCAAGTGCTCAATGACAGTATCGCCGACCTGGGCACGAAGGTGACCGTGGATACGAGCAAGCTGGTTCGCCCGTAACATTCTGCTGGATTCATCGGAGGCAGGCGAAGAAAGAATGTGGCTGATAAGTGCAGACAAACTGAGGTCGGAGTAACCGTAGCTAATTCAGTCGCTTACAATACGCGGCAATCCTGTGGGACATCAGGATTGCCGCGTCTGTTTGAATCCACAGGGAAATGCTCGGCTATCATCTCCTGGTGGGCGTTTCCGGCGTTGATCGCAGTACTTTTCGCCGGGTCGATCTCAGCAACCGATGAAGCCGCGAAGGAAAAACTCGCCCCCGAGAATCCCCATGGCAACGCTATGCTATGCACAGCCTGCCACATATCCGCCGCGGGTGCTGGCCTGCACTTCGACGGAGACGTGAGGCAACTGTGCGAATCATGCCATGATGGTCGGCGAGCCAGCCGCGAGGTCCACCCGGTGAATGTGGCGCCAAGCGCCGCAATTGCCGGACGAATGCTGCCCGAATTCCCCCTCCAGGCGGGGCTGCTCACCTGCCTCACTTGCCACGATGTGAGCCGTGACTGCAAGGTTGGTTCGCCCGAGGTTGGGCCGCGCCATCATCTCTTGTGTGGCTGGCAGGCATCCAACCCCCTGGCGTTCTGCTCGCACTGCCATACATCGGAGGGCTATCGCCCCTTCAACGCCCACGACCAGGTGGAAGCCAACCGGGCCAAGACGGACACATGCGCCTGGTGTCACACCGATGTCCCGGACGCGAACTTTTACCAGGAGGAGGCAGCGCGGTACACACTGCGAGACAAGTCGTCCAAGGTCTGTTTGAACTGCCATCCGATGATGAAAGATCACCCCACCCACTCGCACATGGAGGCAACTCCCTCGGCGGAATTGATGTGGCACATCTCCGCTTACGAGTTGCAGCCGAAGTTGCGGCTGTCGTTCGAGCAGCGATTGAAGTACACCTCTGCCGTGCGGCGAACTCCCCGTGCCATCCCCTTCGACGAGAATGGCCGTATTGCGTGTTACACCTGCCACAACCCCCACGAGAAAGGACTCCTGCCGGATGCGAACCCCCGCTCCCTCGGCGCCGAGCCTGAACAGGCCGCAGCGCATCGATTGCGGGCTCGCGAAGGCAAGGTCTGCGTCGTGTGCCACGATAAATGAGGTATCCCATGAAGCAGTTGTCTATGATGAACGACCCCCGTGACACAGCGGGTCCTCCAAGGGACTTGATGAAGTGGAGCCCGCGCGCCGCCACGGGCTTGTTTGCACTCCTGCTCGTCCTGATGCCGTCGCAGCCACTGCGTGCCGTGGACCCGGAGAATTGTCTCATGTGCCACCGCTTCCGGGGCCTGGCCCGCGTGGACAAGCAGGGCACCTATCGTCTCTTCTACGTGGACGAGACGCTCTTCAACCGCGGACCGCACGCGCGCGTTGCCTGCACGGGCTGCCATGCCGACATCGAGAAGATCCCGCATGATGATGCCAAACCGGTGAACTGTCTTCGCGACTGCCACATCGAGGAGCCTACCCGCGAGATCCTGTTCACCCACACGAAAGTGGAAACGGCCCTCAAAGCCAGCGTGCACGCACCGATGGATGCCAACGGTGTGCCGCACGCCGATCTGGAGGACTTTCCTGAATGTAAGGACTGCCACGACATTCCCTTGTTCCGGCCGATATCGATCTTCAAGAAGATGCGTGCCGGCGTCTCGGAGCGTGCCGTCAATCGCTGCACCTTGTGCCACACGGATGAGAACTTCGTGCGTTACTTCTACTCTCACGTCACGACGCGGCTGCACAAGGCCCGCGATCCGCGCGAGGTGGTTTCCATGTGCGCCAGTTGCCACGCGGACGCCGCCTTTGCCAGGCGTCACGGTCTGTCTGACGTGGTCTCGAGCTACCTGGAGACCTACCATGGCAAGGCGGTCCTCCTTGGCTCGGCCATGGCTCCCGATTGTCTGGATTGTCACGCCAGGGAAGATAGCGTGCACGCGATGCACTCCAAGACGGACCTTCGCTCCTCGATCCATTCCGCCAATCGTTCCGCCACCTGCAGCGCCCAGGATTGCCACGATTCCGCCGCACCGGCCCTGGCCTCTTTTGACGTTCACGCCACTCGCAATCCTCGGACGCACGCGCTCGAGTTTGCCGTCGCGCTGTTCTTCGTGTTGGCGACTCTGGGTATCCTGCTGCCCATCCTGACGCTCAACGTGCTCGGCCTGGTTCGCGAGCTGTTCCCGAGCCGGCACGCGGAAAAAGAGATCGAGCGTCTTGTAGAACTGGCCGAGAGGAAGGCGGCCCTGGAGGGCGGAATCCGTCGCTTCACGCGAGGACACCAGATACAACATGCGTTTCTCGTCATCCTCTTCGTGGTCCTGTGCCTGACCGGATTTCCCATGAAATTCCCTCAGGCGTCGTGGGCTCCGGCGCTCTACGACCTCTTCGGGGGGATCCACGTCGCACCGATCATCCATCGCATCGCGGGGGTGGCGATGCTGGTCGGCTTTGCCTTTCATGTGGGCCTGATCCTCCTGAAGGTCCGGCGTTCCATGCGACGCGAGAACAGGCGGGGACTCAGGGTCTACCTCCGACGGGTACTGGCCTTGCCGATGATTCCCCAGCGGCGGGACCTGAGCGATTTGGTCGCGCTGGTGAAGTACGTCTTTTTCCTCAGTCCCAAGCGGCCCAACCACGGCCGGTTCTGCTGGAAGGAGAAGCTCGAATACCTCGGACTATTCTGGGGCATTGGGCTTCTGGGCGTCACAGGTATCCTCCTGTGGGCGGAGAGCCTGTCGAGTCGCCTGTTCCCAGGCTGGCTGCTCAACATCGCGTATCTGGCGCACACGTACGAATCGCTTCTGGCTGTAGCACATATCACTCTCGTACACATCCCAGGCATCCTCGGAAGACCCGGATTGTCGCCTCTGTCCGGCATGGTGCTCAGCGGGAAAATCTCGCCGCGGGTCCTGGCGGAAGAACACGGGGATGAGTTGAACGGTCTCATCGCGGCCCAGGAGGCAGTGTCATGAGTCACAAATCAAGCCTCTCGAAAAAGCTTCTTCTCGCCCTTTATGTTGGGATATGGGGCGTGCTCCTGGCCGCCGCAGGCGCCTGGTTGACCAAGTTCCTCGTCGGAACTCTGGGCGACCCCCTGGCGGGCAAGGACACGCAGCTTGCCCGGACGGAAATCTTCGACAGCGTCGTGGCGCTCACGGAGAAGAAGGTCGTGCGATACCTCGGGGAGTGGGAGTTGCTGGAGCCGAGACTGCCCGGCCATTTCCACCACATCGGACGCTGGTACGAGGCCGACAAGTACAACTTCTGCATCAAGTGCCATGGCCAGACGCCCCACTCCAACAGTCCCCAGGTGCGCGCGTTTCTCAATATGCACAACCTGTTCATCTCCTGCCAGGTTTGCCACGTGCGGGAGAAAGAGACCTTGGCGCCTGCTCGGTTCGCATGGTCGAACATTGCAGATGGGCAGTTGTGCCCAAGCCCGGATATGTCGAAGCAGCTTTGGGGAGAGTACGGCGCGAAGGTCGTCCCGCTGAAGAACTCCGAAGGGGACCCTCGACCGGTGACGTTTGAGGAAGAGGAGGCTTTCGCTGTCGAGTACTTCAAGCGAAGGGACAGGCTGACCGATCAACAGAAGGTGCTTGCCAACGAATTCATCCACAGACGCTGCATTGAAACTCCTGTCCGCTGCAGCGACTGCCACAGCACGCAAAAGGCATTCCTTCCCTATACGGCGCTTGGATATACAAAGGAGCGAGCCGCTTTCCTCATGAGTGCCGAGGTGGCGGATCTCGTCGCGCGTTATGAGACGTTTCACATGCCAAGCCTGCTCAAGCCTGCTGAGCCGGCGCAGCAGGAGATGGGGGAACGGAGCCCGAATGACGCCCCGTGAGTGCGGTTCGGTCAACGCAGCACGGCCGGTGTCGGGTGCAGTGGGCAGGTCTATCCTCACGAAGCTGGCATTCGCAGTCATCCTCGGCTTCACGGCGGTCGCTCTCCCGGCCCAGAAAGAGGCCCAGCCGAAGAGCGGTCCGCCGGCTGTGCGTGTGCGGGCGACAATCGAAATCGTCGGCCCGCAAGGCGATCCCTTCAGTATGCCGAGCGACGCCGCGGTCGGTCCGGACGGCAGCTTGTACGTCCTCGATGGAGTCCAGCACCGGGTAGTTGTGTACGACGCCAACGGGACCTTCCAATTCATCTTCGGCAGCCAAGGCGCCGCGCCCGGCCAGTTCCTCTTTCCCCTCGGCATCGCGACAGACGGGGACGGAAAGGTGTACGTCGCGGACTCCGGAAACCACCGCTTCCAGGTGTTTGCCCCTGACGGCAAGGCGCTGGAATCGATCCAGTTGCCGTCCGCCGGCATGCGTGCGCCTCCGGACCCGACCGACGTGGCCGCGGACCTGGCGCGGGCACGGCTCTACATCGCCGACAACGACAATCACAGGCTGTGCGTCTACAATCTCACCAGCCGCCGCTTCGAGGAGGATTGGGGTGATCCCGGGCAGGGCCGGCGGCAATTCCGCTTTCCATTCCTGATCGACGTCAGCGCCGATGGCTACCTCCTCGTGGTCGAGCCCATCAACACCCGGGTCCAGGTCATCAACGCCGCCGGCAAATTCGTCGGCTTCGTTGGAGACTGGGGAGTCAAGCCGGGACAGTTGTTTCGGCCGAAGGGCGTGACGATCTGCCAGGACCAGGTCTTCGTGACCGACAGTTACCTCGGTCGCGTCCAGGTATTCGACCTGAAAGGGAATTTCCTCGGCGCGCTGGCGGACTATGAAGGGGCTCCCATCAAGCTCGCCACTCCTACCGGAATCACGATGGACGTCAATCGCAAACGTCTTTACGTCGTCGAGCTCAAGGCGGACCGCGTCTGCCGAATGGATTTGGAGTAGCGAGATGTGCAGGCAGAGACTGCCGCCGGGATTCATGCAGCGATGCGGCGCCATCGTGCTTCTCATGCTGGCAGCGGCGCTACCCCTCGCGGGCCGGGAGGTCATACGCAACTCAAGCAGGGAGTGTGCCATCTGTCACATCCGATGGGTGGAGGCATTTGACAGGCCCGAGGCACAGGAGGATCGCATGCAATCGATTCTCGATCGCCAGGCCGGAAGCGGCGACATGTGCCTCTCCTGCCACGATGGCTCCACTGTCGATTCCCGCTTCACGGTCTGGTCGACCCGCCATCATACCACCGACCGCGCTCCCTCCCCGGCGGTGCGGATTCCCACGGACAAGTTTCCTCTGGATGCCGAGGGTCGCATGACGTGTGCCACGTGCCACACGGCACACGCGGTACCCGACAATTCCGATCTCGCGACGGTGATCTTTCTTCGCCAGCCGAACGTCGATTCCTCGCTCTGTCTGGCCTGCCACGCTGATCATGCCCAGAAGGACGAACGCCATCATCCGCTTGGGCAGATAGATTCTCCCATTCCACAGGCCATTCTCGACGCCGGGGGCAGGACCTCCGCGGACGGTCGCACGATCATCTGCCAGACGTGCCACGAGCCGCATGGAGCAAGAAACGCCTGGATGCTGGTCCTGCCGCCATCGCAATTGTGCACCGAATGCCACCCCGGCAAGAGTCCCGATGCGACACCTGGGGCCGGCGCGCCCGTACACAGGATCGGCCACGCATATACGGGCTTTCGGCCTCCGGCGTCCCTGCTCAGCGACAAGGCCACGTTTGGTCCGGGAGGCGAGCTTACCTGCCTCTCGTGCCATCGTCTCCACGATGCTTCAGGCGCCTGGCCTCTGCTGATTCGAAAGAATCATGACAGCTCCCTTTGCCTTGAGTGCCACGAGAAGGAGAAGGCGGTCCTCGGATCCCCTCACGATCTTCGCGTGAGCTCTCCGCAGACGGTGAACGCCGGCGGAGAAGCACCAACACTGTCCGGCCCGTGCGGGGCCTGTCATCGCATCCACGGCTGGGCGAGAGATGTGCCGGAGGCGAGCTCGCCGCACAGTTCCGGATGCATGGAGTGCCACAAGGCGGGAGGCCCCGGGTCCGTCAATCGGCCATACATGGAGGCACATCCTGTGGGGATCCCGCTGCCGGCGGGCAAATCCGTCCCCCTGCCCCTGGATGAGGCCACCGGCAGTATCGGCTGCCTGACATGCCACGATCCTCATACTCCGCACGCGCCACAGG
>Ga0214473_10010688_pt1 | contig 10783 bp, 10 predicted proteins | sample RVTome_7_FD_203509 | JGI IMG/M metagenome (GOLD analysis project Ga0214473, IMG submission 203509) | Soil microbial communities from uranium-contaminated site in the Upper Colorado River Basin, Wyoming, United States - RVT98D197 | ecosystem: Environmental > Terrestrial > Soil > Contaminated >... | reverse complement strand
CCGCGCCCCCGCTGCCCGGGTACCGCGCGATCAAGCCCATGGTGTTCGCCGGCCTCTACCCCACCGATACCAGCCAGTACGAGGAGCTGCGGGACGCGCTGGCCAAGCTCAAGCTGAACGACGGCTCGCTGAGCTATGAGCCGGAGTCGTCCGTGGCCCTGGGCTTCGGCTTCCGCTGCGGGTTCCTCGGGCTGCTGCACATGGACATCGTGCGCGAGCGGCTCCAGCGCGAGTCCGATCTCGACCTCATCTCGACGGTCCCCAACGTCGAGTATCACGTGCACCAGGCGGACGGAACCGTCGCCGTGATCGAGAATCCCACCCTCATGCCACATGGCTCCGGCGTGGAGCACGTCGAGGAGCCGTACGTACGGGCGCGGCTCACCGCGCCGGCGGATTACATCGGCGCGATCATGAAGCTGGGGCAGGAGCGGCGCGGCGACTACCTCGGCATGCACTACCTGGATCCCACCCGGGTCCAGTTCGAGTTCGACTTCCCGCTCGCGGAGATCATCCTCGACTTCTACGACAAGCTGAAGACCGTGACCCGGGGATACGCGGCCATGGACTACGAGGTGAGCAACTACCGGCGCAGCGACCTCGTGAAGCTGGACATGCTCATCAACGGCGACCCGGTGGACGCCTTCAGCGTGATCATCCACCGGGACAAGGCGTACGAGTGGGGGCGGAAGATCGCCGAGAAGCTCAAGGAGATGATCCCGCGGCAGCTGTTCGAGGTCGTGATCCAGGCCGCCATCGGGAGCAAGGTCATCTCCCGCGAGTCCGTCCGGCCGCTGCGGAAGAACGTGACCGCCAAGTGCTACGGCGGCGACATCACGCGCAAGCGGAAGCTCCTGGAGAAGCAGAAGGAGGGCAAGCGCCGGATGAAGCAGGTCGGCACGGTGGAGATTCCGCAGGAGGCCTTCCTCGCGGTGCTGCAGGTCGAGTGACCCGCGCGCTGGTGGTGCAGACGGCCTGGCTGGGCGACGTCCTGCTCACCACACCGCTGCTCGACGCGCTGGCCGCGCGGCTGGGAGCGGTGGACGTGCTCGTCACACCGGACGCGGCGCCGCTGCTGGCCACCCATTCCGCGGTCGCCGCGGTCCTCACGTATGACAAGCGGGGGCGCGAGCGGGGCCTGGGCGCCCTGTGGCGGAAGGCGCGCGCGCTGCGGGCGCGCCGGTACGACCTGGCGGTCCTGGCGCAGGGCTCGTTCCGCAGCGGGCTGCTGGTTCGCGCCGCCGGCATCCCCCGGCGGATCGGCTTCGCGGACGATGCCGCCGCGTGGTGGTGCACCGAGCGCCGCGCGCGGCCCACGGGACACGAGACCGAGCGCCTGCTCGCGCTCGCGGATGCCACGCCCGTCTCCCACCGGGGTGCGATGTCCCTGGCCCTGACCGACGCCGATCACGCCACCGCCGCGGCGGCGCTCGCGGCGGCCGGCGTGACCGGCGCCTTCGTGGCGCTCGCACCCGGCTCGGCCCGGCCCACCAAGCGCTGGCCGTTCTACCGGGAGCTGGCAACCATGCTGGCGGCGGAGGTTCCCGTCGTCGTGATCGGCGCGTCCGGGGACGGTTGGGGACCGGCAGACGCCGGCCGGGGCGTGGCCGACCTCTCGGGCCTCCCCCTGCGCGCGTCCGCGGCGGTCCTCGCCCGCGCGGCGGCAGCGGTCGTCAATGACTCCGCGCCGCTCCACCTGGCCCAGGCCGTCGGCACGCCGGTGGTGGCCCTGTTCGGTCCCACGCATCCCCGCCTTGGCTTCGGGCCGCGCGGACCGCGGGACGTCGCGCTCGGCCTCGACCTGGACTGCCGTCCCTGCTCCGCGCACGGCGGCCAGCGGTGCCCCCTGCGCCACCATCGCTGTCTCCGCGCGCTCTCGGTTCCGACGGTGCAGGACGCCGTCCGCCAGGTGCTCGCACCCCGGGAGGTTTCGTGCGTCTGATCATTGGAGTGGACCTTGGCGGGACGACCATCGTCGTCGGGACGCTCACCGAGGATGGCAGGGCGATGCACGGCCTGGTCGACGAGCTGACACCGGTCCACCTCGGACCGGACGGGGTCGTGGACCGGATCATCGCCATGATCGGTCAGTCCGTCGAGCGGACGCGCGCCGACCTCGGCGCCGACGTCGAGATCGCCGGCGTCGGCATCGGGGCGCCCGGCCCGCTGGACACGCAGCGCGGGATCGTGATCGTCGCCCCGAACCTGGGCTGGCACGACATGCCGCTGCGGGACCGGATCGGTGCGGCGACCGGATTCGACGCGCGACTCGACAACGACGCCAACTGCGCCACGCTCGGCGAGTGGTGGCACGGCGCCGCGCAGGGCGGCCGGGTCGTCGTCGGCATCACGATCGGCACCGGGATCGGCGGCGGGATCGTGCTCGACGGCCAGATCTTCCACGGCGCGTCGGACGTCGCCGCCGAGATGGGACACATGACCATCGACGTCATGGGCCGGCGCTGCAAGTGCGGCAACTACGGCTGTCTCGAGGCCTACGCGTCGGGCACGGCCATAGCCGCCCGGACCATCGAGGAGCTCGAGGCGGGAACGGCCAGCAGCATCCCGGCGCTCGTGGGGGGCGACCTCGCCCGCGTGACCGCGCAGATCGTCTACCTGGCGGCCCACGACGGCGACGCCCTGGCACTCGAGATCGTGCGGGACACGGCCCGCTTCCTCGGCGCCGGGATCGCCAACGTGCTGAACATCCTCAATCCCGACGTCGTGGTCGTCACCGGCGGCGTCACGAAGGCCGGGGACCGGCTGTTCGGGCCGCTCCGCACCGAGGTCGCCCGCCGCGCCTTCAAACCCGCGGTGGCCGCGTGTCGGATCGTCCCGGGCGGCCTGCCGGGCACCGCCGGCGTCTACGGCGCGGTCGCGTCGTTCAAGGTGCAGCGCTGGGGCCGTGCGTAAGCGACTCGGCGTCGTCGGCACGATGGTCTGGGACCGCATCTACCGCGGCGACCTCTCGGCATCCCCCGTCGAGGAATGGGGCGGGATCGCCTACGCGCTCGCGGGCCTCGAGGCCGCGCTCGACGAGGGCTGGGAGATCGTCCCCCTGGTCCGCGTCGGCCGGGATCTGGCGCCGCAGGCGAACCTGTTCCTGCGGGACCTCACCCACCGGGCCGCCGCCGCGCGCTTCATCGAAGTGCCGCAGCCCAACAACCGGGTGACGCTGCGCTACCTCTCGGCCCTGCGCCGCACGGAGCGGCTGACCGGCGGCGTGCCGCCGTGGACCTGGGAGGAGCTGGGTCCCCTGGTCCGCGACCTTGATGCGCTGTACGTCAACTTCATCTCGGGGTTCGAGCTGTCGCTCGACACCGCCCGGCACCTGCGCCAGGGCTTCCCGGGTCCGATCTACGCGGACCTGCACTCACTGCTCCTCGGCATCACCGGTCAGGGGATTCGCGTGCCGCGCACCCTGCCGAACCTCGAAGCGTGGTTTGCGTGCTTCGACGCCGTGCAGGTGAACGAGGACGAGCTCGCCCTCATGAGCGGCGACCCCATGGAACTCGCCGCGCGGGCCATGCGCGGGGGCGTCAGTCTGTTCGTCGTGACCCTCGGCGGGCGAGGAGCGGTGTACTTTACCCATCACGCGTACACCTTCGCGCCTCGAGCGGCGGCGGCGGGCGCGGGACCGATCGAAACCGCCCGCATTCCCACGGAGGACGTCGCGGAGGACGGAGACCCGACGGGGTGCGGCGACGTGTTCGGCGCCACGGTCGTTGCCGGCCTGCTGGCGGGCCGGCCGGTGCCGGACGCGCTGCGCCTCGCGAACGACGCCGCCGGCCGCAACCTGCGGCACCGGGGGGCCACCCGCCTCCACTACCACCTCCGCGGAGCGATCGCCCCTCGATGACCCGGGTCGTGGAAGTGCCGACGCAGTTCGACGACCGGACCTTCGACCAGTTCGCGCGGAGCTACTCCGCCGACGGCGGCGGACGGGTGCTGTTCGACGCCCACGCGGCCCAATGGGCGTCGCCGTACGGTCTCGTCGGGCTCCTCGCGGCCGGGCAGGCCATCTCGGAGAGCGGCGGCGAGCCCCCGCTGCTGACGCTGCCGCAGGATCGCGACGTCACCCACTACTGGGCGCGGGCCGGCTTCCTGCGGCACGCCGAGCAGTTCTTCGAGCTTCACGGCAAGGCGCCCCGGGCGGTCGCGCGCGGCGAGTCGGACGTGCTCCTCGAGATCACCCCGGTGCGCGGCGCGGACGACGTCCACGACGTGGTCGGCCACATCCAGGATCGTGCCGCCTCGATCCTGACCCACGAGCTGGGCCTCGAGGCCGCCGCGACCATGGGATTCGGGATGGCGCTTTCCGAAGCGTGTCAGAATATTGTAGAGCATGCCGGCACCGGAGGCTGGGTAGCGGTGCAGACGTACACGTGGCGGCGGAAGCTGGGCCGCCGCGTGGTGGTCATCGCCGTCGCGGACGCGGGCGTCGGATTCCGCCGCTCGCTCGAGGCGACACAGGCCAAGCGGTTCGGCGACCGCTGGAGCGACGCGACGGCCCTCGAGGCCGCGCTGATCCAGGGCGTGAGCCGGTTCCGCGATCCCGGACGCGGTCAGGGCCTCGCGGGGATCCGGCGCTACCTGAACCGCTGGGCGGGAAAGCTCGCGGTTCGGAGTGGCACGGCGCGGATGGCCATGGTGCCGCCGTGGGACGACGATGTTCCGCTTGCCGACCAGTTGCCGCCCTTCCCGGGCACACAGGTGCTCATGATCGTTCCGGCGCACGCAGCAACCGGATGAGGCGCATCGATCTGAAGGACGTTTTGGCCCGTACCGTCTCCGCGGGGTACGGTGACCTCGTCACGCGCCGGACGGGCGAAGCCGTCCGCTCCGGCATCGAGGCGATGCTCTCCGAGGATGACGAGACCGCCGTGATCGATTTTGGGACGGTCCGCCTGATGGACATGTCGTGCGCCGACGAGATCGTCGGGAAGCTGCTGCTGGCCCACGGGCCGGCGCGGTACTTCCTGCTGGTCGGCGTGCACCCGGCCCACGAGGACGCGCTGCTCCCCGTGCTGGAACGCCATCATCTGGCGGTCGTCGCCGAGGACCGGACGGGCGCCGTGAAAGTCCTCGGCAGCCTCCCGGAACCCGCTCGGCGGGCGTTCGTTTACCTCACCGACTCGGGCCCCGCCGAGCCTGACGAGATCGCGGCCGGGCTCGCGCTCGCGCCCGACGTGGCGCGGGACGCCCTCCAGACCCTCTGTGACCGGCGCGTCGTGCGCGAGCGCGGCGGCCACTACCAGGCCCTCAGCTGCGTATGAGCCGTCGCCGCCTTGGACTCTCCACCCGCGCCGTGCACGGCACGCCGCACATGCCGGCCCCGCGGGTCCCGATCAGCTCCCCGATCATGCAGAGCAGCACGTTCACGAACGCGGTGGGCTCCGCGGACGAGGTGCTGTACACCCGCTACGGGAACAACCCGAACCAGGTCAGCCTGGCGCGCCGGCTCGCGGCGCTCGAGGGGGCCGAGGCCGCCATCTTCCTCGGCAGCGGCATGGGCGCCACGGCCATGGCCCACCTCGCGATGCTCGCCCCCGGTGACCACCTGGTGTCGAGCGACTGGATCTATGGAGGAACCCGGCGGCTGTTCCAGGGACAGTTCGGCCGGCTCGGCATCGACGTCTCCTTCGTGGATCCCTCCAATCCGCGCGTCTGGAAGCGGGGGCTCAAGAGCACGACCCGCGCGGTGTTCGTCGAAACCCCCACGAACCCGCTGATGCGGGTCATTGACCTCGAGCCGCTGGCCTCGCTCTGCCACACGGAGGGCATCGCCCTCATCGTGGACTCCACCTTCGCCTCCCCGGTCAACCTCCGGCCCATCGAGCACGGGGCGGACGTGGTCATCCACAGCGCCACCAAGTACCTGAACGGCCACAGCGACGTGATCGCCGGGGCGGTGGCGGGGACGGAGGAAGTCATCGAAGAGGTGCGGCAGCTCATGCACGTGTGGGGACCGGCGATCGATCCCCACGCCGCCTGGCTGGTGGAGCGCGGCCTCAAGACGCTCGACGTCCGGATGGCGCGCCACAACGCCAATGGGCTGGCGTTCGCCGAGTGGGCGGCGGGGGTCTCCGCGTTCGCCCGCGTACACTACCCGGGCCTGCCGTCGCACCCGGATCATGCCACCGCGGCGCTCCAGCTCGACGGGTTCGGCGGCATGGTCGCCGTCGAGCTCGCCGGGGGAGCGGCGGCGGCCGAGCGGATGCTGCGCCGGCTGCGCATCGCCCAGCACGCTCCGAGCCTGGGCGGCGTCGAGACCCTCGTCTCGGAGCCGCGGCTCACGTCCCACGCCGCGCTCACCCCCGAGCAGCGGGCGGCCCAGGGCATCCCGGACGGCCTCGTGCGGGTCAGTCTGGGCATCGAGGACGTGGAGGACGTCATCGCGGACTTCACGCGCGCGCTGCGGCAGCCGTCCCGGACGTAGCCGGTGATCACGCTCACGCGGGTGTTCAAGGCCTATCCGAAGGGCGTGTTCGCGCTGCGCGACGTGTCCCTGCATGTCGCCAAAGGCGAGTTCGTGTTCCTCACCGGCCACTCCGGCGCCGGCAAGTCCAGCGTCCTGCGCCTCGTGTACGTGGGCGACCTCCCCACCGAGGGCGAAGTCCGGGTGGCCGGTCGGCCCACGCACACCCTCCGCCCCCGCGAGATCCCCAAGCTCCGCCGCCGGCTCGGCATCGTGTTTCAGGATTTTCGCCTGCTCGCGGATCGCACGGCCGAGGAGAACGTCGCGTTCGCGCTCGAGGTGACGGGCGTGCGGCGCGACATCGTCGGCCCCAAGGTCGCCCGCGTGCTGGCCCAGGTCGGGCTCGCGGCTAAAGCGCGCGCGTTCCCGCATGAGCTCTCGGGCGGCGAGCAGCAGCGCGTCGCCATCGCCCGCGCCCTGGTGAACGATCCGTTCGTGCTCCTCGCGGACGAGCCGACGGGGAATCTCGACGAGCGGGCCACCCGCGGAGTGTTCCAGCTGCTCCGCGAGATCAACGCCAACGGGACGGCGGTGGTGATGGCCACCCACGACCTCGACCTGGTCCGGCAGGCCAGCTACCGCACCATCGAGCTGGAGTCCGGGGCCGTGGTGTACGACTCGGGCGTGGACGGCGGCGAGGCGGAGGGGACCGCATGAGGCTCGCGCTGCGCGAGGCCCTTCGGTCGTTCCGGCGGGCACCGGTGCTGTCGTTCCTGTCGATCACGACGATCGCCTTCGCGCTGTTCGTCGTGGGCCTGGTGGTGCTCGTGGGGCTCAACGTGCGGGCGGCACTGGAGGAGGTCGGGGAGCGGGTCGAGGTCGTCCTGTATCTCCGTCGCGGGACGCCCCTCGAGGCCGCAACGTTCGCGATGGAGGACATCCTCGCCTTCCCGGAGGTCGCCGACGTGGCGTACGTGTCCGAGGACGACGCCCTGCGCAACGCCCGCGAGGAGCTGCGCGAGTTTCAGGACGTGTTCGACGACCTGACCCGCAATCCACTCCCCGCGTCGCTCGAGGTCCAGCTCAAGCCCGCCTTCCGCGACGCGGAGCACGTCGAGGCCGTCGCCCAACGCCTTCGCGGATTCCGGTTCGCCGAGGACGTGCGGTACGGGCGGGACTGGATCGCCAAGCTCGACCGGCTGCGGTCCATCGCCGCGGCGGTGAGCATGCTGATCAGCGCCGCGTTCGCCGGCGCCTCGGTCATCATCATCGGCACCACGATCCGGCTCACGGTCCTCCAGCGCACGCGCGAGATCGCGATCATGCGCCTCGTCGGCGCCACGGCGGGCTTCGTGCGGTTCCCGTTCCTCCTCGAGGGGGCCTTCAAGGGCGCCATCGGCGGGGTCTTCGCGATCGTCCTCACGTACCTGGCGTTCGCGGTGGTCAACCGCCTCGTCCTCCAGGGGAGGTTCTTCTCGCCCGGTGAGGCGTCCCTGTTCGTCGCGGCCGGCCTGATTCTCGGGCTCTTCTCGAGCGCCGTGAGCGTCGGGCGGCACCTGCGGGAGGTCTGATCATGCGGCGCGCGGGCGCCGTCCTGCTCGCGGCCGTCCTCGGCGCCGCGCTGCCCGCCCGTGCGCAGAACCCGGTGGACCGGCAGATCCGGGAGAGCCAGGCCCGCCTCGACTCCATCCGCAACGAGCGGCGGACCCTCGAAGAGGAGCTCGCGCGCCTCCGCGGGCGCGAGCGGAACCTCTCCACCGAGATCAGCAACCTCGACCGCCAGAAGCACGCGACGTCGCGACTGGTGAACGAGCTGGACCGCCAGCTTGGCCAGCTCGGCACGCAGCTCGACTCCGTCACGCTGGACCTGATCCTCGCCCAGGACGCGCTCGCCGAGAAGCGCGCGGTGCGGGAGCGGAGAATCGTGGAGCTGTACAAGCGCGGGCCGTTGTGGGCGTTCCAGGTTCTGCTGGTTGCGGAGTCGTTCGGCGACCTGCTGAGCCGGTACAAGTACCTCCACCTGATCAGTCGCCAGGACCAGGCGCTGGTCACCGAGGTGGCGGTGCTGCGCGACCGGATTTCCGACGAGCATCGGCAGGTGGGCCGCGTGCAGAACCTCGTGGTGCGGAACCGGGGGGAGCGCGAGCAGGAGATCAGCCGGTTCGAGGCGCTCGAGCGGGAGCGCACGCGCAACCTGCGCCAGACCCGGGGGGCCGCCGAGCGGACCACGGACCGCCTGACGGAGCTGGAGCGAACCGAAACGCAGATCAACACGCTGATCACCAATCTCGAACGACGGCGCCGCGAGGCCGCGGCCTCGGGCCGCGCCACCTTCCCGGCCACCATCTCCGAGGAGAGCATCGGCACCCTGGAGTGGCCCGCCACCGGCCCGGTGCTCTACCGGTTCGGGCGCGGGGCGGGTCCGCGGGGGAGCGTGATCCGCCGGGAAGGACTGGGTATCCAGCTCCCGGTGGGCTCCGAGGTCCGGGCGGTCGCGGGCGGCGAGGTCGTCGCCACCGGGGTCTACAACACGTACGGGCCCATCCTGATGATCGACCACGGCGGGGGGTTCTACACCGTCTATGCGTACCTCTCCGAAGTACTGGTGTCGGCCAACAGTCGCGTGGACGGCGGGACGATCATCGCGAGGTCGGGCGGCCAGGGAAGCGACGAAGGGCCGCACCTGGAGTTCCAACTGAGGCAGGTGCCCAGGGGGGGCGGAAACCCCCTGCCGCTTGACCCGCTGAACTGGCTCAAGCCAATCAAGTAGAATGACTTACCTGGATAAGGGCCGGCTGACTCACTAATCGCACATCTACGAGACCCTTTCAAGCCACACCATTGCGATGCCGTGGACCTTGGCTTGACGTTAGGCGTCTGTCTGTGTATTAATACATACGTATGACTTCCGACACACGGTCCCGACTGCTTCGGGAAGGACAGCGGCTCTTCGCGGTCGATGGAATCCGCGGAGCGTCAGTCCGGGACATCACCCGGGCCGCGGATGCCAACCTCGGCGCCATCACCTACCACTTCGGCACCAAGGAAGCGCTCTACGACGCGGTGGTCGAGTCGGTCTTCGCCCAGTTGGCCGAGCGGGTCGAGACCGCCGCCCGCCGCCCGGTTTCCGGCCCCGACCGCGTGCGCGCCGTGGTGGGAGCCCTCTTCGCGTTCTTCCGCGAGACGCCCGAGACCCCCCGGCTCGTCCTCCACCAGGTGCTCGCGGGCGACGGGATCCCCCCCGTCGTCCGGCCGTACATCCGGCGGAACCTCGCGGCCATCGCGCAGGTGGTGGAAGAAGGGCGCGCGCGCGGCGAGTTCCGCCCGGTTGATCCGACGCTCGTCGCCTTCACGATCGTCTCCCAGTCCATCTGGTTCGCCATCGTCGGTCGCGAGATCCTCGGGGTGCCCGGCCTCCTGCCCGACCTCGGCGACCGCGTGGAAGGCCACGTCGTGGACATCGTCACCCGCTTTCTCGAGGAGGGCTGACGCCATGGCCTCCCTTCCCTGGCTCCTCACCCTGGCCAGTCTCGCGCAGGGACCCGACAGCACCCTGACCCTCCAGGCGGCGGCTACTCGCGCCCTGGCGATCCACCCGCGTACCCAAGCCGCGGCCGCGGAGCTCGCGGGGGCGGGCGCTCAGCGCACCGAGGCGCGCGCCGCCTGGTTCCCAGAGGTCACGACGCAGGGCAGCTTCACCCGCTTCGAGCAGCCCATGATCGTCGCCCCCATCCACGCGCTCGACGCGGCACAGATCACGTTCGATCGGACCCTGATCCAGGGGGACGTCCGCCTGAGCTGGACGGTGTTCGACGGCGGCGGGCGGATCGCGGGCGTTCGCGCGGCCGGAGCCGCGGTGGAGGCCAGCGCCGCGGGCACCGCCATCGCCGAGGCCGATGTGCTGGCGGAGGTCGCCCGACGGTACCTGACGGCGCGGACCGCCGGCCTGGTTCTGGGCGCGCAACGCGACGGACTCGGGGCGCTGCGCGCCGAGCGCGAGCGGGTCTCCCGCCGGGTGGTTGAGGGTGACGCGGCCCAGGTGGAGCTGCTGCGAGTCGAGGCCGCGCTCGCCGGCGTAGAGGCGGAGGTCGCCCGCGCCGCGGCCGACGAGGAGGTCGCCCTGCGCGCCCTGGCACGGACGCTCGACGTCCCCGCCGTGCCACCGGCGCATCTCGCGAGTCTGCGGCCCGTCTCCGGCGAGCCGCCTCCGCGTGAGGTGATCGTCGCGGGGCTCGAGGAGCGGAGCCCGGATCTCGAAGCGGCGAACCGGAACTTGGAGCGCGCGCGCCAGGAGCGTCGGCGCGCGCAGGCGGCCTGGTTCCCGCGCCTCGACCTCCAGGGTGCCGCCATCGCGTACGGGGACGG
>Ga0214473_10010687_pt1 | contig 10783 bp, 10 predicted proteins | sample RVTome_7_FD_203509 | JGI IMG/M metagenome (GOLD analysis project Ga0214473, IMG submission 203509) | Soil microbial communities from uranium-contaminated site in the Upper Colorado River Basin, Wyoming, United States - RVT98D197 | ecosystem: Environmental > Terrestrial > Soil > Contaminated >... | reverse complement strand
CGTCCCGGGGGGTGTCGCCGATGGCGGATCAGGAGTCGTTTGCCTTCGACGCGGAGGCCGAGCTGCCCAGGTCGAACAAGCCGAGCAAGTCCACACCGCGGCGCAAGGCGCCCGCGAAGCGCCCCGGGGCGCGCTCTACCGCCGTCGAGCTGGGCAAGCAGCAGCGGGACATCTCGGTCTCCGAGTTCTTCGCCAAGAACCGCCACCTCCTGGGCTTCGACAACCCCTCCAAGGCGCTCCTCACCACCGTGAAGGAAGGGGTGGACAACTCGCTGGACGCTTGCGAGGAGGCCGGGATCGTCCCGGAGATCCGGGTGGAGATCCGCCAGGACGAAGAGACCCGCTTCCGGGTGGCCATCGAGGACAACGGCCCCGGCATCGTGCGCTCCCAGGTGCCCAGGATCTTCGGGCGCCTGCTCTACGGCTCCAAGTTCCACCGCCTGCGCCAGAGCCGCGGCCAGCAGGGCATCGGGATCAGCGCCGCCGGCATGTACGGCCTGCTCACGACCGGGAAGCCCGTGGTCATCACCACGCGCACCGGGGCCCGGGCCGACGCCCACCACTTCGAGCTGGTGATCGACACCCAGAAGAACGAGCCGCGGGTCAAGCGCGACGACGTGGTCTCCTGGCACCGCGACCACGGCACCCGCGTGGAGATCGAGCTGGAGGGCAACTACCGCGGCGGGCAGCACTCGGTGGACAGCTACATCCGCCAGATCTCCCTGGCCAACCCCCACGCCGAGATCACCTACGTTCCGCCCAAGGCCGAGGAGCACGGCGCCGAGCACGTCTTCCCGCGGGTGACCGAGGAGCTCCCCCCGGCCACCCAGGAGATCCAGCCGCATCCCCAGGGCGTCGAGCTGGGCGTCCTCATGCAGATGTTCCGCGACACCCGCTCGCGCAACCTGCGCGGGTGCCTCACGGCGGACTTCTCGCGGGTCTCGGGCCGGATCGCCGACGAGATCTGCAAGCGCGCCAAGGTGGCCCCCAGCCGGCGGCCTGGCGAGATCACGCGCGAGGAGGCCGAGGCGGTCCACCGGGCGATCCGGGGCACCAAGATCATGGCGCCGCCCACGGACTGCATCGCCCCGATCGGCGAGGCCCTGATCGAGGCGGCCCTGCGCGCCGAGGTGGAGGCGGACTTCTACGCCGCGGTGACCCGCCGGCCGGCCGTCTACCGCGGCAACCCCTTCCTGATCGAGGCGGGCCTGGCCTACGGCGGCCGCATGTCGGCCGAGGAGCCCATCATCCTCTACCGCTACGCCAACCGCGTTCCCCTCCAGTACCAGCAGGGCGCCTGCGCCATCACCAAGGCGCTGACGGGAACCGACTGGAAGGCCTATCAGCTCCAGCAGCCGCGGGGCGCGCTGCCCGTGGGGCCCATGCTGCTGATGGTGCACATCGCCAGCGTCTGGGTGCCGTTCACCTCCGAGAGCAAGGAGTCCATCGCCCACTACCCGGAGATCGTGAAGGAGATCCGCCTCGGGCTCCAGGAGTGCGGGCGGCGCCTGGCCAGCCACATCCGCAAGCAGCGGCGCGACGCCGACGAGGCCAAGAAGCGCGCCTACATCGTGAAGTACATCCCCCAGGTGGCGGTGGGCCTCCAGCAGATCCTGGGCTTCTCGGACGGCGAGCGGGATGCGGTGGTGACCGATCTCACGGACGTGCTCGAACGCAGCAGGAAGATGTGACGCAAGGCGGCGCCAGCCGCCGCGCAGTGAGCCGCAGGCGAACGGAGATCGAGGAATGGCGGCACGCAGGAAGAAGACCGCGACGAAGGGGCTGGTGAAGCACATCCAGGCCAGTGACGAGCAGACGGTGAAGGCCATCGTGGACACCGCGTCGGGCGTGCACCGGGCGATCCGCGCCCACGGCAAGCCCGACCTGGCCTTCCCGCTGCGCTCGCTCTCCAACGTCTCCTACTCCCAGAAGAAGGGCTACTTCGAGATCGGCCGGCAGAAGAAGACCCGCACCCTCACGGTCAACACGGTCAAGACCTTCGCCCAGACCCTGCGCATGATGGGCCTCTCCAAGGAGCTGGTGGAGACCAACGACTTTGCCACCAAGCGGGACGCCTACTACCAGAGCAAGAACTGGGAGGAGGCGCACTTCGACGAGCAGGCCGAGTCCGACGCGGTGATGGACGACATCGAGGCGCTCTTCTCGGTGCACAACGTCTCGCGCGAGCAGCTCCGCTTCATCCCCGACGAGCACGGCGGCGCGGTGAGCGGGCGGCTCGTGGTGCTGGACCCGGACCGGGAGACCGGGGTGGTGGAGCGCATCGACTGCACCCGCTTCGGCTCCGGCGCCTACTCGATCCCCTCCAGCGTCGAGCAGCTCTCCTTCGAGACCGACGCGAAGTTCGTCCTGGCCATCGAGACGGGGGGCATGTTCCAGCGGCTCCAGAGCCACCGGTTCTGGGAGACGGCCGACTGCATCCTGGTCTCCATGGCGGGGGTGCCCACCCGCGCCACGCGGCGCTTCATCCGCAAGCTCTCGGACCAGTGCCGTCTCCCGGTCTACGCCTTCGTGGACTGCGACCCCTACGGCATCTCCAACATCTACCGCACCCTCAAGGTGGGCTCGGGCAACGCGGCGCACCTCTCGCAGTTCTTCTGCGTGCCCCAGGCGCGCTTCCTGGGGGTCACCCCCCAGGACATCGTCGACTACGAGCTGCCCACCCATCCGCTCCAGGACGTGGATGTGAAGCGCGCCAGGGACGCCCTCAAGAACGACCCCTTCTTCCAGTCGCACCCGGAGTGGCGGCGGGCCGTCGAGCGCCTGATCCAGATGGGGGTGAGGGCCGAGCAGCAGGCCCTGGCCAAGTGGGGGCTCAACTACGTGATCGAGGAGTACCTCCCCCGCAAGCTCGCGCAGCCGGAGCGCTTCCTCCCGTAGCCGTCCTGCTACACTGCCCGCTCGCCATGAAGTTCCTGCGCACCGATCTGCCGGGCGTGATCCTGATCGAGCCCACCGTGCACCGGGATCCCCGGGGCTTCTTCCTGGAGACCTACCACGCGCCCCGCTACCGGGAGAACGGCATCGACGCGATCTTCGTCCAGGACAACCACTCCTGCTCCCTGCGCGGCGCGCTGCGCGGCCTCCACATGCAGCTCGCGCCCCGGGCCCAGGCCAAGCTGGTACGGGCGCTGGAGGGCGAGGTGCTCGACGTGGCCGTCGACGTGCGCGTGGGCTCGCCTTCCTTCGGCCGGTCCACCGCCGTGCTGCTCTCGTCGGAGAACCAGCACCAGCTCTACGTCCCCCCCGGCTTCGCCCACGGCTTCTGCGTGCTCTCCGAGCGCGCCCAGGTGGAGTACAAGTGCTCGGAGGTCTACGACCCGGGCTGCGAGCTGGCCATCGCCTGGAACGACCCGGAGCTGGCCATCCGCTGGCCGGTCGAGGAGCCGATCCTCTCCGACAGGGACCGCGCGGCGCCGCGCCTGGCGGAGGTGCGCCACCGGCTGCCGCGCTACGCGTGAGGATCCTGGTCACGGGCGCGACGGGGCAGCTGGGCCGGGCTCTCGCCCCCGTCCTGGCCGGCCACGAGGTGCGCGGCGCCAGCTCCAAGGACTTCGACGTGGCCGACCTGGCTGCCGTGCGCGCGGCCGTGGGGGCCGCGCGCCCGGATCTGCTGATCAACTGCGCGGCCTACAACGCCGTGGACGGCGCCGAGACCGACGCCGAGACCGCCTTCCGCATCAACGCCCTGGGGCCGCGCAACCTGGCGCTGGCCACCCGTGCCTGCGGCGCGGCGCTCGTGCACGTCTCCAGCGACTACGTCTTCGACGGCGGCACCGACCGCCCCTACTGCGAGTTCGACGCCACCAACCCGCTCTCGGTCTACGGGTGCAGCAAGCTGGCCGGCGAGGACGCGGTGCGCACCTTCAACGAGCGCCACTTCTTGGTGCGCACGGCGTGGCTCTACTCCACGGGCGGCCGCAACTTCGCGCTGACCATGCGCTCGCTGGCCGAGCGGCCGGAGGTGCGCGTGGTGTCGGACCAGTTCGGCTCGCCCACCTACGCGCCCCACCTGGCGCGGGGCATCGCCGAGCTGGTGCGCAGCGACGCCTGGGGCACGTACCACATGGCGGGCCGGGGCTGCGCGAGCTGGTACGACCTGACCCGCGCCCTCTACGCCGCGCTGGGGATCGCCACGCCGGTGCGCGCCGTCTCCAGCGCCGAGTTCCCGCGCCCCGCCCCGCGACCCCGCTTCGCCGCCCTCACCACCGTGCAGTCGCCCCAGATCCTCCTCCCCCCCTGGGAGGAGGGGGTGCGCGACTTCGCCCGGGACCTCTAGCCTGCGCCGGGCTTCGCCCGGCGGCCCGGCCTTCGCTCGCCTTGCGCCGGGCTACGCCCGGCGCTCCAACGGTTGGGGCGGCGAGGCTTCGCCTCGCCGCGGCTGCGCGCGGCGCCTCCGGCGCCGCTTGCCTAGAAATCCTCCTCGAGCTCCCATTCGGACGGGTCCGAGCCGGGCTTGCCCTTGAGGATGCAGGGGGCGCCGCAGTAGGTGCACCAGACCTCCTCGCCCACCTTCTCGTCGCCGGCGAGGGGCAGGTCGGCGTTGCACACCGGGCAGCTGAAGTCGTCCCTGGCCACGCCCGGCGGATCGGAGCTTCCCGCTCCGCGCTTGAGGCTTGGGGTAGAGTCGCGCCGGTGACGCCTCCTGCGGATCCCGTCCTCCGCCTGCTCCTGGCCGGCGCCCTGGCGGCGCTCTTCGGCTCGCCGGCGCGAGACGGGCGGCCGCGGGCCGCCCTGCTGGGCGCGGCCGCCGCCAGCGCGCTGGCATGGTCCCTGGGCGGCCTCCTGCCCGGGATCGCGGGCGCCGCCCTGCTCGGGGCCGCGGTGGCCTGGCTGGCGCCGGTCCAGGGGCCGGGCGGGAGCACACCCTGGGCGGGCGAGGCGGTCCGCGGCGCCGCGGGGCGCCTTCCCGCCGTGCGGCCCTCGCAGCTCGTCGACCCGGCCGACCGCCTGCGGATCGAGGCGGCCGTGCTGGAGGCCGAGCGGGGAACGGCTGGCGAGCTCGCCGTGCGCGTGGTGGGCGCCTGTGACCCCTACGCGAGCGCGGGCTGGCGGGGGGGCGTGCTGCTGGCGGCGCTGGCCGGCCTGGGGCTGGCCGTCCTGCGGCCCGACCTCCCCCTGGCGGCCTGCCTGGCCGCCCAGGCAGCGGGCCTCGCGGCGGGCCACGCCCTGTGCCGCATCGGCCCCCTGCGCCGGCGCCTGGTGCGCGAGTCGCTCATGGAGGCGAGGGTGCACGAGCGGGCGCGACGGGTCTTCGCCGAGAGCGGCCTCGCCCGCACCCCCGGCCGCACGGGCATCCTGATCTTCGCCGCGCTCTTCGAGGGCCGGGTGCTGGTGGTGGCCGGCGAGGGGATCGACAAGGCCCTCGAGCCGGGAGAGACCTGGGACGAGGTGGTGGCGGCGGCCGCAGACGGCCTGGGCTGCGGGCGCGCCGCGGACGGCCTCGTCGCCGCCGTGAAGCGCTGCGGCGAGATCCTGGCCGAGCACCTGCCCGGGCCGCTGCGCCCCGTGGAGGATCTGCCCGACGCCGTGGTGCTCGAGGATGGGGCACGGTAGAGTGGTCCGACCACTCAGAGGTCGCCATGTCCAGCACCGCCGAGCCGCTCCCTACCCGCCATCCGAGCCAGGGCGAGGGCGTGAGCGCCGCCCTCGAAGCCGTCTACAACTGGAACTACGAGAGCGAGATCGACGAGCTGCGCACGCTCTACGCCAACGCGCTGGAGCGCCAATGGGTGGCCATGCGCGACCTGGACTGGGAGTCCGAGATCGACCGCGAAGCCTTCTCCAGCACCTTCCCCATGGGCGGCTTCCCCATCCAGGAGACCGGCTTCTGGCAGCGCCTGCCCGTGGAGACGCGCTGGCAGCTCTCCCGGCGCAGCGCCGCCTTCCTGCTCTCGAACTTCCTCCACGGCGAGCAGGGCGCGCTCATGGTGGCAGCCCAGCTCGTCAACGCCGTGCCGCACATGGACGGCAAGTTCTACGCGGCCACCCAGACCCTGGACGAGGCGCGCCACGTGGAGGTCTTCGCCGCCTACATCCGCAAGCTCGACGAGGTGCACCCCATCGCGCCCGCCCTGAAGAAGCTGCTCGACGGGGTGCTCGCCGTCGACTCCTGGCTGCTCAAGGTGGTGGGAATGCAGGTGGTGACCGAGGGGCTCGCGCTCTACAGCTTCCGCGACATGCGCAACGCCACCCGCGAGCCGCTCCTGAAGGAGCTCCTCACGTACGTGTCGCGGGACGAGGCCCGCCACACGGGATACGGCATCAAGTACCTGAACGCCGTGGTGCCCACGCTCGGCGAGGGCGAGAAGGCCGAGATGGAGGACTTCGCCTTCGAGTCCGCCCGCCTCCTGGTGGACTCGCGGGCCGGCACCTCCATGCGCGACTCGGTGATGGCCATGTGGCAGGAGGTCGGGCTCGATCCCGCGGCCGTGATGGCGGAGCTGGCGAAGGAGCGGGAGAAGCTCCAGGCGACCCTGCGGCGCAGCGGCGGGCGCCGCGGCCCGATCCGCGGCTTCGTGATCCCCACCCTGCGGGCCATCGGGCTCTTCAGCGAGCGCATCGAGAGGCACTTCGAGGAGATGTTCGTCGCCAACCTGGGCCCCGAGCTCGGGCGCATCGGCAACGACCCCCGGGAGATCCCCGCGGACCTGGAAGCCTGGGTCGAGTCCTAGCCTTCTCCGTTGAGGTTGAGGGCCCGCCCGTCGAGGCCGAGCGGAAGCGCCAGGCCCAGGTGCGCGGCCACGCTGGGCGCCAGGTCGACCAGGCCGGCCCGCCCGCGCACGCGGCCCGGCTGCACTCCGGGGCCGAAGAAGACCAGGGGAATCGCGCTGTCGTCGAGGTAGGGCGTCCCGTGGCTCGTGCCGGCGTAGCCTGCGATCAGGCAGTCCCGGCGCGGCTGCACCACCAGATCGCCGCCCCGCTCCGGGTGGTGGGAGTTGCGGTACAGGGTGGCGAAGGGCTCGGGCCCGGAGCCCGCGGTGATCTCCTCCGCCGTCCACACCCGCTCCACCACCGGCTGGGCCTCCAGCATCTCCCGCGCACGCTCCACCACCTGCTGTGGCGTCACCCCCGCGGCCTGCGCGCGCTCCCGGCTCACCGTGACGCGGTAGTCGGCGTGGTGGAGCCAGGGGCCCTTGCCCGCCGTGTCGGCGCCGAAGGTCGCGTCGAGGATCGACTCGAGCGCCGCGCCGAGGCCGCGGGGATCGACACGCCCACCGCGCACGGGGCAGGTGCCGCGACCCGTCTCCTCCAGCCACTCGGGCAGGGGCAGCACGCCGTGGTCGGACGTCAGGGCCACCAGCAGGCGCCCGCGCCCCACGCGCCGCTCCAGGAAGGAGAGGAAGCGGCCGAGCGCCGCGTCCAGACGCACCAGCGCGTCGCGCGCCTCCTGGCTCTCGGGCCCGTAGTAGTGGCCCACCAGGTCGGTCGCCGAGAGCGAGAGGGCGAGGAGGTCGGCCTGCTCGCCGCGCCCCAGGTCCTCGTTCTCCACCAGCGTCCGGGCGAAGTCGAGGGTCACGTCGTCGAGGAAGGGCGAGACGAAGAGCTGCTCGAGCGTGACGGAGGCGTCCCCGCCGGCCAGCGGGTGCGGCGACGTCCCCGAGAGCTGGCCGATCTCGCCGGCGTACGCGTCCGGTCGCGCGCCATTGGGGGGGCTGCCCGTGGGGTGCTCCCAGGTGGGGGGAAGACCGGCCAGGAAGCCCGCTGCGCCGCCCTCGCCGTTGAAGCTGCGCACCCAGGCGGGCAGGTCGGGCCGGTAGTACGCGCTCGTGGTGAAGCCCCGCGCCTCCTGCCGCTCCAACCAGTACGCGGCGTCCGGGTGCTGGCCGCCCATGCCGATGGCGGAGCGGTCCTTGGCGGACACGCTGAACACGCGCGTGCGCGGATCGGCCTGCTCGAGCCAGTCGCCCAAGGCCGTGGCGGCGATGGCCCGCGGCGAGCGCCCGTGGCTCGCCCCGTGGACCCGCGCGTCGGGTGCCTCGTCCTCGACGCAGTAGACCAGCTTCCCGCTGCGGGCGTCCACGTACTGGTTGCCCGGCACGCCCACCGGCCCGGGATGGCGCCCGCTGGCGGCGGCCACGTGGCCCGGGCAGGTCTCGGTGTGCGCGTGCCCCACGACCGCATCCACGTACCAGCGGCCCTCCCGGGCCAGCCGCCCCAGCCCGCCCGGCAGCGCCGGGTCGAGGCGGTCGGCGCGGAGCTGGTCGACCACCAGGAGCAGGACCAGGCGCGGCGGCCGCTCCCCGTCGGCACAGCCGCACAGGCCCGCCGTCCAGAGGAGCGCGGCCACGGCGATGCGGGAGGGCGTCGTCAGTCGTCCCGGCAGGTACGGCAATGCCCGTAGAGCTCGTGGCGGTGGCGCAGGACGCGGAAGCCGTAGCGGTCGGCGATGTCGTCCTGGGCGGACTCGATCATCTTGCACTCGAACTCGATGATCTTGCCGCAGCGCACGCACACCAGGTGGTCGTGGTGCTCGTGCTGGATCTCGTAGCGGGTGACGCCGTCCTCGAACTTGCGCTCGTGGGCCAGGCCCGCTTCGCACAGCAGCTTCATGGTGCGGTATACCGTGGTGTAGCCGATGTTCGGGGACTTGTCGCGCACCCGCTGGTAGATCTCCTCGCTCGTCGTGTGGCCCCGGGCCTCGAGGAAGACGTCCAGGATGGCGTCCCGCTGCTTCGTGTGGCGGAGGTGGCGGGTGTCCAGGTAGCGGGCCAGCGACTGCCGTTCGACGTCGTGGGCCATAGCGCGACTCTAGCAGCCCGAGCGCGGTGGATCGAACCCGCGGACCGCCTCGATCACCTCGGCCTGCTCCGACTCGCTCAGCTCGAAGTAGAGGGGCAGGCGCAGCAGGCGGTCGCTCATCCGCTCGGCCACGGGGCACTGGCCCGGCCGGCCGCCGAAGCGGTGCCCCATCGCCGAGAGGTGCAGGGGCTGGTAGTGGAAGACGGCCAGGATGCTGCGCGCGGCCAGCCGCTCGATCAGCGCCTGCCGCGCCTCCATGGAGGGCATCACGAGGTAGAAGAGGTGATGGGGGTGGACGCAGTGCGCGGGCACCTGCGGGAGGCCCACGCCCCGCTGCGCGGCCCAGTCCTGCAGGCCGGTGCGATAGCGCTCCCAGATCTCGCGGCGGCGCGCCTGCACCCGCGCGCGGGCCTCGAGCTGTCCCCAGAGGAAGGCCGCCAGCAGCTCGGAGGGGAGGTAGCTCGAGCCCAGGTCCACCCAGGTGTACTTGTCCACCTGTCCGCGGAAGAAGCGGCGCCGGTCGGTTCCCTTCTCCCGCAGGATCTCCGCCCGCTCGATCCAGTCGCCGCGGTTGAGCAGCAGGGCTCCGCCTTCGCCGCAGGTGAAGTTCTTGGTCTCGTGGAAGCTCTGCGTGGCGGCGCAGCCGAAGCTGCCCAGGGAGCGGCCCCGGTAGCTGCCCAGCAGCCCGTGGGCGTTGTCCTCCACCACGGGAACGCCCGTCTCGCGCGAGATCCTCGCGATCTCGTCCATCTCGCAGGCCACGCCCGCGTAGTGCAGGGCCACGATGGCCTTCGTCCGCGGCGTGATCGCGGCGCGCAGGGCGGCCTCGTCCAGGTTGAGGGTGTCGGCGCGCACGTCCACGAAGACGGGCCGGGCCCCGCGCAAGGCGAAGGCGCCGGCGGTGGTGACAAAGGCGAAGGAGGGCACGACCACCTCGTCGCCCGGCGCCAGGTCCAGGAGCAGCGCGCACATCTCCAGGGCGTGGGTGCACGAGGTGGTGAGGAGGGCCCGCTCCACCCCCAGCTCGGACTCCAGCAGGTCGCAGCAGCGCCGGGTGAAGGACCCGTCGCCCGAGAGGTGGCCGCTCGCCACGGCCTCGCGCACGTAGCGGAGCTCCTCGCCCACCAGCGCCGGGCGGTTGAAGGGGATCCGGTAGCGGCTCACGGGCCGGGCCATAGGTGGTAGCTGTGCTCCACCGCCAGCGTGCGGAAGCCCATCCGCTCGTACAGCCGCGCGGCCTCGATGTTGCGGGCCTGGCTGGCCACGCGCACCCGGCGGCAGCCGCGCGCGGCCAGGCGCGCCAGGGCCCCGCGCACCAGCGCCTCGCCGATCCGCCGGCCGCGCAGCGCCGGAGCGACGGCGATCAGGTCGATGCGCCCGGTCTCCTCCGGCTCGACCACGCAGGCCACGTAGCCCGCCACCCGGCCCTCGCAGCGCGCCACGAGCACCTCGTCGGCCCGCCCCGCGCAGGCGTTCGCGATCCAGGTCTCGTAGAGCGCGTCGCAGCGCTCCCGGGGAAACCGGGGGTCCTGGTAGAAACGCGTGTTGCGGTGGCTCACGCGGGCGATCTCGCGCAGGGCGGGGAGGTCCTCGTCGCGGCTGGGCTCGACGCCCCCGGGAAGCGCCCCGTCCCCGCCGTCGAGGGGCCGCTCGCGGGTGACGCGCACGTCGGTCAGCCGGAACCCTGCCTCCTCGGCGGCGCGGATGCTCTCGCCGTCGCCCGCATCCGCCCGGAAGTAGAGGCACTCCACGCCGTGGGCCCCGGCCCAGCGCCGGATCCGCGCGGCGTCGCCGGCGGCCAGCCGCGGCGCGCAGACCTGCGCGATGCGCCGTCCGAAGAACTGGCTGTCCCACGCGAGGAGCCGGCACGCGGGGCTCTCCGGCATCAGGCAGCCGGTTCCGTCTCGCCCCGGATCGTGTAGGTGGGCCGGTCCATGCTGCGGAAGTGCATGCGCGCCAGGTACTCGCCGATGATGCCCAGGGAGAAGAGCTGCGCGCCCGAGAAGATCGCGATGATGGAGGC
>Ga0214473_10010686_pt1 | contig 10785 bp, 12 predicted proteins | sample RVTome_7_FD_203509 | JGI IMG/M metagenome (GOLD analysis project Ga0214473, IMG submission 203509) | Soil microbial communities from uranium-contaminated site in the Upper Colorado River Basin, Wyoming, United States - RVT98D197 | ecosystem: Environmental > Terrestrial > Soil > Contaminated >... | reverse complement strand
GCTCTCTCCGATTGGCTCGGACAACCCGAGGTACGCCGTGTCCTCGTATCCGAAGGGTTCGACCGCTCCGAATTCGCCATCGCGAGATGCGTCGGAGACATGGACCAGCTCACGTACACTGGTGTCCGCCAACTCGCGGAACGAGTGCTCGAGCATCGGAGGGTTCGGCACGTTATCGCGAGACGGTTGATGGTCGTGGGCGGCTGCTCACAGTTCGAGGCGAAGCAGGCGCTCAGGCAGTTGGGAGGAATCGAGACGTGAGCACCACAACCACGTCAGGCGCCGCACTACTGAAGCGCCAGGTGCCGGCGAAGCGCAAGGGCCAACGCGACGCGATACTGAGGATGCGATGACTGCTATCGAGCGTTTCTGCGCCCACAAGGTCACGGTCCATCAAGACCGGCAGGTGATCTGCTGCGACTGCGGAAAGCAGTTTGGGAGCGACTTCAAGCGACACCGCGACGAGCGAACCTGCGCCGAAATCCATTATGCGACGCACCTCCAAGAGATGTTGAGACAGCAGGCAAGCGCACAGATGCAGGCGATGGCGAGCTACATGGACCGACAGTTTCTTGGTAGCGGAGGCGGCATCTACGATCAGCGTGGAGACGGCCGTGGCGGCATGCTCTGGAGGCACCGATGAACAGACGAACCCTTCTCGGGATGCTGGCCGCGGTTCCGTTCGGCAGGGCCCTGGTCAAGCCCGACGAGGCCCCGGTCTTCACGTTCTACTACCCGCCCGATACGTCGAAGCTGTTCACCGAGGAGCGAATCCGGAGCACCGTGACGGACTGCTTCGTCATCACGGCCATCGACTACGAGTCCCGAAGCGTCACGATCGGCCGGCACCAATGAGCCTCTTCGGCGGCAACGCCTCCTGCCGGAAGCCTCGGCGGCGCGCACGTCTCATTGGGATCTACGAAGGGCGCAGTCCTGGTTGGTTGTCGTTCTTCTTCTGGATTTGGTGAGGTAAGAGTGAGCCTCTTCGGGGCCGACCCCAAGGACGAGCGGATTGCGGACCTCTTGGCCGAGGTGGCATGGCTACGAGCCCAGCTCGAGGAGAAGGACAAGAGCCTCATGGCCATGACGAACCCGCAGGTCTTCCTGGCCCGGTACGGGCGCCCCGCGCGTCCACGTGGGCCGGAGGTCACGGGGATCGCGTCGGACGAGCTGAAGGTGCTGGTTCCGAAGCAGCGTGACGTCCCGGGCTCGTTCCGGCCCCAGATTACCAAGGCCGAGATCGAGGCCGAGTTCCAGAGGCCAGCATGAACGATGACTCCCTCGAACTAAAGCCACGCGGGAAGCAGACCCCGCAAGAGATCGTCGCTTACGTCAAGTCCCGTCTCTACTACACGGCCCCAATCCGTCGCATCGCGTCGCTGACGTGGCGCCGCTCCGAGCTCTACGACCAGCACACGCACGCGATCAAGCTCGCCTACAGCGCCGCCGACTCGTCGCAGCCGACGAGCTGGACTCGCGAGGTCTACGACCCCAACGACCCGATGAGCCTTCCTCGGCCGGTCCTGAACAAGGGGACCGGGCCGAGACAGAACGAATCGGCCAGGCTGGGACGGCCCGAGTACAAGCCCAGGGTGAGGGCCTCCGGCGAGAACCCCGACATCAAGGCCAAGATCGGAGCCAAGAAGGGCCAGCAGGTCCTACAGGACCGACTCAACAGGATGCTCTGGGACAAGTGGGAGGACATGATCACCTACCACATGCCCCTTTATGGAGGCGCATGGCTGGTTTCCGAGTACGACCTTGACTGGACCGATACGGAGAAGTACCCGGTCCTCGGCGCTAAGGCGTGCGTCAAGGCCAAGGGTTCCAACGTCCAGACGACGGCGAATGCGGGCTCGTGCTCGTTCGTCCTTGCGGACGGGAAGGTTCCGAGAGAGCACTTCGGAAAGCTAGGGATCGAGGTCGAGGAGGGTATCGACGAGATCGAGCCGGAACTCTGTCCAATGTGCGAGGACCATCCTCCACTCATGGGCTTTTCGCCGACGCTCGAAGAGGCCCGGACGGCGAAGGACGCGCTGGGACGACCACTGGGCCAGGACCTCCCCAAGGGTGAGTGGAAGCTCCGCGTCCCGTCGCCACACAACGTATTCGTGCGTAACGGCGGTATCGACGTGGCTCCGGACCAGATCATGACGGAGATCACCGAAGCCTCGATCGAGACACTCGACTGGGTGGCGAAACACTTCCCCGACAAGATCCGAGACAAGGACGGCAACCTTCTCGTGAAGCCGGAGAACCCGGCGAAGCTGATGGAGTTTCACGCCATCGCTGGCGCCCCCGAAGTCTACGGTGCCGGCCGAGGCGCGGAGTTGTTCAAGAACTGCGTCCGGGTCTTGAGGTACTACGAAGAACCCAAGATGGAGTGGGACCAGGACAAGCTCTGCTACTCGCTCAACCAGGGACGAGCGGTATGGGTCGCGGGCGATCAGGTCCTCTTGGACGACGACTACCTCGTCAAGTCTAAGACCAACCCGGAGAAGATGATCCCGAGGGTCGAGTACCAGTACATCACTTGGGAGTTTCGCGACGGCGGTCAACGTCTCGATGGTGTCGGCCTGTGGGAAGGCATCTTCGACGCGCAGGACGGCTTCAACCAGCGGGTGGGTCAGTGCTGGGCCGTGAACGGACGCGGTGCCCTACCGTTCTACCTGGAGGACGCCGACGCAAACTTGAACACAGCCGAGGCCGACTCCTCGATCCCATTCCGGCGTATTCAGGCCACCGTCAACCCGGACAACAAGAACGGGGTGCCGCTGACGCTCCTGAACAACGAGGTCATTGCTCCCGGGGTCTACCAGGAGATGGCGGTCTACGACACGTACATCCAGGGGCTCGAAACCGAGGTAGAGAGCGGCCGGGTGCCTCCTGGCGTTTCTGCCGCTACCGCCATTGCGTACCTCAAGAACGAGAGCGCGGAGAAGAGGCGGCCACGGATCAAGCGCATCCGACAAGCCTTGAAACGGGCGTGGCAACATGGCCTGCTCCTGATCCAAGCCAACTACATCGAGCCCCGTGAGTACACGTACAAGGGCGACTCGGATGAAGAGCGCGACGGCTACTTCCGCGGCCTCGACCTAGAGTGCGAGCCGGTCGTCGATCTCGAGCCGACTCCCGACTTCGACACCGAAGACCTGAGACGCGAAGAGATCAGGGACATGGTGACCATGGGCATCCTGGACCCGAAGTCGAGTCCTCAGATGCCGCGCCGGTTGCAGAAGGCCATCAGTCCGATGCTGGATATCTACCTGGACGACAACCTTCAGGAAGAGCAGGCGCAACGTGAGTGGACGCAGTTTATCGACGAAGACCGGGTACCAGTGGTCGATCCGTCGATGGACGACCACGTTGCCCACCACCAGGAGCACGGTCGCGCCTGCTTCGCCGAGCGTTTCCGAGATCTCGAGGACAAGGCCAACTGGGATGGAGCCCTCGACGTACTCAGCGGATCGTGGGATATGGACCTCCAGTCCGTCCTTGTGCCCCCACCTCCTCCCCTGCCCGAAGGCTTCCCGGAGCCTCCTCCGGGTGTCCCTCCACAGGTAGTAGAGGAACTGATCGCGCAGGCTCAGGAGAGCGGGCAGATGCCGCCACCGCCTCCACCCCGAAGCCTGCAATCGCGCATCAAGACCATGTGGGAGGACAAGTTGCTGCAAGGCAAGTTCGAGTCGCCAGATCCCGATGCCCTCCATAAGGTGCTGGTCTGGAGATCGCACGACGAGTCCCACAAGCTCGCGGGCGAAGCGAAGCAGGCGGCATCCATGGCCGGCCAGGTCGAGCTCGCGGCTCCCGGTGCCGATGCTACCGATGCCGGAACCCAGACGACCGAAGCGGCTCCTCCTCCGGAAGCACCACAGGTCGAGGCCGACATGGCAGGGGCCCAGGCGTGACGTGTTGGCTTGAGCCCTGCGAGATAGCTCTGCCACATGGGCATCCCGCGGCTGACCGATCTTGTCCCGATTGCTTGAGGGTGGCTCGCGAGCGCCCTCATGTCGTAGGGCAGATCCTCCCTCCTCCTGGTCCGTGGCATTGTCCCGAGTGTGAGAAGCATTTCGACAACACGGTCAGCCTTGATGTCTGCGTGGACTGTGTGCGTCGCGCTCGCGACGAGTGGGAGCGGAACATCAGGGCCGAACGCCACGACTCCAGGCCCTTCGCCGGAAAGTGTGAGACCTGTGGCGAAACTGAGGAAAATCCAAACATCTGCGAAATCTGTGGCAGTTACGGCTGCGATTACTGCTGGGACTGTCGCCACTGCTGCGACTTCGAGCTAGGTGGGTCGGCGCCAATCACCAGGAGCAAGAAGAGTGCCCGCCGTAAGTGAGCGCCAGCGACGATTCATGGGTGCCGACTTGGGGCGCCTCAAGCGAGGCGTGAAGACCGTGACCGGCATGAATCGTACCCAACTCTCAGACTTCGCCAGAACCAAGCTCAAGAAGCACGCCGCGAAGGCCGCCGGTCAAAGGAAAGCCCTAGAGGGGATGTGACGTTTTCTATCGAGTCAGGAGCAAGCCAATGATGCCTCTCCCGCCGTCTCGTAAGCCGCCGAAGCCGCTCGACCTGCAAGCCGGCGGTCTCAAGCCTGTGGTGGCTGGTACCGGTACGGGACCCGGAGCGAACCGTCTCGGTGTCCAGCCCGGCCCCATGGGTGGAGGTCCGGCAGGGCCGCGGATGCCGGCCCCGGGCGCCCCCATCGACATCTCGTCGATCCCGGCCGGTCATGGCGCCCGTCGCCGCGCCATGGAAGCGAACGCTGCTGGAGCCGCTCCTCCGGCACTCGGGCGTGCGATCCCCATTCCGGGGCGGCGTCCCCTGATGCGCCCTGGCGGTCCTGGTCCGCTCCCTGGGCCAGCTCCGCAGATGGGTGCGCGGCCGATGCCTCAGGGTCCGATGGGGCCCGGCCCCGGGATGCCATCCGAGTTCGACATCATGGCCCGGAAGCGGCGCCAGGAGTACACGGGCCGAGCCGATGGTCAGCGCGCCGCGCTCGAGGAGATGTAATGGAAACCCCCTACCAGAAGAAGCAGCGCGAGAAGAAGGACCAGGAAGTCGCTGGAGCTATCGGCGTCGAAGAGATGACCAGCGGCGACCTCGCCAGCGCGGCCCGCAAGGAAGCCACGAAGCGAGGCCAGGAGACGATCCCTCCGGTCAAGTACGAACCACCTCCGACGAGGGATGCCGGCGAATCGCTCGCGACCTACGCGGCCCGTCGGCGGAAGTGGGAAGCGGACCGGAAGGCGGTCCAGACCCCCAAGGCCGCCGGTCAAGCCAAGGCCCTCGAAGACATGGACAAGCCGAAACAGTGACGAACGCGGTCAGACTATTCGGTCACGTGGCACCGATAGACGCGCTGTCGTCGTGGTGCGATGCCACGCAGACAGCATGCGAGGCTATCGCGGCAGCCCTGCAACCGCACATCCCGGCCGGATTCCGTGGCCGGGTAGAGATTCACGTTGAAAACGGCGTGATCCAGGCGCACAATGTCGTCGTGTCTGGACGGCCCATACAACGCGCAGGAGCCAGAATGCCGTAAATCCGTGAGGTAGTCCTTGCGGTCCGTCAACGGAGCCGCCGCTGTCTACGCCGAGAGCCCCTCGGTTGTATGACTCGGCGGCTTTTGTTTTTGAGGTAAGAAGTAATGGCCAGTCCAGCCGTACCTGCTCTCGATGGTGGCGCCGCCGCCGTAAGTGCCCTTTCGGGGGATGCCCTTGCTCGTCTAGCGCAAGAAGCAACGACGCCCACTCCGGAGCCTGCTACCGCTCCGGTCGAACCCTCCCAAGAAGCATCTCCGGAGGGAGATCAGGTAGTACCGCCGTCGCCGGAAACGCCCGAATCGGAGCGCCCCTCCTCGGAAGGCAAGCCGGCATTCGACGTAACCGACCCCGCCGCTCGACGTTTCATCGAAATGCACGGAGGCAACCCCTCCGACCCTGCCACCTGGACCAAGGTGCTCGCAAAGGCCATGGAGTACAACAACCGGCTTGCCGAACTGAGCCGGGAGCAAGAGACCACACCTGTGCCCCAGGTCGAAGTCGATGCTCAACAGATCGAAGGGTACGTCGAAAGGCTGGTAACTCGGGACGCTGAGTGCATCCAGCTCTCGAAAACCGCCCTGGCCGCAAACGAGAAGATCAACCAACTCAGAAACCCACAGGCCCAGGATTCGATTCCGTACCTCGAACGCCAACTCGAGATCGCCAAGCTCCGCTTGGAAATCCCCGAGATCAAGAACGACTCGTTCTTGGCTGAAGAGTTGAAGTCATTCGTTCGGATGACCCAGCTCGACATCCGGGACAAGAAGGCCGAGATCCGGGAACTACAGGCTGAGGGCCGGGATGCCTTCGAAGCATTCAAGGTCCGAAAGAACGACTTCGAGGCCGGAATCACTGAGCGTCTTCGTCAAAAGCTCGGAGCGGAACGAGAGCAAGCCCAGTACAACGCTGACTACGAACAGGCGCGAACGGAAAGCCCGGAGCTGTTCCAGACCGCTTTCGACAAGGCCGTCAAGAGACACAACGTGGATGACATCTCACGAACCGATGCACGTGAGTGGCTCAAGGCCCAGGCGTACCTGCACACGGCCACGAGCGACATCGAGGACTGGGAAGCCTTCGTCGATGAGCGGATGCCGAAGTTTCTCGACATGGTTGACAGGAACCATCGAGCGAAGTCGGCCCAGCACGCGAAAGCCGCACACGAACGTGCTGCGCAACCTGGTCCAGCCCTGACTCCCGCTACTCCTGCCGTAGCTCAGCCCACGAAGCCGGTGACCATGCAGGATCTCGAATCCGGGGGCCTGTCCAGGCTCCGAGCGATGTTCCGCGGGTCGCCCACTCCCTAGGAGGGGAGAGACATGGCTGCTACGACCACCACCCTCACTCCGGACCTTCTGGTTCGGACGTACACCAAGGACAAGCACTTCGAACAGTTCGCCCAGTTGGCGACCCCGTTCTGGACCGAGTTGGAAAAAGCGGAAGCCGAGATCCCGGCCGGTCAGGGGCTCTACTTCGACATCTGGCTCGCCGACGCACACGCGACGGCCTCCATCGCGGAGGCCGGAGATCTGCCGGCCACCGGCCAGCCGACCGTGGTGACCGGTTCGGTGACGGCCATCCAGACCTTCAGCTCGTTCGGCGTCTCGGAACTGTTCCTCGAGGCGAGCAAGAACGGTGGGTCCATCGGCATCGACGCAATCAACCGACACGTCCAGATGTGCACCCGCGATCTCATGTTCGAGATCAACCGTCAGGCGTTGACGTCCCACGGTACCGGTCGTATGGGCGTCGTCCAGACCACCACCGTGACGTTGACCACCGTCGTGATGCGCAACCCGGAAGGCGTCCTCCAGTTCCGCGAAGGCATGAAGGTCGATGCCTACGACACCGATACCGGCGGATCGAAGCAGGGCTCCACCCTCGTCATCTCGGACGTCAACATCGACACCCGAACCCTGACGTTCACTGCGACGGCATCGCTCACCGCCGGCTGGGGTCTGTACCGGGCCGCATCGACCACGGTATCGGCCTACGGGATCGCGATGAACGGGCTGCGTGGTGAGGCCGACAACGGGCCCCTCCAGGCCACCATCTTCGGTCTTTCCCGATCGACCTACCCGGGCCTCAACGCGACCGTCCTGACCGCGGGCGGCGGCACCCAGCCCTGGTCGGAAGCCCTGCTCCGGAAGGCCGCCCACCGAGCCACCCTCCGTTCCGGCGCCGAGATCACGGACATCTGGACCAACTACGGTGTCCTGAGCGAGCACCTGAACCAGACCGTCTCCAACACCATCTACGATGCCGGTACCGGGCCCGGCGTCCCGACCTACGACGTGGGCTACAAGAAGCTGCCCTCGCTGCTGGTCAACGGACGCTCGATCCCCTACCGCATCGACGGTGTGCTCCCGGCCCGAGAGATGATCCTCGTCCCGAAGAGCATCCTGCGGAAGCACGTCCTGCGCGATCCTTCGTGGGTCGGTGACGACACCGGTCGCGGCGGATCCGCGAGTCCCGTCCTGATGCAACAGCCCGGTACGGCCACCGGAAACTACGCAACCGCGAAGATCGCGGGTCAGGGCGCGATGATGAACCAGACCTGCAAGATGCCGAAGCAGCTGGTTCGTATCACGGAGATCGCGGACGCCGAGCTGGCCGGAGACCCGGCCCCCACCTCGTAGCGTAGTCGGCTCGACGGAGCCGCCCCGGCAGATTGGGGCGGCTCCTTTCCAGGCTTGATTGACTTCAAGCCGCTCTTGAGTGAGGAACACATGTCTTTCAGACAGCGCAAGATCGCGGACTACACGCTCGACCCACAGAAGCTCTCGGCCAACGCCAGGAAGTACAGCTACACCGACTTCCCGGCGCTCGGGTTCTTCTCGTCCTACCTCGCCACCGCGGCCGGTTACGGTGATCCGACCGGGGCGACGGGCGACCTGAACTACTGGGAGATCCCCCTCAACCAGGGCGGCTCGCTCTGGGCCGAGTACCACATCAAGGGAGCCGGTCAGACCATCCTGGCTCCTCGGTTCAGCTCCGATGGGACCGGACCGAACGTCGCCCTCGACCTGACGTCCACCGAGGGCGCCGAGTACCTGTTCGGCGGCGATGTCTCCGGCCGCGGCAAGCACGTCTACACCATCGGCACGTCGCCGGCCTTCTTCGCCAAGATCGCGCTGACGATCGCTGACGTGTCGGGCGTCAACCCGTTGCTGTTTGGGTTCCGCAAGGTCGAGGCTGCGCAGGCGGTCTACACCTCGTACACCGACTACGCCCTGATCGGCGCGGTTACGGCGGCCAACCCGGCCGCGATCAAGACCGCGACGAGGCTCAACACGGGCACCGCCGTCATCGTGGACACGACCCAAACCAAGGCGGATGCGACCCAGATGACGCTCGAGGTCTGGGTCGATCAACTCGGCGTCGTGACCTTCATCCTCGACGGCGCCTTCCCGACCGTGACCCAGTCGTTCACGTTCGACAGTGGCGACCAGGTCATGCCGATTCTGTCCTTCCTGCACGCGGCAACCACGCCGGGCGTGATCACGTTGCAGCACTTCTCGTCCGGGTTTCTCTCGGTGAGCCGTCCGTAGTGGAGCTACTCGTTCCTGAATCGGTCGCCGCGGCGTCCAGGGCTGGCCTCTGGAGACTCATCGGTGTCGAGTTCTCCTACGAACCAGGGGCCAGCCGTCCGTCCGAAATCGTGGCGGCCATTCATCGGTTCGATCCCGACTTCGTGCCTCTGTGGGTGAAGCGCGTCTACAGGTCACCCGCGGAGACGGATCGGACTGTGGGATACCACGTCCTCGCCCGTCACCTTCCCGACCTGAAGCGACCCATCGCGAAGGAGGGCGAGCTCGGGGTCGGAGAGAAGGGCGAGGCCATGTTCAGTCGCCCCTTGGACTGGCCGAAGCGCTGGCACGGCGGCGTCTACGCCATCTCGGTTCTCGAGGGACCGCCGGCCTATCGAAACGAACCGTGGGGAGAGTTTCAGGAGTTCGACTGGCGAGTGGCCAAGGTCTGTGAATGGCAGCACGCCATGTTCCGCCAGGCCCGCGAGGAAGCGAGACAACGGCAAGTGCTGAAGCACACCGAAGGGCACCTGATCGAGCAGGCCAAGGCGATCAAGAAACACGAGGACGACGGCCTTCTGCGGCTCGGAGACATCGCCATCACTTCCGATCCGCACATCTACGTGCCGCACGAGTCCCATGGAGGCGAAGCGTGAACGAGACCGTGAAGTGCTTCTGGAACGGCCGTGGCGGCCTCCTCGAATACGGTGGCCGCACCTGGTCGCGAGAAGAGATCGAGGCCGGCATCCCCGTGGATGTCGCGAAGGGGCTCCAGTCGTTCCGGGCCCCCGACTTCCTCGTCTTGTGGGAGCCCGCCCAACCCAAGCCGGCCGACGTCGTCGTTGCTGCTGCGCCGGAGCCCCCGGCGAAGCCAAAGAAGCCCTCCAAGAAGGGCGAGGAGTAGACATGCTTTCCCGTGCAACCCATGCGGCCCCGCAGGCCCCGAACACCGATGAGATCCAGGCGCAGCTCATGCTGCTGCAGTCGCAGCACTCGATCACGCTCTACAACCCGCGTCCGGAGCCGTTCCAGTTCGAGGCCGGCGGCCGCACCTACATCATCCCTCCCGACCTCGACGGGAAGGTGATCGACCATCCCGTCTTCGACGATCCCAAGACCGGGAAGCCGCTTCAGGTGATCGCGGACGGAACGCTCCAGGTGACGGCGCAGATGGGCCGCTTCGGCGAAGGGTCGCGCCACAAGGGCGACATCATCCCCTTCCCCCTGAACGGAGATCCCAACCGAGGCCCGCACGGGTCGCCGGGACGCTACATGATGGTTCCCGGCGCCGACGCCGCCTTCGTGGCCGGTGTCGCCATCAGGAACTACGGGAACACGGGCATCTCGTGGCTCCCGGACGATCCGGTCAAGGCCGAGCAGATCAGGCTCGGTGCCAAGGAGCGATACCGCAACTGGCGCCGCGTCCACGCCCGAACCGTCCTCGACAACTGGCACGTGGACCTGGCCAAGTGGCAGGCCATGCCGGCGAACAAGGGCAAGACGCCCCCGCGGCCCGGCATCCTGATCATCAAGGCCCAGGAAGAGCTCGACGCCTTCGCCACCGCCGATACCGGTCAGGGCGGCGACGTCTACACGTGCGAGCACTGCGGCTACTTCTCGGGAGACAACGAGAAGTTCGTGCGTCACATGCTGGCAAGCCACAACGTGGACGTCATGGCCGATCGACCTCCGGACGAGGAAAA
>Ga0214473_10010685_pt1 | contig 10785 bp, 9 predicted proteins | sample RVTome_7_FD_203509 | JGI IMG/M metagenome (GOLD analysis project Ga0214473, IMG submission 203509) | Soil microbial communities from uranium-contaminated site in the Upper Colorado River Basin, Wyoming, United States - RVT98D197 | ecosystem: Environmental > Terrestrial > Soil > Contaminated >... | reverse complement strand
TTTATGGCTTATGGTTTTGCAAAACAGGCTGCTAAGAATAAAGACGAATTTGGAAAGGGTGCTTCAGCCGGCATTATTGCGCCTGAATCAGCAGCCCAGGGAGCTGGAACCTCTGCCACACTTCCAATGATTACTCTTGGTATTCCTGGCTCACCCACAATGGCTGTCATCATGGGTGGCTTAATGATATTTGGCCTTCAACCCGGGCCGATGCTTTTTAAAGATCATGCTGATTTTGTCTGGGGGCTTATCGCCAGTATCTGGATAGGGACGGTCTTCGGTCTCATTATGGTTCTAATGTTCGCACCTCTTTTTGCAGCCATCCTAAGGATAAGATTCTCCATCTTGATGCCTGTCATCATCTATGTCTGTGCCATAGGCGCCTATGCTGTAAATAACAGGCTCATTGATATCTATTACATGATTATTTTCGGTATCGTTGGGTATTTTTTCAAGAAACTCGACTACCCAATTGCCCCAATGGTGTTGGCCCTGGTTCTTGGAGATCTGGCAGAGTCAGCCATGAGACAGGCCCTCATCATGGGACAAGGTAACCCACTGATCCTATTCAGACCTCCAATCGCTCTTCCTCTAATGATCGCTGCGATCCTCATCTTCTTCTGGCCGACCATCTCCAAATGGAAGATAAAGTTCTCTGAAAATAAGACGATGCCCACCTAAATAAGAGGGGGATATCCTTCGAAGGATTGGAAAAATCTTTTGTCAGATATTTTCCAACATCCCCTGCACCTCCCACGATCAAAACCTTCATCTGTTACCCCCTTCCCCATGCTAAAATGGGAATACCCCGCCTCCAAGGACGGGGTATTCCCATTCGTCACTATTGATCGTTTCGTAAAAAATCGTCACACCGGTGAAAACCGGTGTCCAGGCGTTTTTAAACTCATTGAAAAACTGGATCCCGGCTTTCGCCGGAATGACGGAAAAAAGCATCGTTCGACTTTTTACGAGTTCATCACTATTGTTAACACCGATCCAGAATTACGCTTTGGCTTTGGGTGTCCGAATAGGAGCTTCGACCGCAATCGCCTTGATCCTATGGATCTTCTCATCCACAAAGGCCTGCATCTTTGCGATGTGTTCTTGCTTCAGATGCGTGAAGCGCCCCTGGTATTTCATATATTCGCTGACCGGCTTATAGGTTTTGGGAAGGTGCGAGTATTTATACTGCCCGTTTTCCCACTCGTAAAGGGTCCACATCCCTGTTTCCACGGCCAGACGGCCCATCTCCAGTGTCAGTTTTTCATCGAACTTCCAGCCCTTCGGACAGGGGGACAGCATGTGAAGGAAAGTGGGGCCGTCCACATTGAGGGCCTTGCGCACCTTATTCATCAGATCAAGGGGATAGGAGACACAGGTTGTGGCAACGTACTTTACGGCTGGATGGCCGCCAATCACGAGCTGGGGAGGATCCTTTGGGAAAAGGGTTTTGCCCTCGGGAATCATCTTTCCCGGAGGAGTAAAGGTCGTATTCGCGCCATAAGGGGAGGTGGGTGACGTTTGAATCCCCGTGTTGGCATAGGATTCGTTATCGTAGCAGATGAAGAGAGCGTCATGGCCGCGGTACATCATCGCCGACATGGCCTGAAGGCCGATATCCACAGAACCGCCATCCCCTGCCATACAGATAACGTTTGGAAAAGGTCCATCATGTTTGCCCTTGCGTGCCAATATTTTGTAAGCCGCCTCAATTCCGGATGTCACCGCCCCGCCATTGGTGATCTGGGAATGGATCCAGGAGACGGCATAGGGGGTGCAGAGATAACTCGAATTCGCCACGTACATGCAACCGGTCGGTCCGATAAAGATGGTGTCTTTGCCGGCCGCCTTCGCCACGAGGCGGTAGTTCAGGGCCGGACCGCAGCCGGAACAGGTCCGGTGTCCGGGTAAATACATCTCCTCTCTTGGTGCGCCACGGAGAGACTTGATCGGTTCCAAAATCTGCTTTTTATAATCAAATGCTTGCGTCATTGAACACCTCCTTAATATATCAAAAAGGTCTATGCTTCTTCTTCAAAACCAACCCAGTAAACAAGCTGCTGGGTCTTCTTATCTTTGGCCATCTGCGTCAGGATTCTAGCCATGTAGTAGAAATCCTCAAGCAATATGACATCCCCACCTAAACCGGCCATAAAAGAGGTAACCCGTGGTCTTTTATCCAAGTCGTAAAGAGAGGTTCTGACCTCATGAATCAGATTTCCACCTCTCGTTGCCCCACCGTAAGAAGTGCTGCTTTCTACGCAGCCCACTGCTTTCACATGAGAGAGCGCCTTCGCAATTTGTTCGGTCGGCCATGGACGGACCCAGCGCGGCCTCACCATTCCTGCTTTGATGCCCTGGCTTCGAAGATGGTTGATTGCCGACTTGCAGGTATTGGCATGAGCCCCCTGAATGAAGAATGCGATTTCGGCATCATCCATTTTATACTTTTCCAGAAAAGGGTCATAATTTCGACCGAAGATGCGATTGAAATCATCTGTCGCTTTTTCGATCACTTTTGGAAGTTCCAAGAAGGTCATTGCCCTCTGCGCATCCATCGGTGCACCCTGGTCGGGTCGGATCTGCGGACCGTGCGATACCGGGAATTGACAACTGAGAGGATGAGGGGCCTTATAGGGAGGTAAAAATTCCCTGACCTGGGACAGCTCAGGCAGGATGACCTTATCCGATATATGAGAAAGGAAGTAACCATCCTGACATACAAACTGGGGCAACATGATCTTCGGATCTTCCCCCACGCGGTAATTGATCAATGTATTATCAAAGACTTCCTGCGGGGTCGCGGCCCAGCCCATCAACCAACCCTGATCCCTTGCAGACATGGCATCAGTATGTTCCGAACCAAAATCACCCGGAGGATCAAGGGTTCGATCCGCAATGGCCATCTGGAAAGGATAACGGCCGCCGGCTGCCGGGCTATAGACTTCGAACGCATAGGTGACACCCACTCCGGAACTTCCGGTATAGGCACGGGCACCGGCCGCCGAAGCGCCAAGCACCACGGAGACCTGGGCGTGCTCGCCTTCACCGTGGATAAATTCAGCATCCAATTCCCCGTTGGCGACCAATTTGGCAAGCTCCATCATGATCGCCGTATAGGGTCGGATGGGGTAGGAACAGATAACCTCTACTTCTGCAAATTTTGCTCCCTGTGCCGCTGCAGCGCAGCCGCTGAGCAATTTTTCTTGAGCCATGATTTTTCCTCCTTCATTAGAACGGTTTTTCGAGACGAACAACTCCATCCTCAAAGTCAAGCTCTGGGGCAGCGCTCAGGGCATCCGCCGGACATTCATGGATGCAAATCTGACAGCCTTTGCAAAACTTCCAATTCCATTCCATCTTTTCTTCTTTCTCATTGAAGGACCAGCAGGAATCGGGGCAGGCGATATAGCAGGTGAAGCAACGAGTGCACTTTTCATGGTCAATCACGGGACGAACGATCCTCCAGTTTGACGTGATGAAAAGCTCCTGCTGTTTGACCGGGGCGGGCGTGATCGCCCCAAAGGGAACTTCTCTATCTTTTGGAATTTTGATCGGCATAACCTTCTCCTTTCATATTATTCTCAGTTGCAGTGACAATTGCATTCCACACTTTGTCTCAGGCTCCCTGTCCAAACTCATAGCGTGCTTTCCGAAATTTTTGAAGTTTTACTTCGTTATAACCACGATCCATGGCTGCAACGTCACTCACAATCTTCGCCAGGTTCTCCTTTTTGGCCATACCCGTCACCCGCGCCATCGCTCCAAGGATGGGGGCGGCAATGCCCGCGCCAATGCCTGCCGTGTCAACCCCTCCTTCCGAACCGGAGAAGTCGACCGTCCGAATGCCGGAGATTCCGTCGGCGTCCACCGTGGCAATGGCGCCCAGCAGATCCGCATTCGGAATAAACTTGAGCATATAATCGATCGGCCGGTTCGTATTGATGATCAGGATCCCGCCTTCGGGCATCCCTTTGAGCACATTGATTCCTTTGACGATGGTGGGCTCGACGATCACCACCACATCCGGATGGCTGTTCGTATAGAGATATTTCATTTCGATCTCTTCGTCACTGATCCGCGCGTATTTCCGGGTTGTAACGAGCACACGGTCAGGCAGGTCTTCGTAATTATCAAAAGCTTGTACAAACTTCCCTTCCATTTTTGCAGCCTGGGCAAAGGCATTGGCGACGTCACGGGCCTCTTTGTCCATGACCACCCCTCGTGTCCAAACAGTTATTTCGGTTACTTTACCCATAAACCCTTACCTCCTTCGTTTAATGGTGCTGAATCAAACTGATCGTTGAAGTTAAAACCCGACGCTAGACAAGAGGTCTTTCTCATTCTGACTTGCGGGCTTTGAACACCTCCTTTCTTTTTTTCTTCAGCAGTATATCCTCCACGTTCTCCAGGTGACGGCGCATGGCCTGCCGGGCGACTAAAGTGTTCCTGTTCTTGATGGCGGCGACGATCTCCAGATGGCCTTGAAGGGATTTCTGTTTTCTCTCCTCAGTTTGAAGGTACTTTTCCCGGGTCTTGCCCAGAAGGTCCAAAAGGGCAAGAAGCAGGCGTTCCAAAACCCTGTTTCTCGACATCCGGGCCAGGAGATGATGAAATTCGGAATCTGCATGAATCGGGTCTCTGCCTCCTGTGACCTCTTCCTCCTGTTCCCTGATGATTTCATCCAATTCATTCAATTCTTCGGGGGTCGCATTTTCCGTAGCGAGCTGAACAACTTCCGGCTCAATGATTTTTCGGAGAAAAAAGATATCGATCAGATCGTCCTTCTCATGGAAGAGCGTTGCAGCCAAAGGCTGAACCAGAGCCTCCTCACTCGAAGCAATAATATAGGTCCCATTCCCCTGACGCCTGTCGACAAGCTTCATCGTTTCCAAGGAAAAGATGGCTTCCCTTACTGTGGCCCGGGAGACCTTAAACGTTTCAGATAATTCTCGTTCGGTAGGAAGCTGATCGCCTCTCTTCAACTTCCCCTTTTCAACAAGATGACGGATCTGTTTGACGATATCCTCATAGGCCCGCTTCTTTCTCACCGCTTTCAGCATCCGGAAGGTCCTCCGTTTTCCTGCACCTGTTTGATGGCCGCTTCAAAATGGGCCCTCCCTATTCGAAGCCTCACCGATGATTTTTCTTCCGGCCCACGGATGGCTTCTGCAATGGCCATCATCGCTGCACTCCTGCAGATGGATGCGATTTGCGACCCCACCATCCCTTCCGTCAGCCGGGCGAGCTCCCTTAGATCGACATCGTTCCTTAAGGGCTTTCCTCTCCCGTGCACTTGAAGCATCTCCAACCGGTCTTTCTCATTGGGGATCGGGAATCGAAGGACATAGTCGAGCCGTCCGGCACGCATCAACGCAGGATCGAGCAGGTCCTCACGATTCGTCGCCCCAAGAACGATCACCTGCGAGAGATCGCTCAAGTTATCCAGCTCGTTGAAAAACTGGCTGGCGATGCGTTCAACTGCACCGCTTTCACTCACAAAGCCGCGGGCCACACCCAGGGCATCGATCTCATCCAAAAAAAGAATGCAGGGGGCTGATTGTTTCGCTTTTTTAAAGAGGTTATGGAGCGCCTTTTCCGATTCTCCCAGCCATTTCGAAAAAAGCAAGGGAGCGCTGACCGATATGAAGTTCAATCCGGTTTCCCCTGCCAGGGCTTTTGCCATCAGCGTCTTTCCCGTCCCGGAGGGGCCGCAGAAAAGGATTCCCCTCGGAGGCAATACGTTGCCCTCGGCAAAAAGATCCGGATACTTGGCAGGCCAATCGACGATGGAAATCAGAGCCTCTTTAATCCCGTGCAACCCGCCGATGTGATGCCATTTGATCGTCGACCTTTCGGTATAGAATTCACGTGTGGCCGTGGGCTCGATCTCCCGGAGGGCCGTGAGAAAATCCTCCATGGTGACCTGTAACCGCTCAGGGGTAGCAAGCATTGAGTCAAGATGATTTTCCCCCTCAACCGAAAGGTACCTCCTCAAAGCCGCCATCCCTGTCTCTTTGCATAGGGCCTCCAAATCGGCTCCGACAAAGGCATGGGTAATCTGGGCAAGACGATCCAGGTCCACATCAGGAGCAAGAGGCATGCGGCGGCTGTGAATCCTCAGGATCGCACGGCGTCCCTCGGTATTGGGAACCGGGATGACGATCTCACGGTCAAAACGGCCCGGTCTTCTGAGAGCAGAATCGATGAGCTCTGGGATATTGGTTGCACCGATGACAATGACATTTCCCCTGGAAACCATGCCATCCATCAGAGCAAGGAGCTGGGCCACCACCCTCTTTTCGACATCTCCCAAAACCTCCGCACGCTTCGGGGCAATGGCATCGATTTCATCAATAAAGATGATACTCGGCGCTTTTTGAGATGCCTCTTCAAAGATTTCCCGCAGCCTGGCTTCACTCTCGCCGTAGAACTTATGGATGATTTCCGGACCGTTCACTCTGATAAAATGAAGTTTGGTGTCGCTGGCAATGGCACGGGCAATCAGGGTTTTGCCTGTTCCCGGAGGGCCATAAAGAAGCACCCCCTTGGGGGCCTCGATCCCTAACTTTTCAAAGGCATCAGCATACCGGAGGGGAAGCTCCACCATTTCACGGACGAGCCTCAGCTCATGCTCGAGTCCACCCACGTCCTCATAAGAGACATGCGACACCGCCTCCATCGAGAAATCGGGTTTCTTCAAAATGAACTTCGTTTTTTGATTGATAATGAGTCCCCCTGCAGGGGAGGTCGCTTCCACATGAAAAAAACGATCTTTCCCGGCCAAGAAGGGAATATTGATTTTATCGCCTGCAATGATGGCTAACCCTTGAAGGACTTTCGCATACTGGTCCAATTCACGCTCTTCGGGCAATAAGGTCGTAAAATCGAGAGGAGTGATAAGAACTGTCACCGCTGTGATATGGGGAATTTTCTTAACCTGTACCACTTCCCCCAAGTTCGCCTTCGCATTGCTTCGGGTGATCCCGTCAATTTGAATTCCTTTTTTCCCGTAAGATTCTGGGAAGGTCCCAGAGACTCTGGCAACGGTCTTCCCCTCTCCAGCGATCTCAATCAGATCCCCCAGGACGGCGCTTAGAGACCTGATATCTTCTGGATCGAGTCGCGCTAAGCCTTTTCCTACATCCTCAGCCAGGGCCTCACCGACCTTCAATGCGAGAGCAACTTCCATGGAAATTCTTCTCTCAACAAGGGGAAAATTGGTATAAAGATCAGACCAATGTATCTTGCATTATTCTTTCCCATTTTGTCAACATTTTTTTGTATCAATTTAGATGCACTCGTAAAAAATCGAAAAACAAAGAACATGTCATGCTGAATCCCGCCGATGGCGGGACATCTAAGAAATCAGAGACTTACCAGACCCTGAAACAAGTTCAGGGTGACAAACAGGGACTTTTTACGAAATCACCAATTTAGCGATTTGAAAATCCTAGATAAATGGAAAATCGGTTGGCACATCATTCCTGGAAAGCCCTGGATAACCCATCCCCCTCGCCTGAACCATGTTAGGTTCAGGGCTTTGTCCTACACCCTACGTGGTGCAGGGCTGGCCTCCCCCTTGAAGGGGGAGGGATAGGGCTCGCGGCGCTAAGCGCCTGCGAAGCGCGTGGGGGCGGGGTTAGATGGCTTATGTGCCTGAGAAGAATTCGAATAGCTGCTGGAATCCCCTCCAACCTCCCTTTGCGAAGAGGAAGTGGTGCTTTCAAAGCGATGCTTGAAAATACGTTACCGAATTTATGAAATACAGTACTAAGCGCCTAAACCTTTTTTTACGCTATGCGCTATGCTCCATGCTCTATGCGTTATTCATATCGCAGGGCTTCGATGGGGTTGAGGAGGGAGGCTTTCCTGGCCGGATAGAATCCAAAGAATACCCCTACGGATCCGGAGAAGAGAAAAGCCAGCAGGATCGCCTCGATTGAAAAAAGTGTCGGCCATTGGGTAAAGCTGGATAGGATCAGGGTCCCGGTGATTCCGATGGCAATCCCCATGGTTCCTCCCGCAAGGCTGAGCACCAGAGATTCGATCAGAAACTGCAGCAGAATGTCGCGGCCCTTGGCGCCGACAGCAATCCGGATCCCAATCTCCCGTGTCCTCTCGGTAACGGAAACGAGCATGATGTTCATGATCCCGATTCCTCCAACGATGAGGGAGATGGAGGCGATGGCGCCGAGAAGCAAAGACATCACACTGGCCGACTCTTCGGCGCTCGACATAATCTCTGTGAGATTCCTCACCGTGAAATCATTATCCTGGGCGGGTTGAATACGGTGCCTCTGCCTGAGCAGCTCCGTAATCTGCACTTCTGTCTCCTTCATCACCTCCGGCCCGATGGCTTGAACGGCGATCGTCCTCACCATCCCGGGAAAATGCATCCCAAAAAGTCTCTTTTGTCCGGTGGTAAGAGGAACGAAGATCGTATCGTCCTGGTCCTGTCCCCATGTGGACTGTCCCTTGGGAGCGAGGACCCCGACCACGACGAAAGGGACTTTCTTAATCCGGATGACCTGACCCACCGGATCGATTCCTCCGAAAAGATTCTCCACCACCGTCATCCCTAAGAGACAGACCTTCGTTGCACCATCCAGGTCTTGCTGGGAGAATACGCGGCCCGAGGCGAGCGGCCAATCACGGATGTTGAGGAATTCAGAAGTCGTCCCATTGATAATGGTAGACCAGTTCTGGTTTCCAAAGACCACTTGAGCCACTCCGGTAAGGCTCGGCGCAACGTACTTCACTGACGGAATTTCTGCCAGGATCGCTTTCGCATCCTCTGCCTTGAGCGTGGGCACCGTTCCCATCCCGCCACGAAGTCCTCCGCTCGTAGAACTTCCGGACATGACGACGAGCATATTAGACCCCATACTGGCAATCTGGTCGGCAATTCGCCGCTTTGCGCCGGAGCCCACGGCGATCATGGCGATGACCGCTCCTACACCGATGATGATTCCCAGCATGGTCAGTGCCGAGCGCATCTTGTTCACCATCAATGCTCTCAAGGCAATCCGAAGACTGGCAAAAAGGGTTGTCATCCGTTCGCACCCCCCTTGACTGCGGTAACCGGCGATGTATTCATATGGTCAGCAACTATTCTCCCGTCCTTGAAATGGATGTTCCGCTTAGCGAAGGAGGCAATATCAGGCTCATGGGTGATCATGATGATTGTAATCGCCAGGTCTCGATTGAGACGCTGAAAGATGGCCATGACCTCCTCGCTTGTCGTTGAATCAAGATTGCCCGTGGGTTCGTCCGCCAGCAGGATGGAGGGCTCATTGATCAACGCCCTTGCAATGGCCACCCTTTGCTGCTCTCCTCCCGACAGTTGGCTCGGATGGTGATGCCCCCTTCCCTCAAGGCCCACCGCAGAAAGGGCTCTTTGAGCCAGATCTCTCCGTTTGGACGTTGGGGTCTTCGCGTACATCAAAGGGAGCTCCACATTTTCCAGGGCCGATGTTCTGGACAAAAGATTAAATCCCTGGAAGACGAACCCGATCTTCCTGTTTCGGATCTCCGCCAGTTCATCTCTCGAGAGATGTTCCCCATTGATGCCTTCCAGAAGATATTCACCGCCTGTTGCACGATCCAGAAATCCCAGGATGTTCATGAATGTCGATTTACCGGATCCTGAAGCCCCCATGATGGCCACAAACTCCCCCTGGGCGATCGATAGGGAAACACCCCGGAGAGCATGGACCTCCACCTCACCCAAATGGTAAACTTTGACAAGATCTTTAATTTGAATCAAAGGCTCCATATTTCAAAACCCGGAATATTGGAATGATGGAATGTTGGAATATTGGGTAAAACTCGTTTGAAGCAACTCTTGATGATCCCCAGGAAGTCGTCTCACAGGTGAAAACCGGTGTTCAGTGTTTGCATAATTGTCTTAAATAACTGGATTCCGGCTTTCGCCGGAATGACGATCGGCAGGTTCTTCGCCTTTTTACGACTTCATCACTCTTAGGTTTGACCCATTACTCCATCCTTCCAACATTCCGTGATCCTATTATTTCTTTTTTTCCCATTATTCCAGTATTCCATTATTCCAAGTTTGTTTATCTGCCCATTCCTCGCATGAACGGAGGGGAGGCAGTCTTTTGGGCCTGGCCTTTCTGCTTTGAAGTGTCTTCAACAATGACCTCCGTTCCTTCTTTCAGGTCCCCTGACACGACCTCACTGAAGGTCCCATCGGTGATTCCGAGAATAAGTGAAACAGGAACCGGTTTTCCCTCCGCAGAGGCGATCCATACTCGGCCCGGACGCCCTTCTCCCATCTTGCCCGGTCCCCCCTCTCCTCCTCTGTCTGGTCCTCCTTCACCTCCCCTGGCCGGCCTTCCCTCTCCCCCTCTGCCCGGTTTCCCCTCTCCAAATGGTCCTCCCGCCGTCTTCCCTGTCGATTGAGCGGGTCCTTTCCTCTTTTCAGCCGCTCCCTCTCCCTTGACAGATTCGGGCCGAAACCGCAGGGCTGCATTGGAAATTTTCAAAACCCCTTCTTTATTTTCGATTAACACGGTGACATTGGCAGTCATGCCCGGCTTTAATTTTAATTCCTTGTTTTCCACTTGAATGACGACATCATAGGTCACCACATTCTGAACAATCATAGGAGCATTCCTAATCTCTGATACTTTCCCATGAAAAACCTTCTCAGGATAGGCATCGACAGTGAAGGTCGCATCCTGGCCGACTGCAATTCGACCGACATCCGCCTCACTCACATTGGTATCCACCTGCATTTTGGTCAGATCCTTGGCAATCGTG